>SMVB01133108.1_pt1 | contig 202487 bp, 185 predicted proteins | sample 2456461 | NCBI WGS metagenome assembly SMVB01 (sample SAMN11095934, study PRJNA526329) | marine sediment metagenome | biome: Marine sediment; feature: Surficial sediment; material: Deep marine sediment; isolation source: Hadal surficial sediment | place: Pacific Ocean | collected 2014-05 | depth...
CACCATCTTTTGTACAACCGCAACCATATGCTGGCGGGAGGCATCAGGCCGCACTATTACTGCCTGCCCATTCTCAAGCGCAATGTGCACCAGCAGGCATTGATCACCGCCGCCACCAGTGGCAACCCAAAGTTCTTTTTGGGCACGGATTCAGCGCCTCACAACACCGCTGCCAAAGAAGCATCCTGTGGTTGCGCTGGCTGCTATACCGCCCACGCCGCCATTGAGCTTTACACCGAGGTCTTCGACGACGCCTCTGCACTGGACAAACTGGAGGCCTTTGCCAGCTTTTACGGTGCAGACTTTTACCGCCTGCCCCGCAATGCAGACAACATCACCCTGCGACGGGAAAGCTGGCAAATCGCCGAATCTACCGCCCTGGCAGATTCACAACTCACCCCGCTGCGCAGTGGTGAACTAGTCCATTGGAAGGTTGTAGCATGAGTCAGATCAGCCAGCGGTTTCGCGGCTTTCTACCCGTAGTTATCGACGTTGAAACCGGTGGCTTCAATGCCGCCACCGATGCCATTTTGGAAATTGCGGCAACGATAATGCGCATGGACGGCAATGGTGAGCTAAAGATACTCAAAACCCATGCCTATAACGTCGTGCCCTTCGAAGGGGCCAACCTGGAACAATCAGCACTGGATTTTACTGGCATAGATCCCTGGCACCCCTTTCGGGAGGCTGTGTCTGAAGAAGACGCGATGGCAGCCTTATTCAAAATAATACGCAAGGAAATCAAGGAGCAAGGTTGCAACCGCGCCATTTTGGTAGGCCACAATGCCCATTTTGATGCCGGTTTTATTAACGCCGCCGTCGAACGCTGCGGTATCAAGCGCAATCCCTTCCACCCCTTTTCACACTTCGATACCGCCACGCTGTCTGGCCTCGCCTACGGACAAACCGTGTTGGCAAAAGCCTGCGCCGAAGCGCAAATAGACTTCGACAACACGCAGGCTCATGCGGCCGCCTATGATGCAGAAAAAACTGCAGAATTATTTTGCGGGATCGTCAATCGCTGGCAAGCCCTGGGAGGCTGGACGCCTGCGCCTGCCGATGCAGATATAGATGAAGCGTTGGAGCGCTAGGCCGTCAAGCCGCCCAGTTCGTCCAACACTCCGCCCAGCTCTTCCATAAATTGCGCGGTATCATCAAGCCCCAACAGCTGGAACTTGATGGCCTCCTCAACCGGCAGCAATTGCGCCAACACGTAGCCCACCTGCCAGGCATCCTCGTGGTCAGCCTTAATCCCCATGCTGCGTACATGGGGATGCCGTTCAAGGCTGGTCAGCACCTCCAGCATGGAACCCCACTCTTCGCGCATGGGCACCGTGGAGCGGGGCTCTTCCATCTCCACTTCGCCCACCACCAGCTGATTGCTTTCGCTGCGGGTATCTTTGAGACGAAACCGTTCGCCGCCTTCGATAGTGATTCCCAGTAAGCCATTGGGCAGAGAATCCCAATCAACAATACGGGCATAACAACCAAACTCGCCCAGTTTCGGCATACCAGTACCCGGTTGTGCCACCTCCGCACCCTCGGCAATCCATACCAGGCCGAAGCCCTCTTCCTGCTTTAGACAACTTCGCACCAGGTCCAGGTAGCGCTGCTCAAAAATTTGCAGAGACATGCGCCCGCCCGGAAACAGTACCGAGGAGAGCGGAAACAGGGGGATTTCCATCAGGCCGACTGCTCCGGTCCCAGTGGCTTGAAGGTAATAATGAGCAGGGGCAGTAACAGCAGCGAGCCGATTACCGAGGCAAACATTGCCAGGCTGGTCAACAGGCCAAAATATATGCTGGGCGTAAAATTGGACAATGCCAAAATAGAGAAGCCGGCAATGACGGTAATCGATGTGTAATACAGTGCCCGACCGATGCTCTCGTGACAGCGATACATGGTAGCCAGGTAGTTTGTGTCGACTGGAAACTCCCGTTTGAAACGGTGTACGTAGTGAATGGCATGATCCACGCCTATACCCACAACAATGGCGGCAATAGTAATGGTCATGATATCCAGCGGAATGCCCACCAGGCCCATTCCGCCCAGCACGATTCCCGCCGCCAGCATATTGGGCGCGATGGCGATCAGGGCAAGGCTCAGCGATCTGAACAGGATCAGGAACATCAGCATAATGACGATAAAGACCGCACCAATCGTCAAAATTTGTGACTTGAACAAGCTTTGCAGCACGTTGTTGTAGAGCACCAACATGTTAGTGAAGTGCACCTTGTCTTCCGCTAGCCCCATCTCGGTGTGCAGATGCTGTTGCAGGCCGATCAGAAAGTCATTGCGTCGCAATTCCCGGCTGGTTTCCTTGACCCGCAAGGTAATTCGGGCCTGCTGTAATTCTTCATCAAAATAAGGGGCAATCAATAGATCATTAATATTGTCCGGCAAGCTTTTCTGCACCAGGGCCAATTCGACATCACCCACATCATTACCCAGCAGTTGCTTGATGACGGCATAGATGGTTGCCAGTGACATGACCTTGCCGGTTTCCGGCAGGGAATCTACGTAGTTGTGTATGGCCTCCAGCCGATTCATACCCCGCACCGTAAACCAGTAGCTCTGCTGGAAACTTTCCCCCTCCGTGGCAAAATCATCTTCAAAGCCATCGTCGGCGAACATATCGTCCTCCTCCAACCACTCATCATCAGCGGATTCTTCGCCTGTTTCAGCCGCCACACCGGTATCCCCAATAAACACGGGCACAGCCGTCCACGATTCGTCCAGGTCGATAATGATATCCAGGGGAATGGTGCCACCTAACTCTGCATCCAGTAATTCCATGCCCTGGTAAATCTCAGTGCTCTCATGAAAATAATCAATGAAACGGTTTTCTACCTGTAGGCGGCTGATACCGTATATCGAACCGATCAGCAGCAGCGCCGCAACAGTGAGGATGCGGCGACCGTGATTTTCCGTGAAACGGGCAAAGGCGACTGTCAGCCCGGCGTGTTGCTTGTTGACCTGGGCCAGCTTGCCCTTGGGCATCAGCACCAGGGTGCAGGGAAACAATATAAAAGTTACCACCAGGGCTACCGCGATGCCAGTGGTCATCATCCAGCCAAAATCAATCACCGGCCGAATGCCACTGACCACCAGGGAAACGAACGCCACCGCCGTTGTCAGTGATGTATACAGGCAGGGCACAACCATATTCCGTACCGTATCCAGCACCAGCTCATGCTGATCCGCGTCGGGTTTGTCGCGCTGTAACTCGCGGTAGCGCACCACCAGGTGTATGGCTATCGACAGGGTAACAATCAGCAACAGCGCCACAAAATTGGAGGAGATAACCGTCATGCGCCAGTCTAGCCAGGCCAACAAACCCAGCATAAACGTGGCTGACACCACACAGGCGAAAATAGGCAGCACTACCCATCGTACAGCGCGAAAAATAATAGCCAGCATCACTATCATGAAGGCGATTATTCCGGTACCGAAAGTGACCAGGTCACTGCGAACAAAACTGACCATGTCCGCGGTAATCATCGGCAGGCCACCGACAAACAGGTGCGCCCGGTCGCGATAACCATCGACAATGCTGCGCACCTCTTCCACCATTAAGCCCTGGCGCTCACTGGCAATGGATGAATAGGCCTTGAACTCCTGCTCCACAGCCTTCAACTGGCTCAGTTCATCCCGGCCCAGGGTACCCTCATCCCGGGCAGCGCGCAGACCCTCGCGGCGCTCCAACAGGCCGATATAACGTTCATCGCGCTGCAAATTGATCTGCAGCGCCGTGGTGCGGCCATCCGCGCTTACCAGCAGCTGTGCATAGATGGGGCTGTCGCGAAACTCCAGCCGCACCAGCTCCCGGTCTATGCCCTCATCAGACAGGGTCGGCAAGCCTTCATCCGAACTGATCGCTGAAAGTGGCACTGGTGGGCTCTGCAACAACGGCACATCGAGAATGGTAGTCATGGAAGAAACACCCACAACCACGGCCAGCTCATCGCGTAGCTCCCGCAGCGCATCCAGGGATGCATCTCCCAGCAGATCACCAAATGGCTGGTAAGTGACCAGCAAAAAGTCTTCAGAACTGTAACGGGCTGAACTCTCGCGGAAGTACTCCAGCGCAGAATCGCCTTCCAATACCAGCGAGTCCGCCGAGGCATCCAACTTGAGATTGCCCAACTGGGAAGCGAGCGCGGCGACCACTGCCAGGGTAAGAAAAATACTGGTTAGCGGTCTGCTCAGTATCCAACGATCGTAGAAACCAATAAAAGCCGAATGCATGCTGTTTTATTCCTTGGGCCTGGGTTATTCGGTCAGCTTAAGGCTTTGACCGCTGGTGTTCTGATAATTCCCCTATCAGGGTCTGGTGAATGCCATCAAAGCCACCATTACTCATTATTACGATGTGATCACCGGGGCAACTCATCGCCACCACAGCTTTTACCATATCCCCGCTATCATTGTACAAATGGGCCGTAACCGGGCTGGCCTCAATCACATCCTGTAAATCCCAATCGATACCTGGAGCTTGGTACCAGTACACATGATCGGCGTTTACCGTAGCGGCAGACAACGCGGTGCGATGCTGCCCCATTCGCATAGAGCGCGAACGAGGCTCGATCAACACCAGAATGCGCTCGTCGCCAACCTGCGCACGCAAGCCCTCGAGTGTGGTGGCAATGGCCGTTGGATGATGAGCAAAATCGTCGTAAACCCGAACGCCAGCGATATCCGCCAGCAGCTCCATTCTGCGTTTAACGCCCTGGAAACTGGCCAAGCCCTCGGCCGCTATGACCAGGGGCACACCCACATGGTGAGCTGCCGCCACGGCCGCCAGCGCATTTTCGATATTGTGTTGGCCGGTGAACGGCCACTCCACCAGCGCACGCTCTGCACCGTGCACAATCTCAAACTTGCTGCCATCGGACGCCGCTTGCGCCACCGTCCAGTCACTGCCCGCGGCGGTGCCAAAAGTTGTCGTCGCAGACCAGCAGCCACGCGCCAGGACATCGTCCAGAGCCTCGTCGCCACTCCTGTGTATCACCAGGCCATCACCCGGTACCGTGCACATTAAATGATGAAACTGGATCTTAATTGCTTCCAGATCACTAAAAATATCTGCGTGATCAAACTCAAGGTTATTCAGGCACAGGGTGCGTGGGTGGTAATGTACAAACTTGGAGCGCTTATCAAAAAAGGCGGTGTCGTACTCGTCGGCCTCGACCACAAAAAAATCACTGCTACCGAGACGCGCCGACAATCCAAAATTGCCCGGCACACCGCCGATAAGAAAGCCCGGCGCCATATCGGCCTGTTCAAGAATCCACGCCAGCAAACTGCTGGTGCTGGTTTTGCCGTGGGTGCCGGCCACTGCCAACACCCAGCGCTCACAGAGTAAGTTCTCGGCCAGCCATTGTGGGCCTGACACATAGGGGATGCGTGAGTTGAGCAGATATTCGATGGCCGGGTTGCCGCGCGAGAGCGCATTGCCGACCACCACCAGGTCAGGAGCGGGTTGTAGGTGTTCTGGTTTGTAGCCTTCGCACAGAGAAATCCCAGCCGCTTCCAGTTGCGTACTCATAGGCGGATAGACATTAGCATCAGAGCCACTGACTTCAAATCCCAGCTCTCGTGCCAGCAGTGCCACACCACCCATAAATGTGCCGCATATTCCCAGAATATGAACGTGTTTGCTCAAAGGAAGTCCCCAGTTCGGTAGTGCCAATGGTATCATGGGGAATTTGACAGAACTGCCCCAAGGAAGACTTCATGCCCAAGAAAAACGCCTTTTATGCCCAGTCCGGCGGGGTCACTGCTGTGATCAATGCCAGCGCCTGCGGCGTGATTGAAACAGCTCGTGCCAACCGGGCAACAATGGGCAAAGTCTATGCAGGTCGCAATGGCATTATCGGGGCACTGCGCGAAGAACTGATCGACACCAGCAAGGAATCAACCAAAAATATAGCCGCCCTGCGACACACACCTGCGGGTGCATTCGGCTCCTGTCGTTACAAACTCAAGAGCGTGGATGAGCATCGCGCCGAGTATGAACGCCTTATCGAGGTATTCAAGGCTCACCATATAGGCTACTTCTTTTACAACGGCGGCGGCGACTCCGCCGACACCTGTCTGAAGATCTCCCAACTCAGTGCCACCATGGGTTACCCCGTGCAGGCTATCCATATCCCCAAAACCGTCGACAACGATTTACCACTCACCGACAACTGTCCGGGCTTTGGATCAGTTGCCAAGTACATTGCCATTTCTACCCGCGAAGCAGCACTGGATGTCGCCTCCATGTGCGAAACCTCCACCAAGGTATTTATCCTGGAGGTCATGGGCCGGCATGCGGGTTGGATTGCTGCCGCCGGCGGACTCGCCAAAGAGAACGTGGGGGATGCCCCACACATCATCCTGTTTCCGGAAGTCGTGTTCAACAGAGACAAGTTTTTGCGCAGGGTTGAGCGCAGCGTTAAACGTTATGGATACTGCGTCATTGTCGCCTCTGAGGGTACCCGCCATGCCGATGGCAGTTTTCTCGCCGATGCGGGCACCCGCGATGCGTTCGGCCACGCGCAACTGGGTGGTGTCGCTCCCACACTTGCCGAAATGATCAAGGCAGAACTGGGCTATAAATATCACTGGGCAGTGGCCGATTACCTGCAGCGTTCCGCGCGTCACATCGCCTCCGCTACGGATGTAGAACAGGCCTATGCGGTTGGCAAGGCGGCGGTTGAAATGGCGCTGGCTGGCAAGAACGCGGTTATGCCGTCGATTGTTCGCGGCAAGGGCAAGCGCTATAGCTGGTCAATTGGGGAAGCCCCGCTGGACCAGGTTGCCAATGTAGAAAAGATGATGCCCCGCAATTACATCACTCGCGACGGTTTTGGTATCACCCGGGCAGGGCGCGACTACCTGGCGCCATTGATAGCCGGTGAAGACTATCCGCCCTACCGCAACGGCTTACCCCAATACGTCAAACTCAAGAACGAGCTGGTACCGCGCAAACTCAAAAAGCGCTTCAAGGTTTAGGCCAAACGGAAAGATAGCCGCGCCCGAACAGGCGCGGCGATAGTAAAGCTTACAACAGCGGTGCAATCACCAGGCTGACGATTGCCATCACGTTGATGAGAATGTTCATGGCGGGACCAGAGGTATCCTTGAAGGGATCACCGACGGTATCACCTACCACCACCGCCGCATGGGTATCCGAACCCTTGCCACCGAGATTGCCCTTTTCTACATACTTCTTGGCGTTATCCCAGGCACCACCGGCGTTGGCCATCATCAGTGCCATCAATACACAAGCCAGCAGAGCGCCGGCGAGCATGCCGCCCAGAGACTCGGCACCCAATCCAAAGCCGACCAACACCGGCGCCATCACCGCAATAACGCCAGGCAGTATCATGCGCTTGAGCGCGGCGGTTGTGGCGATATCAATACAGCGCTCCGTATCGGGGTCGGCGGTTCCTTCAAGCAGCCCGGGAATTTCGCGGAACTGTCGGCGGATCTCGTTGATCATCTCAAACGCCGCTTCACCCACTGCATTCATGGTGATAGAGGAGATAAGGAAAGGGATGGTGCCGCCGATAAACATACCCACCAACACCATGGGATTGGTTATCTCCAGCGAAAAGCTGCCCCGGTTGGCGGCTATAGTTTCAGCAAAGGCGGCGATAATGGCCAGTGCTGCCAATGCCGCCGCGCCGATCGCGAAACCCTTGCCAATGGCGGCCGTGGTATTGCCCACCTCGTCCAGACCATCGGTAATGGCACGGGTCTCTGCACCCATGCCCGCCATTTGCGCGATGCCACCGGCGTTATCGGCAACCGGACCATAGGCGTCGATCGCCATGGTGATACCCACCGTGGCCAACATGCCCACCGCCGCGATACCTACGCCGTAAAGGCCTGCCAACTCGGTAGAGACATAGATAATAGCAGCCAAAAATAGAACGGGGGCAACCACCGATTCCATACCCACCGCGAGGCCGGCAATCATGACGGTAGCGGGACCGGTTTCACCGGCCTTGGCGATCTTGCGCACCGGCGGACCACCGGTGTAGTACTCGGTAATCAAACCGATCGCTACACCACCAACGGCACCACATACCACTGCCCACCAGACATTGGTCTCAATGCCCATATCGGCCATCATAAACCAGGCGATAATCACAAAGAGTACCGGTGCCAGCAATGTACCGCTGCGCAGCGCCGCCTCTGGGGCAGCCGCTGTACGCGCACGGACGATCAAAATACCGGCAAAAGACGCCAGCAAACCGATCGTTGACAAGGCCAGCGGCAAGAACATCATGGCCGAAGCCGTGGCGCCCGTCATGGTCGAGGCAATGGCGATACAGGCAATCATCGCACCGCAGTAAGATTCAAAAATATCCGAGCCCATACCGGCAATATCACCGACATTATCACCCACGTTATCCGCGATTACACCCGGGTTACGGGGGTCATCCTCAGGGATACCCGCCTCAAGCTTACCCACCAGGTCAGCACCGATATCGGCGCTCTTGGTGAAAATGCCGCCGCCAACGCGAGAAAACAACGCTACCGTGGATGCACCCATACCAAAGCCGTGGATAGCGTGGACGTTATGGGCATCGCCGCCGAAGTAGAAATACAGCCCACCGAGGCCGATCAAGCCCAGTGAGGCGACACACAAACCCATTACCGAACCACCGTAAAAGGCAATGGTCAATGCCTGGGCCGCGCCGTGGTTATTGGCAGCTACCGCAGTACGCACATTGGCCTTGGTGGCGGCGAACATACCCAGGTAACCCGCTGTAGCGGAAGACACCGCACCCACCACAAAGGCAATCGCCGTATTCATGCCCAGCGGTGAAACCAGAATACCTATTACCAGCACGGTGCAAAAAGCCGCCAGCATTTTGTACTCGCGGTGCATAAATACCATGGCACCGAGATGAATCTGGTCAGCAATTTTCTTAACTGCATCTTCGCCATGATCGTGGCGAGTCATTATGTGATAAATGACGAATGCGACTATGAGACCTATGCCACCGAGTACCGGTGGCAACATGAAGTAGTCAGCCATGTTGCTCCTATTTACTTATATTATTTTGGGGGCACCATACTAACCAACTCTGCGCAGCGCTTACAAGTTTACGGAGCTGTTTACAGCTCTATTTAAACAACTGTTTACACAACTACGTAGCGCTCATAGAGCGCAGGCAACTCGTTCAACACCAGTTCTGAATACACCAATTCGCCAGTTACCAACGCCTCGCGCAAACAGACCAGGCCCAGGCCCGCCGCACACTCCTGCGCCAGGGGTGCGAAACTCAGGTGCCAGCGTTCCGGCGCCACGCCACCCCTGTCAGTGGCGTAGGGGCGAAAAAACCCCGCCCCGGTGCCAGCCTTGATCTGTTCGTCCAGCCAACAGTGCAACGCGCCAAACATGCCATCATCGGCTACTTCCTGGGGGGTCAGTTGCAATGGGTAACCCTCGGGCATCGCCGCGGCGTCATAGACATCCAGGTCTGTGCCCCAGTGATGCCGGGAAGCGCCGGGCAGGGCCGAGTAACGCAATATCGCCTGCACCTGTTGCAGGGGCGACAATTCATCCATGGCAACCGCAAGTCCGCGATCATCGTGAACCGGGCGCTGGCCCAGGGCTTTGGCATTCCAGATAACCAACTGCCTGTCAAAGCTGCGAAAGCCGCTGGCAATACAAAGCTCAAAACCCGCTGCTGCAGCGGCATCACGGAGTTCTTCAAAGGCCTGCCAGCAGGCGGGCATCAGTGCAATGCTGCCCCGGAAGTGCAAATGGCTCTCATCGCGCCCGGTCAACTGGGCATCAGTTAGCGACAACAGTGGTACCTCCGCAATTACTCAGCATTGAGCATATCACTCAGCGCAGCAGGAACGGGATTTCCCGCTGCAGGTTAATACCTGAGAGCGTCACGTCTGCAGACCAGGCCATCGCCTCGACACCTGCCGCCAGGGCCGCTTCCAGGGCCTCACAGTAGGCCCGATCAATATCCCATGCAGGCACTACCTGCTCGATACCCTGGTGAAGAACGCAAAAGAAAATCACCGCCCGTTCACCTGACTCCACCACCGCCTGCAATTCCTGCACGTGTTTACGGGCGCGGGTACTGACCGCATCTGGAAACGCACCCGTGTTACCGGATTGCAACAGAGTGACTGATTTCACCTCCACTACGCAGCGCACACCCTCCCCTTCCAGCACCATATCAGCCCGACTGCCGGCACCGTACTTCACCTCGCGCTTGAGAGTCGAATAGCCCCCCAGCGCGGTCACCAGGCCAGACTCGACCGCCTCGCTGACCACAGCGTTGGCGCGCGCAGAATGAACGCAGGCCATGCCCGCCCCGGTATCTATCAACTCCCAGGTATGTGGGTATTTACGGGTTTTGGAGTCACTTACCGACAGCCATATGTGGCGACCCGGCTCCGCACAGCCACTCATAGCACCGGTGTTGGGACAGTGCACGGTTATCAGTTCACCACTGCCCAGCTCTACGTCAGCCAGGAATCGTTTATAGCGTTTGATCAGTCGCGCCGGGATAAGCTGTGCGGGAAATTCCATATTTAGTGTCCTGTCCGGTGTGTCTATTCTAGGCCAAGGCCTGACAAGTTAGCGAGAAGCACTCACTGAAGCCATTTTTTATTGGCACACACCGCCGATATCTGGTAAGTTTCGCGCCCTTGGTTTACAGGCATATGACCAATTCGGGAAATATGCATAAAATTTGATACTGCATGGGAAGCCATCATGCCCAGAAAATCAGCAAAATCAGCCGTTTCGGATGAATTCAAGAACTTCACACCCTACAAGTCAAAGCGTGGGGAAAAGTACATGAATGAGGGTCAGCGTACGCATTTCAAAGACATCCTGTTGAGCTGGAAAGCCGACCTGATGGAAGAAGTGGATCGCACCGTCAACCATATGAAAGACGAGGCCGCCAACTTCCCTGACCCCGCCGATCGCGCCACCCAGGAAGAAGAGTTCAGCCTGGAGTTGCGGACCCGCGATCGCGAGCGCAAGCTGATCAAGAAAATCGACGCAACAGTCGACAAAATTGATGCCGATGATTATGGCTACTGTGAAGCCTGCGGTGTAGATATCGGCATCAAACGCCTGGAAGCTCGTCCCACTGCCACGCTTTGCATTGACTGCAAAACACTTGACGAAATCAAGGAAAAGCAGGAACACGGCTAAGTCGCCTCCAGATTACGCGGGGCGCTTTGCGCCCTCCCCCACCGGGCCCCTGCACCTGGGCTCGCTCATATGCGCTCTCGCCAGTTTTCTCGATGCCCGCCATAACGGCGGCAGCTGGGTGCTGCGTATGGAAGACCTGGACCCACCGCGTGAAATTGCCGGCTCAGCCCAAAGCATTCTCAGCTCCTTGCAGGCGCACGGCCTGGACTGGGACGGGGAGGTACTGTGGCAAAGCCAGCGCCACGACGCCTATGCCGCCGCCATCCAGAAATTGTTCGACACAGACTATGCTTTTCGCTGCGATTGCAGCCGCGCACAGCTGGCTACCCAGGGCAATGTCTATCCCGGACGCTGCCGATTGCACCCGCCCGCAGCAGATGTTACCAGCGCCATTCGGGTAAAGGTTCAGCGCGCAACTCCCATCACGATTGCCGATCGCCTACAGCCCTCTCTGCAACAGGATCTGCAAGCTGAGGTGGGTGATTTCATCGTGCAGCGCAAAGACGGGCTGTACGCCTATCAATTGGCAGTGGTGCTAGACGATGAATACCAGGGCATCAACCAGGTACTACGAGGTTCGGATTTGTACGACTCCACACCCCGGCAGGTTTATCTGCAGGAAGTGCTGAACCTGCCAACACCGGGCTATGCACACATTCCGGTCATCACCAATGCGGCGGGCCAGAAACTGAGCAAACAAACTCACGCGGTGGCACTGAATAACAGCGACGCCATGCAAAACCTGCGCCTCGCCCTGCGCTTCCTGGGCCAGGCTGTGCATGCTGATGCTGGCAATATCGATCGCCTGCTGCAAGATGCAATAGACTCATGGCTGTTACAGGCCGTGCCTGCCCGGGGGGGCATACCGGAATCAGCGCTGTACTGATACTATTTCGCGAACTTTGACGGGCTGCCTGATTCAGGAACGTATCAATGATGGAATTCATACTCTTCATGGCGGGCGCCAGCCTCATCGTATGGGCGCTGTTGTTTTACCCTGGCGGAAGGCTCACCCGCTGGCAGTACCAGAAGACACTCCGGGATCTGCCTATCGGTGTATTCTCGCTGCGCGCCAATGGCCAGATTCAGTTATGGAATCGCTCCATGGAAGGCATCACCGGTATTTCTGGCGACCAGGCAGTGGGCTCTCACCTGGCAGAGTTACCCAGCATCTGGAGCTCGATTCTGGGCGACTTTGTTGACTCCAGCATGGACGACGACCCCCGCAAGCACCTTCCCGACCCACACGGCCCGGGACGCTGGATAGGCCTGCACAAAGCGGCAGTCCAATCATCCTGGCACCGCAGCCAGGACATGGTCATTGTGGTAGAGGACCTCACTGACTACGAAATGCTTGAACAGGAATTGATGCACAGTGAACGCCTGGCATCTATAGGCAGGTTGGCGGCCGGGGTAGCCCACGAGATTGGCAATCCGGTTACGGGGATTTCCTCTCTGGCACAAAACCTGGCGTATGAGGAAGACCTGTCAGCGGTACATGAAGCCGCTGCTGACATCCTGCTGCAAACAGAACGGGTCAATCGTATCGTCGAATCACTGGTTAACTTTGCCCACGCTGGCACGGGAATTGTTGAAACCGAGAAGTTACAGGCACTGAACATCGCTGACTGTGTGGACGAGGCGGTACACCTGTTGTGCCTGGATCACAAAGCCAAAGCGGTACAGTTCGACAACCGCTGCCACCGGGAACACCTGGTACGCGCCGACAGCCAGCGCCTGTTACAGGTATTTATCAACCTGTTGAGCAATGCTCGTGATGCCAGTGACGAAGGGGGGTTGATTGAAATCGATAGCGGCCACGACGCCGAACAAACCACGATTACCGTGACAGATCACGGCGTAGGTATCCCGCCAGAAATTCATGGGCAGGTATTCGAGCCGTTCTTCACCACCAAGGAGCCAGGCCAGGGCACAGGTCTTGGCCTGTCCCTGGTATACAGCATTATGGAAAACCTCAATGGCCGCATTGTGCTGCAAAGTCCGTTACCAAAGGGAACCGGTACCTGCTTTTCCATCACTTTGAGTAGCGCAACTTACGACCAAGAATACAGCTAGATCGTGCCCTGACTGGCAAAATTCGTGTAGACGCGCTATTTTGTTGCCTCAGGTAACAGGTAACAGTTCACGGGAACCCGCATGCATGACATCCTCGTTGTTGAAGACGAATCGGTCATTCGGACAGCGCTGCGGCGGCTGCTGGAGCGGCATAAGTACAGAGTCAGTGAAGCCGCCTCAGTGCCCGAGGCTGAATCCAACTATAAATTGGGCGACTTCGACCTCATTATCAGCGACCTGCGCCTGCCCGGCGCACCCGGTACAGACCTGATCAAAAAAGCGGGTGAAGTGCCCGTACTCATTATGACCAGCTACGCCAGCTTGCGTTCAGCGGTTGACTCCATGCGTATGGGAGCTGTTGATTACATCGCCAAACCCTTCGATCACAATGACATGATCACGGCGGTGCAGCGTATCATCTTAGAGCGCAGCAAGGCCAAACCAGCCCCGCCAGAAAGTGCCACTAGGGCGGCGCGCGCAGGTGAGAGAAAAATTGAAGGCTTCATCGGTGGCTGCCCCGCAATGGTCCTCCAGTTTGAACACATACAAAAAATTGCCCCGACCAACGCCACCGTTCTGGTACTGGGGGAAACGGGGACCGGTAAAGAGCTGGTAGCGCGTAGCGTGCACCTTCACAGCCGTCGCCATGACCAGCCGCTAATTTGCGTAAACTGTGCCGCTATTCCTGAAACCCTGATCGAGTCCGAATTGTTCGGCTACGAGAAGGGCGCATTTACCGGCGCCAACACCAACCGCACCGGCTTAATCGAGGCCGCTGACGGCGGCACATTATTTCTTGATGAAATTGGCGAACTACCCATAGAGGCGCAGGCACGCCTGCTACGATTTATCCAGGAGGGAGAAATTCGCCGTATTGGAGCGGTGCATTCACGCAAGGTTGATGTGCGCCTGATTTGTGCGACTCACCGCGATTTACAACAGCTTACCACCGAGGGAAAATTCCGTCAGGACTTGTACTACCGCATCAATGTAATGCGCTTAGAGTTACCAGCGCTGCGTGAACGCGGCAAAGATATACTCGAGCTGGCCGAATATTTGCTGGCGAAGCGCCGTGCGGAATACAACACCCCGCCCCGCCACTTCTCCCCCAAGGCCATTCAGGCAATCACCACTTACACCTGGCCCGGCAATGTGCGTGAGCTTGAAAATGCGGTTGAGCGGGCCGTCATCCTGTCTGAAAGCGAGGAAATAGACAACGAGCTGCTGGGCATTGACCTTGAGCTAGTGCAGGTGAGTCAATTGCGTGGCCGCAAGGGCAATGGCGTAAACGCGTCACGAATCAGCAGCTTCGACCCACCTGAGGACCTGTCGCTGGAGGACTACTTCCAACGCTTTGTGCTGGAGCACCAGGATTCCATGAGTGAAACAGAATTGGCGAAAAAACTGGGAGTCAGCCGCAAATGCCTGTGGGAACGTCGCCAGCGTTTCGGCATACCGCGCCAGAAAACCAGCGCCAAAGTGGCACCACGCAAAGCTGCAGCAGGCTCACAGGTCGCTAAATCGGGTTGAGTATTACGTTACCCCAACCATGCACAGTTACAAAATAGGGGGTAGATAGGTAACAAAACGCCTATAAAACCCTATTACAAAAACACCGCTTATATTTTATCTCGTTGTTCTATATATATATTCTATATATTGGCACGACACATGCACTATGTATTAGAGCTACAACAATAAAAATAACAAAAAGCTGCAATAAAAATAATGAACTTTAACTATGGACCTGGATGGGGAGGACTCTGTTTTCCCCCATCATTCTTTTTGCGTGTGTGACGCAGCTCGACAATAGAGCAAGATTGTTTTTTTGAAAGCCAGAAGTGTGCTTTCATAAACCAGCTAAAAATAACAACGAACACAGAAATAAAAATAAGACTCCAATAGTGAGACCTGGATGGGGAAAACAGTGTTTTCCCCCATCATTCATTAGCAACTGCCCGTGATCATTTCCGTGTGGTAGACTGCGTGCCATTTCGCAGGAGCAAACTTAGCGACCTATGACATCCGCAACCCCGGCAGTTACCCGTATCCCACGGGACGCCCATGCTGTATCTCGAAAAAATATCAGCGATAGTGCCCTCAAGGTAATGTCGCGCCTGCGCAGCCAGGACTTCCAGGCATTTCTGGTAGGTGGCGCTGTGCGCGACCTGGTATTGGGCGGACACCCAAAGGACTTTGACGTCGCCACTGACGCCACCCCCGAAGAAGTCCACGAGCTGTTTCGAAATTCCCGAATTATTGGCCGTCGCTTTCGCATTGTCCATGTTCGCTTTGGCCGTGAAATTATCGAAGTCACCACATTCCGCGGACATCACGACACCGAGGAAGATGACGCTCCACCGCAGCGCGGTCAATCCCAACAGGCCGATTCAGGTATGTTGTTGCGCGACAATGTATTCGGCAGCCTTGAAGAAGACGCGGTTCGACGGGACTTTACCGTCAATGCCCTGTACTACTGCAGCTCTGATTTTTGCGTCTACGATTATGTGGACGGGTTGGCCGACCTGGAACAGCAGCAAATCCGCATCATTGGCGATGCAGAACAACGCTACCGGGAAGACCCGGTGCGCATGCTGCGCGCGGTGCGTTTTGCAGCCAAACTCAACTTCACTATTGAGGCAGACACCGCTGCGCCTATTCCAGAGCTGGCCTATATGCTTGAGGCCGTTCCGTCTGCCCGCTTGTTCGACGAAATGCTCAAGCTGTTTATGGCGGGCAAGGCACTGGAAACGTTTACCCTGCTAAACAAGTATCAGCTTTTGGAGCACCTATTCCCCGCTACCGCCAGGGAGCTGGAAGATGCTCCTGGCACATTGCTGCTGATGGAAGCAGCGATGCGTTCCACCGACCACCGTATTGCCATCGACAAACCGGTAACACCCGCCTTTGTGTTGGCAGCCCTGCTGTGGGCGCCCACCCTCAGGCTCAGCTACCAAATGGAGGACGAGGGCGAGAATCCAAGCAGGGCCATGCAAGAGGCCAGTCAGTCTATTATCTCTGAGCAACTGCACCACATCGCCATCCCCAAGCGCTTCACCATGCCCATGAAAGAAATATGGGAGTTCCAGTCGCGCTTGCAGAATCGCAGTAAAAAACCCGTGTCCCTGCTCAGCCACCGGCGTTTCCGGGCCGCCTACGACTTCCTGTTACTGCGCGAAGAGGCGGGTGAAGATCTGGATGAGTTGGGTAAATTCTGGACCGAGTTGCAGGAGAAAAATCCCGACGTCAAACCTGATCCGACCGCGGATCGAGAGGAGGCACCGCGCCGTCCTCGACGCCGCCGCCGTCGCAGACGCCCCGCCAACAAGCAATGACGTTGTAGGTAATGACCCAATGCTATATTGCCCTGGGATCCAACCTGGGGAACCCCCTCCAACAAGTAGAATCAGCACTGACCGCGCTTGCAGCGCTGGCCGACTGTTCACTGATCTCACATTCACCCTGGTATCGCAGCCAGGCCATCGGGCCGGGTCAACAGCCTGATTACATTAATGGCGTCGCCCTGCTGACAACAACACTAGGCCCCGGTGATTTACTGCAACAGCTACAGGCAATTGAGAACAGCCACGCTCGCCAGCACCTTGAGCGCTGGAGCCCGCGCACCCTGGATCTTGATATCCTTTTATACGGACAACTTGAACTGAACCAGCCAGACCTGTGCATCCCACACCCACGCCTGCGGCAAAGAAATTTTGTGCTGTATCCACTTTTTGACCTGGCACCTGATCTGACACTTCCCTGCGGCACCCCTCTTGAGTCATTATTAGCGAGCTGCCCCAGAGAGGGTTTGCAGATATTAGGAGATGTGAGTGGCCCCGCACTGTAAGTTACCCGGCGTTGAATTAAAGGGGCGGATTCCGCCCGCCTTTATTGCGGTCGAGGGGCCGATAGGCGTAGGAAAAACCACGCTGGCCAAGCGCCTGGCTGAGACCTTCAACTACCAGGCCCTGCTGGAAAATGCCGAGGAAAACCCTTTTCTCGAACGTTTCTACCAAAACCGCAAGCAGGCCGCACTCGCCACCCAGCTGTTCTTTTTGTTTCAACGCGCCCAACAGATACAGGACATGCGCCAGAGCGATATATTTGAGCCGGTACGAGTTGCCGACTTCCTGATTGAAAAAGATCCCTTGTTTGCCAGGATCAACCTGGATAGCGATGAATACCAACTTTATGAAAAGGTTTTTCAGCAGCTCACCATTGACGCCCCCAAGCCCGACCTGGTTATCTACCTACAGGCGCCTACCGATGTATTGCTGTCGCGCATTGAGACCCGCGGCGTGAGCTTTGAGCAACGCATTACCCGGGAGTACCTGGAGAGTCTCAACGAAGTGTATAGCGAATTTTTTCTGTATTACGATGACGCTCCGCTGTTGATCGTCAATGCCAGTGAAATAGACCTCGTCAGCGGCGACACAGACTATCAACACCTGGTGGACTACATGCTGGATATTCGCAATGGGCGCCACTATTTCAATCCCACCTTCTTCGAATAGGAAGTTTCATGGGCAATGTCACGGTCAACACCCTGCAGTCGCTGAAGGAAAAAGGCGAAAAATTTTGCTGTATCACGGCCTATGATGCCACTTTCTCCAGGTTAATCTCTGAGGCGGGTGCCGAAACCATGCTGGTGGGAGACTCCCTGGGTATGGTTTTACAGGGCTACGACAGCACCATCCCGGTGACCATAGAAGATATGGCCTATCACACCGCCTGTGTGGCCCGGGGCAACACGGGTGCAATGGTTATAGGCGACATGCCCTTTATGTCCTATACCACGCCCGAGCAAACACTGGAAAATGCCACCGCGCTCATGCAGGCCGGTGCCCAGATGGTTAAGATGGAGGGTGGTACCTGGCTCAGTGACAGCATCCAGATGCTGGTCGAACGCGGTGTACCGGTTTGTGCCCACCTGGGCCTGACTCCCCAATCAGTGAATGTGTTCGGTGGCTACCGGGTACAGGGCCGCACGCCTAAGGGAGCAAAAAGCATTCTTGCCGATGCCGTCGAAATACAGGATGCCGGCGCTTCCATGTTGGTGCTCGAGTGCGTACCCGCAGAACTGGCCGCCGATATCAGCGCAAAGCTGCGCATTCCCGTTATCGGAATCGGCGCGGGGCCTGGCACCGATGCACAAGTATTGGTCATGCATGACATGTTGGGCTTGAGCGGACACACCCCGCGCTTCGTTAAAAACTTCATGGCGGGACAGGCCACCATTCAAGATGCACTGCGCGCTTTTGTAGAAGCGGTTAAAGCAGGCGACTACCCGGGCCCTGAACACAGCTACGAGTAAATCCCTACTCACAGGGTTCATAACTATCAAGGTAAGTTAGTACTCACTTCGATGCCTTTGGTAACACACTCCGCACTTTTTGATATATAAATGCTTCTTTTGGTAACAAAAAGCCATACTTTATTGATCAAAAACCCGTTGCCCCTACCCATTTCATGCGGCATACTGCGCTCGCCTAAAGTGGTAAAATTACCAAAACGGCCAACACAGTGACTTTTTGCAGATGCCTAAAAATTGCCTATTATGAGGGTGGATATGCGGACATACAGCACCAATGCACAACTTCAACGCGCTCTTCGCGAAGCGCGCCAGCAAAACCATACCATTGCATTTGTACCCACCATGGGCAATTTGCATGAAGGCCACCTGAACCTGGTACGCAAAGCCAGGGCGCTGTGCGATATCGTCGTTGTCAGTATTTTTGTTAATCCCATGCAGTTTGGCGCCAATGAAGACCTGGACGCCTATCCCCGCACCCTCGTTGCCGACAAGGAAAAGCTGTTTGCCGAGGGCGTGCAAATGCTCTTCACCCCCGATGTGAAGGAAATCTATCCGCAGGGTATGGAGGTGCAATCCCAGGTACAGGTACCCGATTTGTCAGATACACTGTGTGGCGCTGATCGCCCCGGCCACTTTACCGGCGTGGCGACGGTAGTCACCAAACTCTTCAACATTGTGCAGCCCGATGTAGCCCTGTTCGGTGAAAAAGATTTCCAGCAGTTGTCAATTATTCGCAAACTGGTCGCCGACCTGTGCATGCCCATCAAGATCGTCGGCGTTGCCACGACCCGGGCCGAGGATGGTCTGGCACTGAGTTCGCGCAACGGCTTTCTGACTGCGGCGGAGCGCAAAATTGCACCGACCCTTAACGCCACTCTACAGACCTGCCGTGAAGCCATAGCCTGTGGCTTTGACAACTTTATGGAACTGGAAGCGCATGCCAAGCTCAAGTTGATACAGGCCGGCTTCGAACCGGACTATTTTGAAATACGCGATGCCCGCACACTGCGCGAAGTTACCGAGGAAACCGAAGAAGTGGCCATTCTGGCCGCTGCAAAGCTGGGTAAACCGCGCCTGATAGATAATGTCCGGCTCAATCTCAACCCTATCTCTGACTGGGGTATGTTGGCCGCGCACTGACATAGCGGGGCTGTGGCCCTCACACACTTCAACACACACTGTTTTGAGGTATGATGCGCTCTCGCCATATGGGAATGCCTCAATGTCCGAATTCCCCGTACACCCTGTCCCGGAAGCCTTCAAGGCCAGCGCACATATCGACGCAGACCGCTATGAGCGCATGTATCGGCGTTCGGTCGAAGATCCACAGGGGTTTTGGGGCGATATGGCCGAGGAATTTTTGAGCTGGGACCAGCACTGGGATTCGGTTTGTGACTGCGACCTGAGCAAGGGTGAGGCCAACTGGTTTATCGGCGGCAAGCTAAACGTCAGCGTAAACTGTATTGACAGACACCTGCCGGAGCGGGCCAGCCAGACGGCCTTTATCTGGGAAGGTGACGACCCCGCCGATCAAAAGCACATCTCCTACGCTGAATTACACGAACAGGTCTGCCGGCTGGCCAACGGCCTGCGCGAACGCGGCGTAAAGAAAGGCGATCGCGTCTGCATATACATGCCCATGATCCCCGAGGCGGCCTATGCCATGCTTGCCTGTACCCGTATAGGCGCGATTCATTCGGTAGTGTTTGGCGGCTTCTCATCGGAGGCGCTGAAAGACCGCATTCTCGATTCCGATTGCCAGACCTTGATAACCGCTGACGAAGGCGTCCGGGGTGGCAAGAATATACCGCTGAAAGCCAATGCAGATACCGCCCTGGCGCAGTGCCCCAATGTACACACCTGCCTGGTGGTAAAACGCACCGGTGGGGAAATCCATTGGGACCCGTCCCGGGATGTGTGGTATCACGAGCTGACCGATGGCCAGGACAGCTTTTGCCAGCCTGAGTCCATGGACTCAGAAGATCCCCTGTTTATTCTCTACACCTCAGGCTCAACCGGAAAACCCAAAGGGGTATTGCACACTACCGGCGGTTACCTGCTGCAAGCGGCGATGACCTTCAAATATACCTTCGACTACCAGGAGGGCGAAGTGTTCTGGTGTACCGCTGACGTGGGCTGGGTAACCGGCCACACCTATATCGTTTACGGTCCTCTGGCCAATGGTGCCACCAGTGTCATGTTTGAGGGGGTGCCAACTTACCCGGATGCCTCGCGGTGCTGGGAGGTCGTTGACAAGCACCAGGTGAACATCTTTTATACAGCACCCACGGCTATTCGGGCACTACATGCGGTAGGTGATGAGCCGGTGTTAAAAACGTCGCGCTCCAGCCTGCGCCTGCTGGGCACGGTGGGAGAGCCCATCAACCCGGAGGCCTGGGAGTGGTATTACCAGGTAATCGGAGATTCCCGTTGCCCCATTGTCGACACCTGGTGGCAAACAGAAACCGGCAGCCATATGTTGACACCCCTACCCGGCGCCACAGCACTCAAGCCGGGCTCTGCAACCCTCCCCTTCTTTGGGGTCCAACCCGCCCTGTTGGACGAGGAAGGTAAGGAGATAGAGGGCCCCGGCGCTGGCTACCTGGTGATCAAGGCCTCCTGGCCCAGCCAGATTCGCTCTATCTACGGCGACCACCAGCGCATGATCGACACCTACTTCTCCCAATATCCTGGCTATTACTTCACCGGCGACGGTGCCAGTCGTGACGAAGATGGTTACTACTGGATTACCGGCCGCGTCGACGACGTGCTGAATATTTCCGGCCACCGCATGGGTACCGCAGAGATAGAGAGCGCGCTGGTGTTGCACGACGATATCGCCGAGGCCGCCGTGGTGGGCTTTCCCCACGACATCAAGGGTCAGGGCATATACTGCTATGTAACGCCCATGGTCGGCGTGGAGCCCAGTGATGAGCTCATGGCTGAGCTGGTAGATTTATGCAAACAGGAAATTGGCGCCATCGCCAAACCCGATGTTATTCAGTGGGCACCGGGCTTACCTAAAACCCGTTCCGGCAAAATTATGCGCCGTATATTGCGTAAGATTGCTGAGAATGAACTGGATAACCTGGGTGACACCTCGACCCTGGCCGACCCGGCAGTGGTAGAGCAGCTGATAGCCAATCGCCCCGCGCGCTGAAGCTACAGGGCTAAAATGTCAGCGTAAACTTTGCCCCACCGCTGTCACTACTGCCCAGCACAACCGAGCCGCCGTGCGCCAGCATCACCTGGCGAGTTAGAGCCAGTCCTACTCCTGAGCCCTCGCGCTTGGTGGTAAAGAAGGGCACAAATATGCGCCTGGCTATATCGGCAGGAATGCCGGGACCATTGTCCGAAACCTCGATACTGACGTGGCCATGTCTGTTGAGACGGGCAGTTAGCGCCACATGCGCAGCCTGCTGCCCTGCCAGGGCCTGCTCAGAATTCTTTAACAGATTCAGCAATACCTGTTCCATCATGTCCGCATCAGCGTCTAGCTCCAGCGATTGTGGTTGCACCTGGAGCGTGAGCTCAATGGCGTTCTGCTCCCACTCCGTCGCCACCAGCTGCGCAACTCTCGCAAACAGATCCGCTACCGGCAAAAGTCGTTTGTCGGGAGCAGGCAGGCGGGTCAGACGCTGGTAGCTCTCCACAAATTGCATCAGACCATCGGAGCGCCGCGCCACTGTCTCGACGGCGCTTTTCACATCGGCCAGCTCTTCCGCCACCTGCGGATAACCCTGCAGCTTCCTGATGGCATCATCAACCAGGTCCGCCGCCGTCTTGGCCAGGGACGCTACCGGCGTAACGCTATTCATAATCTCATGAGTTAACACCCGCACCAGGTCTTGCCAGGCCTGCAACTGCACACCGTCCAACTCACTCTGAATGTTCTGCAGGCTGACCAGCTTTTCCATTTTTCCGGCAATAACAATTTCAGTTGCCGATAGGGTCAGCTGCTGTTCCAAATCATCTTGTCGAAACACCCCCAGCCGGCGCTCACCTGGCTTCACTGCAAGGACCTGCCTCGCAAAATCTTCGCCAAAGGTATCCAGGTCTGCCAGCCGGGTGATATGCGCGCTGCTGAACAACCTGCGCGCTGCATTATTATGCAATTGCACCCTGCCATCCGGATGCAGGGACAACAGCGGCACCGGCACGTGTTCCGTCAAGGCGCGCAGATGCCGCAGGTCTTCCTCCTGTTGATTGCGCTCGACTTGGAAGCGCTCAACGATATCGGTAAATACACCGCCCAGCTCTTCAAAACCTGCCCCCATGTGGCGCATATCAAAGCGCTGGCCAAAATCTGCATAGCGCACCGCCTCCAGGAAACGCGCCAGGTCGGCATTGGTGCGAGTGACGAAACGAAACACATCGTACAACTGGTACAGGGCTATAAGGGTCAGCAACAGGCGCAGCGCCGGATAGCCCGGTACCAGGAACAGGGCCGACCAGCCCACCAGCACCAGCGTTAACAGCGCAATGCGCAGGCCAATCTGGAAGGAAAAATGCTTAAAGACCATGCTTTTCCATTCTCCGGTACAGGGCGGCACGAGTGAGCCCCAGCTCCCTGGCTGCCTTGCTGATATTATAACGATGCTGTTGCAGGGCCGCCTGTACAGCTCGCAACTCCATGCGCTCCAGGTTCAGATCTTCACCGGCGCCGGCAGCCCTGGTGACTGGAGATTCTGGCACCCTGGCCACCGAAAAATCCAGTTGCAGATCTGCCGCTTCAAAGACCTCGCTTTCACAGAGAATAACTGCTCGCTCTACCGCGTGGCGCAGCGCGCGCACATTGCCTGGCCAGGTGTAAGTCTTCATAACTGCCAGGGCATGGTCGGAAAAAACCTTCTCTTTCTTTTGGTATTTGCGAGCGTAGAGCCCGGCGTAGTAAACCGCTATCTCTTCAATATCTTCGGGTCGTTCGCGCAGCGGCGGTATGGTCAGCTCTACCGTATTGAGCCTGAACAACAAATCCTGCCGAAAATGGTTATCGTCTGCCAGTTGCTGACGCGAAACATTGGTGGCCGAGATAATCCTGGCATCAAAGCCCACAGGCTCATTTTTGCCCACCGGGATCACCTGGCGCTGCTCCAGTACAGTTAGTAACTTGGCCTGCAGATGCAGTGGGATATTGCCGATTTCATCCAGAAACAGGGTGCCGCCGTTGGCAGCCTCCAGGCGACCCACCCGGTCCTCAGTCGCGCCGGTGAAGGCGCCTTTCTTATGGCCAAACAGTTCTGACTCAAACAGGGTTTCAGAGATAGCCCCCAGGTCAACCACCATAAAAACGCCGCTGGCGCGCCCGCTCAACGCATGTACCTGCCTGGCGGCCAACTCCTTGCCGGTACCATTCTCTCCCATGATCAGGATATTGGCCTCGGTGGGTGCAGAGCGTTCTATCAGTGAGGCGACCGCAGCCATGGCGGAGGATTGGCCCAACAGGATTTGATCAGAGCTGGCACTGGCGGCAACCAGCGCCCGATTGCTGCGCTTTAGCGATTCAGCCTCGGCACGACTGGCGCGCAGTTTTACCGCTGCCGACAGCGTCGCCACTACCTTCTCATTCTGCCAGGGCTTGGCAACAAAATCTGTGGCACCGCGTTTCATCGCCTCCACGGCCACGTCAAGATTGCCGTGCGCGGTAATCATTACCACCACGGCGTCGGGGTCTAATTCGAGTATACGGGCCAGCCAGGTAAAGCCCTGCTCGCCACTACTCTGGCCAGGAGAAAAGTTCATATCAAGCAGGATGGCATCGAAGTTGTTGGCAGACAGCAAGGCGGGTATCCGGGCCGGATCACTACAGGTTTGCACGTAGCCAAACTGGCGCTTCAACAGCAACTTACCCGCCGTGAGGATATCTTCATCATCATCAACGATCAGTATATTTCGGTTCTTGTTGGTCATGCCCGCCCCTCGAAAGTGTTCATAATCGTACACTATGTGTTCGTTTTCGTACACTCACTACCAGAGCGGAATACAACAAAAATAGGCTTTATCCTTATATATCAATTAGTTAAAAAGTTGGCCTTGAGTTTGCATTATTAACGGATAACAGCAGGTATTGGCAAGATAAGAGATCAGCAGATGGGCACACTCAGCAAAATGGAGAGTAAAGTTACGCCGTCGATCACAGGCACCGCCATGGATCGCAAGATTCCACAGCGTCACTTTGTACGCAGATGGATGTTGCCGTTGTCGGTAGCCGCCGGCGTAGCGCTATTGGCCAGCTGGTACCTGCTCTCTCCCTCAGCGGGACGCAGCCTCACTGTTGCCGACAACCGGATTATGGTGTCACCAGTGCTAGCAGGCGTCTTCGAAGATTCCATTCCGGTTCGTGCGCGAGTCGCCCCCCTTAAAACCGTCTTTCTGGATGCCATACAGGGCGGCCGGGTGGAGGAAATCCTGGTGGAGGACGGCGCCGCCGTAGAGGCGGGCCAGGCTATCGTGCGGCTTTCCAACTCCGACCTGCAATTGAGCGTGATGAGCACTGAGTCGCGCATCATGGAACAGCTCAACAGCATGCGTGACCAGGAACTGCGCCTGGAACAGAATCGGCTGGGGCACAAGCGCACCCTGGTCGAGGTGGACTACCAGATTCGCCGACTGGATCGTGAAATCAAGCGCCAGCAGGAACTGTTGACCAAGGGGCTCAGCGCCCAGTCCACCTATGATGACCTGGTCGATGAAGTTACTTACAACCGCGCCCGTCGTGCCGTTACCCTGGAAAGCCAGGCCTCGGATGAACGCCTGATGGCTAATCAACTGGCCTTTTTCAAAGACAATGCGGTGATTATGGAAGCAAACCTCAAGTACGCACGCCAGAGCCTGCAAGAACTCAATGTGCGCGCCCCGGTGGCGGGCAAGTTATCCGGTTTCAATATGGAAATAGGCCAGAGCGTGGAGCGCGGCACACGCCTGGGGCAGATAGACAACCCCAATGAATTCAAACTGACGGCCACTATCGATGAATTCTACCTGTCGCGTGTAGATATTGACCAGGCAGTGGAGTTTGAGCGCAACGGTCGCAAGATCATGTTACGCGTTGCCAAGATTTACCCCAATGTCGAAAAAGGCCAGTTCGAAATCGACATGCAGTTTATCGATGCAACTCCAGCTGACCTGCGCCGCGGCCAGACTATTCAGTCCAAGTTGACCCTCGGTGACGCGCAGCAGGCATTACTAATCCCCAACGGCTCATTCTTCCAGGACACCGGCGGACAATGGATCTTTGTGGTCAGCCCCGATGGTAACACCGCAATCAAACGCACGGTCAAGCTGGGCCGGCGCAACACTCATTATATCGAGGTACTCGATGGCCTGGAAGCAGGCGAAAGCGTTATCACCTCACCCTACAGTGGTTTCCGTGACATAGACCAACTGGTACTCAACAAAAAAGATTCACTCTAAAACCACTATCTGACACGTAAAACTCTGACCCGTAAAAGAAGGAAGCAGCCATGTTAAACCTGAACAATTTGTCAAAAATATACCGCACTGAGGATGTTGAAACCGTGGCGCTCAATGCGGTTAATATCAGTATCGAGCGGGGCGAGTTCGTCGCCGTGATGGGGCCATCAGGCTGTGGTAAATCGACGCTGCTCCACGTAATTGGCATGCTCGACAACCCCAGCGAGGGCGATTACCTGTTTATGGGAGAAAATGTCGCCGCCTACTCGGAGAGCCGACTAAGCGCTATTCGCAAAAAGAATATTGGCTTTATCTTCCAGAACTTTAACCTGATCGATGAGCTTAGCGTGCAGGAAAATATTGAGCTGGCACTGCTGTATCACGATATTAGCGCCAAGGAGCGCAAGCAGCGCGCCGCACATGTGATGGACAGGATTGGTATTGCCCACCGCGCCAAACATCGCCCCAGCCAGCTTTCCGGTGGACAACAACAACGGGTTGCCGTGGCACGGGCTGTGGTCGGTGACCAGGCCTTGATCCTGGCCGATGAACCCACCGGCAACCTGGACAGTGTGCACGGCCAGGAAGTAATGGAAATGCTGCAAGGTCTCAACGAGGAAGGCACCACCATTGTGATGGTAACCCACTCCTCCGCCCACGCTGACTATGCACGCCGCACCATCAACCTGTTCGACGGCCATGTCGTTACCCAAAGCCTGCGAGCTGCCTGAAGAGAGGACACACCATGTTTTCAAACTATATCAAGTTGGCGCTGCGTAACCTGGCAAAAAACCGGCTCTACGCTGCTATTAATATCGCTGGCCTGGCCATCGGCCTGACGGTTTTTTTATTCGGCTCAATCATCGCCTCCTACGAGCGTAACCACGACAGTATGTTCAGCCAGCGCGACCGCATTTTTACCGCCGGTAGTGTATTTGCACCGGATGCGGGCATTGGCGTACTGGAAACTGACGGCATCCAAACTGCCATGGGGCCACTTCTCAAAAATGAGCTGGAAGACCTGGAAGCTATTGCGCGCACAGTCACCCGCGAATTCCTGGTGACAGTGGGTGACGGTAACGACAGCTATTACCAAACCATAAGCTTTGCCGACACAGACTTAACGCGGATTTTTGATTTTGAGTATCTGTACGGCGATATCACCGCTATTGACGATCCCAGCGGGATCATACTCAGTGAAGCCGTGGCCAGGAAGTTTTTTGGCCGTACTGACGTGGTGGGTGAAATCCTGACACTGGACCATAAGCACGACCTGCAGGTTTCTGCCGTAATAGCGGACATCCCGCAGGACAGCCATTTTAATTCAAGCATTATCCAGGAACGCGGCGACAGGATATTCGCCCCGCTGGTGACGCTGCAGGCAATCATGGACTTCAAGTTCGACGAAGACTGGGGCAACTTGTCCATGGGCGACATGACCTACATGCTGCTGCCCGCTGACATGAGTCAGCAGTGGCTCAGCGACCAGGTCAACGCCGTGTTTAAACGCCACGCCCCCAGTGGCCAGCAGGAATTTATTTCCTCGCTGCATGTACGCCCCCTGGTGGAGGCCAACACCATGATCTGGGACGCCATGGGTATCCCCGCCATCGACACGATCAGGCTACTGGGCTTGCTGGTGTTGATCATCGCCTGCGTCAACTACACCAACCTGGCCACAGCGCAAAGCCTGGGCCGCTCCCGCGAAGTGGGTTTGCGCAAGACCTTCGGTGCCAGCCAGGGCCAATTGCTGGCTCAATTCCTGGTGGAGAGCATGACCACGGCGGCCATTGCCATGCTGCTGGCCGTGGTCTGTATGGAGATCATTGTGCCCGCCTACAATCAATGGGCCAATAAAGCCGTTGCTCTGGACTACCTGGCAATCGCACCCCTGTTACTGCTGACAACAATCGTAGTGGGTCTGCTGGCTGGTGCTTATCCCGCCTACCTGATTACCCGCGCCAGCCCCATAGACAGTCTGAAAAATTCAATGCTCAAGGGCAGCAGTGGCAACCTGTTTCGCAGCGTAATGATTAGCACACAGTTCGCGATCTCCATCTTTATGCTGGCCAGCGTCATGGTGATGTACTTCCAGAACCAGCAGGTTGAGAAGTCCGGCAACATCTTCCCCAAGTCAAATATCGTGATTCTGGAGCGTGTTGGCGTGGATGACATCAGACAGCGCCATGAAACCCTGCGCCAGCAACTAATAGCTCTTCCCGGCGTCGAAAATGCCACATACTCCAGCCAGGTGCCCTTCCAGCAGAGCAACAGTTCCCGCACCGTATCTCGGATCAAAGGTGATTCCAGTGCAGAAATCAGTATGAACGGTGTCAGTATTGATGAGGGTTTCCTGGAGACCTACGGTACCACGCTGATCAATGGGCGTTCGCTGAGTCGCAGCATTGCCAATGATGTGGAATCCGATGAATCGGAACAGCTCAATGTCATTCTCAATCAACTGGCTATTAGCAGCCTTGGTTTTGAGAACCCGGATGCAGCATTGGGCCAGAGCTACTTCACAAGTCGAGATGAAGAAAGTTACGAAGGTGATAGACCCATCGTCCAATACACTATTGTTGGCACGGTGCCCGACCAGAACTTTCTTGGACTGCACAACAAGATCAAGCCGATGGTATTTTTTCTTGCACCGGATGATATGCGCGTTGCCTCGGTGCGGGTGAAGACTGAGAATCTCAGCCAAACCTTGCAGGATATAGAACGGGTGTGGGAACAGGTGAACCCCGACTACCCTATCCAACAGCGCTTCCTCGACGATATCTTCAACGATATCTACAACGTGTTCCAGGCCATGAACAAGGTGTTGGCGGGATTCGCTGCGGTGGCTTTATCGCTGGCGCTGATCGGCCTGTTCGGCCTGGCCGCATTTATGGCGGAGCGCCGCACCCGCGAAATTGGTATCCGCAAGGTATTGGGTGCACGGGTTAGCCAGATCGTGCGGCTACTAGTGTGGCAGTTTTCAATCCCGGTACTGTGGTCGCTGTTGGTCGCTATGCCGCTGGCCTATGCGGCCTCAAGTATGTATCTCAACTTTTTCTCCGAGCGCATTACCATGCTGCCGCTGATTATCGTACTGGCCAGCGTGATGGGATTGGTAATGGCCTGGTTAATAGTGGCGGGACACGCGGTGAAGATTGCAACCGCCAGCCCCATACAATCGCTGCGCTATGAGTGACTCAGTAGCTCTAGCTTATGCTCGATCAATGGGAGACGATCATTACCGAAATACATGTCATCGCCGTTGATATAAATTGTCGGTGAACCAAAGGCTCCGCGTTCAATAACCTCATCGGTATTGGCGCGGAGCTGGTCCTTGATGGCCTGCTCGCCAATGCGCTGCAAAAATGCAGTTGCATCCATTCCCAGGCCGCTAACTATCGCACTCAGCACATCCTCGTTGCCCACATCTTCACAGCGGCCCCAGTAAGCCTCAAACAGCGCTTTGGAGTATTCCAGCAACAAACCCTGCTCTGCGGCCACACAACAGCCACGCATACACTTGACCGCATTGGCGGGATGGAAACTGGGCCAATTGATCTCGATACCGCGCAGTTCTGCCCAGTCCGTGAGATCTTTCATCATGTAGTTCATGCGCCTTTTATTAGCGAAGGCGGCCTCGCGCTGGGCATACAAATCCTGGTTAACCGCATTGAATATGCCGCCCACCAATACCGGCCGCCACTCAATGTCTACCTTATAGCGTTCGGCAATCGGCTGCAGGCCGGTAAAAGCCAGGTAGGTCCAGGGTGAAGTACAGTCGTAAAAACACTCGAGCTTGATCATGAGCAGGGCATACCCGGCATGCGCATACCCGCCGCCCAGCCACCGTCCGCCATAAATTCGGCGCCGGTGCTATAACTGGCTTCATCGGTGGCCAGAAACAGGGTCACATAGGCGACCTCCTCCGGTCGGCCCACGCGAGGAATAGGAAAATCTGCATACACCGATTTACTCATTTCTTCTTCTGAGATGCCAACCCCGGCACCGCCCATGGCAGTAAAAATTCCACCCGGGTGCACACTGTTTACCCGAATACCATACTGCCCCAATTCAATGGCTGCACTTTTGGTCAAGCCCCGCACCGCCCACTTGGTGGACGAATAGGCACACAAACCGGCCTTGGACTGCACACCGTCGATGGAGGAGATATTGATGATAGAACCGCCCCCGGCCGCTTTCATGGGCTTGATAGCGGCACGCACGCCCATAAAGCTGCCCAACTGGTTGATTGCGACGACTCGCATGTAGTCCTCGTTGGTGGTATCGGCAATGGAGGCCATATGTACGATAGCCGCGTTGTTTACCAACACGTTAAGCGGGCCAAATTCTTCAGCGGCCAGAATCGCCTGGTCCCAGTCCTCTTGCTGGCTGACATCCATATGCAAAAACCGGGCATTGTCGCCCAACTCATCGGCCAGTACCTGGCCTTCGTCGTCCAGCACGTCGCCGATTACCACTTTGGCACCATGTTCTACAAACAGACGTACCGTGGCTTCTCCCATACCGCGGGCCCCACCGGTAACTATCGCTACCTTGCCTTCCAAACGACTCATGGTGACTATTCCCTGGCCGCCTGCTGTACTTTTAGCCCGCGCCAGGCCTGTTCGATGACATAGGCACGAATGGCTTCGACTTGTTCGTTATCGAGATAATCTGCAAAGCTGGCCATACCATTCTTGGCAAGCAGGCCTTCACGCACAACCGCGTTCCAACCCTTGGGGTCGTGAATCCAGGCCGAGCCACGCAGGTCCGGAATAATCAGGCCAGACACCGCATTGAGGCCATGGCAGCCCATGCAGAGGTCCTGGAACAACGCATAACCCACGCGCTCGGTCGCTGCATCGGCTGTTCTTTCTGGGGGATTAAAGGTAACGGAAGGCCGCCAGTCTATGGCTGGCAAGCTGCCGTCTGCTCCCAGCTTAAAGGTCAACACGCGGCTGACATTGGGCATGCTCTCAGGCTGTATATATTCACCGAACACCAGCGCGAAAGCACCCCCCCAGCCAACATTCACCGACACATATTGCTCACCATCCACTGCATAGGTCATCGCTGGTGCCACCACACCGGTCTGCGTGGGAAATGCCCACAGCGGCTTACCCGTGTCAGCGCTATAGGCTACAAATTTGCCATCCGCGGTACCTTGAAACACCAGGTTGCCGGCGGTACTTAGTGCGCCGCCGTTCCAGGGACCGCTGTGTTCAATTCGCCAGGCTTCCTTCTGGGTGCGCGGGTCCCAGGCCACCAGGCGACCCAGCATCAAGGGTCGCAGGGCATCCCGCTCTGCTTGCGGGTCGGGCAGGCTGGCAATTATTCCGTCTACGCCGGTGTTAAAGGTACCCGGGCGGTAGAGAAAATCCTCAGGCTGCCCATAATTGGCGGGAAATTCGATCACGGGAATATACACCAGCCCGGTATCTGGACTATAGGACATGGGATGCCAGTTGTGTCCGCCCAGGTAGGAAGGCACCACAGTAAATGGCGAATCCACATAACGCGCACCTTCCACCTCCACTGGGCGCCCGGTCTCCATATCCACGTGGGTGGCCCAGTTGAGATCAATGTATTTTTCAGCACTGAGCAGAGTGCCGTCGGTGCGATCAATCACATAGAAAAATCCATTTTTGGGCGCCTGCATCAACACCTTGCGGATTTTCCCATCCAGCTCTATATCGGCGAGGATAATGTGCTGGGTTGCGGTGTAATCCCAACTTTCTCCCGGCGTGGTCTGGTAGTGCCAGACATATTCACCCGTATCGGGGCGAACCGCCACAATAGACGACAGGAACAGATTATCACCACCACCGGGTGAGCGAATCTCGCGGTTCCAGGGTGTACCGTTACCCACCCCAAAATAGAGCAGGTCCAGCTCAGGATCGTAAGCCATGGAATCCCAGACAGTACCGCCACCGCCGCCCAGTTCCCACCACTTGCCATGCCAGGTCTCTGCCGCCATCTTCATGGCATCGTTCTCAAAACCCAGTTCCGGGTTACCCGGTACGGTATAGAAGCGCCACAGTAGTTCGCCAGTCTCTACCGAGTAGGCGGCCAGGAATCCCCTAACGCCATATTCAGCACCACCGTTACCTATGAACACCTTGCCATCGATAATTCGAGGCGCACCGGTAATGGTATAGGGCAGTTCCACATCGACTGTGGCCACTGCCCAGTTAACCTCGCCGGTGGCAGCATCCAGTGCCACCAGACGACCGTCAAACACACCGATGAATACTTGCCCTTCCCACACGGCCACACCGCGGTTTACGGCATCGCAACAGCCATGTCGTACCTTGTCCTTGGCAACGCCGGGGTCATAAGTCCACAGGTGTTTACCGGTGCGCGCATCCAGGGCGTGCACAATACTCCAGGAGGAGGTGGCGTACATTACGCCGTCTACCACGATTGAGGTGGCCTCTATACCGCGTTTCGTATTGAAATCAAAACTCCAGGCCAGGCCCAGATTTTCCACTGAATCTGTGTTTACCTGCTTGAGCGGACTGTAACGCTGTTCATTGTAGGTGCGCCCGTGGGACATCCAGTTGCCGGGTTCCGCGTCCGCGTCCAACAGGCGCTTGCCGTCCACCGCAGCGGCTGAGGCGGTTTGCTCTGTTACCACTTCGGCTGCTGGCGCATCGGCACTTTGTTGTTGGCAACCCACTAACAGGGACAGGGGCAGTAAAAGGGAAAGCAGAATATTGAGCTTGAGTTTCATTATTGTTTTATCCCGTTCTGTTTAACGATGTCGTAAGTATAGGGAGATTTGGGGTCAGAGTCTCGAGATCCGGGGACAGACTTAAGTCTGTCCCTTTAACATAAAAAAAGGGGCCATAAGGCCCCTTTTTCTTCTTGCGTCGCTACTTTATTCAGCGGCTTGCTGCACTTCAGTTTCCTCAGTAGCAGCGTCTTCAACAACTTCTTCAGCAGCGGGTGCAGGCGCATCAGCCGCAGCATCAGCTGCCGCTTCTTTCATGCTCAACTTGATACGACCGCGCTGGTCAACGTCGAGAACCTTAACCTGCACTTCCTCACCTTCCTTCATGTAATCGGTCACATTCTCAACCCGCTCTTCAGCGATCTGGGAAATGTGTACCAGGCCATCTTTGCCAGGCAGGATAGTAACGAAGGCACCAAAGTCGACGATGCGGGCAACCACACCGGTGTAGATTGCACCCACTTCAGCTTCCGCGGTGATCTCTTCAACAAGAGCTACAGCGGCATCGCGCGATGCCTGGTCCTGTCCAAAGATACGCACTGTGCCGTCATCGTCGATATCGACAGTGGCGCCGGTTGTTTCAGTAATCGAACGGATGGTCGCGCCGCCCTTACCGATGATGTCGCGGATCTTGTCAGTATCGACTTTCAGGGCAATCATGCTGGGTGCATTGACATTAACTTCTGTACGCGCCGTCGCAATCACCTGGTTCATCTGGCCGAGGATGTGCAAGCGGGCATGCAGTGCCTGCTCCAGCGCCACTTCCATGATCTTCTCGTTGATACCCTCGATCTTGATATCCATCTGCAGCGCGGTAATACCTTCAGAGGTACCGGCCACTTTAAAGTCCATGTCACCCAGGTGATCTTCGTCACCGAGGATGTCGGTCAGTACAGCAAACTGGTTGCCTTCCTTAACCAGGCCCATAGCAATGCCCGCAACCGGTGCCTTCAGCGGCACGCCCGCAGCCATCAGAGCCATACTGCCTACGCAGACAGACGCCATAGAACTGGAACCATTGGACTCGGTGATTTCGGAAACCACGCGCGTGGTGTAAGGCCAGTCGTCAGCGCTAGGCAGAACCGCTGCCAGTGAGCGACGTGCCAGGCGACCGTGGCCAATTTCGCGACGGTTGGTAAAACCGACTCGACCCGCTTCACCTACTGAGTAGGGAGGAAAATTGTAGTGCAGCATAAACGGGTCACGACTTTCTCCCTGCAGGGCGTCAATAATTTGCGCATCACGGGTAGAGCCAAGCGTTACTGCACCAATGGCCTGTGTTTCACCACGGGTGAACAGGGCGCTGCCGTGTGCCTTGGGCAGTACATCAATTTCACAGGCAATCGCGCGCACTGTACGTGTGTCACGACCATCGATACGCGGCTCACCGTTGAGGATACGCTTGCGTACCAATTCCTTCTCAATCTTCTTGAACAGGGTTTTAACGTCCTCTTCGGAGGGTGAATCCTCTGCATCGGTGCACAGTGCTGCCACGGTGGCCTTCTTGGCTTCACTAACCTTGGTGTAGCGCTCAGCTTTCTCAGTAATACGATAGGCTTCACCCAGCGGGCCTTTAGCCACTTCTTCAACTTTACCCAGTAGGTCGGCATCAATCGGAGGCAGCGCCCATTCCCAGGCAGGCTTGCCAGTTTCAGCGGCCAGTTCCTTGATAGCCTTGATAACCGTTTGCATTTCCTGGTGGCCAAACAAAACTGCTCCCAACATCTGGTCTTCGCTCAGCTCTTTGGCCTCTGATTCAACCATCAGCACGGCGTCAGCAGTACCGGCAACCACCATGTTCAGCTTGCTGGTTTCCAGCTGCTCGTAGGTAGGGTTGAGCATATAACCGCCAGCTTCGGTAAAACCAACGCGGGCACCGCCGATAGGACCGGCAAAAGGTACACCGGAAATAGCCAGGGCGGCAGAGGTGCCAATCATCGCGGGAATATCCGGATCGATGTGCTTGTCAGCAGACATCACCATACAGATGACTTGTACTTCATTCATGAAACCGTCGGGAAACAGTGGGCGAATCGGCCGATCAATCAAACGTGATGTCAGCGTCTCTTTCTCGGAAGGCCGCGCTTCACGCTTGAAGAAACCACCCGGGATTTTGCCCACAGCATATTTTTTCTCGATGTAGTGAACGCCCAGCGGGAAGAATGGCTGGCCCGGCTTGGCGGTTCTATCTGCTACCACAGTACACAGCACCATGGTGTTTTCTACGGTTACCATCACAGAGCCAGTGGCTTGCCGGGCGATACGACCTGTTTCCAGGGTTACCGTCTGGTCGCCGTATTTAAAAGTTTTTGTTACGGGATTCATTTTTTTCTCCAATTCCAATACAGAAACCGCAAGCCCTTGCTTGCGGTATCCTAATTTTAGCGACGCAGACCCAAACGCTTAATCAAGTTGCTATAACGTTCGCTGTCTTTACGCTTCAGATAATCCAACAGTTTACGACGCTGGTTGACCATACGGATCAAGCCGCGACGCGAGTGATGATCGTGCTTGTGAGAGGCAAAATGTCCCTGCAGCTGCTCAATATTCGCTGTCAGCAAGGCTACCTGAACTTCGGGAGAACCAGTGTCTCCATCTGCCTGTTGATACTCTTTTACAATCTCTGCTTTGTTAGTTGCACTAAGTGCCATGATACTTTCCTTTTTACCAATATGCCGAGGGTGATTACCACCCATTAAAAATAGAGCCTGCCCGTGCATATTTACAGACAGGTTCGCGTCAGCCCTGGTGGCTGACTATCAGTCGACGCGGCGCTACACGCCCATCGTCTAACATCTCTCCAATGCCAAGAAACTCGCCCGATTCCAGCCCCACTCTCACCATGCCACTAGGCGGTGAGTTGGGAACCAGCACGGGCTGTCCCTGGCGAATATAAAATCCAGCTGCTTCGCTGACCTTCACTATGGGCAATGCCCCCAGTGCCGAATCCAGCGGCAGCAGTAATCCATCCATTTCACTCAAGGCTTCATTGTTCTTCAAAGCCTCCAATGTCGTCAGTGAGACCATATCAGCTTCACTAAACGGGCCCGACCGGGTGCGATGCAATGCGCTTACATGTGCGCCACAACCCAAAGCCTGCCCCAAATCCTCTGCCAGGGACCTCACGTAAGTCCCCTTGCTACAACTTATGCGCACATCCACCTGCGGATGTTCACCTTCACGAAAATCGACCAGCTCCAATTCGTGAATAGTCACGCGCCTCGCGGCCCGTTCAACTTCCTTGCCAGCCCGCGCCAACTTGTACAGGGGCTGTCCCTTGTGCTTCAGCGCCGAGTACATGGGGGGAACCTGTTCGATCTCACCCCGCAACTGCGCCAAGCCCTGTTCCACCTGCGCGCTATCAATATGCGCAGCGCTCTGTGAGTTCAACACCTCGCCCTCTGCATCACAGGTGGCGGTTTGCACTCCCAGCACAAAAGTACTGGTGTAGCCCTTGTCGGCATCCAACAAGAAGCTTGAAAACTTGGTCGCCTCGCCAAAACACAGCGGCAACACGCCTGTGGCCAGCGGATCCAGGCTTCCCGTGTGACCTGCCTTGGCCGCACCGTACAGACGCTTCGCTGTCTGTAGCGCCCGGTTTGAGCTAAGGCCAATCGGCTTGTCGAGCACCAGTATGCCGTCTACTGGCCTACCCTTGCGACGCCGCGCCATTACTCCTCACCCTTGTCCTGATGGCTCTCATCGGCAGATACTGCCTTCTCGATAAGGTCGTCCATGTAGCGTCCACGTCCTACGCTGGTATCAAAGCTGAAGCGCAACTGCGGCACCATACGCATACTGCTGTCTTTCGACAACTGGCTGCGCATAAAACCCGCCGCCTTGTTCAAAGCCTCTGTCGACTCCGCCGCTTCCTCGGCAGAATCTTTGCCCAGTGCCGTGTAAAACACCTTGGCATAAGCCAGGTCCCTGCTGACCTCAACGTCGGTAATGCTGACCATATCAAAGCGAGGGTCACGCATTTGAAACTGGATCAATGTAGCCAATTCCTTGCGCAGGTAATCGGCTACCCGGTCCGTACGTTTATATTCCTTAGCCATGCCTTCCGCCTCTATCTGTTACAGCGAGCGAGCGATTTCCTTCACTTCGAATACTTCTATCTGGTCGCCGACTTTTACATCAGTGTAGTTTTTCACCCCGATTCCACATTCCATGCCGTTGCGAACCTCATTGGCATCGTCTTTAAAGCGACGTAATGACTCCAATTCACCTTCGTAAATCACTACGCTATCGCGCAGAACCCGTATCGGCTTGCTGCGGTAGACAGTGCCCTCGATAACCATACAGCCGGCGATCTGGCCAAATTTCGGTGATGTGAATACATCGCGGACTTCCGCAATGCCGACAATTTCTTCGCGCAGCTCTGGCGACAGCATACCGCTCAGCGCCTGCTTCACATCATCGATCAGATCGTAGATAACATTGTAGTAACGCAGGTCCAATTCTTCCGCTTCAACCCGCTTCCTTGCCGAGTTATCTGCCCGCACATTGAAACCAAATATGACCGCCTCGGCAGTCATAGCCAAAGTGACATCCGATTCAGTGATACCACCAACACCGGAAGACACAATGTTTACGGTAACTTCTTCATTACCCAGCTCCAACAGCGCCGACTGCAAGGCTTCCATAGATCCGCGCACATCAGCCTTAATCACTATATTCAATGTCTGCTTCTCACCGGCGGTCATGTTCTCAAACATGTTGTCCAGTTTGGCTGCATGCTGGCGCTGCAGACGGCTGGCACGGGTTTTTTCCTGACGTGCCACAGCAATTTCACGCGCCTGCTTCTCGCTTTCCACTACCGCAAACGGATCGCCGGCATCGGGAATACCGCCCAGGCCAAGAATTTCTACCGGGATTGACGGTACAGCTTCCTTAACAGGCTGGCCGTTCTCATCCAGCATGGCGCGCACTCGCCCGTATTGAAGGCCGGCCAGGACAATATCGCCCTGGCGCAGGGTACCACTCTGGATCAGCACAGATGCCACGGGTCCTCTACCTTTATCTAACCGGGATTCAAGAACCAGGCCCTGGGCAGGTACATCACGCGGTGCTTTCAATTCCAGGATTTCAGCTTGTAATAGGACCGCGTCCAGCAAGGTGTCTACACCTTCGCCGGTCAGCGCCGATACATTCACAAACTGGGTATCACCGCCCCAGTCTTCCGGAATGACTTCCTTGGCGGCAAGTTCGTTGCGTACACGATCGGGATCTGCCCCTTCCTTGTCCATTTTATTAACAGCAACAATTATCGGCACACCTGCCGCGCGGGCATGATTTACCGCTTCTTCGGTCTGGGGCATAACCCCATCATCAGCCGCCACAACCAGGATTACGATATCTGTGCTCTTGGCACCGCGTGCACGCATAGCCGTAAACGCCGCGTGCCCTGGAGTATCCAGGAAGGAAATCATGCCATGGTCAGTTTCAACGTGGTAAGCACCGATGTGCTGGGTGATGCCACCGGCCTCACTATCAGCGACCTTGGCCTTGCGAATGTAATCCAGCAACGAAGTTTTACCGTGGTCTACATGGCCCATAACCGTAACCACAGGAGCACGCGACTCATCTTCACCCATGTGCAGGGCCAGTGCTTCGATCAGTTCATCTTCCAGGACATCTTCGGAAATCGTTACGTGCGTGTGACCCAGCTCTTCAATCACCAGGATTGCGGTATCCTGATCAAGTACCTGGTTGATGGTAGCCATCACACCCAGCTTCATCAGCTCTTTGATTACCACGCCCGCTTTCACTGACATCTGCGCAGCCAGGTCACCAACGGAGATGCCATCTCCTACCTCGACTTCAAATACGCGCTGTTCGGTGGGCATTTCAAAACCATGCTTGCCGTGTTCTGCGTGTGTGCTGGCTACGCCCCTCTTGGCACGGGCACTGCGACTGCGACTGCGACGGCGAGAACCACGCTCTGCCGCATCCAACTGGTTGAGTGAAAGATTGTGGCCACGTTGTTTGCCACGCACATGGGTACCGGGCCTCTCGCCTCTGCCGGCGGGCTTTTTCTTAAAGCGATCGGCGTCCTGCTTGGGAGCCTCATGCAAGCGCCTGGGTTTGGCATCGCGTGCTGTTTTGGCGCTGGCAGGTGAAGCCGGAGCAGATGTATTCTGCTCGTTCTTGCGTTCTTCTTCCTCGCGCCTGGCAACCAGGTTGGTTGCCCGGGTAGCCTTTTCTTCCTCTTCCAAAAGCTTGCGCTTGGTCGCAGCCTGCTGGCGCAGTATCTCCGGATCAATATCGGCCTTATCGCCAGTTAGTTCGGCGGAAATTGCCTCTGCAGCTAGGGGCTCTGCGGCTGCAACAGACACTTCCTCAGCTGGTGTGAGTGCTGCAGCTTCCGGCGCTTCTACTACAGTTGCATCTTCGACAAGCTCTACAACTGCTTCGGCTTCATCCGCTACGTCCAGATCGCGCTTAACATAGGTGCGCTTTTTGCGAACTTCAACATTAACCGTTTTCTTGCCCTGCGAGCCCGCCGTTCTCAGTGTGCTGATGGTCTTGCGCTTTAGCGTTATGCGCTTGGGCGCGATGTCTGATTCACCGTGGCTGCGCTTCAAGTGCGCGAGTAATGTTTGCTTGTCTTCATCAGAGACAGCTTCGTCAGCTGCGGCATGGGGCAAGCCGGCATCACCCATCTGCGCCAACAGACGATCTACCGATGCTCCAACGACTTCCGCTAATTGCTGTACCGTGACCTGCGCCATTCAATGCTCTCCTTATTACCCTGTGTGCTTCGCTTACTGCCCAGCTTCTTGTGCTGCGGCAGCTTCTGCTGCGGCGGCTTCCGCTGCTTCAGCTTCAGCAAACCAGGGTGCGCGAGCCGTCAAAATGAGCTCACCCGCGCGCTCTTCGGTCATGTCTTCAATTTCGAGCAGGTCTTCCACTGCCTGCTCAGCCAAATCTTCCATGGTGATGATTTCCCGGCTGGCAAGAACAAAAGCCAGGTGCCGGTCCATTCCATCCATAGTGAGAAGGTCTTCAGCCGGCTGATGCTCGCCGAGCTGCTCTTCCGAGGCGATAGCCAATGTCAGCAGGGCATCTTTAGCCCGTGCGCGCAGCTCCTCGGCGATCTCTTCGTCAAAGCCCTCAATATTGGACATCTCTTCCAGCGGAACATAGGCAACTTCCTCAATGGTCGTAAAGCCTTCTTCTACCAGGATTTCAGCAACTTCCTCGTCAACATCCAGTTGCTCTCTAAATACGCCGATAACAGCGCCAGCTTCCTGCTCGTGTTTTTCAGCTGCTTCATCAGTGCTCATTACATTGATGGTCCAACCGGTCAATTCACTGGCCAGGCGCACATTTTGGCCGCTGCGGCCAATGGCCTGGGCCAGGTTGTCTTCGTTGACCGCCACGTCCATGGTGCCTTTGTCTTCATCTACTACGATGGACTCAACTTCTGCCGGCGACATGGCGTTAATAACCAATTGCGCAGGGTTGTCATCCCACAGGATGATATCGACACGCTCGTTATCCAGTTCGTTGCTGACAGCTTGTACGCGGGAGCCGCGCATACCGACACAGGCACCAACCGGGTCAATACGGCCATCATTGGTCTTGACCGCTATCTTGGCGCGGGAACCGGGATCACGCGCCGCGGCGCGAATTTCAATGACTTCTTCAGAAATTTCAGGCACTTCAATTTTAAACAGTTCTATCAACATCTCGGGACAGGACCGGGACATGATCAGTTGCGGCCCGCGCGCTTCCGTGCTCACCTCTGTGAGAATAGCGCGCACGCGATCGTTGACGCGAAAAGTTTCGCGGCCAACCAGCTGCTCGCGGGGCAGCAAACCTTCGGCGTTACTGCCCATATCCACAATCACGTTGTCGCGGGTAACTTTCTTGACCGTACCGGCCAACAGCTCACCAACCCGGGGTTCATACTCTTCCACCACCTGGGCACGCTCGGCATCGCGCACTCGCTGCACAATTACCTGCTTGGCCGTTTGCGCTGCAATGCGGCCGAAACTAACATTATCAATCTGTTCTTCGTGCACATCACCAATTTTCAGGCTGCTGCTAACTTCAGCGGCTTCTTCGGTGGTGAACTGGGTACCCAGCAGCGCCATTTCATCGTCGCTGACAACCAACCAACGCCGCACCGTGGCATACTCACCGGTTTCCCGATCAATGGTCACTGTGATATCAGACTCTTCGTCGTAGCGCTTTTTGGTTGCCGTTGCCAATGCCAATTCTATAGCTTCAAAGATAATCTCTTCCGAGACACCTTTCTCAGCGGATACAGCCTCTGCAACTAACAAGATTTCCTTTGTCATTCTCATCTCGCCTGTTATACCGCGTCGCCATCTGCACCTACCCTTAAGCGCATCCAGCCAACGCCGATTACAATCTCGGTTTTACCTGCGCCTTATCAATGGCGCCATGTGGAAGCAGGAACTCGTGGTTATCCACCTGGATAATCACATCCTCTCCCTCTATACCTTTCAAGGTGCCGTTGAACTTGCGCCGCCCCTCGAAGGGAACTCGCAAACGCAATTCAATCCACTCACCCACATATGCCAGGTATTGATCCAGCCTGAACAACAACCGGTCTATCCCTGGTGAAGACACCTCCAGCGTATACTCTCCGCTAATGGGGTCCTCTACGTCCATCACGCCGCTAACCTGCCGGCTGACTTCGGCACAATCGTCAGCAGTCACACCGTTTTCTGAATCTATATATAGACGCAACAAACTGTGTCGACCCTGCGACAAATGTTCCATGCCCCACAGCTCAAAGCCCATCGCTTCAACTGTAGGTTCCAGCAGCGCCTGAATTTTTTCGTCCCTGCCTGCCACTGTCTTCCTACCTCCAGTGCTTTCTCTGCACCTAACAAAAAGCCCCTGAAAAGGGGCTTCTCACTAGCGTTGTCAAAGAGACCAACACTTAATTGGTAGCGGGGGCCGGATTTGAACCGACGACCTTCGGGTTATGAGCCCGACGAGCTACCAGGCTGCTCCACCCCGCATCAAAACTTTCCTCGCAAAGGCCCCTCGGCGCTTTGCCTCCGGGCGGCCTGGTGTCCATCCCGGAAAGGGCGCTAATTATAGGGAGACACCCCCCTATGGTCAACCCATTATCCACCCCTATTTTTGTACATATTTCGGGTGGTTTTTGCGACGACCCTGGCCCCTTCCTGGACACGCCGCTAACCCATCCCTGAGGGGACTGGGCGCGACGGTGTAGGTGCTTTCTCAGACACGCCGTGAACCCATCCATGGGGGGACTGGGCGCGACGGGCCGGGTAGTCCCGTATAAGCAGCGAACGCTGCATAAAAAAAGGCGCTCACCGTCAAGGAGCGCCTCTCTAACAAGTTTGGTGCCGAAGGCGGGACTTGAACCCGCACGAGCATAGCTCACTACCCCCTCAAGATAGCGTGTCTACCAATTCCACCACTTCGGCTAATTTCTTACTCGACGCCCGGGATGTCTTCTTCCGCGGACACTACTGGCACTAGCTCTTCTTCTACCACTGGCAAATCGGCGTCCTCAACCAGCTCTACCTGTTCTATGAGCGGCATCAGGATATCCAGTTCTTCAACTGCGTTGGACTGATTTTTTGCCATAACAGCCAGTGTAATACTGGTGGCGAAGAATGCGGTCGCCAGTACGGCCGTTGTGCGGGTGAGTACATTGGTGCTGCCGTCACTGCCAAACAGGGTCTGTGAGGCGCCCGATCCAAACGATGCGCCCATTTCAGCGCCCTTACCCTGCTGTAGCATTATCAGGCCAATAATGGTCAGTGCTATCAGCAAGTGTGTAATCAAGATTATCTGTTCCATATCATTCCTGTGACGCGTCTATTAGCGCGGCAAAATCGGCGGCCTTGAGGGATGCTCCCCCTACCAGGCCACCATCAATATCCTGTTGTGCAAACAATTCAGCTGTATTGTCTGCCTTTACGCTGCCTCCATAAAGCAGTCGAATCGAGTCAGCCACTTCAGGTACATGTTCCTTCAGAAAAGCACGTATACATGCATGCATTTCCTGGGCCTGTTCCGGCGTCGCGGTGCGGCCCGTCCCTATCGCCCAAACCGGCTCATACGCAATCACGTCGTCATACTCCAACCCAACTGCGCTCAACGCCGACAGCTGGGTTGTTACCACTTGTTCGGCCAGTCCCTGCTCGCGCTGCTCCAGCGTCTCGCCTACACAGAGAATCGGTGTCAGGCCAGCCACTCTTGCCGCAATCGACTTGGCCGCTACCAACTCATCCGACTCGCCAAAATATTGCCGGCGCTCCGAATGTCCCAGAATCACCCAACGACAACCTGCATCGGCCAACATGGCCGCTGCCAACTCGCCGGTAAATGCCCCTTCGGCATACTGGCTACAGTTCTGGCCGCCGACGGTAAGTCCTGATTCGCCAGCCAGCGCAACAACCTGTGGGATGTGCAAAGCAACCGGACAAACCGCGATTTCAACGGAACTGCCCGCAACAGCCTTAACCAGCCCGGATACCAATGCCTCAACGCTGGCTTCAGAGCCGTGCATTTTCCAGTTACCCACTATAAGAGTGCGTCGCATAAGCTCTGGCTCCACTGTCCCGAGTTAAAAGCGGCGGCAATCTTACCCAAGAAGCCCCCAATATACAACTGTGCGGCGACAGAACAGGCCAGTACAAGCCTAGCCCAACACCGACTCCACGCGATCGGCCAATTCGCGGCACAATTGCTGCACCTGCGTCGCATCTTCGCCTTCAATCATCACCCGCACCAGGGGCTCAGTACCCGAAGGCCGCAGTAGTACGCGACCGCGCTCACCCAGGGTTTTCTCAACAGCCGCCACCGCCTCATTCAAGAGCGGATTATTCTCTACATCGACACCGGCATCAGCTGGCACATTAATCATATATTGTGGCAGTTTCTGCATGCCAGCACACAGTGTCGCCAGATCGGTATCCGCCGAGCACATCGCAACCAGTACCTGTAGTGCAGCCACCACCCCATCGCCGGTGGTGCTGAGATCGGAACAGATAATATGACCCGAAGATTCTCCACCCAGCTGCCAGTTGTTTTGCTGCATGAGTTCCTTGACGTAGCGGTCACCGACCCTGGCCCTGACAAAATCTATGCCCCGCTCCCGCAGCGCCAACTCCATGCCCAGGTTAGTCATTTGGGTGCCGACAACACCCGTGCACTGACGGTGGCAGGCAATTATAAATAGCAACTCATCGCCGTCTACAACACGGCCCTGCCGGTCAACAAAAACCACCCGGTCGCCATCGCCATCCAGTGCCACGCCAAGATCGGCGCTCTCCGTCAGTACGCGCGCGGCCAAAGCCTCAGTATCGGTTGAACCTACACCCTGGTTGATATTAAAGCCATCGGGTTCAACGCCCATAGCGACGACCTCGGCCCCCAGTTCTGCAAATACACTGGGTGCGATGTGGTAAGTCGCACCGTGGGCACAATCCACCACTATCTTCATGCCCCGCAGCGTGAACTGGTCCGGCACAGTAGATTTGCAAAATTCGATGTACCGGCCCGCCGCATCGACCACCCGCAGCACTTTGCCAATGGCGGCGGAGTCAACAGTTACCAGGGGCTCATCCAATTCCCGCTCTATGGCCAGTTCTACAGCATCATCAAGCTTGCAGCCTTCTGCGTTGAAAAACTTGATGCCGTTGTCGTAAAAGGGATTGTGCGAGGCACTGATCACGATGCCAGCCTGCGCGCGATGGGTTCTGGTCATCAGCGCAACAGCCGGTGTGGGCATGGGGCCCAGCAGCTTGACGTCCACACCGGCCGCCACCAGGCCGGCCTCCAGGGCTGATTCGAACATATAACCTGATACCCGGGTATCCTTGCCGATAATAACGGTGCTGCGCTCTTCACCAGAGCCGGACAGGCGTGCAAAAACACGGCCACAGGCCCATCCCAGCTTGAGCATAAAATCAGGCGTAATTGGCAGCTCACCTACCTTGCCGCGAATTCCATCAGTGCCAAAATAACGCTTTTTCATCCACTCTCCGAACTGTTGGTATCGGCCAGCGCATTGACCATGGCAATCGCATCCACAGTTTCTTCTACATCGTGGCTACGAATAATACTGGCACCTCGCTCGGCGGCCAACACTGCCAGAGCCAGGCTGGCTGGCAAGCGCTTATTAACTTCACGCCCCAGCAGCTTGCCGATCATTGATTTGCGGGACAGTCCCACCAATAGCGGGTAGCCAAGCGCCGCTATGCGGGGCAAGCCCTGCAGCAATTGTAAATTATGGTCCACTGTCTTGCCGAATCCAAATCCAGGATCCAGATAAATATGCTGCGCTTTCAAACCGGCAGCCAGGCACTGCTCAACCCGGGCCAGCAGGAAATCTATTACCTCCTGGACGACATCGTCGTACTGGGGCTGTGCCTGCATATCACCGGGCTGGCCCTGCATGTGCATCAAACAAACTGGCAGTTGCAGCTCAACAGCTGCGGTGACAGCGCCTTCGCGTCCCAGCGCCCTCACATCATTTATCATGCTGGCACCGGCAACAGTCGCGGCGCGCATTACCTGGGGCGAACTGGTATCAACCGAAATTGCTACATCAGAGTGAGCCCGAATGCCCTCAATGCAGGGGATTACCCGATCCAGTTCCTGCTGCAAGCTAACGGGCGTTGCACCGGGTCGCGTCGATTCACCGCCCACATCCAGAATCGAAGCACCCTGCTCCACCATTGCCAGGGCGCGGCGGAGCACCTGCGTTAAATCGAGCTTTGAGCCAGCGTAGAGGCTACCGCCATCAGAGAAGGAATCGGGGGTGGTATTGATCACCCCCATAACACGCGCAGCCGTAATCAGTGTTCTTGCGCCGGGCCACCAATGGGGCCGGTCGAGTCTTTGCCAGACTCACCGGACGCCTGCTGCTCCTCGTCCGCACTGGCATTGGTACTACTGTCATCGGAATCATCATCCCACGCCTCGGGAGGGTCAGGCATCCTGCCTTCCATAATGGCGTCAATTTGCGTGACATCCAGTGTTTCGTACAACATCAGCGCGTCGGCCATCAGGTGTAATTTATCAACGTTGTCCTCAAGCACTCTCTGTGCCGAGGAATAGCAATCATCAATAATCCTGCGCACTTCCTGATCAATACTCTTGGCTGTCTCACCAGATACTGCTTTGTGTGGCATGCCGACGCTGCGCCCCAGAAACACCTCTTCAGTGGTCTCTTCATACATTATCGGGCCCATCTTTTCCGAGAGTCCCCACTTGGTGACCATATTGCGGGCGAGTTCTGTCGCTCGCTCAATATCATTGGAAGCACCCGTGGTCACGCCGTCCTTGCCCAGCGTCATCTCTTCAGCAATGCGGCCGCCGAACAGGCTGCAAATCTGGCTGTGTATATAGCGCCTGCTGAGGCTGTAACGGTCTTCCTCGGGTAAGAACATGGTCACACCCAGGGCGCGACCGCGCGGAATAATACTGACCTTGTATACCGGGTCGTGCTCCGGCATCAGGCGACCCACGATGGTATGACCCGCTTCGTGAAAAGCGGTATTTCTTTTCTCCGCTTCCGACATCACCATGGATTTGCGCTCGGCTCCCATCATGATCTTGTCTTTGGCCAACTCAAAGTGTTCCATCCCCACCGTTCGCGCACCTGAACGCGCGGCAAACAGGGCGGCTTCATTCACCAGGTTAGCAAGGTCAGCGCCGGAGAAGCCCGGTGATCCCCTGGCGATCAGGGCCGGTTTTACATCGTCATTAAGCGGCACTTTGCGCATATGAACTTTAAGTATCTGCTCTCTGCCGCGGATATCTGGCAGGCTGACTACAACCTGCCTATCGAAACGACCCGGGCGAAGCAGAGCGGGATCAAGCACGTCGGGACGGTTGGTGGCAGCGATGACGATCACGCCATCATTAGATTCAAAACCGTCCATTTCTACCAACAACTGGTTGAGAGTCTGCTCGCGTTCATCGTGACCACCACCCAGACCGGCACCGCGATGTCGGCCCACCGCGTCAATCTCATCGATAAAGATAATGCAGGGGGCCTGCTTCTTGGCCTGCTCGAACATGTCACGGACCCGGGAGGCACCGACGCCGACAAACATCTCCACAAAATCAGAACCGGAGATAGAGAAAAACGGTACCTTCGCCTCACCGGCGATGGCCCTGGCAAGCAGGGTTTTACCCGTACCTGGCTGGCCTACCATTAATACACCGCGGGGAATTCGACCACCCAGACGCTGAAATTTACCCGGGTCACACAAAAACTCAACCAGTTCCTGCACATCCTGCTTGGCCTCATCGACACCAGCTACATCGGCAAAGGTGGTATGAATCTGGTCTTCACCCAGCAATCGGGCCTTGCTCTTGCCAAAGCTCATCGGCCCGCCGCGACCACCACCGCCACCTTGCATTTGTCGCATGAAAAACATGAATACGGCAATGATAATCAGGATGGGAAAGCTGGCTACCAGCAATTGCATCCAAACGCTTTGCTGCTCTGGCTTGCGACCGATAATCTCAACCCGATGCGCCAGCAGGTCATCAATCAGCTTGGGGTCTTCCAGCATGGGCCGGACAGTCTCAAAGTGAGAGTTGTTAAAGCGCTCACCGTTGATGGTAAGGCCATCGATAACAACCTTCTTTACCTGGTCACGCTGGACTTCCTCGATAAAATGCGAGTACCCCAGTTGCTCAGTGGGTTCCTGCATGTTGAAATTCTGGAAGACAGACAGCAACACGGCCGCTATCACCAACCACAACAATAAATTCTTTGCCATATCGTTCAAAGGCCCTAACCTCGTACATTCCCCAGTGGGAGGAACGCTCTAATATACTAAAATTGGCCTGTCGGCACCATCTGCCCTGAAATTCAACCCTGGAAATCCTTGGCCAGCAGGTAAACTTCCCTGGATCGGGCCCGCGATGCAGCAGGTTTGCGGGTGATAACCTTGCCAAACGAGCCGCGCGCATCACGCAGCAGCTCGTCAAAACCCTCACCCTGGAACACTTTGCTGAGGAAAGTCCCTCCGGGGCGCAAGGTCCGTCGGGCAAAATCCAGCGCCAATTCCACCAAATACATAGACCGCGGCTGATCGACCGCGTTCATACCACTCATATTGGGGGCCATGTCGGAAATTACAAGGTCTACCAGCTGATTATCCACCGCCTCCAGAATCTGGGCCAATATCGCCTCATCACTAAAATCGCCCTGGATAAATTCAACATTTTCAAGACTGTCCATAGGCAGGATATCCGAAGCGATAACCCGCCCTTTATGCCCCACCAACCGCCCGGCCACCTGCGACCAGCCACCCGGCGCTGAGCCCAGGTCGACAACGGTCATGCCGGGCTGGATCAATTTATCCTTTTTCTGAATTTCCAGTAGCTTGTAACAGGCGCGGGAGCGATAGCCCTCGCGCTGGGCCAGTTGAACGTAGTGATCCTTAAAATGTTCATTAAGCCAGCTTCGGCTGGATGATTTCTTCTTGGCCATGGGTCGGTCGATGTCTTTCGGGTGGGAGTAGGCGTAGAATACCGCGCCCTGCAGCAAACCGGAACGAACATGAGCAAACGAGACAGTAAACAATTACGCGCAATTGCCCACAAGTTGAAGCCGGTGGTAACTGTTGCCGCCAAGGGACTGGGCGAGTCGGTGCTGCTGGAGATCGAGCGAGCGCTCAGCGACCACGAGCTCATCAAGGTCAAACTGGTCGTAGGGGACCGTGCCGCACGCCAGGCCATCAGTGAAGAAATTTGCGCCCACACCGGTGCCGAGCTGATACAGAGCATGGGTAACATCATTTTGATACTGCGACGCAGCGCCCAGGCAGATCCGCACCTCTCCAACCTGATCCGGTTCTAAACGAGTGGCCAAGATCCTCGAATTTCCCTCCCAGCGGGTACAGGGGCTGGCTTTTCTGGAAGAACAGATTCGTGAGCTGCTGGCCTCACGCGGCGCCGATGAGGAGCTAATGGATTTTGCCGCCGACACCATTGCAGACATTTACCAACGCAACGTCGATGCAGAAAATTACAACTTCAGCCTGGCTCTGCCCGACACGATAGATGAAGCCCAGTGCGCTGCCCTGCAGCACGATATTGGCATTGGCATTGAGCGGGTTCGCTCTGAAAATCACGCCATCATTGTGCGCCTGATAGCCGAACTCACCCTGGCCGAAGTGAAAATATTTCAGTACCAGCGGGAATCACCGTAGGGTCGAATTCATTCGACCAATGACTCTGACCCCACTGCTCTTGGCCGGATGTCATTTGGTCGAATGAATTCGACCCTACATCTTCTGAATTTTGCCTTCTACCTCCTGCAACCAGGCGGTGAGCCCGCCCAACAAAGCCGATGCCCGGGCCCAGCGACGCATACGCCGCGTCAATCGCAAGGCGCCGTCACGGGTTACTCCCACCTTGTCCAACTGCAGGCATTTGACAGGATCCCACCAGGGCCCATCACCTTTGTACCTCAGCACATAGTGCAACCTAACCATGCTGTGCAATACGCCGTAGCAATAGAAATACTCGCGTGCTTCAGCTGCGTCCCAGTCCGCACTGAATGGCCCCAGCCAGCTTGCCAACAAATTCTGCTCCACTTGCTCACTGGCGGGGCAGTACTCATCCGCCAGTAACCACACCAGGTCGTCCAGTGAATTGCGACAGCCGCAGTGCTCCCAGTCGATCCAGAATACCTCACCTGTCGAACCCACGATGGCATTGCCCGGGCGGGCATCCCACTTTATAAAACGCGGCACCCGCAGGCGCAATAGCTCTACCAGTTCGTCGTCGGGCAGTTCCGGCGGTGTTACCCCCACCAGTTCACCCACTGCAAAACGGCGGGCCAACAACTTGTCAAACCAGGGGCGTTTCTCTCCCAATCTCACCAGGTGATTGGGCAGTCCACGTTCATTGCCGGCACGTTGGGCATATACCAGGCTGTTCAGCGCAGCATTTAATCAATCTGTCACCTTTTCATCGCTGGCCTCATGCATGGCCTCACTGAGACGAGTGGTGCCGACATCCTGCTGCATTATCCACGGCCCGCGCCAGGCGATAAGACGCGGCACTGCAGCAGACGACTCTCCCAGGGTTCGCAGCACCAGCGCCTCAAGGCGGGCGCGTTGCAGTTCCTTGCGATGTGTCACGATCAGACTTTGATCGCCAAAATGGGCGCGCACTGACTCGCGACTACTGCCGCCTGGGGTCTCTATTGCGTCTGGCGCTCGTCCCAGTAATTCTCTACAAATGTCGGCGATGGCCGTCAGAGGTGCTGAACCTCGTCGATCTCGTATTCTGTATCGCCACCCGGGGCACGCACAACCACAACGTCACCTTCTTCTTTACCAATCAGGGCGCGGGCAATCGGTGAGGTTACCGATATCTTGTTACTCTTAACTTCGGCTTCGTCTTCGCCCACTATTTGGTAGCGTACCGTTTCATCAGTATCCACGTTAATCAGGTCTACCGTGGTGCCAAAAATAACCTTGCCGGTTTTGGTCAGCTTGGTGACATCAATTACCTGAGCTTCCGCCAGCTTCGATTCGATCTCCATAACACGACCTTCCGCAAAGCTCTGCTGATCGCGTGCCGCGTGGTATTCGGCATTTTCCTTGAGGTCTCCATGCGCACGCGCCTCCGCGATCGCCTTACTGATGCGGGGCCTGTCCACCTTTTTGAGCTGTTCCAACTCTGCCCGCAAGCTAGCCTCTCCCCTTACAGTCATGGGTACTTTGGTCATCTCGCAATCCTCTTGTGTAAATCCTGCAGGCGCCGAACCTCGTCGTCAACACCATGCTTCATTGCGGCTGTAATTGCCTCTGCGGCAGTCAGCGTCGTGGTGTAATACACATTGTGCGACTCAGCGCTACTGCGAATTGACGCCGAATCTTCAATAGCCCGACGGCCCTCTGTGGTATTAATAATCAAGTCAACTTCCTTGTTCTTAATCATATCAACTATGTGGGGGCGTCCCTCAAGTACTTTATTAACCCGTTGCACAGCCAGCCCGGCATCAGACAAAGCCTGCGCAGTGCCGCCGGTGGCAAGCAGGTCAAAACCGCGTTCAAGCAGCTGACGTGCAACTTCAACAGCACCGTCCTTGTCCACATCGCGAACACTGATAAAAACCGTACCCTGCTCAGGTGCCACGTGACCAGCGCCCAGCTGGGCCTTGGCAAAGGCAGCTTCGAAGGTCTCACCGGTACCCATAACTTCGCCGGTAGACTTCATCTCCGGCCCCAGGATGGGGTCGACGCCGGGAAATTTATTAAAGGGCATTACCGCCTCTTTGACGGAGTAATACGGCGGCACAATTTCTTTAGTGAAACCCTGTTCTGCCAGACTGGTTCCCACCATGCAACGGGCGGCAATCTGGGCCAGGGAAATACCAATGCACTTGGAAACAAAAGGTACTGTTCGCGAGGCCCTGGGGTTTACTTCAATGATGTAAACTTCGCCATCCTGCCAGGCCAGTTGCACATTCATGAGCCCTATCACTCCCAGCTCCCGGGCCATTTGTTTGACTTGCTCGCGCATCAGGTCCTGTACGGCAGGCGGCAGGCTGTAGGGTGGCAGCGAACAGGCAGAGTCACCAGAGTGCACCCCGGCCTGTTCTATATGTTGCATGATGGCACCGATAACGACCTCTTCGCCATCGCTCACCGCATCGATATCAATCTCAATCGCCGCATTCAAAAAGTGATCCAGCAGCACCGGTGAGTCATCAGAGGCTCGCACCGCGTCCTGCAAATAGCGCAGCAATTCCTCTTCGCGGTAAACAATTTCCATGGCCCGTCCGCCCAGCACGTATGAGGGTCGAACCACGAGTGGATAATCCAGGTTACCAGCTGCTGCCAAAGCCTCTTCAGTACTGCGAACCGTCATATTCGGTGGCTGCTTTAATCCCAACTTGTCGATCATCTGCTGGAAACGCTCTCTGTCCTCAGCCCGGTCTATGGCATCGGGAGAGGTACCTATAATGGGTACGCCCTGGGCTTCCAACTCACGCGCCAATTTTAGTGGCGTCTGCCCACCGAACTGCACAATGACACCCTTGGGCTTTTCCAGTGCGACAATTTCCAGCACGTCTTCAAGCGTGACCGGTTCAAAATAAAGCCGGTCCGAGGTGTCATAATCGGTAGAGACCGTTTCCGGGTTACAGTTAACCATGATGGTCTCGTAGCCATCCTCACGCAAGGCCAGCGCCGCATGTACGCAGCAATAGTCAAATTCAATGCCCTGGCCAATGCGGTTGGGGCCTCCGCCCAACACCAGAATCTTGTCCCGATCTGTGGGCGCTGCCTCACACTCTTCTTCATAGGTTGAATACATATACGCCGTGGCCGTGGCAAATTCGGCGGCACAGGTGTCTACCCGCTTATAAACCGGACGGATACCCAGCGCATGCCTGTGCTCGCGCACCTTTTGTTCAGGCTCCGCCAGCAACACGGCCAGGCGTTGGTCGGCAAACCCCTTGCGCTTGAGTGCATACATAGCGGCTTTATCCAGGTCGGCCAGTTGCACCGTCTTGAGACTGTCCTCGGTGTTCACCAGATCTTCGATCTGCACCAGGAACCAGGGATCGATGCCAGAGCACTTGAATATTTCATCGATGGACATACCCGCTCGCATGGCATCGGCGACATACCAGATACGCTCCGGCCCCGGGTTGGTCAGGTGCGACACCAGTTCGTCGCGCGCATCGGCAGCGTCAACATCTATCATATGTTCAAAGCCAAAGGAATCAACTTCCAGCCCGCGCATGGCTTTCTGCAGAGACTCCTGAAAAGTACGGCCGATTGCCATAACTTCGCCGACCGATTTCATCTGCGTGGTCAATCGCCGGTCTGCACCTGGAAATTTTTCAAAGGCGAAGCGCGGCATCTTGGTAACCACATAATCAATGCTGGGCTCAAACGATGCGGGCGTGGCTCCACCGGTAATTTCATTTTGCAGTTCATCCAGGGTATAGCCAATCGCCAGCTTGGCAGCGACCCTGGCGATCGGGAAACCCGTGGCCTTGGATGCCAGTGCCGAAGAACGGGATACCCGCGGATTCATTTCAATAACAACCAGGCGGCCAGTTTTTGGGTCCTGCCCAAACTGCACATTGGAGCCACCAGTCTCGACACCAATTTCACGCAGCACCGCCAGCGAGGCGTTGCGCATGATCTGGTATTCCTTGTCGGTCAGAGTTTGGGCCGGGGCAACCGTGATGGAATCGCCCGTGTGCACCCCCATCGGATCCAGGTTCTCTATCGAGCAAACGATGATGCAATTGTCATTTTTGTCGCGCACCACCTCCATTTCAAACTCTTTCCAACCGATTAGAGACTCGTCCAGCAACAGTTCATTGGTGGGGGAAAGGTCCAGCCCACGCGTGCAAATTTCTTCAAATTCCTCGCGGTTGTAGGCGATACCACCACCGGAACCCCCCATGGTAAAAGAGGGTCGAATGATGCAGGGGAAACCTATCTGGTCGACCATTTGAAAAGCTTCTTCCATGCTGTGGGCCAGCACCGAATGCGGTGTTTCCAGGCCGATACGCTTCATGGCCTGGCCAAACAACTGTCGATCCTCGGCCATGTCTATGGCTTCTTTGCTGGCGCCAATCATTTCTACATTGAATTGTTCCAGCACCCCTTCCCGGGCCAGATCCAGGGCACAGTTCAGCGCCGTCTGGCCACCCATGGTAGGCAACAGCGCACTGGGTCGCTCCTTCTCAATCACTCGTGCCACCGTGCGCCACTCTACCGGCTCAATATAGGTGGCATCGGCCATGCTGGGATCGGTCATGATAGTGGCCGGGTTAGAGTTAACCAGGATGACCCGGTAACCCTCTTCACGCAGCGCCTTGCAGGCCTGTGCTCCGGAGTAGTCAAATTCACAGGCCTGGCCAATAACAATCGGGCCAGCGCCAAGAATCAGGACGCTTTCTATATCAGTTCGCTTTGGCATATGGACTCAGGCTTGCTCCGCGTGTTGGCTGATCAACTCAAGGAAATGTTCAAAAAGTGGCGCGGCATCGTGTGGCCCAGGGCTGGCCTCCGGATGCCCCTGAAAACTGAAGGCTGGCTTATCGGTACGGTGCATGCCCTGCAGAGAACCATCAAACAGTGACTTGTGAGTCAGTCGCAAATTATCTGGCAAGCTGGTCTCATCGACGGCAAAACCATGGTTCTGACTGGTAATCAACACGGTGCCATCGTCGAGGTTCTGCACCGGGTGATTGGCACCGTGATGTCCAAACTTCATTTTTACGGTGCTGGCACCACTGGCCAGGCCCAGTAACTGGTGGCCCAGGCAAATTCCGAAGATGGGTATGCCTGTCTCCAGCAATTCCCGGATCGCGGTGATGGCATAATCGCAGGGCTCGGGGTCACCCGGACCGTTGGACAGGAAGATACCATCTGGATTCAATGCCAGCACTTCGCTGGCCGGGGTTTGTGCCGGCACCACCGTCAGGCGACAGCCGCGATCGGTGAGCATGCGCAAAATGTTGCGCTTCACCCCATAATCGTAGGCGACTACATGCCAGGGCAAGTCCTCGTCGGAACGCTTGCTGTATCCCTCGCCAAACTGCCAGCTCCCTTCAACCCAGGAATATGGCTCTGCTACTGTCACTTCTTTGGCCAGGTCCATACCCTTGAGCCCGGCAAATCCACGCGCCAATTCCAGGGCTTTATTTTCATCGAGGTCAGGACCGGCCATCAGGCAACCATTCTGGGCGCCCTTCTCCCTCAATAAGCGAGTAAGCCTGCGGGTATCGATGTCGGCAATCGCCACCACCTTGTGGTCAACCAGGTAGTCCTGCAAACTCCGCTGGTTGCGATAATTGCTGGCTAGCAGCGGCAGGTCTCGAATGACCAGACCGGCAGCCCAGATAGCGGACGATTCTTCATCTTCACTATTGGTGCCGGTATTGCCAATGTGGGGATAGGTCAGCGTCACAATTTGACGGGCATAGGAGGGATCCGTCAATATTTCCTGGTATCCCGTCATCGCCGTATTAAAGACAACCTCACCAACGGAGGCTCCGTCAGCACCTATCGCCTTGCCTTTGAAAATACTGCCATCCTCAAGGGCCAAAATGGCTGGATTACTCAAGCATACCTCCCACTACAAGGCTTTTCGCTGTGCGATAATCCGAAAAAAAGCGAGATGAAGGTATCCTCATCTCGCTTTTTGCTATCTTGTTTTGCACTGGCTTACACCGATTTGTTCTGCCCAGAACGACTGCCACTGAACACGTTGATTCTGGGAGCGCGATTTTACGGGATAGCTCGCTGGGTGTCCACTGAATACATGGGTAAAGCGCTTGCTTTAATTGTAAAAACACCTATGATTCTTGTCTGCAAAACTCTGGAGCACGATCAGCACGTGAGTGAAGGTACCCGGGATAAGCTGTTGCTAACCGCCATGCACTTGTATGCCCGCCAGGGTATTCACGAGGTTAGCCTGCGTGCCATCAGCAGCGCCGCCGGTTCGCGCAATTCCGCGGCAATGCACTATCATTTCCAAAACAAGCTGGGTGTACTGGATGCACTGGCCGGTTTTATCTTCCATCATCTTAATGAGATCGCCGCTCAGCAGCAGCTCTACCGCAGGGCACAATGCAGCCAGGACATTGGGCAGTCTATTAAACTGTGCCTGCTGCCAATTATTGAGATGGCCGACCGCTATCCCTGGGGCAATGACGCGATCCGCTTTCTGTCACGACTACTGGCAGAGAGCAAAGAGGAGTTTTCTACTATCACCATTCGACACAATCATAAATTTTACCAGGCAGCTGACCTCTTTCTCGCTGGCCTGTTACCGCAACTGGACAAACAGACCCGGCAGTTGCGCATAATGTTTATGGCCGTCAATATTTTTCACGGCTTTGCCGAAATTGCTTCACTACAACGCACTCCATTGGGAGATCTCAGTCAAATTGACCGGGACAGCCTGATCAACCAGCTAGTCAGTTATCTTGCCGGGGGTCTGCAGGCCCCCATGAATTCAACTATGCATCCTCCCACAGGAGACACCCATGAGCGATCAGCTCTTTGACCTGACCCTTACCGACGAGCAAACCATGACCCGGGACTCGGTACAACGGTTTGCCCAAGCCGAAATGGCTGCTACTGCCCGCGCGGCGGATGAAGCCGGGGCGGCGACCGACGGATTCTATGCAAAAACTGTGGAGCTGGGCTTGACCCTGATGCCCATCCCCGAAGCCATGGGCGGTGCCGGCGTGGCGCGTTCACCGGTCTCCAATGTTTTGACTACAGAGGATCTCGCCCGGGGTGATTTACCCATGGCCCTGGGTGCTCTCACGCCTCTGGCCCTGGTCAACACCCTTATTGACCAGGGCAGCGATGCCCAGCGCGAAAAATACCTGCCACTCTTTTGTGGTGAAAAATTTTACGCCGCCAGCACAGCATTTATGGAGCCCCGGGCCCTGTTCGAGCCCACCGAATTACAAACAACCGCCCGGCGCGATGGCGACGGCTTTGTTCTCAACGGCAAAAAAACCATGGTGCCACTGGGGCTGGATGCGCAATTGCTACTGGTAATCGCCGAGTTACAGGATGAGGGCACCGCGGCATTCATCGTCGAAGGCAACCCCGACGGCATGGAACGCAGCGAAGAGCACCACATGGGCCTGCGCACTTTGCAGGTGGCCGGCATTGAGTTCAGCAATGTGAAACTGGGTGCCGACGCCCTGCTCGGTGATGGAAATTTTGATCTGCAGCGGTTTATCGACCTGTCACGCCTGGGCATTTGCGCGCTGGCCGTGGGTACCTGCCAGGCGGTACTGGACTACGTCACCGAGTATTGCAACGAGCGGATCGCCTTTGGCGAGCCAATTACCAACCGCCAATCGGTGGCATTCATGATTGCCGATATCGCTATCGAACTGGATGCGATGCGCCTGATGACCTGGCGCGCGGCAGCCACCGCAGAACGCGGGGAAGATTTTCACGAGCAGGCCTACCTGGCCAAACTGTTCTGCTCAGAACACTCAATGGTCATTGGCACCAACGGGGTGCAACTGCTGGGCGGCCACGGCTTCTGCCGTGAGCACCCGGTAGAAATGTGGTATCGCAACCTGCGCGCCATTGCCATTCTTGACGGCACCGTCAGCGTATAAAGAGCCATCAGCTTATAAAGAGCCATCAGCTTATTAACAGGGAGACACAGACATGATTAATCTGGAACTGGTTGGAAAACACAAAGAAAATGCGAAAAATCTGCGCGTGATGGCTGAGCACATGATGCGCCCCTATTCGCGTAAATATGACAGGGAAGAACACACCGTTCCCGTAGAAATGGAAGAAGTGGCAAAGCTGTTGGCCACCGACCGACCCGCCGCCAGCGTGAAATCCGCACCGGGCAACGAGGCCGGTGTTCGCAACGGTTCGAACCTGATGGCGGTGACTGCCTATGAGGCCATGTGCTGGGGCGACGTGGGTTTGATGCTGTCCATGCCCGGACGCGGGCTGGGCAACGCGGCTATCTCTGCGGTGGCGACACCAGAGCAACTGGAAAAATTTGGTGGCCGCTTTGCGGCCATGGCGATTACCGAACCTGGCACCGGTTCCGACTCCGCCAATATATCCACCACGGCGGTGCTCGAGGGTGACGAATGGGTACTCAACGGCGAAAAGATATTCGTGACCGATGGCCAGCGCTGCGATGTCATTGTGGTTTGGGCCACGCTCGACAAGAGCATGGGCAAGGCGGCTATCAAGTCTTTCCTGGTAGAAAAAGGCACGCCCGGCTGCGAAGTCACCCGACTGGAGCACAAGCTGGGGATTCGCGCCTCCGATACCGCCTCCATCAGTTTTACTGACTGTCGCATTCCCAAGGGCAACATTCTCGGCAAGGCCGAGATTGCCAGTAATGCCGAAGAGCGCAAAAAGGCCTTTGGCGGCGTCATGCAAACCTTCGACAATACCCGCCCACCCGTGGCGGCCATGGCAATTGGCGTGGGGCGCGCCGCCCTGGACATGACCCGCGAACTGCTGTCACGGGAAGGCGTAGAACTCAGCTACAGCAAGACGGCGAGCAATTGCAGTGCCGTAGAGGCGGAACTCTACAAAATGGAAGCCGAATGGAATGCCGCCAAACTACTGGTACAGCGCGCCGCCTGGATGGCTGACAACAAGCAGCCCAACTCCAAGGAGGCCTCCATGTGCAAAGCCAAGGCCGGACGCATGGGCAACTATGTGACCCTGCGCTGCGTAGAACTGTGCGGCAGCCTGGGCTATTCCGAGACCGACTTGCTGGAGAAATTTGCCCGGGATTCGAAAATTATCGATATTTTTGAGGGTACCCAGCAAATTCAGCAGCTCATCGTAGCCCGGCGGGTACTGGGTAAATCTTCCTCAGAACTGAAATAATTAAAGGAGTCAAATCCCTTTGATTTCGTTGTAGGGTCGAAGGCGACACCCGTCGAATTCATTCGACCGAAAAGGGGGCTGACCTCTTTATTGGAGAGTTTAGAACATGGCAGATTTGGCAGGGATGGGCATTCTGGTGACGGGCGGCGGCACGGGCATCGGCAAAGCCTGCGCGGCAAAACTGGCCGCCGATGGTGCCGCCGTAACTATATGCGGGCGCACCGAGGCCAACTTGCAGGCCGCAGCAGAGGAAATATCAGCTGCGGCCAGCCAGGACGGCAGCGTGCAGTGGATTAGCGGCGACGTAACCTGTGAAGCGGACGTACAGAAATTCGTGGCCAGGGCGGCTGAGCCCACCGGCAATCTCAATGGCGTTATCGCCAACGCGGGCGGCGGCGGCATGCCCATGGCCTACGGCAATGTCGATACGGACGAATTTATACGGGTACTCAACCTGAATGTACTGGGCACCATGTTCTGCATGAAGCACAGCATTGCGCTGATGCTGGCGGCTGGCGGTGGATCATTCGTGGGCATGTCTTCCCTGGCCGGCCATATCACCCATCCCTACTTTCACGCCTATTGCGCTGGTAAAGCCGGGGTTGAAGCCATGATGCGTAACGCCGCCGACGAATATGGCAAAGACAATATTCGCTTTAATGCCATACGCCCCGGTTTTATCGCCACCGAGAGCATGGCGGGCATACCGCGCGACAGTGAAGTCTATAAATCCTATATCGATAACACCCCCATGAATGATGCCGGTCAGCCCGAGGACGTGGCAGAGTTGGCCCGCTTCCTGATCGGCCCGGAGTCTCGCTGGATCACCGGCCAGTGCATCAATGTGGACGGTGGGCACTGCCTGCGACGCGGACCCGACTTCAGCAGCTTCGTCGGCTAGATGGCTTTTACCCGCCAACAAAGCAGCGTACTGCTGTTCAGCTTGTTGACGGTCGCCATAGGCCAGTCGCTGGTATTCGCGATCTTGCCGCCACTGGGTCGGGAGGTGAATCTCAGCGAGCTACAAATCACCTCCATTATTGCCGTATCAGCCATTGTATTCGGCATCTGCTCGCCCATATGGGGCCGCTACAGCGACCGCGTTGGTCGCAAACCTGTGATCCTGATCGGGCTGCTGGGCTACTCGGTGGGAACGCTGTTTTTCGCCAGCCTGTTCCAGGCAGCGCTGACCGGTATATTGGTCGCCAGCACCGGGTTCTATGTTTTTGTCTTGTTATCGCGCTGTGCACAGGCGGTCATTATGTCAGCGACCGGACCGGCCTGTGCCGCCTATACCGCCGATAACACCACCCCGAACCAGCGCACTAAAGCCATGGCAAAACTGGGCGCAGCCAACAGTATGGGCACCATTTTGGGACCGGCAGTAAGTGGCGCCCTGGCCACACTGGGCCTGTTGGCACCGCTGTTCTTTGCCGGTTTTTTGACCATCGCAGCCGCTTTGTTGACGCTTATCAAACTACCCCGTACACCCCCGGCCAGCTTAAGTTCTCACGCCGCCAAAAAACGCCTGAGTTATACCGACCCACGTATCGTGCGCTTCCTGGTCGCCGCAGTTGGCCTGTTTATTGGCTTCGCCGGAATTCAGCAGACCCTTGGCTTCAGTGTGCAGGACAGGCTAATGCTGAACGGCATTGAGACTGCGCAGATGACTGGCGCGGCCTTGATGATCTCGGCAGTCTTCGCCTTTCTGGCGCAAATGCTACTGGTGCCTCGACTCAATCTTCGGCCCGGGCAATTTATAAAACTGGGGGTCCTGGCGCTGTTTTTGGCCTCTGTCTTTGTGGGCCTGTTCGAGACCTTCAGTTTCCTCGCCATCGGCATGGCATTTATGGGCACGGGACTGGGATTGTCCATGCCTGCCATATCCGCTGGCGCTTCACTGGCGGTCACACCCGAAGAACAGGGTGCTGTGGCCGGGCTGGTATCGTCCTGTCCCGCCATTGGTTTCGGCTTCGGTCCGGTTATGGCCGGCTGGCTCTACCAACAGGAACCGGTCTACGCCAGTATGTTCAGTGGCACAGTATTTATTCTGCTCTTCATCATCCTTTTTCTTACTCGCGGTAAAAGCTGAAAATATGGCCAAATTATCTATTCTGGATCTCGCCCCGGTACTTGAGGGCGGCACTCCCGCTGAGGCGCTGCGCAACTCACTGGACGTCATTCAACACGCCGAACGCTGGGGCTTTAATCGCTACTGGGTAGCTGAGCACCACAACATGAAGGGCATTGCCAGCAGTGCCACCGCGGTGGTCATTGGCCACCTGGCCGGAGGAACCTCCACCATTCGGGTCGGCGCCGGCGGCATAATGCTGCCCAACCACGCCCCGCTGGTTATTGCCGAACAATTTGGCACGCTGGCCTCACTCTATCCCGACCGTATCGACCTGGGTCTGGGGCGCGCACCGGGTACTGATCAAGTCACTTCACAGGCGTTGCGCCGCACACTCACCGGTGATGTCGATGACTTTCCCCGCGATGTGGTCGAGCTACAGCAGTACCTGAAAGAGCCCGGCCCACAGCAGAGAGTATTGGCAGTGCCCGGCGCTGGCACCAACGTGCCTTTATGGATATTGGGCTCCAGCCTCTATGGCGCCGGCCTGGCCGCCATGCTGGGATTGCCCTACGCCTTCGCGTCACATTTTGCACCCGCCTATATGGACGCGGCCGTCGATTTGTACCGCCAACGTTTTGAACCTTCCGAGCAACTGCAGGAACCCTACGTGATGTTGGGGTTCAACGTCTGCGGCGCCGAGACCGACGCGGAAGCCAACTTGCTACGCACATCCTGGCTACAGGCATTCGTCAACCTGCGACGCGGCACTCCCGGCCAGCTGCCGCCACCGATGGAAGACTTCGAGCAAACATTGTCCCCGGGCGAACAGCAAATGCTGGCGGACATTGGCCACTGCTCGGCGGTGGGTTCTCCAACCACCGTAAAAAGTGCCATGCAGGCATTTATCGAGCAGACCGGTGCCGATGAGCTGATGCTGGTTTGCTCGATCTATGATCACAGCAAACGCCTGCGGTCACTGGAGATCGCCGCCGATAGTTTGTAGTTTTGGGGTCAGATCCGGATCTGACCCCGTTCTGACCCCGTTCTGACCCCGTTCTGACCCCAGACTACCAAACTATCTGGACAGTCTTTTGACCCTTTTCGTTAGTCTCACGCCAGCTTTCGATTGCTACACTGCTGCGCAACCAAAGCAGTGAGACCCATCCATGCCTAACTACAAAGCTCCCCTGCGCGACATTCATTTTGTAATGAATGATGTACTCAGCGCGCCACAACACTACGCAGCGCTGCAAGGCTGTGAAGCCGTTACCCCTGACCTGGTGGATGCAATCATCAACGAAGGTGCAAAATTCGCCGAACAGGTGGTCGACCCGATTGCTGCAATAGGCGATGAACAGGGCTGCCAGTTCGACAATGGCAAGGTCACCACCCCCGATGGCTTCAAGCAGGCTTTTCAACAGTGGTGTGAGGACGGCTGGCAGGGACTTGGCATTCCCGCCGAAGACGGCGGCCAGGGCCTGCCCGGCTCACTGAGTGCCGTTATTGGAGAAATGGTGGGCGCGCCGAGCTGGGCGTTCAGCATGTACGGTGGGCTGGGCCTGGCCCCGGTTACCTGCCTGATCAACGGCGGCACTGAGCAACAGAAGCAGCGCTATATACCCAAAATACTCAGCGGTGAATGGGCTGGCACCATGTGTTTGACGGAGGCGCACTGCGGGTCTGACGTGGGCTTGATACGCACCAAGGCCATACCCAATGGCGATGGAACCTACACCTTGCAGGGCACCAAGATATTTATTTCCGGTGGCGAGCAGGACATGACCAGCAATATTATCCACGCTATTTTGGCCAGGGTGGAAGGCGCACCCGAGGGTACCAAGGGCATTTCCTTGTTTATTGCCCCCAAGTACTGGGTTAATGAGGATGGCTCCGCAGGTGAGTTCAACAACATCCGCTGCGGTTCCATCGAGAAGAAAATGGGCCTGAAGGCATCAGCCACCTGTGTGATGAATTACGACGGCGCCCGCGCTGAATTGCTGGGCCAAGAGAACAAGGGCCTGGAAGTGATGTTCAAATTGATGAACACCGCCAGGCTGGGTACGGCCCTGCAGGGTCTGGCCATGGGCGAGATTGCCCTGCAGGGTGCCGTGACTTATGCCCGTGAGCGTCTGCAAATGCGGTCACTCAGCGGCCCCAAGAACCCGGACGGCCCGGCCGATCCCATTATTGTGCATCCTGACGTACGGCGTATGCTGATGACACAGAAAGCATTGGTAGAAGGCCAGCGCGCCTTTATCTACTGGTCCTACCAGTTGGTGGACATTACCAGCTATGGCGCCGACCCGGCCGAGCAACAACAAGCGGTGGACCTGTTGGAAATACTCACTCCAATTGCCAAGGCTTTCTGTACCGAAACCGCGCAGGAGGTCAGCTACCTGGGCATGCAGGTGTTTGGTGGTCACGGCTATATCACAGAACACGGCATGGAGCGCATTGTCCGCGACAATCGCATTTGCACGATCTATGAGGGTACAACTGGCATCCAGGCCCTGGACCTGATCGGCCGCAAGGTCATGGGCAGCGGCGGCAAGTTGCTGCGCAACCTGACCCGCTATATATACAAATACTGCGAGGCCCAAAACGGCAACGAGCAGTTACTGCAATTCGTCGAACCCTTGATAGCGGCTAATCAGCAATGGGGTGAACTGACTATACGCATCGGCGAGAAAGCCATGGAGAATCCCGACGAACTGGGCGCCGCCTCAGTGGATTACCTGATGTATGGCGGCTATGTCATTACCGCCTTTATGTGGCTGCGCATGGCTGAGGCCGCAGCACAAAAAATTGCCGAGGGTGACACCAATCCACTGTATCCCGCCAAGCTCGCTACGGCGCAATTTTACTTTCAGCGGGTATTGCCCAGGATCGAGACCCACAAAGCCGCCATGTTGGCTGGCTGCGGTGAAATGATGAACCTCACCGAAGAGCAGTTCGTGTTCGCTTAAGAACCTGGGGTCAGATCCGGGAAACGGGGGACAGATTTAAATCTGTCCCCTCAGCTAACTAGCCGACATCAAACGCTATGCCCTGCGCCAGCGGCAACTCTTTCGAGTAATTGATGGTCACGGTCTGGCGCCGCATGTAGGCTTTCCAGGCATCAGACCCTGACTCCCGGCCACCGCCGGTTTCTTTCTCTCCACCAAAGGCACCACCGATTTCCGCGCCGCTGGGGCCAATATTAACGTTGGCGATACCGCAGTCACTACCCGCCGCCGACAGGAACGTCTCAGCCTCCAGCAGGTCGCGGGTGAAGATACAGGACGATAAGCCCTGAGGTACGTCATTTTGAATGTGGATAGCTTGCTCAAGATTGCTGTACTTCATCACGTACAAAATGGGCGCAAAAGTTTCCGTACGTACGAACTCATTCTGCTCGCCCACCTCCACCAGGGCTGGCTGCACATAACAGCCGCCCTCGCAACCGGCAACCTCTACCCGTTCACCACCGTGCACGGCAATGCCCTGCTCTTTCAGCGTGGCAAGCAGGTCGGACATACGCCGCAGTGAATCTTCATCAATCAGCGGCCCAACCAATACTCCGTCAGCAAGCGGGTTGCCGATACTGATCTGGCCATAGGCCTTGCGCAGCCGCTCCAGCAACTGCTCGTGTATATCTTCGTGCACGATCAGGCGACGCAGACTGGTGCAGCGTTGGCCACAGGTACCCACGGCTGAAAACAATATCGCCCGCACGGTCATATCGAGATCGGCGGAGGGCGCCACGATCATGGCGTTATTGCCACCCAGTTCCAGCAGGCTACGGCCAAAACGCTCTGCCACCAGCGGTGCCACCTGGCGACCCATGCGGGTAGAACCGGTGGCACTGACCAGGGCGATGCGGTTGTCGCGCACCAGCTGCTCACCGATATCCGCTGCGCCGATAACAAGCTGCGACAGGTTGTCTGGTGCATCCTCAAAGCGCGCCACGGCACGTTCAAACAATGCTGCACAGGCCAGCGCGGTCAAGGGGGTTTTTTCCGAGGGTTTCCAGATCACCGGGTTACCGCAGATACAGGCCAGCGCCGTATTCCAGGCCCACACCGCGACCGGAAAATTGAAGGCAGAAATGACCACCACCGGTCCCAGCGGATGCCAGGTTTCATTCATCTTGTGACCCGGCCGTTCCGAGGGCATGGTCAAGCCGTATAACTGTCTGGAAAGACCCACCGCGAACTCGCAGATGTCTATCATCTCCTGCACTTCGCCCAAACCTTCCTGCAACAGCTTGCCGCATTCCATGGTCACCAGCGCTCCCAGCGCTGCTTTGTTGGCGCGCAATTCTTCGCCGAACAGGCGAATCAACTCGCCCCGACGTGGCGCCGGCACCGTGCGCCAGGCCAGGAATGCCTGTTGGGCCTTGGCAATCTTCGCATCCAGATCCGCCGCACTGTCCATGGCGGTACTGCCCAGGCGGCTACCGTCTATCGGTGAATATACCTCCAGTGCACCACTGGGGGCGGTCAGCTTGAGCTGTTCCAGTACGGAAGTAATTTGTTGTGACATGTCCTGCATGATGGGAGCTCCTCAATAATTTCCGAACCAATACCCGCCGGTCTGCCGGCCGGGCGTGCGCATTATGACGAATTAATAAGTTGAAATGAAGTGCTTTACTAGTCAATATGACGATTAAATTAGGCAATATGGGGTTTAAATGAGTCGTCAGGTGTACTTATGTTAAAGCTGGACAGCACAGACCAGGCCCTGTTGGCCCGGCTGCGCGACAATTCCCGTGCCAGCACGTCGGAGTTAGCCAGGCAATTGGACCTGTCCCGGTCGACGGTACAAAGCCGGCTCAGCAGGTTACTGGACAACGGCGTGATCGCCGGTTTCACGCTGCAATTGGGCGAGAATTACACCGCCGACCTGATCCGTGCCCACGTATTGATTGAGCTCGACCAAAAGCTCACGGAGCAGGTACAGGTCGATCTGAAAAAAATGGACAAGGTAACTGCGCTCTATTCTATCAGCGGTGCCTACGACATGATCGCGATTGTGGAAGCCCACTCAACCGGGGAGTTGAGCCGGTTGCTCGATGCAATAGCCGACCTGGACGGCATTGCACGCACCAATTCTTCAGTCGTGCTGGAGACAAAATTTGAACGCTGAGAGGACATAACCATGAGCCAGACATCTGCCGTAATTCACGACACTGACTTTTTCATCCACTGCCTCACGCAGATGAGGGACTATGGTGGCACCGCGACTACGGCCGGCCTGCCAGAGCAAACCCTGCTGGCGTTCCTGCCGCGGGACCCCGCACTGAAAACTGCCATTGAGCGCGCTTATGCTGTGTTTGAAGGATTGCAAACCACCCATCAGGATTTGCTGAAACTTGACGAAGCCGACCAAACTGCGCGCGTTCAGGACGGCTACCTGAATTTCTATGCGCAGGACCAGATCAACCCCTACGTGGCACTGGCCGCCCAGGGGCCCTGGATCATAACTCTGAAAGGAGCGGTGATATACGACTGCGGTGGCTATGGCATGCTGGGACTGGGTCACGCACCCCAGGTGATTCTGGAGGCCATGAACCAGCCGCAGGTGATGGCCAATGTGATGACCCCCGCCATCAGCCAGATGGCACTGGTCGACAGATTGCGCAAAGAAATCGGGCATACCCGCGATGGTGCCGAGCCCTTTGCCCGCTTTCTGTGCCTGAACAGCGGCTCGGAGGCGGTGACCGTTGCCTCGCGATTGTCCGACATCAATGCCAGGGAAATGACCGACCCCGGCGGCCGCCATGCGGGCAAGCCTATTCGCTCCGCCAGCCTGCGGGGCAGCTTTCACGGCCGCACCGACCGACCGGCCCGCTACTCCGATTCAAGCATGAAGAACTACCGGCGCTACCTGGCCTCTTTTCGCGATACGGAGGAGCTGCTGACCATAGAGCCCAACAATGTCCAATCGCTGGAAGCAGCTTTCCAGCAAGCTGAGGATCAAGGCTTCTTCATCGAAGCATTCTTCATGGAACCGGTCATGGGAGAAGGCAACCCCGGGCTGTCCATTACGCCAGAGTTCTACCAGCGCGCGCGGGAGCTCACTGCTGAGCACGGCTGCCTGTTCTTGGTCGATTCCATCCAGGCCGGCCTGCGCGCCCGGGGTGTTCTTTCCATCGTTGACTATCCCGGCTTCCAGGACCTCGCACCACCGGACATGGAGGTGTATTCAAAAGCACTCAATGCGGGGCAGTTTCCCCTTTCGGTACTGGCCATGTCAGCCGCAACAGCAGCGCTGTACCACCAGGGTCTGTACGGTAACACCATGACCAGCAATCCCCGTGCGGCGGATGTAGCCTGCGCCGTGCTGGACAGTTTTACGCCCCAAATACGAGACAATATCGTCAAGCGCGGTCAGCAATTGGTAGCGGGCTTACAGTCCCTGGCCGAAGAACTGGACGACGCGATCACCGACGTACAGGGCACCGGCTTGCTGTTCAGTTGCCAACTGAATACACGCTTTAAGTGCAGCGGTGCGAACAGTACCGAGGAATACCTGCGGCGCAACGGACTGGGCGTAATTCACGGTGGCGTCAACTCGCTGCGTTACACGCCGGGTTTTCTGATTAGCGAGGCCGAAGTTGAACTGATTCTGGAGAGAACCAGGGACGCGCTGATTAACGGACCTTGCGAAACCCCGCCAGCATAGTATCAGCCAGGCGGTCGATTTCGGCCGCCGTCATTGCTGTTGAGAGCGCAGCAGAACAGGTGTTAATCATCATGATGCCGTTGTCAAAGAGATGGTCCAGCATGCTGTTGAGCCGCGCTACTTCCTGCGCATCGGCAAAGGCTTCGCGATAGCTATCGGGCACTTCTGCTTTCATGTGCAGGCGAAACATGGAACCGGCGCCGGTGACACAAGCGGGTACATCGGCGATGGCGATGGCCTCGGTGATCCTGTCCCGCGCATAATCTGCCAGTGCATTGAGTTTTTCTACAGCATCCTTATCGAATAGCTGCATGGCGGTGAGGCCCGCAACCATTGTCACCGGGTTGGCCGAAAAGGTACCGGAATGGGGAAACAGCACCGGCTCCGCCCAGGGGTCCATCACATCCATCACTTCGGCGCGCCCGGCCAGCGCACCAACCGGGAAACCGCCACCAATCATTTTCCCCATGGCGGTCAGGTCCGGCGCGATATCGTAGTTTTGCTGGGCGCCGCCGTACGCGGAGCGCAGGGTAATTACCTCATCGCATACAAACAGCGCTCCGTTAGCGCTAGCCCATTGCTGCATGGCGCACACAAATTCCGGGGTAGCGGGTTTCAAACCAATGCGGTGCGGCATCAGATCCACCATGATGCAGGCCAGCTCATCCTTGTGGGCATCGAGTATCGTCAGTGCGAGTTCGCTGTCATTGAAAGGAATGACTACCACATCTTCCAGTACCGAGGCCGGTGTGCCGTGTGCCACCGGCACACTGGCCGGCCGATGTTGTTCACCCCAATTACCGGGTTTCGCGGTCTGACTGACCTCGGCGAAATCATAGGAGCCGTGATAGGCGCCTTCCGCCTTGGCGATCTTGGGGCGCCCGGTATAGGCTCGTGCCGCCTTCAGGCAGCACATAACTGCCTCGGTACCGGAGTTCATGAAACGGATTTTATCGAAGCCACTATTACGGCGGGTCATATGCTCGGCGTAATCGACCTCCACCTCGGTGGCCAGGGTAAAAGCGGTGCCGCGCTGTACCTGTTCGGTAACCGCGGCAACAATTTGTGGATGGGCGTGACCGTGAATCAGCGAGGCCATGTTGTTGGCAAAATCAATGCGCTGCACACCTTCAACATCGGTCACATAACAGCCCTCACCGCGCACCGCGTAAAGGGGATGGGGTTTGCGCAATACCGTATTGCGGCTACAGCCTCCCGGCATGACCTTGAGCCCGCGCCGGTGCAATTGGGCGCTTTTGGAGAGCTTGGATGTTTCCTGCGGAGTCATGGTATGACCTTCTCTTCTCAATACAGGGGACAGACTCAAGTCTCTCCCCTACAGGCAAAAATATTCCATGGTGGAATGAATTCCACCCTACCGTATTACGCTGTAATCAACGATGCCCCGGTTCTTTCCTGCACATAATCAAAATCAACACCGGGCGCCAGCTCCACCAGGGCAAACCCTGCCGGCGTCACATCGATAACCGCCAGGTCGGTGTAAATACGACTCACCACCGCCTGCCCCGTCAACGGATAGCTGCAGGCCTCCACCAGCTTGGGTTCACCAGCCCGGGTACAGTGCTGGGTAATCACGTATATGGTTTTCACCCCGGCCACCAGGTCCATGGCCCCACCCACGGCGGGAATAGCATCGACAGCACCAGTAGACCAGTTGGCCAGGTCACCGCCCTGTGACACCTGCATGGCGCCCAGCACGCAAATATCGATATGGCCGCCGCGTATCATGGCAAAGCTGTCGGCGTGGTGAAAGAAGGCAGCGCCGGGTATTGCCGTGACCTGTTTCTTACCGGCGTTGATCAGCTCAGGGTCTTCCTCACCGGGCTGCGGTGCCGCACCCATTCCCAGCAGGCCGTTCTCGGTGTGGTAAATCACCTCCCTGCCCTCGGGCACAAACTGCGCCACCTTTTCCGGGATGCCTATCCCCAGGTTTACATAGGCACCATCGGGAATATCCAGCGCGGTGCGCTGCGCCATTTGTTCACGGCTCCAGCCCACGGTCTGTTCGCTTGCTGCTGACTGTGAAGTTACTGTCATTGGTAGACCTCCCCCGCCGCCACCAAAATAGATTCCTGGGCCGGATTCTTAATAGTCACTACCCGGTCTACAAACATACCCGGCGTCACTACTATCTCCGGATCGATCTCACCCACCTCGGCAGGCCGGTGAGTTTGTACAACCGTGATGTCCGCTGCCATGGCCATAATGGGGCCAAAATTGCGCGCGGTTTTGTTGTACACCAGGTTACCGTAGTGATCGGCGCGCTCACTCTTGATGAGTGCAAAATCTGCCTTGAGGCCATGCTCCAGTATATAGTCCCGACCCTCAAAGTTGCGCACTTCCTTGCCTTCAGCCAGCGGGGTACCCACTGCGGTAGGGGTATAAAATGCCGGGATACCAGCACCACCGGCCCGAATACGCTCCGCCAGCGTGCCCTGGGGAACCAGTTCCAGCTCAATATCGCCGCGCTGGTACAGATCGGGAAACACCGTGGAATTGGCGGTACGCGGAAAGGAACAAATCATCCGCGCCACCCGCCCGCACTCAATCAGCGCCGCCAGACCGACATGACCGCTACCGGTATTGTTGTTCACCACAGTCAGGTTTTTCGCACCCTGGTCTATCAGCGCATGTATCAACTCTATCGGGCTACCGGCTTCGCCGAAACCACCAATCATCACCGTGGCATGGTCGGGAATGTCAGCCACTGCTGCAGCCGCTGACTCTATTCGCTTATCAATCATGCTCGCAATCCGTGTTGCAGCGCCACCGCTAGCTTATCACCCGCAAAGTTTCCGCCACGTCCTGGCTGGTCTCGCTGACATCATCGAAAAAACCGGCCTCATCGAATAACACCCGGTCATTGTAGCCGCTGAACCAGATCGCCTCGGGGTTGCGACCCAGTATGGCAATTTTGCCGCGGTCCGGCGCATCCGCCGCGCCGCGCAACAACTTGAGAATGACCACCCCATTTTCAGAACCAGCCAAACCGGGTATGGGTTCGTTGGTTACCGCCACCACTTCGGTTTTACCCTTGTAGTGGGTGATAGAGAGCCGCGCATGCGCTTCCACGCCGGACAGGCCTTTCTGTGACTCATTCAAAATCCGCCAGGCTTCTTCTATAGGCAGGTTAAAGGCCTTGTGGCCGATAATGTCGCGACCGCAAAAGAAGTAGTGATTCTCAACCCGGTTGCGCTTGAGCTCGCGCTGCATAATACGCAGGGCATCCGGGTCTCCGTTGATGCCCTTGATCAGCGGCGCCTGGTTATCGATGCTCAACCAGTTGCGTTTGCCCAGCTCATGCACGGCCCGCTGAGTGCTTTCCACCCACACCAGCCCACCGTCGGGGTTGTCAATATAATTACCGGCGCTGTCCTTTTTCAGGAACTCATCAGGATGGTTAAAGTGAACCATGATCCGCAACTTTGTCTCAGGATAAAGCGCATGAAATTTGTCCAGCATGTCGAAGAAGGTGCTGTCGAAGCGGTCCGGGTAGAACGCCAACTCCTTGGTGCCAATGCGTATGGATTCAACGCCCGCCTCTGCCAGTGCGGACAACCAGGCGGCAATATTTTTGTTGCTAAGTACCAGTGGATCACCGCCAGACATGAGGATCTCGCGTAATTTCTCCCGGCCCGTGTCGGGGTGCCTGCCGCCGTTTTCCGCAACCACGCGGTTATGCTCTTTCACGTATTCGACAATTTCTCCGATTTGAGCCAGGCCCTTGGGTGCCACCGTGCCATCAGGTCGCTCGACTTCCTTTTGGGCAATCAGTTCTTCCCGATAGCAAAAGCGGCAATGCGCCGAGCAGGTGGATGCAACGTAGATAAGCCCCAGTTCATACTTGTGAATCAAACCCTCCACCGGGCTATAGTCCATTTGCTTGCCCGGGTCGGCCGCCCCATCCAGGTCGAAGGTCTCGGCCGGACTGGCCTTCACCAGGGTCTGCAAGGGCTGGCTATTTTTGGCCAACTCAAAGTAATGGCGCGTCATTTTTACCGGCATGCGCGATTCCACATCCTGGTCCGTGTCCTTTAAATCGACCAGCGCCTTGATTTCATCGGGACTGTAGAAGGCCTGCATATCTTCCGGCGCCTTGCCATCCATAAACTTTTTCAGACCGGTGATAATTCCCCGGCTGTATTTGCCGTTGCTGACAGAGTCCAGGTAGGCCTGGGCTTTTTCAGAGGGCTGGTATTTGGCTGCTGTGGACATATTAATCACCGACTTGATAAACGCTTGTGTCTTTTTATGTGTGTAAAACTCATGTACATATGCACATGAATATCCCATAGTCGTTATTCTGCGTGATATATTTCCAACTGACAAACGACCATATTTCACACATTAGTGACTTTTTGTAATAGATATGACCTACCAAAGACGCCTTATACCCAGTACCAGCATGTTGCGGGCTTTCGACGCCGCCGCCCGTTGCGGCAGCTTCACAGCCGCCGCCGATGAACTGCAGCTAACCCAGGGAGCCATCAGTCGACAGGTAAGCGCACTGGAAGCGCAATTGGGGGTGGCACTGTTCAAGCGCGTAGGTAAAACCATCCAGCTTACCGAAGAGGGCAAAATCTACGCCGAGGAAATTCACGCCGCCCTGCAGGCAATTCGCAACGCCTCCCTGACCGCGATGACCAGCCCCCTCACAGGCATATTAAACCTGGCCATACTGCCCACCTTTGGCACCCGTTGGCTGATGCCCCGCTTCCCCTCGTTCCTCGAGCAGAATCCCGACATTACCGTAAACTTTGTGACCCGGCTTTCTCCCTTCGATTTTCGCAGTGAGAACTTGCATGCAGCGATTCACTACGGCGCAGCTGATTGGCCGGACACGCAGAGTACCTTCCTGATGAGCGAGGAGGTGATCCCGGTCTGCTCGCCGACCTTCCTGCGGGAACACGCGCCAGAGAGCCCGGCACAACTGGCCGAAATGCCGTTACTACAGCTCAGCTCACGGGCCGATGCCTGGGCTAACTGGTTCCGGTCCTTCGATGTCACACCGCCGGCGGCACAGGGAATGTTGTTTGAGCAGCTTGCCATTATTGCCCAGGCCGCCGTGGCCGGACTGGGCGCGGCGCTGTTACCGAGATTCCTGATCCAGAGTGAACTGGAGCGCGGCGAACTGGTGGTTATTATGGAGTTGCCACTGCAGGACAGTGGCGGTTATTACCTGGTGACACCCACCGAGAAGTCTGACTACGCACCCGTGGTCGCCCTGCGCAAGTGGTTATTGGAAATGGTGGAACAGCAATAGCGAGATGGGGACAGATTTAAATCTGTCCCCTTAGTAAACAATCACGCCGCGCGCATTCACCCCCGCCTGCAGATCGGCAAAGGCCTGAGGCGCCTGGTCGATGCTGTAGGTGGTGGTAATCATCCCATCCAGGTCCAGCTTGCCCTCGCGGTAAAAATCCAACAGGCGCGGGAAATCCCGATCGGGATTGCAGCCACCATACATGGAACCCAGAATGCTCTTGCCCATTAATGGCAGCATCAGTGGATTGAGCAGAAACTGATCCTCTAATTGGCCAACACCTACTATCGTGCAGGTGCCACCGGGACGGGTAGCCGCCTCGGCCGCCTGCATCAAGGCACCGATACCCACCGCTTCAAAACAGTAATCCGCCCCACGCTGCTCGGTCAGGTCCAGAATAAACTCCTGCGCCTGCTCTCCTTTAACCGTATGTGTGGCACCAAAACTTCGCGCCATAGCCAGCTTATTATCCAGCGTGTCGACCGCTATTATCTGGCTGGCACCGGCAATACGGGCCCCCTGAATAATTGACAGGCCAATACCGCCGCAGCCAAATACGGCTACCGTTGAACCGGCCTGAACCCGGGCCGTATTCAACACCGCTCCCACGCCGGTCATAACACCGCAACCCACCAGCGCGGCGGAGGCCAGCGGTATCTCAGGATCAATTTTGATACAACTGATAGCGGGTGCGATACAGCGTTCGGCCATGCAACCCAGTTGTGTCATCACACGCAGGCCTTCATCGCCGCGCTTTACCCGCGCGGTACCATCGAGCATAAAACCCTGTGCCTGCGCATTGGAGGAACACAGGTTGGCCTGGTCGTGTTCACAATAAAAGCATTCCCCGCAATGGGGGATAAATGACAGGACCACGTGATCGCCCACCTGCAGGTGCTCAACCCCGGCGCCGACTTCCTGCACGACGCCAGCGCCCTCATGCCCGATCACGATAGGCAGCTCCACCGGTATATGACCGGTAATAACCGACCAGTCAGAGCGACAAATACCGGTTGCCTTCATGTCTATCGCCACCTCCCCGGCCTTGGGGGGATCGATGCTGACGTCCTGTACTGAAAATTCGTTTATCGCGTCGACGATTACTGCTTTCATAAGCTGGCTTCCGTTAAATATGGAAATATGGGGTCAGAGTCTAGGCGACCCCGTCTAGACTCTGACCCTGTTGGTGTATTTGGTCGAATTCATTCGACCAAAATACGCTGCAATGCAATGCGCAACTTGGCGGGAATGGGCACCGACTTGTTGGCGGCCCGCTCGACAAAAACATGCACAAAGTGGCCGAAAGCTGCCGGTGTGTCTTCTCCCTCCCGAAAAATACCAATGCCGTACTGAACCGAACTATTACCCAGCTTCTCAACCCGCACACCCGCCTCGATCGCCTCCGGGTAGGTAATAGGGCTGAGGTATTGGCAATCGGAGCTCACCACATAGCCAACGATGCTGCTGTCGGCAATATCCATATCACCCTCTTCTATCAGGTAACGATTGGCCACCGTATCGAAATAGGAGTAATACACCACGTTGTTCACATGGCCGTAAATATCATTGTCACTCCAGCGCGTGGTCAGCGGGTACATAACCGGATAATCGGCCCGCGTGGGTGCTTCAGTAGGCGGCACGGTAAATCTCCAGGGCGTCGTCCTGGCTTACATCGCGGGGATTATTGATCAGCAGTCGCTGTTGCAGCATGGCATCTGCGGCCAGCATTTCCAGGTCCGCTGCAGGGACGTTCGCCTCTTTCAGCGTAGCCGGCAAGCCGGTATCGGCAATGATGGTTTCCAGCTCTTCAATCAGCGCCTCGGCGCCGGAGCGACCCGCCACAAAGGGCGCCAGTTCATCGTAAAGCAGCCCCGCTTGTTCGAGGTTGAAGCGCAACACCGTGGGTAGTACCAGGGAATTACTGAGACCATGGGGGATGTGGTAGTGCCCACCCAATGGGTAGGCCAGCGCGTGTACAGCGGCCACCGGCGCATTGGCAAAGGCCTGCCCGGCCAGCATGGCGCCCAGCAACATATTGGAGCGCGCCTCGATATCTGTGCCGTCGGCAACGGCGGTACGTATGTTTTGTGAAAGCAGCGTCAATGCCTGCCTGGCCAGGTTGTCAGACACGGGGTTCTTTTTGTGACGCGAGGTATAGGCCTCAATGGCGTGTACCATGGCATCGATACCCGTCATTGCCGTTACCGCCGGTGGCAGGCCAATGGTCAGCTGGGGATCCAGCACGGCCACATCGGGCAGTAGTTGCCTGGAGGATACGCCGGCCTTGGTGGTCTCCCCGGTGGTGATAACCGCTACCGGTGTCACTTCAGAACCGGTACCGGCCGTGGTGGGCACCAATATTAACGGCAGGCGACTGCCCGTCACTTGATCCACACCGTAAATTTCCTGCAGGGATTGATCTGAGCCCACCAACACCGCCACCACTTTGGCCACATCCATGGAGCTGCCGCCGCCGATGGCGATGACACCGTCGACCTGTTCGGCTACCGCCATACCAAAAGCGTCCAGCACCACCTGTTCCGGTGGATCCTCCCGCACCTGGTCAAATAGCACCGGCGCCAGGCCATGTGCCGTCAGCGCCGCAATCGCCGGTTCCAACAATCCAATGGCGATCAGGCCCGGGTCGGTAATCAACATCGGCCGGGAAATAGACAGGCGAGCACATTGTTCGTGGAGCATGAGACTACTGCCACCCGCACAGATGATGCTGGCGACAGTATTAAAGACAAAGTCTTGCATGGGTTGCCCCCAATTTAAGAGAGAGAATCAAAAAGTGAGAATCACCTTACCGCGAGCCCGTCGCTCTGTCATGCACAGAAATGCATCGCGAAACTGCTCTATCGGGAAGTTATCGGTGACCACCGGCTTGATCTTGCCAGCCTCAAACAACTCCCACAGTTCCTCAATATTCTTCTGGTTCACCTCTGGCTCCTCACCGGTAAAGCGACCCCAGAATACACCGACGATAGAGCAACCCTTCAACAGTGCGAGATTGAGCGCGATCTTGGGAATAGGGCCGGCAGCAAAGCCAATGACCAGGAAGCGGCCCTTCCAGGCCATGCTGCGAAGCGCCTGCTCGGAGAAATCACCACCAACCGGGTCATACACAACATCAACACCCTTGCCACCGGTGAGCGCCTTGATCTGATCCTTGAGGGGGCCATTAGCTGCCAGGGCTTCGTCACTGTAATTAATGACCTCATCGGCGCCCAGTTGCTTGCACAGCTGCAGTTTTTGATCGGAGCTGGCAACCGCAATGACCTTTGCACCCATCAGTTTGCCAAGCTCGATGGCCGTGGTACCCACACCGCCGGCAGCACCCAACACCAACAGGGTTTCACCGGGCTGGATATTGGCGCGCTGCTTGAGCGCGTGGTAGGAGGTAAAGTAGGTAATGGCAATACCGGCGGCCTCGTCAAAGCTGAGTGCTTTGGGCTTGGGAAATACCACCCCTTCATTGCACACCGCCTGCTCGCGGAAACCACCACCCATGGCGATAACCTCGTCACCCACTTGAAAACGGGTAACAGCTGAGCCAACCGCATCCACCACACCGGAAATTTCGCTGCCGACAACAAAGGGCATCTCGGGCTGAAACTGGTACTTGCCCTGTATCTGCAAGACGTCGGGAAAGTTAAGCCCCGCCGCTTTTACATTGATTCGGACATCGTTGTCACCCAGCTCCGGCGTTGGCCAATCAGCCTCCAGGACCAGTTTCTCACCTTCACCAGAACCGTGCTCTGGGCACGTTAAGGCGCGCACTTACGCCACCTCGAACAGGCCAGCGGCACCCATGCCGCCGCCCACACACATAGTGACAACCACGTATTTGACTCCGCGACGTTTGCCTTCGATCAGCGCGTGGCCGACCATGCGCGAACCGCTCATGCCGTAGGGGTGACCGATGGAAATGGCGCCGCCGTTAACGTTGAGCTTGTCGTTGTCGATGCCGAGTTTGTCGCGGCAGTATAGTACCTGCACGGCAAAGGCTTCGTTCAACTCCCACAGACCAATATCGTCAATACTGAGGCCGTTGGCTTTGAGCAGCTTGGGCACGGCAAACACCGGACCAATACCCATTTCATCGGGCTCACAACCAGCCACGGCGATGCCGCGATAAATGCCCAGCGGCTGCAGGCCTTTTTGCTCGGCCAGCTTGGCATCCATGATCACTTGTGCGGAGGAGGCATCAGACAGCTGTGATGCGTTGCCCGCAGTGATGGTGCCACCGTCAATAACAGTTTTAAGACCCTGCAAACCTTCCAGCGTTGTGGCGCGAAGGCCCTCGTCTTTGGAGACAGTGGCTTCAACTTCAGATTGCTCGCCAGTTTCCTTGTCCCAGACAATGCGTTTGCAAGTCACGTCAACCAGCTCGTCATCAAACTTGCCAGCCTCATAGGCGGCGGCCGTACGCTGCTGAGATTGCAGGCCGTACTCATCCATCGCCTCGCGAGAAATACCATATCGGTCCGCAACGACTTCCGCGGTTTGCAGCATGGCCATGTGAAAGTTCGGGTGCATGGCCATCAATTCATCATCAACCATGCGATGCAGGTTCATATGCTCATTCTGCACCAGGCTGATGGAATCAAGTCCGCCGCCAACAACCGTACTCATACCATCACATATAATTTGCTTGGCGGCGGTGGCAACGGCCATCAGGCCAGAGGAACACTGCCGATCCACGGTCATGCCTGCAACCGTCACGGGCAAACCCGCTCGCAGGGCGATCTGGCGCGCCACATTGGAGCCGGTAGCGCCCTGCTGCAGAGCGCTACCCATGATCACATCGTCTACTTCCGCCGGGTCGATACCGGCGCGCTTTACTGCCTCTGCTACTGAAGCCGCGCCCAGGGTGGCACCACCGAGGTTATTGAAACCGCCGCGGTAAGCCTTGGCGATAGGGGTTCGTGCAGTGGATACAATGACTGCGTCTTTCATTTTGTACTCCTGAATATCTAGCTAAGGTCAATACCCTGAGCTGTTGCGGCCATGCCGGTAAACTTAATAGTCTGTTCAAAACCAGCCTGGGGCACGGTTTCACCTTCGGGGTTGGTAATAGCATCCCAATTAGCGGCGATACCTTCCGGTGTCTGGTCTTCCGGTGCAAGGTACGCACCAGTGGTTTCCACAATCTTGACCACCGAATAACAACCCGCACCGGCCGCTATAATCGTGCGGGTAGGTGCATCTTCGCTCACCATGTACAGCACCGCAGGGGTTACTGTCTCTGGTGTCAGCAGGTCAAAAGCCTTTTCAGGAATAAGACCTTCCGTCATACGGGTACCGGCGGTAGGCGCCAGTGCATTGATCTTGATGTTGTACTTGGCACCTTCCTGGCACAGGGTATTCATGGCACCGATCATGCCCATCTTCGCAGAACCATAATTGGTCTGACCGAAGTTACCGTACAGGCCGCTGGATGACGTGGTCATGACGATACGACCGTAAGCCTGCTCACGCATGATGTTCCACACTGCCTTGGTGCAGTTGATAGAGCCCATCAGGTGGACATCCAGCACCATCTTGAAATCATCCAGCGAACCTTTGGCGAAGCTTTTGTCGCGCAGAATACCTGCATTGTTGACCAGGATGTCTATCCGGCCCCACTTGTCCATGGTCTGTTGCACCATGGCTTCTACTTCATCGTACTTGGCGACATTGGCACCATTGGCTATGGCTTCACCGCCCAGTGCTTCTATCTCGGCAACTACGGCTTTAGCGGCTTCGCTGGAACCGCCAGTGCCGTCAGCGGCGCCACCCAAATCATTGATGAGCACTTTGGCTCCGCGCTTGGCCAGCTCGATGGCATGGCAGCGGCCCAGGCCGCCGCCGGAACCCGTGATAATGGCAACTTTTCCGTCGTAATTAATGCTCATTTCTCTCTCCTTTAACCGGTTATTACCATGGACAGCCATTCGGCGACCAGGGCGGGGGTATCTTCACCTTCAATCTCAACGCTAATACCCTGCTTGATCAAAAAGCGATTGTCGTCTTTGGCGGTGATATCCAGAATCTCCACATTGGCACGCACACGCTTGCCGGCACGCACCGGCTTCAGAAAACGCACCTTGTCAAAACCATAGTTGATGCCCATCACCACGCCTTCCGGCGCAACACCGTTACCCGTGGCAATTTTGGACAGTAATGACAGGGTCAAAAAGCCGTGCGCGATGGTGCCACCAAAAGGTGTCTTGGCCGCCGCTTCCGGGTCGATATGGATAAACTGGTGATCATCGGTGCAATCAGCGAAATCATTGATACGCTGCTGGCTGATTTCATACCACTCACCCGGCTCCATCTTGTGGCCGATGAAACTTAAAAACTCTGCTTTGGGTACAATTTGCAAACCCATGACATACTCCTCGTTTAGATACTAAAGGGGCTCTGGTTTTCAGCCCGAATGTGATGTTTTTCGCGACTATCAACCATCGCGGAAGGTCGCATTGACCTTGTCCTGATCCGTATACTTGCGCAATTCCTGCCTGCCCACCACCATACGGTGTACCGCATCGGGGCCATCGGCCAGACGCAGGGTCCGCTGGCTCATGTACATGACTGCCAGGGGCGTATCCTGGGACACACCCAACGCACCATAGGCTTGAATCGCCTCATCGACAATACGGATGGAAATAAGGGGCACCGCCGTCTTGATCATGGAAATCCAGATGCGCGCTTCCTTGGCATCGACGTTGTCCATCATCCAGGCAGTCTTCAGCGTCAATAGACGGGCCTGCTCAATATCCATGCGGGCATTGGCGATGATGTCGACATTGCCGCCCAGCTTGGCCAGTGGACGACCAAAGGCGGTACGGCTCAACAGGCGCTTGCACATCAGTTCCAGCGCGCGCTCGGCGGCGCCGATGGCGCGCATGCAATGGTGTATACGACCCGGGCCCAGGCGCCCTTGCGAGATTTCAAAGCCCCGACCGGAGCCGAGAATCATATTGTCCTTGGGCACCCGCACATTATTAAATTTCATGTGCATATGGCCGTGCGGTGCATCATCCATGGAGAACACGTTCATGGGACGCAACACTTCCACTCCCGGCGTATCCATGGGCACCAGTATCTGGCTTTGCTGCAGGTGCTTGGGGGCATCGGGCTCGGTCCTGACCATGGTGATGAGGATTTTGCAGCGCGGATCGCCGGCACCAGAGATATAGTGCTTCTCGCCGTTGATAACCCACTCGTCACCATCGAGTACCGCTTTGGTACGAATATTGGTGGCGTCAGAGGAGGCCACGTCAGGCTCGGTCATGGCAAAGGCGGAGCGGATTTCACCGTTCATCAACGGCACCAGCCACTCGGCTTTTTGAGCTTCAGAGCCATACTTGGCCAACACCTCCATATTGCCGGTGTCAGGTGCAGCGCAGTTGAATATTTCGGCTGCCAGGTGAGACTTGCCCATCTCTTCGGCCAGGTAGGCATATTCAACCGTATTAAGGCCGGAGCCCTCCTCACCCTCGGTGAGAAAGAAATTCCACAAGCCCGCCGCTTTGGCCTTATCTTTTAAGGTTTCACGAATCTCGGTCTGGCGATCGGTGTATACCCAGCGGTCGCCCACATCTATTTCATCGTAATATTCTTTCTCTACCGGCAGGATGTCGTCATCTATAAAGGTCTTTACCTGCTCCAGCAGGGGGCGAACTTTTTCACTAATTCCCAAATTCATACTTTTCTCCTTATCAAAAAAACCGCTGAGGGCTCCTCGTGGGTGAAGCCGCTGAGGGCTCCCTGTTTATGAAGTCAGTTCTGCGGTGTAATCCGCTTTCAGCTGACGTTTAAAAATTTTTCCTGACGCAATTCGCGGCAGTTTTTCTGTGTGGAACCAGATGTGCAGCGGGATTTTAAAAGCCGCCAGATGCTCAGCCAGGTATTCCTGCAAAGCTTCCGCACTTACGGAGCTACCAGACTTACACACAACCGCTGCACCAACGCATTCGCCAAGCCGCTGGTCGGGCAAACCAAATACAGCGGCCTCCTCGACAGCCGCGTGTTGGTAAATCGCCGCTTCCACCTCGATACAACTGATATTCTCCCCGCCACGGATAATAATGTCCTTGATCCGATCGACTATATATAGAAATCCATCCTCATCCATATAGCCCACATCGCCAGAGTGAAACCAGCCATCAACAAAGGCTTCGGCGGTGGCCTGGTCATTATTCCAGTAACCACGGGCGTTGGCAGGGCTGTGTATACAAACCTCACCACGCTCGCCGCAGGGCAGTTCTGCGCCACTTTCATCAATGATTTTAAAATCGGTTACCGCCGGAACAGCACGGCCGGTACTGCTGGGCTTGGCCAGATAAAAGGCCCCGGAGTTAACCGCTCCAAGCGCATTGGTCTCAGTCAGACCATAGCCTATGCCTGCACTGGAACCCTTGAAAGAGTCGGTGATTTTCTTGACCTGGTCCGGTGGACGCGCCGCCCCGCCGGCGAATATTTCCTTGAGGCTGGACAGGTCATAGGGGCTGTCCTGCGCCGCCGCCTGCAACTCAGCGGACATGGTAGGGACACCATTAAAATTGGTAACCCGTTCGGCCTCAATCAGGCGCATGGCTTCCTGCACGTTCCACTTGTGAATCAACACAATCTTGCGACCCACAATCAGCGACAGCAAAAACAGGCTGTGGCTGCCGGTGGCGTGAAACAAGGGTACTGTCATCAATGCACAAGCCGGGTATTGCGTGCTCACCGCCGGTTCAGATTCGGTTGGCGGTGACAAATCCGCCGCCAGGGAGTTGGCTTTGCCCAGCAGCAACCAGCTATATAGTGCCGCCATAATACCGCGATGGGTCTGCACCGCGCCCTTGGGATGCCCGGTTGATCCGGAGGTATACATAATGCAGGCATCATCGTCCGGGGCGATCTCAAGCAGAGGCGCATCGGCACCTTCAAATTCTGCCACCAGCCCCATAAAATCAGCAATTTCAAGATCCAGCGCGGAGAAATCTCCCACCCCTATCACGCGCAGGCCCATATCAGCGGCAAAGGGCTGCAGTCGTTGAGCGCGCTGCGGATCGGCGATCACAATGTGTGCTCCACAATCCTGCAAGCCATATTCCAGCTCTTCCGTGGTCCACCAGCCATTCACAGGTACAACGATGGCACCGGCGAGCGCGGCGCCAATAAAGCCCATCATCCACTGCGGATTATTGCGCATAACAATCGCCACACGATCACCCTTCTGAACACCGTAGCGCCGAGTGAGTGCAGCGGCAAATTGCACGCCCAGTCGATATCCCTCGCCATAGGTATAGCGCTCATCCCCCATCACTACCCAGTCCTTCTCGGCGTGATTGAGCATGCTCTGCAGGTACTCGGGTAAATTGGCCGGCTGATTCTGGTAACTGCGGTAGCTGTGGCCGCGAATTTCAACATCCTGCAAGGCAAATAACTGCCCTTCGGCAGTCAGGCTCGCAACTGCCTGCTCAATCGAAGCCAGTGGATTCATAAAAACGTCCTAGTAATTACTCAGCCTGGCGAACCGATCCAGATGATAATTGTAATCCCCGAAGGTCTGCTGCAAGGCTCGGGCCCGCTTGATAAAGAAGCCAATTTCAAACTCGTCGGTCATGCCGACACCACCGTGCATCTGTATCGCTTCGTTGGTGACCCGGGTGGCCACCTCACACAGCTTGGCCTTGCAGGCACTAGACAAAGAGGCCAGGTTGGGCGCACCGGAATCAATCGCCTGCAGGGCTTTGATAACCAGTGAGCGAGCCAGTTCCAGCTCGGTAAACATCTCTGCAGCGCGATGCTGCAGACCCTGGAAAGAGCCAATAAACTCACCAAACTGCTTGCGTTCCTTCAGATATTCCAAGGTGCGTTCATAGGCCTCCAGAGACAGGCCCAGCAATTCGGCAGAAAGGCCGATATTAGCGATATCCAGCACACCCTGCAGTCCCGCATAGCCATTATTGAGCTCACCCAGCAAAGCGTCGCTGCTGACCTTAACATCGGTGAATTGCACATTGCCACTGTTGCGTGAATCGACCATGACGACGCGTTCGGTACTGACCCCGACACTGTCAGCATCGACCAAAAACAAGCTCAAACCGCTATCTTCACCGGCCTCACCGGCAGTGCGTGCCACCACAATAAATTTGTCGGCGACATGAGCGTCCAGCACAAATACCTTGCGACCGTTGAGTACAAAGCCATCATCAACCACTGTTGCTGTCATGGCAGTTTTGTGGGGCCCATGATGCGGCCCTTCCTGTAGCGCCAGCGCCATGATCAGCTCGCCACTGGCAAGTGCTGGCAACAGGGCCTCTTTCTGGGTATCGGTCGCCAGCTTGGCAATTGCCGTCGCGCAAACCAGAATAGATGCCTGTAGGGGTGAGACACTGAGATTGCGACCCATTTGCTCAAGTACAATCCCCAGCCCTGTGTAACCGTAATCCAACCCGCCAAAAGCCTCGGGGATAGCGATGCCAGCCCAGCCCATCTCGGCCATTTCACGCCATAGCTCAGTGCTGTAACCCTGCTCATCACGCTCATCGCGCAACTTGCGCAGCGCCGCTACTGACGCCTTTCCAGCCAGAAAGCCCGCGGCGGCCTCCTTGAGCATGAGTTGTTCTTCATTTAATACCAATGCCATTATGCTATCCTCAACTGGGTAGTCCAAGCACGCGCTTGGCTATAATATTCAACTGAATTTCAGAGGTTCCACCCTCGATGGAGTTGCCCTTGCTGCGCAACCAGGCCTTGGGAGTCTCACCCTCGTTATAGGCTTCTCCCTCCCAGGCCAGCGCCTGCTCACCGCGTACTGACATGATCAGTTCGTAGCGGCGCTTGTTGAGCTCAGTGCCGTAGTATTTGAATATCGATGATGCCGCACCGAGCCCCTGGCCTGCTTTGGCTTCATCGCCAACCCGTTCCATAGTGGCCCCGAACGCCATCACGTCCAGTTCCAGCTGGGCCAGCTTTTGCCGCAACACCGTATCATCCAGCCGTCCACTGGCATCGAGACCAATCAGCTCAGCAGCAATCTGGCCCAGGCTGCGTTTGGACGAGGAGTGGCCGAAGCCAGAAATCATTTCTCGTTCGTGCGTGAGCAGGTACTTGGCGATACCCCAGCCCTTACCCTCTTCGCCCATGAGGTTTTGCTTGGGTACTTTCACATCGTCAAAAAAGGTTTCGCAGAAAGGTGACGCACCCGAGATCAACAGAATGGGTTTGGTGGTAACGCCCTCCGATGCCATATCGAACAGCAGGAACGAAATGCCCTCATGCTTGGTGCCACTGTTATCGGTGCGGGTCAGGCAGAATATCCAGTCGGCCTTATCGGCGTAAGAAGTCCAGACCTTCTGTCCATTAACCAGGTAGTGATCACCCTTGTCCTCCGCCTTGGTTTGCAGGCTGGCCAGGTCAGATCCGGCACCGGGCTCACTATAGCCCTGGCACCAGCGAATTTCGCCGCGCACAATTTTGGGGATATGTTCTTGTTTCAGCGCTTCACTGCCGTATTTTAATAGTGCCGGGCCCAACATGGAGATGCCGAAACTGTGTAGTGGATGGCGGGCACGAATGCGTCGCATCTCCTCAGTGAGAATCTTGGCCTCATCCTTACTGAGCCCACCACCACCGTACTCCGCCGGCCACTGTGGTGCAGTCCAGCCTTTTTCACCCATGCGATCGGCCCAGAGCTTCTGGTCCGGGTGGTTCATTTCAGGATTGCGGCCACCCCAGTACTGGTCGTACTCGTCTTGCTCGGGTGCACGCATGGATGCGGGGCAGTTAGACTCCAGCCAGCTGCGAGTCTGCTGGCGAAATTGCTCGAGATCACTCATGGAAAATGTCCTCCAAAATGGGATTTGAACATACAGTATGTTTGGTGGGCTTTCAAGTATCTTGGTCTGGCAATCCAATAGCCGGGTATCCGTATCCGGCATCTTGCTTTATATTTAGACGCTCACAAACACGGACCCAACACCATGAGTAGCACAGCCTACCTGAACCGGGACGTTCTGGACGGAATTGACACTGGAGTATTCCAGAACAAGCCCCCCTTTCCCTGGGTCAACCCTCAGTACTTTATTGCAGAGACCCCCTATCAGGATTTGCTTGACTGCCTGCCCGACATCGCTACTTTCCGCTCTTTTTTTGGCAAGCAGCGCAAGCATGGACAAGCCAGCCACGACCGATTCGTACTGGACTTCGAGGAAGGCATGCCGCTGCCGCAGCCCTGGCATGACTTTGTCGAGGAATTACGCGGCGATCGCTACCGCGAGTTCGTCTGCCGCCTGCTCGGTGTGTCACATGTACGATTTCGCTTCCACTGGCACTACACACCCAATGGCGGTGAAGTTTCTCCTCACTGCGATTCGAAAGGAAAAATCGGTTCGCAGATTTTCTACCTCAACACCGACCAGGACTGGAACCACGACTGGGGTGGTGAAACCGTGGTACTCGATGATGGCGACAGCATCAGCGCTGACAACGCCCCCGCCTTCGAAGACTTTATCGCTGAATACCCCGCTGAAACAAAAGACAATCGCAGCCTGATCTTTGGCAGGCGCGGCAATTCCTGGCACGGCGTGCGCAAGATTGCCTGCCCCGAAAATCATTATCGAAAGGTATTTATCGTGATATTTGAAGAGTACCGGCCAATACGCATGACGATAAAGAAGCTCAAGCGCTTGCTGACGGGCCAGCAACTGGTAACCGACAAGGAAAGCCTGATGTACTAGGCCTGCCAAAAAACGATGACTTCAACCAACAAACCACAGCTGCTTATGCTTGGCGCCCCTCCCCGGGGTGGCAATCACCTGCTGCGTGGTTTGCTAGACGATCACCCCCAGCTACTACTGCCCCCCGATGAAGACTATTTCGTTCGCCACCTGTCACGTCATCCCTGGCTGCGAATGCGTGGCATGCTCGCCTCGCCTAACGGTGCACCCGGATTTTACCGACGCCTGCAAAAAGACGGCCATCTGGAACGCATCAATGCTGGTCATGGCACCGAGGTATTTGGCAGTGAGAACTCCATGGATCTCAGCGCCTACTACCAACACATCAGAGAACACCACCTGCGCGGCAGCGTGGATGGCCTGGTTCGCAATCACGTGGAGGCACTGGCCGCTGCCCTGGGCCACCAGAGCGGCGATCATCGGCTACGGGTGTTTTTTTGTGCCCTGCAACCCAGCAACCAGGATCTCACCCGGGTTAGCCAGCTGCTCTCACGCAGCTACGAGGTACGTGGTGTTTTCCTGGTACGCGATCCGCGTGCCCACCTCAGCTCAAAGCTGGTGCGCAATCCGACCCTGAACCTGCGCCGCTTTTGTCAACGACAAAATCGCTATTGGCAGGAGATTGACTGGTTTGCGGAAAATTGTGGTCCAGCCCTACGGCTGCGTTTTGAAGACCTGGTTAGCGACGCACCAAAGCACATGCGCCAGGTATGTGAGCTGGCGGGCATCGATTTTTCCGAGCGGGTTTTAGATTACACCCAGGGCGGCCAGCCCAGTGTCAGCAATTCTTCTTTTGGCGGCAGCAGCGGCATAGACCGCAGCGCCCTCACGCGCTACCAAGACACCCTGCCCGCCGAGAATATTGCCTACCTGGAACAGCACTGTCTGCCCGAGCTGTTCTGGCAGCCCGCTGACTTCAGCCCTGTTTTGGATGCAGCCGCACCGGCAGTTCGGTATAACCCCTAACGAAAGTAGACAGGATGCGCTGCGGCTCACCCACCACTTCAACTTTGTCAAAGCGTGCCAGGATTTCTTCCCACAGTATTTTCAGCTGCAGCTCCGCCAGGTGGCTGCCCATACAGCGATGCACCCCATAGCCGAAGGACAGGTGTTTGCGCACGTTGGGCCGGCCGATAATGAAAGAATCGGGGTCTTCAAACACTTTCTCATCGCGATTACCGGATACGTACCACATAACGACCTTGTCGCCAGCCTTGATCTGCTGCCCCCCCAGCTCGGTATCGACCTTGGCAACCCGGCGCATATGAGCCAGTGGAGTCTGCCAGCGGATAGTTTCTGAAACCATCGACGGTATTAACTTGTGATTCTCGCGCAGTTTGTCGTATTCCGCTGGAAACTGGTTTAAAGCCAATACACTGCCGGTCATAGAGCTGCGAGTAGTATCGTTACCGCCCACAATCAACAGCACCAGGTTACCCAGGTATTCCATCGGCTCCATGTCGCGAGTGTTCTCACCGTGAGCCAGCATGGAAACCATATCGTAGCCAGGCTCCTTGTTGACGCGCTGGTTCCACAACTCGGTAAAGTAGGCCAGACATTCCAAGAGTATTTTTTGACGCTCCTCCTCATCCGCGACGGTGCCTGCTCCGGGTATTGCTGTGGCGACATCCGACCAATACGTTAACAGCGCCCGATCCTCGTAGGGGAAATCAAACAGCGTCGCCAGCATACGGGTGGTGAGCTCTATGGAAACCCTGTCGACCCAGTTAAATGTCTCGCCTAGGGGCAAGTCATCCAACACCTCCTGGGTGCGCTCGCGGATCAGCTGGGCAAAATTCGGCATATTGCGAGAGCCCACCGCCGGGTTAACATCGCCGCGCTGCTTGCTGTGGCGCGGCTCATCCATGGCAATAAACATGGGCAGTTGGAAGTCCTCCGGCTGATCGCCGATGGTGATGCTGGGCTCGGAAGAAAATATGTCGTGGGAGGTGTCTACCTGCATGATCTCATCGTAGGTACTGACCGACCAGTAGGGGCCAAACTCACTTTCCTTGCAGTAGTGCACCGGCGCCTCTTCACGCAGGCGTTTGAACCAGGGCCAGTGGCTATCGGTGAAAAACAACCAGGGGTTGCCCACATTCAACTCCTCAAGTGGAATCGACGCGGGATCGATATCGACGACTGATTCATCAAAAGCTACTGACATTTTATTTACCTCTCAGGTGTTGACGCTGCACACTATAGCGCTACATTCAGGATGTTGCCCACCCCTATTGCTGTCTTTTGTATGACTCCAGTTGGGCAATCACCTCGGTAATTTGTTGATCACTGAGGATTTTTGGTTCTCCAATCGATTGCGCCCGCAGGTACAAATCGGCGCAGAATTCGATTTGCTCCGCCGTAGACCAGGCCTGGTGAAGATCACCACCCACCGCCAGTACGCCGTGGCTTTCCAGCAAACAGGCAGAACCGCCCTGCAGCGCGGCAACCGCGGCCTCGGCCAAAAGCTCTGTGCCATACAGGTGATAAGGAGCCAGTGGCACGGTGGCACTACCACTGAGGGCAATCATGTAATGCACGGCCGGTAATTCCTGTCCCAACACTGCCAGCGTGGTAGCCGCCGGTGAGTGTGTGTGTACTACCGCGTTGATGTCTGCACGGGCACGGTAGCAGGCCAGGTGCATACCCCATTCAGTGGATGGACGGCGCTCACTTTCAAGCACATTACCATCCAGATCCATTAACACCACATCTGCTGCCAGCATGTCGTCATAGTCCATGGAGCTGGGGCTGATCGCCATCAAACCCGCCGCTCGATCAAACACGCTGACATTACCGCTGGTACCGCTGGCCAGGCTACTGGCCGCCAGCTTACGGCAATACCTTACCACCTGCTCTCGTCCCAACTGCAATCTCACCGATCGTCCCTCATTCCAGCTTTCGTTTTACCACAATCGTGGCAACGCTAAAGCTTAGCACCGAAATAATCAGTAGCGGCCACAGGCTATCCCAAATAACCGCTGCCGGTTGTGCCTTGAAGTAGCTGCCCTGTACGATCTCCAAAAAGTGTTTTAGAGGATTGATTACCGTGGCCTGCTGCAACCATTGAGGCATATTTTCTACCGGGGTGGCGAATCCCGAGGTCATGACAAAGGGAATGGTTCCAAAGAAGGTGCCCAGAATCGCCTGCTGCTGTGTCTGACACACCGCGGAAGTAAGCAGCCCTACGCCGACCACAGAAAAGGTAAATATAACCAGCGAAACAACATACAGGGGGAGACTACCAGTGAAAGGCGCACCAAAAACGAACACCGCAATGCCCCCTACCAACAGACTCACGACCACCCCTGCCATCATGCCGGGAAAGGTTTTTGCAATGATAATTTCCAGCGGCGAAATCGGTGATACCAGTAATTGGTCGAAGGTTCCCAACTCCCGCTCCTGGGCAATAGATAAGGAGGTAACAACCAGGCACAGCATCATCGCCAACACAGCAGTAAGATTTACCACCATAAACCAGCGATAGTTCAAGTTGGTATTGTAGCGGTGACGCAGACTAATCTGCGGCGCGCCCCGGGCAGGCGCAGCCGCGACATCAGCGGCCATCTGCGCCACTATCTCCTGTAAATATCGGGTGCTGATCTGCCCGGCGTTGGCGCGCCTGCCATCGATGATTACCTGCACATCACCCGTTCGGCCCGCGTTGACCTGGCGTGAAAAATCAGGCCCCAACCTCACTCCCAACAGAACGCGCCGCTGGGAAATCAGCGCATCCAGCGCCGGCATGTCCTGCACCTGGATCAATTCATCGGTAAACCAGGCACCGTCTATTTGCGCAACCAGCTCATGTGACCAGCGGCCCGCGTCCTGATCCAGTATGGCCACATCGATATTGCGCACATCCAGCGTGGCCGCGAAGGCAAACACAAGGGTTTGTAATATCGGCACAATAATTAGAAAGCGACGCGTGGCGGGGTCCCGCAGGTAACTCAACATCTCCTTGACGATGGTAGCTTTCAGGCGCAACCACATCAGTCCAGCCTCCGGTGAGATTTGAGCAAGGTAATACCGAAAAACAGACTGCCGATTAGCATGAGCCAGGTCATATCCCGGAGCAGCTGCGGCCAGATATCTCCCGCCAGGAAAATAGTCTGCAGGGATGCCACGTAATGCCGCGCCGGCACAATAAGGGTAATGTACTGTAATGCAGTTGGCATGCTGTCAATCTCAAACAGAAACCCCGATAGCAAAAAGGCTGGCATAAAGCCCGAAAACAACGCCAGCTGTGAAGCCACATACTGATTTTTTGCCAGCGTGGATATCATCAGGCCCTGGCCCAGTGCGGGCACCAGGAATACGGCGCTGACCAACAACAGCGCGCCAAAGGAACCGCGCATTGGCACATCGTAGAGAACCACAGCCATAAAGGTGCAACCCAGGGTAGCCAACATCCCCAGTGCAAAATACGGTGCCAGTTTGCTTATCAACAGCTCCAATACCCCCGCCGGTGTCGACAACATGGCTTCCATGGTGCCGCGCTCCCATTCCCGCGCCACCACCAGGGCTGTTAACAAGGTACCTATCATCGTCATGACTATAGCCATGGCACCAGGCAGCAACACCCGCTGACTGTCGAGCTCCGGGTTAAACCAAAAGCGCTGCTTCATCTCGAAAGGGACTTCTGCAGCGGGGCCAGCACGATAACTGGACAACCAGTTATTGAGCACGCCCTGGGCATAGCCTGCAGTGAAGGTGGCGGTATTGGGGTTGGAGCCATCGGTAATCACCTGTACTGACGGTTGCAGATGTACATTTAGCAGTTGCTCATCAAAGGTACTGGGAATCACCAGGTAACCCTTTATCTGGCCAGATTGCAGCAAGGGGTCCAACTCGCGCCGGTCGCGGGCGCGAGTCACACGAAAATAAGGTGTTGCTGCATAGGCTGCTGCCAACTGGTGAGAGGCATCACCATCGCCCTCCACCACCACACCAAAACTCACTTCTTTAACATCCAGGGAGACGGCGTTGGCAAGCAGGAAAAACAACATCGGCGGCAGCACAAATGCTATCAGCAGCGACGCTGGGTCGCGCAGCACCTGCAGACACTCCTTGATCACCAGCGCCCACAATCGTGTTAGTGACAAGGGGGTCGTAAAGGCGGACAACCAGTCTTTCACGCCGCTTGTTCCCCCTCGCCAGACTGAGCCAATACCAGCTCGATAAAGGCATCTTCCATGGTCGGGTCGGGCCGATCCGGGCGCACCACCCGCGCCTTGAGCGCATCGGGGGTATCCAGGGCAATCAATTGACCGCGGTTAACCAGCGCGACCCGATCGCAGTACTCTGCCTCATCCATAAAATGGGTGGTTACCAGCACCGTAACCCCTTTACCAACCAGGCCGGTGATGTGCGTCCAGAATTCCCGGCGGGTAATAGGGTCTACACCCGAAGTCGGCTCATCGAGAAACAATACCTTGGGTCTGTGCATCAACGCACAGGCCAACGCCATACGCTGTTTGAATCCCAGCGGCAGGTCATCCGGAGACTGGTTCAGGAAGGGCTGCAAGTGAAAAACTTCTATCATTTCTTCGATGCGATGGAGGCGCAATTTGCCACTCAAACCATAAATACCAGAGAAAAATTCCAGGTTTTGTCGCACCGATAACAGGCCGTACAGCGAGAATTTCTGCGCCATATAACCGAGCTGCAATTTTACTGCACGGGGAGACTCACGCAAATCCAGACCCACTACCTCAGCGCGACCAGAGGTGGGTTTCAGCAAGCCACACAGCATCTTGAAGATGGTGGATTTACCCGCCCCATTAGGCCCCAGCAAGCCCAGGATCTCACCCTGTCGGACAGAAAAGCTAATATTGTCCGTGGCGGTGAAATCACCAAAGCGCTTGGTGAGCTGCTGGCAATCCACCATCACATCCTGGCTTTTTTCTATCGCGTCCATTTGCTCAGCAATGGCGGAGCGTCCGTCACTACCGCCATTGAGCAAATCAATAAAGGCATCCTCGAAACGTGGCGGCACCTGTTGTACAACACCTTGCAGCGGCGCCGCCAATTGTACAATCTCTTGCTGATCCGCTGTGGCTGCCAGCACCAACCGCACTGACGCACCCTGAATGACCCCATCGCACACGGATTCCAGCTGCAGGGCACGGCTCAGAAACTGGCGCCTGTCGCCGCGAATATTCGACACCAGGAAGCTCCGCCCCTGCAAGCGTACCGTCAGCTCTGCTGGCGCGCCCACATAAACCAGCTTTCCCTCGTCAAGTAGCAATACGTCGTCGCAGCGTTCCGCCTCATCCAGGTAGGAGGTAGACCAGACCACCGCCATACCTTCTCCCGCCATTTCCTGCACCATGCTCCACAGCTCCCGGCGGCTAACCGGGTCTACCCCCACGCTGGGTTCATCGAGCAGCAATACCCGCGGCCGCGCCATCAGCGCACAGGCCAGACCCAATTTTTGCTTCATGCCACCGGAAAGCTGGCCCGCCAGGCGCTTGCCGAACGGGGCCAGCCCGGTAAAGTGCAACAGGCGTTCAAATACCGCTGCCTTCTCCGCTCCTTCAAGCCCTCTGAGCGCCGCATACAAATTGAGGTTTTCCTGCACAGAAAGATCTTCGTAAAGCCCAAAACGCTGCGGCATATAACCGGTGAGCCGGTGAATCTGCGTGGGATCGCCTGCCACGTCATGCCCTGCCACTATTACAGTACCCGAGCTGGGCACCATCAACGCCGCCAGTATACGCATCAAGGTTGTTTTGCCTGCCCCATCGGGACCCACCAAACCGGTAAGCTGGCCGGCTTTAATTTCCGCGCTTATGTCCTGCAGTGCCTCGACCTGCTCGAAGCGCTTGCTGACCCGATCGATTGTTACCTCGACAGTCATACTCTAACCCTGTGAGGGTATCTCTACGGTGACTGGCATACCCTGCCGCAAGCCCTGCCCCGGGTTGGCCACTACGATGCGCAGGCGATATACCAGGTCGGTACGCAATTCGGGCGTCTCTACTGTTTTGGGAGTAAATTCCGCACGCGGAGAAATAAAACCCACCTGCCCCTCATATTTTTCAGATGATGAGTCAGTGTGGATATAGACCGTGCTGCCGGGTGATAACTTGCCGAGATTTGTCTCTCCCACGTAGGCCCGCACATACACCGTATCCGTCAACGTCAGGGTGTAAACCGGCGCACCAACCGCCAGCATGGCACCGGGTTCCCTGGCGCGGGTTTGAATAACTCCCGCGCTGGGCGCAAACAGGTTGGCATCATCGACCTGGGTTTGCACCTGGTCACGCTGGGCATTGGCGGCAATCAACCCCGCCTGCGCCTCGGCAATATCCTCTTTTCTAAACCCTTCAACAGCCAGGCCCAGTGCCTCCCGGTTAGCCACCAGCCTGGCCTGGTTTTGATCATGTTGGGCAATAGCAGAATCCAGGGACCGCTTGCTACTCAAGCCCTTATCAAACATTTCCCGCTGCCGGGCGAGCTCGAGAGTCGCGTTTTCCAGGGCTGCCTCCGCCTCGGTTACCCGCGCCTGGGCCTGCTGAATTTCCTGTGGCCTGGAACCCGTGTTAGTGCGGTCCAGGCGTGCCTGCGCCAGCAGTACACCGGCCGCTGCCACCGCCAGGGCCTCACGTAAAGGCTGCGCATCCAGGCTGGCCAGCAGGTCACCGGCGACGACACTGTCACCCTCCTCGAAATGCATCTCCCGCAGGCGGCCGCCGACACGAAAACCCAGCCGAACTTCACGGATATCCACGTTGCCATAGAGGGTGAGACCGTTAGTGTTTTCCGCGCTGTACCACTGCGGGTTCAGGTACACACTGACCCCGACACCCAGTGCAAGAATAACCACCACCAAAACCTTTTTCATCGTACTGACTCCACAATAAATAGCGCATCCAGATGCACACGGATCTGTGCCTTCACGGATTCTCGTTGTTTTGTTCCCAGCTTGGTCCAGCCCATTTGCCGGGCCACAGCCCCGCGTGCAATCAGGAAAACCATCATCTGACCGAGCAGCATCAGGGTTTGCAATCGCACCGCCTCTACAGACTCATCCCTGTTGCTGGCCAGTGCCACCAGACGCGTGAGCAGCTGCAACATACTCCCCATAATGCCCTGGTAGATCACATCAAATCCCTGGTCCGGTTCCAGTTGCGCCCGTACAATCAGCCTGACCCAGGGCGCCGAAGAGTCCTGCAGCATCAGGTCCAGCAGGGCACTAAATAGTGATTCCATAGACTCGATACAGGCGACGGTGGTCGCCTCAGAGGGTGATACCAGGTTTGATATGCGCTGCTCAATAGTCTCAATCACCGGCCGTATTCGCTTCGCCACCTGCGCAGCAATAAACTCAAAAGCCGCCAGGTACAGGCCCTGTTTGCCACCGAAGTGATAGCCGATCAACGCCTGGTTGGCACCGGCCTCTTTCGCTATGGCCCGGGTACTGGCCGCATGAAAACCATCGCGACCAAATATCTTGATGGCGGCGGTTAACAGCGCCTCGCGGGTCTGGTCGCCGCGGGCGGGGGAATTGGCAGGCATGTGGCCAGTATAGTTAATCAGTTGATTAAGTCAAATGATTAAACCACTGGCAGGGTTGAATTCATTCGACCAAAAATGAACATGGCGGAAGAGGTAGGAGTCGAACCCACCAGGCGCAGAATCTGCACCTCACTGGTGTTGAAGACCAGGCGCCCCACCGGGGACATCGCTCTTCCGGGATTGCAGTTTATTCGCTAAATGATCTCATCGATAGTTCAGCGTCTATAATGACTCGGGCATCACCCTGGCGCCGGGTGAACTGCTTGCGGTCAAAATACTCCAGCACTTCAATTGCCAGGTTGCGGCCACAACCGGCCTCGTCGCGAAAGTCTCGCACCGTGACAGAACCCTGCGCTGTGGCCAGCTTCATGACCGCCGCGGAAAACTCACCCAGCGTGGACGGCAGCGCATAACGTGATTCGGTAAGCCGCATCAACCTGCCTTGCTTCGCAGCCTGGCTTAACACCGATTCAAGTTGCCTCACTGGCACATTCAGTTGCTCAGCCAATTGCGATACTTTTGGAACTTGTACACCACACTCTCGCAGCAACTGCTCGGCGCGGAGCCACTCCTGTTGAGTCCCTGCGTCAAGCGCAGGCGTATGACCAGCCACCTGCAAAACGCCGCTCTCAAGGCGCAAGGATTGATCTTTGAGCAACTCCAGCAACAGTGGCTGCAGCAGTTCCGCCGGAAGCTCTGTACCCATACCCTTGGCCAGCGCAGACGGTGCAATACCGATCTCAGCCGGATAAGCCCCGTGCCAGTTACGCACAAACTCCAGCAGCCGGGATTGGTAGTCCAGCCACAGCTCAGTGCTGGCTAACACCGTGTCGCCGCCGCTATCAGTGCGTCGAATATCCTGCAAGCTCTGCGCAGCCAGCACATCCGCCGCCTCCTCAGCAGTGAGGTTCCAACTGGCTGCAAAAGCCCCCAACGACACCAGTTGCTGCGCCGCCAACAAAGCGCTTAAGGCTTGCAGCGGCGTAGCCTGTTCCATGGCAGCGAGATGTTGCAAGCGGGCCGAGCGGGCCTTGCCAAACCGGGGCGCCTGCGGGTCGATAACAACGCCACCGGCCACCGTCACTGTCTCACCATAATCACGCAACAGGAAACGATCGCCACGGCAGCACAACACCTGCCCATCAACAATCAACTGCACCAATGCCTGTTCACCCGCCCGCAGCAGGCTGGAATCTGCTGCACGTTCAATCAGGAACAAGCGCGCATCAATACGTTTTGCGCCCAGGTACAGTTTCACCGGGCTCAGGTGTTTAAGGGCGATGGGGCTGTTAATCAGCATCTGTAGTCGCGCATCAAAACGATGGGTGGCGGCAATCGCCAGCGGGTGACTGAGCCAGTCGCCACGGTTAATGTCATCTTTATCCACATCACCGGTCAGGTTGAGCGCACAGCGCTGTCCGGCCTGGGCCCGGCTTGCGCGCTGGTCCTGGGCATGAATGGTGCGTACCTTCACGCGCCGCTGCTGTGGTTGCAGGATTAATTCATCGCCCTCTTCGATAGTTCCAGCAGCAACGGTTCCCGTCACCACCAGGCCAACACCCTTGAGGTGGAAAGCGCGATCCAGGGACATGCGAAAGTAACCCTGCGCCGAGCGCGCCGGAATTTCTTCGGCCATGTCCTGCAGGCAAGCAGACAAATCAGCAATGCCTTGCCCATGGGTGCAGGAAACCGCAAAATAAGGCGTGTTATCCGGCAACAGTGCCAATGATTGCTGGCGCACCACCGCTACACGCTGTTCATCGACGCGATCAATCTTGCTAATAACCAACAGAAAACGCTGCACTCCCAATGTGCGCAGAATATCCAGGTGCTCAACCGTCTGCGGCATGGGGCCGTCATCAGCGGCAACCACCAGCATCACCAGGTCGACGCCACTGATACCTGCAATCATGGTGTTGAGAAAACGTTGGTGACCGGGTACATCCACAAAGCCAATACGATGCTGTTCGTTCACACCCAGGTAGGCAAAGCCAAGATTAATGGAAAGCCCACGCCGCTGCTCCTCTGCCGTGCGATCCGTATCAACACCGGTGAGCTGTTTAATCAGGGAGGTCTTGCCGTGGTCTACATGACCGGCGGTAGCAACGATCAAGGAGCCAGGCACTCAAGTTGCGACAGAAACGCCGCTTCATCTTCAAGACAGCGCAGGTCCAGCCACAGGGCGCCTTTTTGCAGGCGGCCTATCACCGGCATCGGCAATTGCCGAAACTGCCCGGCCAGGGCCGCAACATCCATACCAGCAGGGGGAGTCAAACTAATGGCCACGCTGGCAATGTTTTCCACCGGCAGTGCACCACTGCCAATCTGGCTCTGGCATGCCACGGCATCTACCTGCAACCGGGGAAGAGAAGCGGCCAGCAGAGGCAGCAGGCGCTCGGCCTGTTGTTGAATGTCTGCCAGCGGACGAGTCAGCTGACGCAGGGTGGGCAGGCGCTGCAACAAACTGTCTGGATTTCGATACAGTTTGAGTACCTCGGCCAGCGCTGCCAGCGTCATTTTATCCAGCCGCAGGGCCCGCTTGAGTGGATTGCTGTTGATCATGTCAATCAGCTCGCGCTTACCGGCAATAACCCCCGCCTGGGGGCCACCCAACAATTTATCTCCACTGAAGGTAATCAGGTCGACCCCGTCGGCGATCATCTCGGCCGCGGTCGGTTCTGCGGGTAAGCCCAGACTGGAAAAATCCACCAGGCAGCCACTGCCCAGATCAGACACCAGGGGCAGGTCGTGCTGGTGTGCCAGTATTGCCAACTCTTGTTCTGATACTGAAGAAGTAAAACCTTCCATCCGGTAATTGCTGGTATGCGCCTTCATAAGTAGCGCCGTGTCAGGACCAATGGCAGCCTGGTAATCTTTCACATGGGTGCGATTGGTGGCACCCACCTCTACCAGTGTACAGCCAGCCCGCTGCATCACTTCCGGGATGCGAAAAGAGCCGCCTATTTCTACCAACTCACCGCGTGAGACTGGCACTTCCCGACCCAGCGCCAGCGTGTTCAATACCAGCAACACCGCTGCCGCGTTATTATTTACCGCCGTGGCGGCCTCCGCGCCGGTCAATTCGCACACCAACGCCTCTATATGTGACTCCCGTTTGCCGCGGCTGCCCGTGTCCAGGTCAAATTCCAGGTTCGATGGCTGCGAGGCCGTCATCAAAATCGCCACCAGTGCTTCGTCAGGCAAACTGGAACGACCCAGGTTGGAGTGCACGACGATACCGGTAAGATTGAACACCGGTTTGAGGGTGGCGCTCTGTGCAGATTCCAGCCGCGCGCACAGTTCATCGCGCAGCGTCTCGACAGCCACGTCCGGCTGGTCCCCGGCTGATATTTGTTTACGCAGTCCCGCCAGCATAACGCGCAGCACTGCTGTGACCTGTTTGTGCCCCCAGCGCTGCACCTGCTCGGGCATTTGCTGTAACAGTGCATCGATGGATGGGAGTGAACGGTGCGGGTTGGCCCCCGCTTGTGGCTGTCTGCTATTCATGCGCTAACTGTAGCAGAACAGCACCGCTGCGCCTGTCAGGGCCGGGTTGTCGGCGGTGATTAGATGCACGGGTATATTCTCCATGTAGCGGGTAAGCGGGCCTTTGGCCTGCAGCCGATTGAGCAATTCACTGTCGGCAATCAGCGGCGCTATACGGGGCAAAATACCCCCACCGAAATATATACCACCGGTAGCGCCCTGGGCCAGCACGATATCGCCGCTGACCCCACCCAGTACGGACAAAAATATTTGCACGGCCTCAACACAGTGAGCATCCGTATTTTGCACGGCCAGTTCCGTGATCTGCGCCGGGTTGCTGTGCGCCGGAGAACTGCCAGCACCGGCGCACAGGAACTCGACTATACGCACCAGGCCAAGACCCGACAACACCGTTTCGACACACAGATATTCGACACTGGAGCGCAGGTAATCAGCCAGTTCGCGTTCCCTGGCATCAGCGGGTGCCCATGACATATGTCCACCTTCGGTGGCGAGCACCTGCCGAGGCGAGCCGGGAACCAGTGCGGCAACCCCCAGACCCGTGCCCGGCCCTATCACGGCGATACAACCCGAACCCGCCTCGGCTGCATGTAAAGACAGTAACTCCCCTGCACCCAGTTGTGGTACCGACGCCGCCAGCGCAGCGAAATCGTTGACAAACTGTATACGCTCCAGGGGCAGGTTTTTCTCAAGCTCGCTGGCGTCAATCTGCCAATCGAGATTGACCATAAAACCGGCGCGGCCATCATTGGGGCCAGCCACCGCCAAGCAGGCGGCACTGGGGACCTCGCCTTCCAGGGTGGATAAATACCGGGCCAATAAAGCCTCGAGATCATGGAACTCTGAATTGAGGAAGCTGCGAACCTGGGTTAGCGAAACCTGCCCACTGTCATCATCGACAGAGGCCAGCCCAAAACGCCCATTGGTACCACCGATATCCGCCACTAACAGGCGCATGTTTACTCCCTGATCCAAATTAAACCAACGCGCAAGTATACAAAAAAGATCGAACTTGCGGCAGGCAAACCATCTCTTGGGAAACCGACCTACCTAAATGCAAATGCCGTGCTACGCTTATTGATGCACCAGGCCCAACACTTCTGGAGTGCGACATGCGAAATATAGCTCTCGGGCAGGAAATCGAAGCTGCCCGCGAAGTCCAAATGAGTACGCTACCGGATTTTATGCCGGAGATGGCAGGTTACGATGTTGCCGGGCAGGTGTGGCCCACCGAAGAGACAGGCGGGGATACCTTCGACCTGGTGGCAATCGACGATACCAATATCTTCGTGTTGCTGGCCGATGCCACGGGACACGGCATTGGTCCGGCGCTGAGCGCCTTGCAGGTACAGAGCATGCTGCGCGTCGCGCTACGCCTGGGTGCCAGCCTTGATGAGGGGTTTCGGCATATCAATGCGCAGATGGTTGAAGATCTGCCCGAGGACCGTTTTGTCACCGCCTGCTTTGGCCTGATGGACACTCGCAGCCATCGTTTTGAATTTCACTCCGCAGGGCAGGGACCCATTCTGCACTTCCAGGCCAAGACAGGAGAGCCCGAATGGCACGAGCCAAACTGCTTTCCCATGGGATTTATCGAGCATGTAGAGTACTACCGCTCGCTGGAACTCTACCTGGCAGAAGGCGATATCCTGGCACTGATATCCGATGGTATTTATGAATATGAAAATGAAGCCGGCGAACTGTTTGGCATGGAGCGTGTTGCCAACATACTGAAACAGCACTGTCACCTGCCCATGGCTGAGCTCGTCGATGTCATGTACGAGGCGACAGTTGAGTTCGGGGGTTCAGCACCGCAACTTGACGATATTACCATTGTGTTCGTCAAACATACGGGTGATTCACAAGAGCGTAGCTCGTCCCGGCGTGCCTTCAGGCGAAGCATCGATTCCCTGGAGAAAATATTTTCCTTCATCGAAGAGTTTTTCGTCAGCCGTGGCATCGACAGTTCACTGCGCTTTTCCGTGGATCTGGCGGTGGATGAACTGTTCACCAATATGGTCAAGTACAACGCGGACGAGGCGGCTGATATAGAGATCGAATTCAAGCGCGTAGAAAATGGCCTCGAGGTCAGCATGACAGATCACCAATCAGCGCCATTTGATGTGACTCGAGAGGGTCCTGAGGTCGATGTTGATCAGCCTGCCGAGGAACGCCGGGAGGGAGGCCTTGGATTACACCTGGTGAAAGAAATGGTCGACAGCTTTGACTACGAATATCGCGATGGGCGCAGCACAATTACTTTTACCAAAAACCGGACTAAATGATGTTTACTATTGATTTGGGGGAAGGGGGAATCGTTCTATTCAGGGGCAGGCTGGATACAGCCCAGGCTGATACGGCGCGCGACTATGTCGCCGCGAACTTTGACATTGCCATTTTTGACTTTGCCGAGCTGGAATATATCTCGAGTGCCGGCCTGGGTGTACTGTTGGTGGTGCACAAGCGCCTCATGCGTTCAGGCGGCGCGCTCAAACTCATCAACGTCAACAAACACATTACGGATGTCTTCCACTACTCCGGCTTTGACAAGCTGTTCGACATCCAATGCTCCCATGACTGATACCCTGCTCCCTATTTGCAATTCGGAACCTTGGGCTGCCGGTCAAAAAAATAAAAATAATTTACCAACTTTTTGGACGCAGCACTGTACTTATGGATAAGGACTATAACAAATCGACAATTTTGTCGGCGCAGAGCGGCGACCAGCGGGCCTTTGAAACCCTGGTTCACCAATACGAAAAACCGATTTTTAACGTCGTTTACCGGATGTTACACAATGCTGAAGATGCCAAAGATGTCACCCAGATCGTGTTTCTCAAGACCTTTGAGAATCTGCATCGCTATGATTCCACGCGCAAGTTTTTCAGCTGGATTTGCCGTATTGCCATCAATGAAGCCATCAATTTACAAACGAGTACCAGGCCGCAGGTCAAACTCGACGGTAATGAACAGACTGATCGACGCAATCCTGGAGACACTGTTTTCCAGGACGAGTTGCATCGCGGACTGGAGACTGCGCTGATGACGCTCAGCCCTGAATATCGCAGCATCGTAGTGCTCAAGCACATTGTGGGTATGAGTTACCACGATATCGGCGAGAGTCTGGAAATAACCGAGCAGACCGTCAAGTCACGCTTGTTCAGCGCGCGTCAGAAGTTACGTGAGCAACTGCAGCGGGATGAATACCTGTGAGCCCCGTCGATCAGGAAATCTACGAGCTGATTCAGGCTGATATTGACGGCCAGGCATCAGCAGCGGACTCCATCAGGCTGCAGGAGTACCTGGAAAGCAACAGCGCAGCGCGTCAGCTGAATGATCAGTATCGGCGCATGGCAGCCTCACTAGAGGCCATGCCCGAACTGGATCCCCCTGCCGACCTCGCGGTCAGGATAATAGCTGCGACCCGACTGGCGCAGCAGCAGGAAACCAGGGAACCGTCACCCTCGTTTTTGTCGAGATGGTTTGAGTTTCCCGTACTGGGATACAGCCTCGCATTTTTGGTAGGCGCCATTTTTGCCAGTAGCATTTCGCAGTTCCGCCTGCCCGAGCCGACCGGGCCGGAGCTCGCGATCCTGGGCGGTACGATGTCTCCCCTGCACCAATTCCAGCCCTTGCAATCTTATCAACTGGAACCCGCAGCGTTGCAGGGCCAGGTAGACCTGACAGGTTCCGGACAATTGCTACGCCTGCACTTCAAGCTGGACAACAAAGCTCCGCTCGAAGTGGTGGTGAATTTCGATAGCCATAATTACTACCTGTCTGGTTTTTCCCTGCAAAAGAGCGAACCGCTGTCTCTCAATGCAGCGGCTGGCCAGGTAGCACTGGTGGCAACCGGTGAGCAGCAGTTTACCCTTCAGCTGGGCCGGACCACTGGCACAGCATCAGTCATCGAGCTGAGCTTTAAGCGCGACGGCGAAACGATTTACAGTTTGGCGATTTTCCCTGCAGGGGATGATTCGCCGGATCAGTAAAAAGCAGGTCGCCAGTGGCGACCGGATACAAACCCCTCGGGGTTAGAAATGGAGAACTAACATGACTACAGATACAGTAAACACAATGAACAACAAAAAAGTGTGGCTCATCGTTGGTATCCTGGCTGCGGTACTAGTAGTGCTCGGATACTTCGGTATGGGTTACCCACCGCAAAGGGACTCGGTAACCGGCACTATTGCTCCAGCGGAGCGCTACCGGGGCGAGGCGATCTCCGCAGATGACATTGTCACCGGCGACCAGGCTGTTGTCCTGCTAATGCAAACGGATGCCTATAATAATTTGATTAACAATCCGGACTTTGCCGCCCTGTCGGCAAATGCGGCATTCCAGGAGCTTCAGGCCAACGCTGCATTCCGCGAATTACAGGCTAACGCGGCCTACCAGGAGCTGCAGGCCAGCGCCGCCTTCCAGGAACTGGCGGCCAATGCGGCTTTCCGGGAACTGCAGGCTAATGCGGCCTTCCAGGAGTTGCAGGCCAGTGCGGCATTCCAGGAGCTGCAGGCCAATGCGGCCTTCCAGGAGTTGCAGGCTAACGCCGCCTTTCAGGAGTTGCAGGCCAGCGCTGTATTCCAGGAGCTTCAAGCCAGCGCGGCCTTCCAGGAACTTCAAGCCAATGCGGCCTTTCAGGAGTTGAATGCCAATGCCGCTTTCCGGGAATTGCAGGCCAATGCGGCCTTCCAGGAGTTGAATGCCAATGCGGCCTTCCAGGAAATGCAGGCCAGCGCCGCGTTCCAGGAAATGCAGGCCAGCGCCGCGTTCCAGGAGTTGCAAGCTAACGCCGCGTTCCAGGAGTTGCAGGCCAATGCGGCCTTCCAGGAATTGCAGGCCAATGCGGCGTTTCGTGAGCTGAATGCCAACGCGGCCTTCCGGGAATTGCAAGCCAATGCCGCCTTCCAGGAGTTGCAAGCCAATGCGGCGTTTCGCGAGTTGAACGCCAACGCCGCTTTCAGGGAGTTACAGGCTAATGCGGCCTTCCGTGAGTTGCAGGGCAACGCGGCTTTTCGCGAGTTGCAGGCTAACGCTGCATTCAGGGAGTTGCAGGCCAACGCCGCCTTCCGCGAGCTGAACGCCAATGCGGCTTTCCGCGAGTTGCAAGCCAACGCGGCGTTCCGTGAGCTGCAAGCTAACGCTGCATTTCGGGAGTTGCAGGCCAACGCCGCCTTCCGTGAACTGCAGGCACAGCCGGCCTTCCGCGCCATGCTGAGTCATGCGGCTTTCTCCGCGCAAATGCAGGGCATGCGACACTAAAGCACTTTTCCCAACATAAGCTAAACTTCAGTGATGGACCAACCCGCTACCAGGCGGGTTGGTCTTTTACGGCCGTAAAATAACAACACTCAACGTTGTGTGTCGCTATCACAACGGGCATTGAGGCATTTGCTTATGGATATGCAAACAAGCGAGCGATTAGTGTCATGGCGCAGGCAAGATTGTGCCGTTGGCAACGCTCATAAATCAGGGCTCAGCATAGCGCTGCTGCTACTAATGCAGGTGCAAGCTTCTTTCGCATTTGAACTGGACACCATTGAGACTGAGCACCTGCGCTTGATTTACCAGGCGCCAGCGCAATCCTACCTGGCCCCCTACGTGGCGCGTAGTTTTGAGAACTCCATGGCGATGCAAAAGAAACTTTTCGGCTATGAGCCCGAGGAGAAAACCACGGTATTGCTCACGGATTTCTCTGACTATGGCAATGCCAGTGCCACGGCGTTACCTCGCAATACCATCATGGCTGAGGTGTCCCCGGCCAGCCTCAGCTTTGAAACCTTTTCCTCGGTGGAGCGTTTGCAGACCTTCATGAATCACGAGCTGGTGCATATCGTAAATTCGGACCAGGCAACAGAGAGCGATCGCCGTTTTCGAGGACTCCTGTTCGGCAAGGCAACTCCAGTCGCGCGGCATCCGGAGAGTATTTTCTACACCTGGCTGACTACCCCCCGTTTGACCGCGCCGCGTTGGTATTTCGAAGGCACCGCGGTGTTTGTGGAGACCTGGATGGCCGGCGGCATAGGCCGTGCCCAGGGCGCCTACGATGAAATGGTGTTTCGGTCCATGGTTTATGATGACGCGCACTTCTATGGACGCCTGGGCCTGGTATCGGAGGCAGTTAACAAGGACTTCAAGGTCGCCGCCAATTACTATCTCTATGGCACGCGGTTTATCAGTTACCTGGCCTACATCTACTCACCGCAGAAGGTGCTTGACTGGGTAAAACGCGACGAGGGCAGCAAGAGGGATTACGCTGCCCAGTTCCAGCAAGTCTTCGCTGCAGATCTGGACACGGTGTGGCAGGCCTGGATCGACTGGGAGCACGAATTTCAGCGCGCCAACCTGCAATCCATCGACAAGTATCCCACTACGCACTACGAGGATCTGCCCACGCCCGCGCTGGGATCTGTTTCGCGCGCCTATCTCGATAAAAGCGGCACGAAAATGTACGCAGCCGTTCATTACCCCGGCCAGGTTGCACATATCGCCGTGCTGGATCTTGCCGATGGATCGGAAAAACGACTGGCGGACATCAAGCGCCCGATGCTGTACCGGGCTACTTCACTGGCCTATGACCCCGACAGTGGCACGGTGTTTTACACCAATGACAATTACGCCTATCGCGACTTGATGGCCGTGAATGTGGCATCTGGCAAGTCCGAGATGTTGCTTGAGGATGCCCGTATCGGTGAATTGATATTCAATGCCAGTGATCGGTCACTGTGGGGCATACGACACGTCAACGGCATTGCCACGTTGGTGCGCATGCCCTTCCCCTACAAGGAGTGGAACCAGGTGCACTCCTGGCCATTCGGAGAGATTGCCTACGATCTCGACATCTCGCCCGACGGCAAGCTGTTGTCTTTCTCACAGGGCGAACCGGATGGCAATCAGTCGTTGCAGGTCATGTCGATTGAAAAACTGTTACAGGGCGATTTTACCGCGCAGTCTTCTTTTGAATTTGGTGTAGCAGTGCCAGAGGGCTTTGTGTTTTCCAATGACGGCAAGTACTTGTATGGCAGCTCCTATTACACGGGTGTTTCCAACATATATCGCTACGAGGTGAAAACCGGCGAGGTAGAGGCGGTCAGCAACACCGAGGTGGGGTTTTTTCGACCCATCCCGCGCGACGACGGTTCGCTGATTGTATTTCGTTATACCCAGGATGGATTGCGGCCGACGCAAATCGACGCAAAGCCGCTTGAGGATGTCAGTTCGACTCAGTTTCTTGGCAACCTGATTGTGAAAAAACACCCCGAGGTACGGGACTGGCAGGTGGGCTCCTCGGCAGAAATTCCCATTGAAGAACTCATCACCCACCGGGGCAAGTACAAACCAGTCAGCAGCATGAGCCTGGAGCAGGTCTATCCCATTATTCAGGGCTATAAAAATGAAACAGCATTTGGCTTACATTCCCGCTTCAGCGACCCAGTGTTTTTCAACTCTCTGGATCTGGATGTGTCCTACAGCCCCGATGACAGCTTTGATAGCAACGAGGAATGGCATGGCTTTGCTAAATATCATTACCTGGGATTTACGGCGGAAGCAAAGTACAACTATGCGGATTTCTATGACTTGTTCGGTCCCACCAAAGTCAGCCTCAAAGGGCATTCGCTGGAGTTACGGTACGACAAACCGCTGATATACGATGAACCCCGTCGCCTCGACCTGGAACTAAAAGCTAACTATTTCGGCAACCTGGACCGGGTACCCTATGCGCAGGAGATCGACGTGGACGCCGACGAGATCTATAGCGTGCAGGCGCGCCTGGACTACACCAACGTGGATTCGTCACTGGGCCACGTGGACGATGAAAAAGGGTACCTGTGGAACCTGGTGGCTGGCACCAGCGAAGTCGATGGTGAGTACTACCCCTACGTGTTCGGCGCCTTCGATTTTGGCTTCGCCCTGCCCATCGATAACTCTTCGATCTGGTTAAGAACAGCGGGCGGTACTTTGTCAGGGAGTCGAGATGACCCCTACGGAAATTTCTATTTCGGTGGTTTCGGCAACAACTGGGTAGACCATGAGTCCATCAAGCGCTACCGGGATCACTTTCGCCTGCCCGGTTTTGACATCGACGACTTCGCCGGGCAGAGTTTTATCCGGCCAATGCTGGAGTGGAACTTGCCACCGTATCGATTCCGCAACTTTGGCACCCCGGGTCTCTATGTCGCCTATGCACGTACGGCCCTGTTCACCAGCGCACTGATTACCAACCCTGACAAGAGCGATCTGCGGGAAGAGATCTACAATATCGGCACCCAGATAGATTTCCGTTTGTTTGTCATGTCCAACTTCAAAATGACCTTGTCAGTGGGCTACGCGGTGGGCTTCGATGATGGCAGCACCAACAATGAATTTATGTTGTCGCTCAAGCTGATGGGGCCCGACTAGACTAGAGATATGACGGGTTCCCTGCTGATTGCACTGCTACCGGCCCTGGTCTTCCTGGGCGCGCTGGTCTTTTTCGACAGCTACAAACTGGTCAGCCTGCGCCGGGTTGTGGGCACCATAGTATTTGGCGGGCTTTGCGCCGCCGCAAGTTACCTGGTGAATGATGCCGCCCGGGAGGCTTTCGGTGTCTCCACCCTGGTGCTGGCCCGCTATTTGGCGCCAGTGATCGAAGAGATCATCAAGGCCTCACTGCTGATCTATATGCTGCGCACCAATCGCATCGGCTTTTTGGTGGACGCTGCCATATTTGGTTTTGCAGTGGGAGCGGGCTTTGCCATTGTCGAAAACCTCTACTACCTGCAGGTGCAGGGCAGCGCCCATATTGGCGTATGGATTGTAAGGGGATTTGGCACGGCAATTATGCACGGCGGCGTCTCTGCCATGTTTGCTGTTATTGCACAGGGCCTGTCTGAAACCAGGCAAGATGTGCGCGCCATAGACTTACTATCCGGCTTGTTGCTGGCGATTCTTACCCACTCGCTTTACAACCACTTCTTCCTGGCGCCTATTTTGTCCACCATGCTGATATTGGTGCTGCTGCCCATATTCAGCTACGTCGTTATTCTGCAGAGCCAGCAGGAGGTATCACAATGGCTGGATGTTGGCTTTGATGCAGATACCGAATTGCTGGAAATCATCTTTTCCGGAGACTTCTCCAACTCTCATATCGGTCGCTACCTGACTGACTTGCAACAGCGATTCCCCGGTGAGGTGGTGGTGGACATGCTGTGCTACCTGCGGCTGCACAAAGAGCTCGCCCTACGCGCCAAGGGAATGTTGATGATGCAGGAGAACGGCATCACGGTAGAGATTGATGATGACGTGCGCGCCACCCTGAAAGAAATGAAAGCCCTGCAAAAAAGTATTGGCAAGACCGGCCAGGCAGCCATCAGGCCCTTTCTGCGTGTGTCTCGCAAGGACTTGTGGCAAATATATATGTTGGCAGGGTCCTGAGATTACACCTGGTTCAGATATTCGCCGCTACCCGAGCGCGGACCGGGACGTCCTGCCCTCTCGCGGCATACACCGAACGCGGACCGGCCCTCCATAGACGTAAAAAGCCCCGGTGCGTGACACCGGGGCTTTCACACTGCTTTGTAACTACCTAGAACAAGTTGTAAGTCACTTCCACACCGTAGCGAATTCCCGCCGTCAACGGCGAGAAGGTGCCGCCGGTGGGTACACCGCTGAGGTCGTCCGGCAACTGGGTGTCACCGCCGTGCCAGTTATTGTCCAGCAGGTTACGACCGTACAGGGAGAACGTCCACTTGCCGTCGTTGGAGTAGAAGTCTATTCCTGCATCCAGAATTTCGGCTTCATCAATATAGCCGAGATTATTGTCGGTAAAGGCCATTTCATCGCGGTAGGCGTAATTAATACGGGAAGTCATATAACCCCAACTACCAATATCCATGTCGTGGGTAAAACCGAGACTGTAGCTCCACTTGGGTGCACGCGGGATGTCCAGACTCTTGTCCTTGCCATCGATAACACCGTCACCGTTCAAATCATCCCGCACCTTGTCGTACTCGGCGTCGACATAACCGACCGATGCCATCATCAGCAGATTGTCAGTCAGGCTGACGGTGGCGTCGACCTCGACGCCGGTCATGGTGGCGTCAGCGGTATTGCGAATGAGCTGGATAACCCCGATCGGGCCCGGATTGTTGAGTTCCCGCTGCATGTCATCGATCTCGTTGTAGAAGATGGCAGCATTCAGGCGACCCCACTCGTGGCTGGACTTGTAGCCGATCTCGTAGTTATTGACCTCCTCTTCGTCGAAGGGCCCTGGGGTGTCTGCCGGGTCGAAGGAGGTGTTACGCAGGTTGTAACCGCCAGAGCGGTAGCCGCGGGTCCAGTGACCATAGATACGCGAATCATCATCCAGGTGGTAGGTTGCCCCCAGTTTTGGAGCGATATTATCCCAGTCCTCATCGTCGACGAAGTCGAAGGCGCAGGGTGAGGGACTGCCGGTAACAACATTACAGCTAGCGGCTGGATCATAAGGGTTGTTGATGTTGGCGCTGATAGAGGCGATCTTGGCGTCCTTTTCCTCGTAGCTATAGTTCACACCGGCCGTCAGGGTCCACTGATCCGTCAGGTCGTAGTCTACCTGTGCGAACGCGTTCCAGGTATCCACGCTGTACTCGCCGCCACCATCAAACGAGACTGCCGGTGCCACACCGCCTGTGGCGATGCCCAACAGATTGCGTCGTTCGTGGTAATCGAGGTCATTGGTAAAGTACAGACCACCCACCGTTACGTTGGCCCTGCCGTCGGCAAATACACCGTTATAGCGCAGCTCGTTGCTGTACTGCGTGGCATCCAGCCAGGCCGGTGCGTGAAACAGCCAGACCGGCTGGGCATCAATGTCACTGACCGTCTTGCCACTGGAATCCCGATAGCCAAAAATATTGGTGATAGTGCCGTTGCCGAAATCGATATCCCAGTTAAGTTCCACAGTGAAGAAGTCGGTGTCAGTATCCTGCGAACCTTCTTCATCAATGGAGAATTTGGTGCTGTTACGAGAAAAGTTGACAAAATTGCCCGGCACACCAGAACCGTTGGTATGGGTTTGCGCGGCCGGGCCCTGGCCTTCAATATCGATGTGCTCGTAGCGCATTATCAACTCGATGGAATCCGTCGGCGTCCACACCACGGTACCGCGGACCATTTTTTGCTCGATTTCGCCGAAATCGTCGCCGGTGAACTCGTTCTCGAACTTGCCGTCGTCATCGTTGTAATAGAGCACCAGGCGCGCGCCCAGGTTATCGGTGACCGGACCACCAATGGCGCCCATATAATAGCTGTTGATACCACCCTCATTGCCGGTGTCGACGGCATAGCGGACAGTTGCTTCCAGCTCATCGCCGGGTTTCTTGGTGTTCAGCAGTACCGCGCCGCCTGTTACATTTCGTCCAAACAGCGTTCCCTGTGGTCCGCGCAGCACTTCCACACTGGCCATGTCAAACATATCGAAGATAATGCCACTGTTGACACCCATATAGACGCCGTTGACGAACACGCCAACCGCCGGGTCGATGGAGGGAATAGAGCTGTTGATGCCGAGGCCGCGAATCGAGAAGTTCGCCGTGCCGCGGGTGGTGCCTATATCTTCCAGGGACACGTTGGGCATGCCCACGGCGAGGTTGGTCAGATCGCGCACCTTGAGCGCCTCGATCTGGTCAGAGTTATACGCTGTGACCGAGAGGGGAACTTCCTGCATTCCTTCCTCTCTTTTCCGTGCGGTAACGACTACTTCTTCCATTAGCGTCGCAACGCTGCCGCGACGAGCTGGCTCCTGGGCCTGGCTGGCGGTGCTCATTAGAGCACCGCTGGCGATTGCTATTGCCACTGCCAGCGGGCTGAGCGCCGCGGGCAGTATCGTTTGTTTAATAGACATACTTTTTCCCTACCATAGTTAATTACGGGGTTATATAAAAAGCTGTTATTGGAGTTATATTGCCGGAGGCAAGCTTACCTATTTGTACTGTTGACAAATACTGTGAATAATTGCATTTCTGCACACTGTCTGGGGTAGCGGGATGCGATCAAGGGGTAATTCGGATGTGCGCGATTGATGATTACAGGCATTGGCCTGTAATCACCCTGCGGGCAGCTTCACCTGAGGTGAATCCGTCCAAAACGCGGGGCTTCGCCTGCGTTCTCAGATCAAGTACAGGCGCCACAAACAAATAATGCCACCCCGCTGGGGTGGCATTATTTTGTTTGTATGGTGGGCCGTGCGCGATTCGAACGCGCGACCAATTGGTTAAAAGCCAACTGCTCTACCAACTGAGCTAACGGCCCCAGAAGGAGCAGCGTATAGTACGGATTTGGAAACAAAACTCAAGTGCTAATTACGGATAAAAACGCGTCATTCGGCCCTACCTGTACCCCAAATTCAGGACGGATGTAGGGTCGAATTCATTCGACCAGCTGATGTGGAGTATCCGGGATGTAATGGGTGGGATCTTCCACCCCCACCGCAATAAACCCTTCTCTGCGCAAACGGCAACTGTCACAGCGACCACAGGCCAGGCCCTCCGCTGTGGCCTGGTAACAGGACACCGTCTGACTGTAATCAACACCCAGCTCAAGTCCCAGGGCAATAATCTCACCCTTGCCCAGTTCCATTAGCGGCGTGTGGATGGTCAGTGACTGACCCTCCACCCCTGCCCTGGTAGCCAGGCTGGCCATTTGTTCGAAGGCGTGTATGTATTCAGGCCGACAGTCCGGGTAACCGGAGTAATCCACCGCGTTCACACCAATAAAAATATGCGGGGCGTTGAGCACTTCCGCCCAGCCCAGGGCGATAGACAAAAACACAGTGTTACGAGCCGGCACATAGGTAATCGGGATACCCTCTGTCTCCTCCTCCGGCACCGCGATGTCGGTGTCGGTGAGGGCTGAGCCGCCAATCGTATCCAGGTTTAACTTCACCACCTTGTGTTCTGCCACATGCATGCAACGCGATACCCACTCCGCCGCCACCAGTTCGGCGCGATGACGCTGCCCATAATCGAAAGTGAGGGTATAGCATTCATAGCCCTGGGCCTGGGCCTGGGCCAGTACCGTGGTGGAATCGAGGCCACCGGATACCAGGATTACGGCGCGTCTGTTCATCATCAGTGCCCCGGCGCGTCTTGCCACAGTAATTTGTGTAGCTGTATCTGCAGGCGCACCGGTAAGTTGTCGGCCAGTATCCACTCGGCCAGCTCGGTCGCATTGAGCTGGCCGAAGCTGGGCGAGAACAACACATCGGACACCTTTTCGACCAGGGCATATTCATCCAGCTTAAAACGCGCCCACTCATAATCAGCCCGGTCACAGATCACAAACTTGAGCTGATCGTGAGGCAGCAATTGCGCAATGTTGCTGTAATCATTGCGGCCCGATTCACCCGAAGCGGGAGTTTTGAGGTCCAGCACCTTGACCACCCTGCTATCAATACCCGCCACGGACAAAGCTCCACTGGTTTCCAGAGAAACCTCAAAACCCTCATCACACAGTGCACTGAGCAATGGCCAACAATTGGGCTGTGCCAGTGGTTCACCACCGGTTACAGTGACATAGCGCGGCGCATACGACTTTACTTGTTCGATGATGGCCGGCAGGGTGTGTTGTTTGCCGCCGTAAAAAGCGTACTCGGTGTCACAGTAAACACAGCGCAGGGGGCAGCCGGTGAGACGCACGAATACGGTCGGCAAGCCAACCGTGCGAGCCTCTCCCTGCAGGGAATAGAAAATTTCGGTGATACGCAGGCTTAGATCGCTCTGCACATTATTTGACTGGGACACGGTGAGTTTTAGTAATTTTCGTTGAGGAAATCGCGCGCCAACTTTACCGCAGAACTATTGCCGTCTCCGAATTCATTGATGACACGTTCAAAATACTCACGCGCCTTTTCACGGTTGCCCTTGTCAAAGTAGACCTTGCCAAGTTTATAGAGCGCGTCCGGTATTTTACTGTTCTGTGGGTACTGCTCCAGCAGTAGCGTAAACTCGCGGCGAGACGATTCCAGTTCGACCGGCTGAATAACAAGGTACAACTCGCCCAACCAATAGTGAGCGTTGGGAGCATATTTACCAACCGGGAAATCCTGCAGGAATTGTACAAAGGCGGCAATGGCCCCCTTGAACTGTTGGGAGCGAACCAGGCTGTAGGCACTGCGGTAGGCTTCGGCCTCGCCAGCTTGCTCCTGCACGGTTGTGCCGCCAGTCGCCGCTCCACCGGGGGTGGTAGCTCCGGCTTCGGGTGTTTCGCTCAGGCGCCTGTCAATATCTACATAACGCTCAAGGCTCTGTTGCTTTAGCTGGCGCATTTCATGGGCCTGCTCCTCTACCAGCCCGCGCAGTTCCATGACCTCTTGCTGCAGCAGTTGTAGCTGGTAGTACATCTCACCAAAATTGGAAGCCGGCCCCGCTGCAGCTGGCGGCTGGTCTTGTGTAAGTGCATCGCCCCGGTAGGTTGGGTCCACTATAGGGTCTGTTGGCTGATCACCCACAGATTGCACAGGCGCCTGGTTTTGCAGGCGCTCCTGCTCAAGATCAATGTACTGCTGCGCAAACACTGAAGCTGCAAAAAACGGGCTGGCACAAAGTGCCAGCCCGCTCAGGGTAGAGAGATACCGCCGCATAGAAACCTTACTTGATTTCTACGCGCCGGTTTTGCGACCAGTTGGCTTCGCCAGTACCGGTTGCAACCGGACGTTCTTCACCATAGCTGATGGCCTCGGCGCGATAGCTGGCAACACCATTTACGGCCATGTAGCTACCCACTGCCTTGGCACGACGCTCGCCCAGGGCCATGTTGTATTCACGCGTACCACGCTCATCGGTGTGACCTTCCAATCGCACTGTGGCGTTGTTGGTCTTAAGCAGGGCAATGTGTGCATCCAGCGTGCTGCGAGTTGCCGCTGTCAGGGTTGACTTGTCAAAGTCGAAATAGACAACATTGCCAGCATTCGCCACGGCATCTTCCAGCATCTGTTGTGCCTTGGATGCCTCAGCGGCTATTCGCTTGTCCGCCTGCTCCTGCTCCATAGCGCGTCGATCCTGATCTGATGAAGTAGCGCCATCGGTCTCAGTGACATCAGTGCTTGCGCAACCTGCCATCATGAGAACCGCGAAAACAATTGATAGTGCCTTGAATTTGTTCATAACCCGTTCCTTTACCGGTTGATAAATTTCTTCTATAAATCCTGTGCTCGGCTGTTAGTCGGTAACTAGGGATTATACAAATAGGGGGACCATGCCGGCTCCCGCACTTCACCCTCTCGGGAGGGTAACCTGAATTTGACCCCACCATCTACCGAAACAGCTGCGAGTATACCCCGCTCACCGTACTTCGTTGCGTACAATAGCATAGAGCCATTGGGCGCGACACTGGGAGATTCGTCCAATGTGGTTGATGTCACAATTTGTTGCCGATTTTGCAATAAATCTTGCACTACGACATGAAATTGCTTACCTATTTGCTGCACCATAACCATAGTACGCCCATCGGCTGCCACTGAAGCACGTGCATTCCAGGACCCATCATAGGTCAAACGTTCGGTTTGGCCACTGACGATATCAACCTGATATATCTGTGGTCTGCCACCTCGATCCGAGGTAAATATCAGCGATCGTCCATCGGGCATCCAGGCTGGCTCGGTGTCTATCGCGTAATGGCGGGTCACCCGGCGCAAACTGCGGCTGTGCAAATCCATGATGTAAATATCCGGGTTGCCGTCCTTGGACAGCACCATCGCCAGGCTGTTGCCATCGGGTGAGAACGCTGGCGCCCCATTGAGCCCTTTGAAATTGGTGAGCTGCTCGCGCTCCCCGGTCTCTATATTGTGCAGGTAGATAGCCGGTCGTGTGGTTTCAAATGATACATAGGCGATGGTTTTGCCATCGGGTGCCCAGGACGGGCTCAGCACGGGTTCATTCGATTCAAATAATACGCGGGCGCGACCCCCGTCGGAATCCGCCAGCATCAACCGGTAGGTGCTGGGTATTTTCACCCGTTGCGTTACCGCAACGTACAAAATCTTGGTGGCAAAAGCGCCGCGTATGCCGGTGAGTTGTTGGTAGACATGGTCACTGGCCCGGTGCGCGAGCATACGCAAATCTTCGGCCGGACCACTTAGACGCCCCTGCAGTACACGCTCCTGCCTATAAACATCAAACAATTCATATTCAACCGTCATGCTTGAGCCGCCGGAGACACGACCAATGAGCAAATACTCGACCTTGGTGGCACGCCAATCGTTGTAGTAAACCTCGGACTCGCGGGTTGGCAAGCCCAACATATCCTCCCGCGCCACCGGCACAAACTGGCCACTGCGCTGCAGGTCCCCCTGTATCACGTCGGCTACATCTTCCGGGGCGGCGCCCCAGCCAGACCAGGCGAATGGCACTATCGCTATTGAAGTGGGATTATCACGACCCTGGGTGATTTCAATAACCAGCTCCGCCTGTACAGGCAGCGCCAGCAATAATATGAATAAGGCAATACAACGCTTCATTAGTACCGTAAGTCCTCTGGTTTGAACCTCAGCCGCAGGCTGCGGAAATTCCTGTTAAATAATCTGGCTGGCAACTGCTGCAACTCGGGGAATTTGCCCGCCTTCTGTACCGCCATTACAGCCGATCGATCGAAGGCTGGCAAACCACTGCTGCGCGCCACCGTTACGCTAACCACCTCGCCGGTGGGAATCAACTGAATGACCAGCTCAGCTTCCATATCGTTACGGGCACTGGGTGGGCGACTCCAATTATCTTCAATAACACCCGCAATGAGCGCTATATAACTCTGTGTTACCTCTTGGTCACTGGCCTGCTCCAGCAGTATATCTTCTGCCTGCAGGGCCATGGACAACTCGGCCCGGGCCGCCGCGGCTCGCTCCTCGGCACTGGGCCGCACCGGCTCTACCGGCTCGACTACTACCGGTTTTGGCTTGGGTGTAACTGCCCGGGGTTTGGGTTTAGCGGCAGCCGGGCGCGGTTTGTTGCGAACTTTGGGGGCCGCGACACGCTTTTTCGGTTTGGGTTTCAGTGATTCGGCATCTATTAATCTGGCCTGTATGTAACGCGGTATACGTATGGGCTGCACAACCACTTCGCTGTGACTCACCCAGTTCATGGTCAGCGAGAACAGCAGCACGGCGTGCAACAGCACTGTTATCGCCAGCGGCCGCCAAACAATGACTCCCTGTGGTGGCAGCGCTATCATATTCGTGCTACAGCGTTCACCGCAGCGGCTCCGTCACCAAACCCACCGTCGGCGCACCCGCTTCCTGCAGGGCTGACATCAGGGTCACAACTTTGCCATAGGGCACATTGCGATCGCCCCACACCATCACCGGCTTGGCTGCATTGCGGCGCATCACCACCGACACCCGCTGCTTGACCGTGGCCAGGGACAGCACCTGTTCCTGATCCGCACCGAGATTGAGAAACAGGTCGCCGTTAGCCTTGATCGAGACAATAAGTGGCTCGGCATCCTGGTTCTCTACCGGGTCGCTGGCTGCTTCCGGCAGGTCAACCTTTACACCCTGCATTAGCAGTGGTGCGGTCACCATAAAAATAATCAACAAAACCAGCATGACATCAATGTAGGGCACCACATTGATTTCGGCCATGGGTCGATGCTTTTGGCGGCGATTAGCCATCTTTGCGGCGCTCCTGACGCTTGCTCACGTGGAACGCCTGGCGCAATAGAATACTGGAAAACTCATCGGAAAATGTTTCGTAGCGGTTGATATACATATTAACTATGGAGGCAAAGCGGTTATAGGCTACTACCGCCGGAATCGCTGCAAACAGACCCATGGCGGTGGCCACCAGCGCTTCAGATATGCCCGGTGCGACGGTGGCCAGCGTGGCCTGGGTAGAATTTGCCAGCCCACGAAAGGAATGCATGATGCCCCAGACAGTGCCAAACAAACCCACGTAGGGGCTGGTAGAACCCACCGTGGCGAGAAACGGCAGGTGCTGCTCCAGCTTTTCTTCCTCCCGGGACATGGCTACCCGCATGGCGCGCTGGGCTCCATCCATAATGCCGTCTGAATCCAGCCCCTGCTGGGCCAGCCTTGAAAACTCCTTGAAGCCGGAACGAAATATGCTCTCCATGCCCATCAATTCACCAGCCTCGGCTCGCTCGTTGCCGTCGCGATACAGTTCGCTCAGGTCGATACCAGACCAGAACACTTCCTCGAAGCTTTTCATTTCATCGCGAACATGGCGGAAGTAGATCAGCCGCTGCGTGATCATGTACCAGGACGCCATCGACACGAGCAACAACAGCGCCATGACCAGCTGCACCGTAATACTGGCATTAAGTACCAGGTCGATCAGGCTGAGTTCTTCTTCCACTATTTTCTCCTGTTATCCCTGTTCCGCACGCAGCCGTTCCAGCAACGGCACCGGTAGCCGTTTTGGGTTCAAACCGCGTTGATCGACGCAGGCAATTTTAATATCCCCCTCAACCAGTACGGCATCGCCGCGCAGCACCCGTTGATGCATAATTATTGAGGCTCCACCCACCTTGGCCAACGCCGCCGTAGCCAATAGTTCATCGTCAAGACGGGCGGGCTGCCGGTACTGCAGCGCCACATCCTGCACAACAAACATCAGCTCAGAGTTAAATATAGAATTTGTATCAAAGCCCATTGAGCGCATAAACTCCGTGCGCGCGCGCTCCATAAACTTCAGGTAATTGACGTAGTAGACAATACCGCCCGCGTCCGTGTCTTCAATATAGACCCGCAGCGGCAGGATAAATTCCTCGCTCACTCACCGGGCCCCGTGTCCGGCTCCAGGTCCAAAGACAAATTGCTGGTGGTCGCTTCGGGAGCCGCCGCTTCGGGAGTTGTCGCTCCGGGAGCTGCCAGGCCAAAGTGCAGGTAGGCACTGCGGGTGGCCATGCGTCCGCGCGCGGTGCGCATAAGATAACCCTGCTGAATCAGGTAGGGCTCCAGCACATCCTCAATAGTGCCGCGTTCCTCTGAAAGCGCGGCGGCCAAGCTTTCAACACCGACCGGTCCGCCGTCAAATTTTTCAATCAACATCAACAGCAGGCGCCGATCCATGTGATCAAAACCATGTTCGTCTACACTCAACATATTCAGGGCAGCGCAGGCTACAGGCCCCGTGATCTTGCCATCCGCTTTTACCTCGGCGTAATCGCGTACCCGGCGCAGCAAACGGTTGGCAATGCGTGGGGTGCCACGCGAGCGCCGCGCTATTTCAGTTGCCCCTTCACCATCTACTTCAATTTCCAGGATGGTGCCGGAACGCCGCACAATATGCGTCAGTTCCGTGGCGCTATAGAACTCCAGCCGCTGCACAATACCAAAGCGATCGCGCAAGGGAGAGGTGAGTAAGCCGGCACGGGTGGTGGCGCCCACCAGGGTAAAGGGCGGAATATCCAGCTTGATAGAACGGGCGGCGGGGCCATCTCCAATCATAATATCGAGCTGAAAGTCCTCCATAGCCGGGTAGAGAATTTCTTCTACAAAGGGACTCAGGCGGTGAATTTCATCAATGAACAGCACATCGCCAGGTTCCAGGTTGGTCATCAGGGCAGCGATATCGCCAGCTTTTTCCAACACCGGCCCAGAGGTGCTTTTCAGGCCCGCACCCATTTCATGGGCAATAATGTGCGCCAGAGTGGTTTTACCCAGGCCGGGCGGGCCAAATATCAGGGTGTGGTCCAGGGGTTCTTTGCGAGCCCGGGCGGCCTCGATAAATATCCCCATTTGCTCGCGCACAGCTTCCTGGCCAACATACTCGTCCAGTGCGCGCGGGCGGATGGCGCGATCCAGCACCGCCTCACCTGCGTCGGGCTCCTCTGCCGCTACCAATCTATCTGTTTCAATCATCAGACTCTCACCATAGATTGCAGGGCGCGTCGGATAAGCTCTTCGCTTTTATCAATACCAGCGTCGTTGGCAGCTGCCACCGCCTTGCTGGCTTCAGCTGGCTTATAGCCCAGTGCCACCAGGGCGGATTCTGCCTCCGCTACCATATCGCGTCCACCGCCGGCACCGGCCGGGCCAACCGCATCGAGTTCCAAAATCCAGTCTTTGAGCTTGTCGCGCATTTCAATCACCAGGCGCTCGGCGGTTTTCTTGCCTACCCCGGGTATTTTAACCAGCGTGCTAATTTTTTCGTGCTGCACGCAGCGAACAAAGGCGTCAGAATCCAGGCCCGACAATATTGCCAACGCCATTTTGGGGCCAACTCCATTCACCTTGATCAGGTAGCGAAACAGGACGCGATCTCTCTCGTACAGAAATCCATAGAGCAACTGCGCATCTTCGCGCACCACAAAATGCGTGAGCAGGGTGAGCTCGCTTCCCAGCGCGGGGAGCTCATACAAGGTTGTCATGGGCACCTGGATCTCGTAGCCAACACCGGCTACATCCAAAAGAACCTCCGGCGGCTCGGTTGCCGTCAATATTCCACGTATTCGTCCAATCATCTGCTGAAGTTCTTGCTGCGCGCAATCCGTATCATACTCTGTTGCGTATGCGCGTGACACAATGCGGCCGCCAATGCATCGGCGGCATCCTCTTGCGGTGCCGCCGGTAGTTTGAGCAGAGCTTTAACCATATGTTGAACCTGTTTTTTGTCGGCACTGCCGGTACCCACCACTGCCTTCTTAATCGCTTTGGCCGCATATTCGTATACCGACATGGACTGATTAACACAGGCGACTATGGCAACGCCCCGCGCCTGTCCCAGCTTGATAGCAGCCTTGGCGTCCCTGGCCATAAAAACCTCTTCTATAGACAGTTCGTCCGGAGAGTATTGTTCCACTATCTCGCTGACGCTGTCGAAGATCACTTTGAGACGCTCGGGGATGGCAAGTTTGGGGAGGCGGATAACACCACTGGTGACATACTCGCTGCGCCCTCCCTGGTGGGAGATGATGCCAAAGCCTGTTTTTATTGAGCCGGGATCAATTCCCAGAATGAGAGTCATATAGGGTTCCAGTAGACGCTGCCGGAACCATTATCCTGTATAAATAGACAGTTGTCAGCCCAGGCAGGCAATTACCTCATCGGGAATATCAACATTGGTGTACACATTCTGCACGTCATCGAGATCTTCCAGCGCATCTACCAGGCCCATGATCTTCTCGGCACCGTCTGCATCCACTTCCACCGTGGTGGAGGCCATCATGGTTACTTCACCATCTTCGGCACTAAATCCGGCCTCTTCCAGCGCCTGCTTAACAGCGCCAAAGTCCTCCCAGGGGGTGATGACATCGACCGAGCCATCATCATGCGATTCAATATCCTCGGCACCGGCTGCAAGCGCCGCATCCATCAACTGCTCTTCATCAACACCGGGTCCGAAGCTGATCTGTCCTTTGCGGGCAAACAAATATGCCACCGAACCATCGGTGCCCAGATTGCCGTTGCGCTTGCTAAAAGCGTGCCGTACTTCGGCTACCGTACGATTACGATTATCTGTCATCACCTCAACCAGCACGGCAATACCGCCGGCAGCATAACCCTCGTAGGTGAGCTCCTCCATATCATCGACTTCGTTGGTGCCGGCACCACGGGCAACGGCGCGATCAACGGTATCGCGGGTCATATTGGCGCCCAGCGCCTTGTCGACGGCGGCCCGTAAACGCGGGTTGTCCGCCGGCTCAGGACCACCCTGTTTGGCGGCAACCACCAATTCACGAATAAGCTTGGTAAAGGCCTTACCGCGTTTGGCATCCTGGGCGGCCTTGCGGTGCTTGATATTGGCCCATTTACTGTGTCCAGCCATGGTCTATCCCTCGGTGGTCTCAGAATTCTCCGGCTTGACGGTCTCTCGCAGGCGAATATTCAGTTCGCGCAACTGCTCTGCATCGACCACACTTGGCGCATTGGTCATCGCGCAGTGGGCGGTCTGGGTTTTGGGAAAGGCAATCACATCGCGTATGGACTGGGCCCCGGTCATCAACATCACCAGGCGATCCAGGCCAAAGGCCAGTCCACCGTGGGGCGGAGCACCGTACTTGAGTGCATCCAGCAGGAAACCAAATTTCTCCTGCGCTTCAGCCTCATCGATTCCCAGGATGGTGAATACCGTCTCCTGCATGTCGCGCTGGTGGATACGTATCGAGCCGCCGCCCAATTCCGTGCCATTGAGCACCATGTCATAGGCCCGCGACAATGCCGTCTCGGGGCTGGACTGCAACTCTTCCACGCTACAGGCAGGCGCAGTGAAGGGGTGGTGCAGCGGCGTCAGGCCACCGTTGCCGTCGGGTTCAAACATGGGAAAGTCCACTATCCACAGGGGGGCCCATCCCGCTTCTGTCAGTTCCAGGTCATGGCCCAGTTGCACTCGCAGGTGGCCCAGTGATTCGTTGACAACATGGGTCTTGTCGGCGCCGAAGAAAATAATGTCTCCATCAGCCGCCCCCAGGCGCTCCATCAACTGCATGACAATATCGTCGGGCATAAACTTGAGAATCGGGGATTGCAGTCCATCTACCCCCGCCGCGATATCGTTGACCTTGACCCAGGCCAGGCCGCGCGCACCAAACTGGGAGATATAATGGGTGTAGTTGTCAATTTCCTTGCGGCTGATGCTGGCACCACCGGTAACCTTCAGGGCCGCCACACGTCCCTGCGGATCGACCGCCGGGCCGTGAAATACCTTGAACTCCACCTGTGCCATCAAATCATCGACACTGACCAGTTCCAGCGGAATGCGCAAATCGGGCTTGTCCGATCCATAGCGCTCCATCGCCTCCGCCCAGGTCATATGGGGGAAGGCGGGCAGGTCAACATCGAGGTTTTCCCGGAATACCTCGCGGATCAGGCGCTCGGCGACATCCATGATGTCTGCTTCATTGACGAAGGAGGCTTCAATATCGATCTGGGTGAATTCTGGCTGCCGGTCGGCGCGCAAATCTTCATCCCGGAAACACTTGGCAATCTGGTAGTAACGATCAAATCCGGCCACCATTAACAGCTGCTTGAACAATTGCGGCGACTGCGGCAGGGCAAAAAACTGGCCGGGATGGGTACGACTGGGCACCAGGTAGTCACGGGCACCTTCCGGGGTTGCCCGGGTCAGGATAGGTGTTTCCATATCCAGGAAACCCTCTTTATCCAGGAAACTGCGCACGGACAGGGTGATCTTCGAGCGTTGAATAAATCGCTCCTGCATTTCATGACGGCGCAAATCCATATAGCGATAGCGCAGGCGGACTTCTTCGCCAACGGCTGTGTGCTCATCCAACTGGAATGGCGGCGTGGCAGCCGTATTGAGGATTTCCAGCTCCTTGCCCAGGATTTCGATCTCTCCGGTCGCCATATTCGGATTTACGGTACCTTCACCACGGGCGCGAACCCGGCCTGTTACACGCAATACGTATTCGCCGCGCACCTGGTCTGCTCGCTCAAAGTGCTCCTGCGTATCCGGGTCAAACACCACCTGCACAATGCCCTGGCGGTCGCGCATATCGAGAAAAATCACCCCGCCGTGGTCACGGCGACGGTCGACCCAGCCACATACGGTAACGGTCTCGTCAATGTGTTGGGTAGTTAAGGAGCCACAATAATGACTACGCATATTCAAAAGCCTGTAATGTTTATAAATGACGCGGTGCTAGCTGCCCGGTGTCGAAGTGGCGCTGGCGCCAGAACTGGAGCTAGAACTGGAGCCAGAACTGGAGCTAGAGCTGGAACCGGAGCCGGAGCTAGAGCTGGAACCGGAGCCGGAGCTGGAATCGCTCTTACCCGCGCCCGCAGCAGCTTTTCCGCCGGATGATTCCTTCTTGTCAGAGGAGTCGCTTGCAGAAGCCAGGTTTTTCTTGTCGCCGGTTTTGAAATCGGTTTCATACCAGCCGCCACCCTTGAGGCGAAATGCCGTCGCAGAGACTTTTTTCTTCAGCTCTTCCTTTCCACACTCGGGACATTTCTGCAGCGGATCAGCGCTCATTTTCTGCAACACTTCCAGCTCGTGCTGGCAAGATTTGCACTGGTATTCGTAAATAGGCATAACACTTGGACTCGGCAATTTTAACGGCCGCGGATTTTACCGCATATTTGGCAAGGCAGGTAGTTTTTCTGAGGGAGTGAGAACTACGACTCTGGTACACGAATGTGACCGGAGGATGGGAGAGTGCCGCCCCCGACCAGCGGAGGCGACCAAAGTCAGTGGCTCAGGAAGCCGCGAACTCCTTCATTTTCTTCAAGGGACGAACCTTGACAGCAATGCTGGCTGGCTTGGCCTTGAACATCTGCTCTTCGCCCGTGAAGGGGTTGATACCCTTGCGCGCTTTTTTGGCAGGCTTTTTGACCGTGGTGATCTTCATCATTCCAGGAATGGTGAATTCGCCAATACCACGCTTCCTGAGACTACGCTCAATCAGCTCATCATATGCGTCTGTCACTGAAGCAATGTGCTTTTTGGTCAAGCCGGTAGTTTCAGCAATAGATGCCATGATTTGGCTCTTGGTCATCTTGGTCTTGATTGCAGGCGCTGCTTTTTTGACGGGAGCTGCCTTTTTCTTGGCCGCTACCTTCTTCTTAGCTGGTGCCTTCTTCTTGGCTGGTGCTTTTTTCTTCGCCGCCGCTTTCTTAGTAGCCATGTTATTTTTGTCCTTAGGTAAAATAATTGGATTTACGCCAAACCACCCACGTGGTTACCGGACAAGATATAGAACATGAAAAGCTGCAATACAAGTGTTTTCCGGCGATTTTTAACAAATAGTGCTATAAAACAGCAATTAAATACAAGCCGAGCCAAACTCGACACTTTTTTGGAAACAATCGTAGAATGGCGGCCCTACTCATATCACTGCGGATACACGATGCGCACAAGCCAGTTTCTTATAGCCACCGTCAAGGAGACACCCTCCGACGCCGAGGTCATCAGCCACCAATTGATGCTGCGCGCGGGTCTCATTCGCAAGCTCGCCGCCGGCCTGTACACCTGGTTACCTACCGGCTTGCGAGTGCTGCGCAAAGTTGAGCAGATCGTCAGGGAGGAAATGGACCGCAGCGGTGCCCAGGAGATCAGCATGCCAGTGGTGCAGCCCTCGGAATTGTGGAAAGAATCCGGCCGCTGGGAAGAATATGGCGCCGAACTGTTGCGATTTAAGGACCGCCACCAACGCGAGTTTTGCCTGGGCCCCACCCACGAAGAGGTCATTACGGATATGCTGCGCGGTGAAATCAAGAGCTACAAGCAGCTACCGGTAAATTTTTACCAGATACAGACCAAGTTTCGGGATGAAATAAGGCCGCGTTTCGGCATTATGCGCGCCCGTGAGTTTCTGATGAAAGATGCCTATTCTTTCCACCTCGACCAGGCTTCATTACAGGCCACCTACGATGTCATGTACGCCACCTACAGCGCTATATTCACGCGCCTGGGCCTGGATTTTCGGTCCGTGATAGCCGATAGCGGTTCTATCGGCGGCAATGCATCCCATGAATTTCACGTATTGGCAGATTCTGGCGAAGATGCCATCGCCTTCAGCGACAGCAGTGATTACGCGGCCAATGTCGAGATGGCGGAGGCCCTGGCACCCGCCGAACAGGAGGCTGCCAGCGGCGTCGCCATGAGCGAAGTCGCCACACCGGACCAACATACCATCGATGATGTCTGTGCGTTTCTTAAGCTGCCCCAGACCCGGGCATTAAAGACCTTGCTGGTCAACGGCGACAGCGAAGATGCGCCCCTGGTCGCACTGGTGCTGCGCGGAGATCACCAACTCAACGCGGTCAAGGCCGAGAAGATCAGCGGTGTGGCAGCACCGTTTGAATTTGCCAGTGAAGAGGCGATAAGTGCTACCTGTGGCGCCAAACCAGGTTCACTGGGCCCGGTCGGCTTGAATATTCCTGTCATTGTTGACCGCTCGGCCGCCATGATGGTCGATTTTTGCTGCGGTGCCAACCGAGATGGCTTTCATCTGACTAACGTAAACTGGCAGCGCGATCTTGCTCTGGGACAGGTCGAGGATATTCGCAATGTAGTCGAAGGCGATCCCAGCCCTGATGGGTCAGGACATCTGCACATCAAACGCGGTATCGAGGTGGGACATATATTTCAGCTCGGCCAGAAATACAGTGAAGCCATGCAGGCCCAGGTGCTGAACGAGCATGGCAAGACCCAGACCATGACCATGGGTTGCTACGGTATCGGCGTGAGCCGAATCGTCGCCGCGGCTATCGAGCAAAACCACGATGACAAAGGCATTATATGGCCAGCTGCCCTCGCTCCTTTCCAGGTCGCGATCGTACCGCTGAATATGCAGAAGTCCGAAACCGTGGCCGCCTGTGCCGAACAGCTCTATAGCGATCTGCAGGAGCGGGGTATCGAAGTATTGCTGGACGATCGCAATGAAAGACCCGGCGTCAAGTTTGCCGATATGGAGTTGATTGGTATTCCACATCGGCTGGTAGTGGGCGACCGCGCCCTGGCCGAGGGCAAGCTGGAGTACAAGGGACGTCGTGACGAGGAGCCCACCCTGGTGCCGGCCAACGATATCCTTGAATTCCTGCTGGAGAAATTGCAGGCCTGATCATGCGAGTCCTGATGCTTAGTTTGTTGTTGGCATTGCCGCTGGCGGCAACTGCCGATGCCACTCGGCAGGAGCACGAAAACCTGCGCGCCTTCCTGGACCAGGCCATCAACCAGTCACAGAGCTTTGATGACCGGTTTGATGCGGAGGTCTGGCTGGTGGATATGTCAGCGCGCCTGGCCCCTTTCGTACCGAACACCGATGCCCGGCTCAAGCTGTTGGAGGCAATTCATCGCTATGCCAGCCGCAGCAAGCTGCCACCAGAGTTGGTATTGTCTGTCATCCAGGTGGAGAGCCGGTTTGACCGCTTTGCGGTTTCCAGTGCCGGCGCACAGGGGCTGATGCAGGTTATGCCGTTCTGGAAGAATGAGATCGGCCGCCCGCAAGACAATTTGACTGACATCGACACCAACCTGTCCTATGGCTGCCGAATATTGCAGTTCTACCTGGAACGGGAAAATGGCCGTCTCAGCACCGCTCTGGCCCGCTATAACGGTAGTGCTGGCAGCTCGCGCTATAGTGACAAAACGGAAGCCGCCTGGAAGACCAACTGGAAAATGGAACCGCTTAACTGGTACTAGGGATAGAGGCTGCTATGATTACTAACAAGAGAGGACAAGGTCATGGGATTTGAATCACTGCTACTACTGATCGTTATCTGGCTACTGTGGACCATTCACCAGGACCTGACCGAGAGTAACGACAGGCAACGCAGTCTGAAGACTGCCCTCAATCAATTGGCCAGCCGAGTGGAACAATTGCTGGGAACCCGCGACGCCCTGGCCAACTCAGCGGCGCGTGCCGCTGCCACGATCAATATCAATAGTGCCAGTAAGGCCAAACTACAGACCCTGCCACGGGTTGGCGCGGTAACTGCCGAGCACATTATTGCCGCCCGGCCCTATAACGCTATCGAAGAACTGCGAGAGGTGCAGGGTGTCACCAACGCCATATTCAGTGAGATCAAGGATCGCGTGAGTCTGTAGAGGCCTCCGGCGGAGGCCGGGGACAGACTTAAGTCTGTCCCCTAAAGAGCCCCCAATTCTGCCTGGTACAACCGCAACATCTGCTCACCAAAACAAACAAACTGCACCTCAGCTATACCCGGACATACCGACGCATAAGCACGCACCGTCGCCACCGCCAGCGGTACCGCCGCCTCGGCCGGATAGCCGTAAACACCACAACTGATAGCGGGAAACGCGACCCGGCTAGCACCCGCCGCCTGGGCCAGTTGCAAGCTGCTGCGATAACAACTGGCCAATAATTCTGCCTCGCCAGCCTCGCCTCCTGCCCAGACCGGCCCCACCGTATGAATTACAAAACGACAGGGTAACTGGTAGGCCTCGGTAATTCTCGCCGCACCGGTTTCGCAGCCACCCAACTGCCGACACTCCGCCAGCAAGCCCGGTCCAGCCGCCGCATGTATGGCTCCATCTACACCGCCACCACCCAGCAGGGAGCTATTGGCCGCATTGACGATCGCATCGACACCCAGCGTAGTAATGTCGCTCTGCAGTACCGCCAATTGCACGAGACGCTACACCCCCATACTGCCCAGCGCATTGAGCACGCGCCGCAATACACCCGTAAAAGAGGGGTGGTCCGTCTCAAAGCGCGTGATTACCTCGTCCACGGTACTGGCCAACTGCTCCGGGTTTTCGGTTTGTTGTGGCTCATCAACGTGACCCTCGATCTTGCCTACCAGGCGGTGCAGATGCTGGCGCTCCTGCTCCTCCATGGGCAGCCGGTCGATTTCCCTGAGTAAACGGCTGAGGTCCTGATAGATCTGTTCTTTGTCCAAACTACACTCCTTACTACTCATTACGGCTGTGATTTGTGTTGCTAACGATATTCCCCAGGAGCTAGCCCTGTCCATTTCTTGAACGAGCGATGAAAAGCACTGGGGTCACTGAACCCCACCCTCTCTGCCACATCACTCACTGTCATACGCTCCCGGGTCAGCAGGGTGATCGCCACATCGCGACGCGCATTATCCTTGATGCGCTGATATGAGCTGCCCTCTTTTTCCAGGCGCCGGCGCAAGGTTCTGGCCGACATGTTCAACAGCCCGGTAAGCGTTTCAAAACTGGGCATCTCCTCGCGAAAATCATCGCCCAGCAATACGCCAATGCGGGTGGTGATACAGGCATCGCTGGCAACTGGCTTTATGACTACATGATACGGGGCCACAGGCAAAAATGCCTCCAAGTCTACCTCACTGCGAATAACGTCTGCTTCCAGGTGGCGAGCACTGAAAGTAACCGAATTGCTGTCTGCATCATACTCCACCGGGCAGGGGAAAAAATGCCGCAGTGCCAACAGGCTGGATGGCTGCGGCCCCGCACAGCGCGCTGCAACCACGTCGATGTGCTGCCCGATCAACCAACCACACAGCCGCAGCCACATGGACAAACCGCACAGGGCATTGGCCTGGGGCGGAGGATTATTAATATCTGCAACCGAGTAGTAGTGCAGGGTTGCCAGCTTGCCCGCTGGGTCCAGCTGCAGGCAATTGCTGCGAATATTCCCCTGGCGCTCCCGGCAGGCCGCGTTAAATTCGATAGCACGACCAATAACAGCCTGCAGTTTATGACAATGAATTACGCTATATAGCAACAAGCGCGTGGTGCCGAAGGGTGTGGGTGAATCAGGCAGTATCCCGCCGGACTCATCGCCCAGCTCACGAAACAGCTCTACGCACAGACGGCTGTATTGTTGCATGGAAACAAATGTTGGCGCGGTGGGCAGTTGCAGGGGATTAAAGGGGAAATCTGCCGCCTGTAGCAGGCAATCGACATCGCAACCGTGTGCGTCAGCCTGTACCAGCAGCGCCCTGGCAAAGGCCAAGGGTACCAGTTCATTTATGGCAGGCTTGGGCACTGGGTTTCGACCTGGGCAGCCCCACCTAGGCGGCACCGTCGAAAAAGTCTTTAAAGCCGGAGCGGGCATGGCGGCCGATGACGATATTCTCCAGGGTGCCTATACCCTCGCGATCGCCCATTTTTGCGCGTACCACGTGGTGTACATGCAAATGCTCATAAGCCAGTGGATCGAGGGCATCCAGATCCCATTCATCGCGCCCGGTTGCCAACTCGCCTTTCCAGACTGCGTGACCCCACTCGGGGTGGTTGTAACCGATTCCCAATACCTGGAAGCGCAATATGGGTTGCAGTGTGATGTGGTAACGATTGCCGTCCTTGTCCGCCATATTGATCTGCGCTGAAGCGGGCCACCGCGTGCCTTTCTGCCACTCGATAGTGTGCGATACCTCGGTCATGGTGATCAGGCCGGGGTCTTCGCCGCGGGGAATATCGTCCGGATTATCATAGAGGGGCAGTAAATCTGCACTGACCTGGGTCGGGTGACCATCACGATCTTCAAAGGTGCCCATCTGGGTACACACGTCACCGAAATTGATGGGATTCCAGCACCAGTAAACACCCGGCTCACCGCTGAGCAAGCCCGGCGCACCGCCCTGTGGTTCACCTATTGGCCTGACTCCCCAGGACTTGTCGCGACAGCCCACGGCCCGCTGTACCTCGTAGCGCTGACCATCGATAGCAAAGAAACCCTGCCAGTAACCCATCTGGGTAAAACGGGAGTTCTGCATCATCAGGTGGCCATCGTCATACATCTCGTTGGCTGGCTCCTCATGGGGAATACTGGCAGCGGTGAAAGTCAGGTCACACTCAATATTATGTTCATTGGGTGCCAGCACTACCCGTACCTGTCGCATGGGCGTCACAATTTCTATCGACAGGGGCCCAACCTCGGTCTCACCACGTTCTTTGGGTGCGCGTCGGGAGCCGTGAAAAGCGTATTGTTTGCCACCGGTGGCGACACTGAAATGACCATCCATAATGCGCCGATTGGGATAGAGACCCAGGCCAATTTCAAAAATATAGGTGCCCGCCTCATCCATGCCGTTAAACCAGTAGCGATCGTAAAAATTCCTGTCGCTCTGGGAGGGTTGGGCTACCGGTTGTGAGGTCTGATGAATACAGTAGTCATCAAAATTGGTGATCATGGTGGAGGGTCTCTGGTGGCAATGCTGATTATTTAACTATACGACTGCATAGTGAACGAGACAAGGCGTACGCCCGGGCCAGCAAGACCTCAGTGCACCACGGCACTGGCCCCGGGGGAGATGGCACTATCAAACCACTCCGCCTTGGTGGCCGCTCGTTCAAACAATTCGTAAAGCTGGTGCTTGAGGTTTTCATCCAGGTTGAGGCTAACCCCCTTGCCCTGCTTGTCGCCCAGGTGCATTTGCACGGATTTATTGGCCAGTGTCTTGTATTTCAGAGTAGTCACCAGCAGACCCTCTTCACCGAGTGGGTATTCTTTTGGCTCCGCCTGGTAGGGCTGCTGAAATGACTCTTCGTTCACCACCTGCTTGTGCTGCATTTGCGCCACTTCCCTGCGCACGGGTTCGGGCACCGCCTCGGCTGTTGCCGCCGGCATTTCCTGCTGGAACGAATCTTCAAGCCGCTCCAGTAGTAAGCGGGTAAAGCGACGGGTGCACCAAACGCGAAACTCTTCATCCTCTGACGTTGATACTTTCAGCAGCAGGCGATCCTGAACGTCGACATACGTCACATTCAGCTGGCGTAACTGGGGAGCCATGGCAAGACCAAACCTCTATCATCAAAAAGGCATTATACCCACAGCCCAGGCACCAGGTGAGTTCTTTATGGGTGCAAGTTATACACTTTATTGACAAGCCAGCGATGGCTCCAGCATGATGGCCCTATGGCGTCTACAGTCACTTTTAAAAAATGGAACCAGGATCTGTCGAAAGCCATTGCCGCGCTGGGTAGCGACGAGTTTTTCGCCCGCCTGATCGCCGCCATAGGCCGACATGTGAGGATAGACTACCCGCAGGTATGGCTTTATCACAAAGAACTGCCACCGCAATGTATCTATCACCAGATACCTCAGCTGGCGCAAGAATCCCAAATTGATTTGTATCTTGAGGGCCCCTACCGGGAGGACCCCTTCTACCAGATATCCCTGGACCAACCCCGTGGCCGTTTCTACCGGCTTGCGGATCTCATCGACGGCCTTCTGCACGACAGCCACTACTACCAGCACTACTACGGCAACACCGGCACAGTCGACGAGGTCATTTTCCTGTCCCGACTGGTGGATGGCAGCGTGATCAACATCAGCCTGATGCGCAAGGCAGGCCACGGCGTTTTTGACGATCATGACTTCCGCTTTCTACGCAACCTGGCGCCACCGGTGTCCGCGCTATTGCGCAGTCACAGCCAGATGGCAGATTTCAGTAATCGCTACCTGCTGGAACCGGACATTGACGGCGTTATTGACCACGCCTTTACCGCATTCGGTTCCTCCCTGCTATCGCCGCGCGAGAAAAGTGTGCTGGAATTGATGCTGAAGGGCTATGGCAGCAACACCTCGGCGGAGAGGCTGGGCATCGCCAAGGAGACCTTGCGACGCCACCGCAAAAGTATTTACCGCAAGCTTGATGTCAACTCCCAGGCCGATCTCTTCTCACTTTTTATCAACTGCCTGTCCTACCTGGGCGATGCCGGCGTCGGTGACCCACTTACCGTCTACATGGCACCCCGGGGTACACGCGGCAAGGTGCTCTGACCCATGTGGGTCATTGCCAGGCATACCTGCCCAGAGGATAGTTTAGTAATAGGGAATAAAGTGCGGGTAAGACATGTCTGTTGAAGCCGATTGGTTTCTCCGAGCACATCCAGATATCACTACGATTGAGGCGCTGTTGCCGGATTGTAATGGTGTGATGCGTGGCAAATGGCTGCCGCGTCACAAGTTGACCAAGGTGTACCAGGGAGAGATAAAACTTCCCATTACCGCCTTGAGTCTGGATATCTGGGGCAGGGACGTTGAGGAGCTGGTCTTCGAATCCGGAGATGCCGATGGCATCTGTCGGCCCATCGAGGGCAGCCTGTTACCCACACCGTGGACCGTAGACGACAGCCTGGGCCAGGTTATGTTGTCCATGTACAACCCGGATGGCAGCCCCTATGCTGGCGACCCGCGCCACGTCCTAAAACGTGTTCTGAATCGATTCCACAATGCTGGCTGGCGGCCGGTTGTCGCAGCCGAACTGGAATTCAGCCTGGTACTCTACGATCGCGACGGTATTCACCACACCTGCCCCAGGCCAGTGGGCGGCGCCCCGATTGGCGGCAACACCTACGGCGTCGATGTATTGCAAAGCCACGCCGAGCTGCTGGAAGACATCCGCAAGGCCTGCGAGATACAGGAATTGCCCTACGATGGCATCGTCAAGGAATCCGCACCGTCCCAGTACGAAATCAATATGCAGCACGTCGACAACCCGGTGTTGGCCGCCGACCAGATTCAAATGATGAAACGCCTGATCAAGGGTGTTGCCGCCAAGCATGGCCTGGTGGCCAGCTTTATGGCCAAGCCCTTCGACAACGAAGCCGGCAATGGCATGCACGTTCACTGCAGCATACTCGACGAACGTGGCGACAACATTTTTGATGACGGCACTGAATCCGGGAGCGAGCTGTTACGTCACGCCATTGGCGGCTGCCTGGCATACATGGCTGAGTCAACAGTCATATTTGCGCCCAACTTCAATTCCTATCGCCGCTTTCAACCCGGCGCACATGCACCCACGTTCCCATCCTGGGGTTATGAAAATCGCACGGTCTCCGTGCGGGTGCCAGCCGGCAAGCACGCGTCCCGCCGCCTGGAGCAGCGTGTACCTGGCGCAGATACCAGCCCCTACCTGGTCTTTGCCGTACTGCTTTCCGCAATATACGAGGGCCTGGACAAACAATTGGATCCCGGCAACCCTATAGAAGGAGACGCCTACCAACAGGTCAAGGACATTTTGCCCCAGTACCTGCCCGATGCAATCAAGTTGTTTGAGGATTCAGCCTTTATTGAGCGTAGTCTGGGACCAGAATTACAGCGCATCTACTCGCTCAGCAAATGGCAGGAAAACGCCGAATTTCGCAGCCGCATCAGCGAACTGGAATACCAGTCCTACCTGGAAAAACTCTAGTCCTCGCTAATAGCCACGCTTCACATTGACTACAGACAGTAGTGGCTGGCCAGCCACATAGCGGCGCAGGTTTTCCGCGACCAGCGCCCCCACCCGTTGCATTGTCTCCGGCGACTGGGCAGAAATATGCGGAGTGATAATTATACCCGGTGCACGCCACAGTTCGTGATCCGCAGGCAGGGGCTCAGGGTCGGTCACATCCAGTGCTGCGCCGGCGATTTTGCCTTCCTTTAGCGCTGCCACCAGGTCGTTGGTGACCGTGCTCTGACCGCGACCCACACTGATAAAGTAAGCACCGGGTTTCATCGCCTCAAAAAAAGCAGCGTCGAACATACCCCGGGTTTGCGGCGTCAATGGCGTGGCATTAACTACCACGTCTGCCTTTTGTGCCAACGTTAGCGCCTCGTCTGACAAACCCACGTAGTCAATAAAATCAGGCCCCTCGCGGCGACTGCTACGGGTCGCAATAACTCGCATGCCCAGCGCGTGCGCTCGCTGCGCTACCTGTGTGCCAATACCCCCTAAGCCGACTACCAGCATGGTCCGTCCCGACAGCTCACCCATAGATTGTGACGGGCCGCCATACAGCGGTGCCCATTTTTGATCCAGTTGAGACTGGTAGTAACCATCCAGGTTTCTCATCAGGCTGAACATCACCCCAATGGTGTACTCGGCAATGGCGGGGCTACTGAGTCGCTGACCGTTGCTCAACACGATATCGCCCGTCTGCATACCCGGCAGGGCAACACAATCTTCGACTCCCGCCCAAAATACCTGCACCCAGTGCAACTGGTCGGCAGCATCAAACACCGCCTGATCGCAAAAACCGATCAAAACCTGCGCGCCGCGCACCGCCGTGACAGCTTCCTTGGCATTACTGACTCCCACAATTTCGACATCGGGGATTGCCGCATTGAAGCGGGCAGCCACATCCTGCCCCATCATATTGCGCACCACGATGCGCCGCGGCTTTTGCCAGCCGGGCATATCGCGACTGGCAATTGCTGACTCGCGTAAACCCAGGCCCTGCAGCAACGTTGGTAACTGCAGTTGGGGCGAATCGGCGGCAAGCACCGCAGTGGATCCCACAGTGACAAAAAATGTAAGCGCCAATACCATTCGGCTAAAGCTCATTGCTGGTTTCCTCCGTTAGACATCACTAGTGTAGACCCGTGTCGCCAAACTTTTGACTAAAATTACTCACCTGCCACATCACGGCGACAAAGGCGAGTGTTCCAAACACTACCCCACCCACGGCCTCACCACCCATAACTCCCGGTGCCCCATACCAACGGGCACCCAGCCAGACACAGGGGATAGTACCAAGCAGGGTACGACTAAAATTGAAAAGCGTGGCCATATGAGCCCGGTGCAGGTTGTTAAAACTGGCGTTTGCAACGAATAACATGCCGGTAAAGGCCATGGCTCCAGGCAGCCAGGTAACAGCGAAGCGAATCAGTTCCTCGGCCAGGCCCGTGGCAGAAAATGCCGCTACAATCGCGTCCACCAGCAGCCATAGAATCAACCAGATACACAGCACATAGAGCAGGTTGCAGGCCAGCGCGTTAAGCAATGCCCGACGCACCCGCAGATAGTGTCCGGCCCCCGCGTTCTGCCCAATGATGGGGCCAATCGCTCCCGACAGTGCAAATACCGCGGCAAAAGCCACCGGGCTGATGCGACCCATAATCGCTGCACCTGCCACCGCGCTATCACCAAACTGCGACATGGTACGCAGTACTACACTGCCACCGATCGGTGTGGCAAGGTTGGTCAGTATGGCCGGGCCAGCCACCCGCACGATATCGGGCAGATCTTCACGCAAGCGCCGCATGCTGGTTGGCCCAGGCAGTTGGTGTACTTTGAAAATCGCGTGGAAGGCAATCACCATCACCACAAATCTCGCCACCAGGGAGGCAGCGGCCGCCCCCTCTATGCCCCAACCCAGGCCAAAAATCAATATGGGATCCAGGATTGCGTTCACGGCTGAGCCACCCAGCGTTGCATACATGGAACGGCGTGCGTCCCCCAGCGCGCGGGTGGCATTGGCGGCACACATACCCAGCGCCAAAAAAGGCGTACCCGGCACGATAATGCGACAGTAACTGAGTGCATATTCCAGGGTCTTGCCGCGCGCGCCCAAAAAGTGCAGTAATTCTGGCAGGTAGGCAAAGGCCAGTGCGCCTATTACGCTCGCTGTAATAGCACTGAAAATGAGAATATTGCTGCAGTAGCGGCCGGCACGCTCGCGATCGTGGGCGCCCTCAGCCTGGGAGACCAGTGCCCCCATACCGATTTGCAAACCAATGCTGACCGCTATCAAAAAGAACAACAGGGTTCCGCCATAGCCAACCGCCGCTGCCAGTTCCTGCTCACCCAGTAGACTCAGGAAGTACATATCTACCAGGTCTACGGTAAACATCGCCACCAGCCCAACCGTGCTGGCCGATGTCATTACAATGACGTGCCGAAGCGTGGAACCTCGGGTAAAGACAGCTCTGGTCATGTCAGGGAGCCCAGAATTTATTCGGCCTCAAACAGTGCGTCGATAGAACGCACCGTGACCACCTGGTAACCGGGCTTGGCCTGTGCGTATATTTGCCCGGCCATCTGGCGACCAGCCGGGCTCTCCAGCAAAGCCCGGTACAGCGGCACAATTAACTTGCGCCTGCCAATGGTCTGCAAGTACTGGCGTAGCGGAGCATAAGCCGGCTCATAGTCACTGTGGATAGCCAGCAGGAACCAGCTGTGGGCAATTTCACTGTTGCTTGAAGATGTCAGGCTAAATTCGGCGTCGAGCTCGCTCAATTGAGATTGTTGCAGTTGCTCCCCCATGCCGTTGAGAAAGTGCAGCCACTGGGCAACCGCCCAGCCGTCAGTCGCCAGTTCAGCGGCTGGGACCTCCCCTTGCAACCAACTGGCTCGCACTGTGTCCACAGCCTCAAAGGCCGCCGATTGCGGCACTGGCGCGCCCTCCGGCAGGCCGGGATTTTCAAGCCACTGCTTAACCCGCGCCATGGAAATCTTGTCGGGGAATTCGCTTATCAACGTGGCTGCCAGAAAGTCCAAAAATTCCTGCGTGGTAATGCTCTGGAAGGTATACAGATCGAAGTACTGGCGCAAAAACTCATCAAACACCGGTCGGCCCACTGCCTGCTCCAATTCGGTAACCAGCAGGGCACCCTTTTCATAGGGCACCTCGGTAAAACCATCGTCGGGGTCGCGACCGCGCAAATCCGGCACCAATCGCTGATCGGGCGCTGGCAGGTCAGCCAGGCTGCGCTGCAATGACTGATAGCCTAGCAACCGCTCCATATCGGCACGCTCAACCCCGTACTGCGCCTCCATAATGCGGTAGGTGAGGTAGGTGGTAAAACCTTCATTGAGCCAAATATCGTTCCAGGTGGCGTTGGTTACGGTATTGCCAGACCAGGAGTGTGCCAATTCATGGGCGATCAACCCCACCAGACTTTTGTCACCGGCAATTACCGTCGGGGTAATGAAGGACAGGCGCGGATTTTCCATGCCACCCCAGGGGAAGCTGGGCGGTAGTATCAACAGGTCGTAGCGCTGCCAGCGATAGTCGCCGTACATGGACTCGACCTTCTCCAGCATCGACTCGGTGTCCTCAAACTCGGCCGCCGCAGCCTGCAATACACTGGGCTCGGCAAAAACGCCGGTGCGTTTCCCCATGGCCTTGAAATGCAGGTCACCCACTGCCAGGGCAATCAAGTAGGAGGGAATTGGCTGTGGCATGTTGAACTGAAAGACACCCGTGAGCGGCGCGCTGGGATTATTGCCTGCACTCATCACGGCCCGCAGCTGTGGCGGCGTAAATATCGTTGCGTCGTAGGTTATCCGCACGGCCGGGGAGTCCTGCAAGGGGATAAAACTACGGGCGTGAATCGCCTGGGCCTGGCTATACATATAGGGATATTCACCACCGGCTGTCTGCCGGGGTTGCAACCACTGCAAGCCTGTCGACTGGGGACGGCTTGCATAGTTTATGCGCACCTTGCTGGCGTCCTCGGGCAGGGTAATTCGCAATGGCGCTCCCAGCACGGGGTCGCTAGAGCCCAATGTGAAGTCGGTGTCGGACCAGCGGTCACCATCACCGGCCTGCACCGCCACAATGATCAGGTCGCGGGTATCCAGCACCAGCTCCTGCACATCGGGTTGCACACGGTTAAGATCCAGAACCACATCGCCGATTAACTGCTGCCGCTCAAAATCAACAGTCAACTTAAGATTAATGTGCTGTACCCGCACTTGCTCAGGATTGGAAAAGGAGTGCTCATCTGCCGCCGCGCCCAGCCCCCAACAAAGCCCCAGCAAAAGTGCTATTGCGCGTACCGATAACTTGTCCATCATCATACTCCAGGCGATTCTTGGTGCTTATCTTCGCTGTGGCGGTAGAGCCGGCGCACAAGGTATCATTCCCCGCTTTTCTCTTATACCATTTCCACAATTCATTCTACATTCCATACGGATCAACCATGCCAGATACTGCAGCCAAACCGCCACTAATCAGAATCAACGTGGTCGTCTTGATCGGCTTACCACTGACGGCGCTGGTGCTGGTCCCCCTGTGGGGCTACTACCAGGGATTCGATGGTTTCCTGTGGTGGGTGGCCCTGCTTTTCCTGTATCTCAATGGTCTGTCTATTACCGGTGGCTATCACCGACTGTGGGCTCACAAGGCTTACCAGGCACACGGGTCCCTGCGCTTGTTCTACGCACTGTGGGGCGCGGGCGCCCTGCAAAACAGCATCCTGGTATGGAGCTCGGATCATCGCCGCCACCACCGCTACGTCGACGACAATGAACGAGATCCCTACTCTGCTGGCCGTGGCCTGTGGTATTCGCACATGGGCTGGATGCTGCGTGAGTACCGGGCCCAGGTGAATAACTTTGACAATGTGCCAGACCTGCAACGGGACCCCATCGTTATGTGGCAGCACCAACATTACTTGCTGTTAGTGTGCGTTATGAACATCGCGCTGCCGGTCGTTATTGGCGCCTGGTATGGCGACATCGTCGGCGCACTGTTGCTGGTCGGTCTGTTACGCCTGGTTGCCAACCATCACTTGACCTTTTTTATCAACTCCCTGGCTCACCTCTGGGGCAGTCAGCCCTATAGCGAGGACAACAGCGCCAAGGACAACCCGGTGCTGGCATTCCTCACCTATGGCGAGGGATACCACAACTTCCACCATGTTTTTCAGGCAGATTACCGCAATGGGGTGCGCTGGTATCAATGGGATCCCACCAAGTGGATGATCCGCTGCTGCGCCTGGTTGGGTTTGGCCCGCAACCTCAACCGCGTTCCCAGCTTCAAGATCCAGCGCGCACTCCTCGCCATGCAGCTGACGCGAGCCAGTAACCAGTTGGAGACCAACACCGCTGCCGAGCACCTGCGGGAATTACTGGAGCGCGAATACCTGTTGTTCTCCGAGTCCCTGACCCGCTGGACAGCATTGCAGACGGAACGCTATGAACGCACTCTGGGCGAGCTGGAGGGCGTTTTAGCTCAGCAGAAAGCCGCACTGCGCACCCGGCTGCGGGAGCTGGAGTATTCGCTGAAGATGCAACGCAAGCGCGTGGAGTTGCTGATGCTGCAAATGCAGTCTGTCACAGCCACCGCAGCGGCCTGATCAGCGCGCTGGCATCGCGCCGCTCATGACTGGAACTGGCCATGGCAGCAGACGATAAACCGGTTGCCAGGGGTGCGGCGCGTCAGCTGATTCTCGATACTGCCGAACAACTATTTGCCGAGCGGGGCGTGGACGGTGTCTCGCTGCGTACTATCAATGCAGCGGCCGGTGTCAGCCCCGGAGTCCTGCACTACCATTTTGGCAGCCGTGAGGTGTTGGTACACGAGCTCATCAATCGCCACATGGAAAAACTCATGGAACAACGGGCCAGGCTGCTGCAACCACTGACGCAACAGGAACAACCCTTAGTGCGGGACATCATTCACAGCCTGGTACACCCCCTGGCACAACTGGCATTGCAGGGCAGTGACATAGCCGCTGGCCAGACACAAGCCGCCGGTCCGCGCTATGTACAATTTATCGCCCGACTAGTCACTGACCATTCAAGCATGCTGGAAGAAGCCAGCCAACGTTACCAGGCCACCCAAAACCTCTATCCAATGCTGCTACAAAGAGCATTACCCAGGGTTGACGCGGCCACTCTTGAACTGAGGCTGGCCATGGCCAATCACGCCATGTTGCAAGTATTGAGTGATTTGACCTCCACGGCAAGATCGAGCTTGAATCACGCCCTGCGCAATGTAGACAACAAGCGGTTAACTGCTATGCTCATCGAGTTTATGAGCAACGGCATCCGCAGCGACTCACATTAAAACCCAGAGACAAACAACAAGCAGGACACACCATGACCGACACTATTTATGATTACAGCTGCCAAACCACCAGCGGCAGCGAAAAATCCCTGGCCGACTATCGCGGCAAGGTACTGCTGGTGGTAAACACCGCTTCCAAGTGCGGTTTCACACCCCAGTTTGCCGGCCTCGAAGAACTCCACGAAAAATATCAGCACAGCGGCCTGCAGATTCTGGGCTTCCCCTGCAACCAGTTCGGTAAGCAGGACCCGGGCAGCAATGGTGAAATCATGGAGTTCTGCCAGCTCAACTACGGCGTCAGCTTCCCCATGATGGCAAAAATTGAAGTCAATGGCAGCGGTACTGACCCGCTCTACAAGCACCTGAAAAAGCAGGCGCCGGGCGCCCTTGGTACGCGGGCGATCAAGTGGAATTTCACCAAGTTCCTGATCAACCGAGAGGGCGAGGTGGTAAAGCGCTTTGCATCCGCGACCAAGCCCCGTCAGATGGAAAAAGACATCGAAGCGCTGCTTTAGAGCGCGCCGATCGCCAACGATAATTACCGGAGATTAGAAAATGACATCACTGAACACAGAGATGGAAATGCTGCTTTGGTCTGCGCTGCTCTACATCGGGCAAGTGCTTATCGCTGCAATGGCTGCTGATCTGAAAAATGGCATGGCCTGGGGCTTGAGCAACCGTGACGATATACCGGCCACCAGTGGCTTTATCGGCCGCGCTGAGCGCGCCTATGCCAATATGGCCGAAAACTTGCTGCCCTTTGCCTGTATCGCGCTGCTTATTCAGGGCACCGACAGTAACGGTGCCATGAGTGCGCTGGGGGCTTCAATATTCTTCTATTCGCGAGTGTTACATGCCGGCTTGTATCTGGCGGGTGTAACCGTGCTGCGCTCGATTGCGTATTTTGCTGGCCTGGCTGGCATAGGTTTGATGGTTTACCAAATCCTCTAGTGTTCGCGGGTAGCGCGAAACTCGATATCCGGCCAACGCTCTTCCGTCAACGCCAAATTGACGCGGGTGGGTGCCAGGTAGGTTAAATGGCCGCCGCTATCAATGGAGAGCTGACCGGCGGCCTTTTTGCGAAACTCTTCCAGTTTGCGCGGGTCGTCGCAGCTCACCCAGCGGGCGGTATAAACATTGACCGAATCGTAAATCGCTTTCACCTTGTACTCATCCTTGAGCCGATAGGCGACCACATCAAACTGTAGTTGCCCCACCGCCCCGACAATCAGGTCGGTATTGCTAATGGGCGAAAAGACCTGGGTAGAACCCTCTTCGGACAACTGCTGCAAGCCTTTCTTTAGTTGCTTTGACTTGAGTGGATCAGCCAATCGAATACGGCGAAATAATTCCGGGGCAAAGTGTGGAATGCCGGTATAACACAATTCCTCCCCGGCAGTAAACGTATCGCCTATCTGGATCGTGCCATGATTGTGTAAACCAATGATGTCCCCCGATACCGCTGCCTCGACCAACTCACGTTCTCCGGCCTTGAAGGTCACTGCGTCGGCAATTTTGACATCCTTACCCAGCCGCACGTGGCGCATTTTCATGCCTTTTTGGTAGCGCCCGGAACATATCCGCATAAAGGCAATGCGATCCCGGTGACGGGGATCCATATTGGCCTGTATCTTGAAAACAAACCCACTGAAGGCCGGTTCGTCTGCCAGCACCTCCCGCTCCAGTGCCGCACGATTCAGCGGCGCAGGCGCCCATTTCACAAAATCATCGAGCATTTCCCGCACCCCGAAATTGCCCAGCGCAGTGCCAAAAAATACCGGCGTCAATGTGCCCGCCAGGTAGGCCGCCCGGTCGAACTCGTGACTGGCACCGCGCACCAGTTCAACCTCTTCAACAAAATCCTCATAGTGGAGACCGATATATTCCCGTGCCTGCTGGGAATGTAAACCCTCGATGCGCACGTCTTGCGGCAACATATGGCCCTGCCCCGACTGGTAGACGTGTATGGTATCTGTGTAAAGATTATAGACACCCAGAAATTCCTTGCCCATGCCAATAGGCCAGTTGATAGGAGCCACCTGAATTTTCAGTACAGATTCGATTTCATCCAGCAATTCAATGGGCTCGCGAATATCCCTGTCCATCTTGTTTACAAAACTAAGAATCGGCGTATCGCGCAGACGACAAACGCCCATAAGCTTGATGGTGCGAGCCTCGACACCCTTGGCGCCATCGACAATCATCAACGCCGAGTCCACCGCCGTCAGGGTGCGGTAGGTATCCTCGGAGAAATCTTCGTGTCCAGGTGTGTCGAGCAGGTTTACCGTGCGGCCGTGGTAGGGAAACTGCATCACCGAAGAGGTGACGGATATGCCACGCTCCTTTTCCATAGACATCCAGTCGGAAGTGGCATGGGGACCCTTCTTGCCCTTCACTGTACCCGCCACCTGGATAACGTTACCCAACAGCAACAGCTTCTCCGTAATGGTGGTCTTGCCAGCGTCCGGGTGCGAAATGATAGCGAAGGTGCGACGCGCCTGCACCTGCTTGCTCAAATCCGACATGATGGGTTCCGATTGTTCAAAAAAAGAGCGCGGATTATACGCGCATTATCAGGCCCATCATACGATATACTTGCGACCATGAAGCCAGCTCACACCAACTACAACGCTTCCATGCGCAATTTACGCAGCCTGCTGATTATTCGCAGCTTCATTATCCTCGGCCAATCTGCATTGTTGTGGTATTTGTTCGGGCAAGATACATCCAGGGCGACCCGCGTGGGCATGCTGTTTTCACTTAGCGTGCTGCTGGTGATCACCATATTGAGCTTCGTGCGCAGCTATCGCGAATGGCCGGTTACCGACGCCGAGTACGCTGCCCAGCTCAGCATTGACGTGCTGGGTCTCTCTGCGCTGTTGTATTTCAGCGGCGGCGCCAACAATCCTTTCGTATCTTATTACCTGGTGCCGCTGGTCATTTGCGCCGCCCTGTTACCGCGCGGCTACACCTGGTTCATCGCCGTGCTCTCTCTCACCGCTTACAGCCTGCTGATGTACTTTTATGTGCCACTGCCTCTGTTCGCACCACCTCAACATGCGCACGGCAACGGCATGAATGTTCATGTAGTGGGAATGTGGGTTAACTTCTTCGTCTCGGTCAGCCTGATCACTTATTTTGTGGTAGGCATGGGCGCTGCCTTGAGACGGCAGGAGCGTGAGGTCAACGAGCAGCACGAAGATGAGTTGCGCAACGAGCAGATACTGGCGGTGGCGGGTCTGGCCGCGGGCACAGCACACGAACTGGGTACTCCACTGGCCACCATATCGGTGTTGCTGGAGGAAATGCAAGATACTGAGACCGACCCGTCTCGACGCGATGACTATCAGCTTTTGTCAGAGCAGATTCAGCGCTGCAAATTGATCCTGGAGAAATTGTCCCGCACTGCCCAGCTCACCGACGTGGGAGAAACCCACCGCGTCGAGCTGGTTGCCTACGTCAATAGTATCGTTGAAAACTGGCTGGTCATGCGTCCCGAAGTAACCGTGCAGGTCTCCGCCTGCAGCCGGGAAGACACCCCGAGCCTGGATGTAGAGCTCACGCTCGGCCACGCGGTGGAGAACCTGCTCAACAACGCTGCCAACGCGTGGCCCAAGGGCATCGTGGTTGACCTGGATTGGAATGACACCGAGATGATTATTGCCATTACCGACCAGGGCCCGGGTATACCCCTGCACATGATGGACAAAATCGGCAAGCCCATACTGCGCGACGATGGCGGCGGGGTGGGGCTGGGGTTGTTGCTGAGTCACGCCACCATCAATCGTTATGGCGGCGATATCAAGTTGCAAAACCTTCCGGAGGGTGGCACTCGCGCCACCTTGCGACTGCCCAGAACACAGCCTTGAGCGGCAAACAGTAGTGCCCGCAGTGCAACGTTTACTACTGGTCGACGATGACGCCACCTTTCTGGAGGTAATGCGGCGCAGCATGCGAAGTAAAGGCTTCGAAGTGCGCACAGCCCTGGACGCCGACAGCGCCTGTAAAGCGGCGCAGGAATATCTGCCGACGCACATTCTGCTCGACCTGAACCTGCCCGGCGACTCTGGCCTGGTAACCCTGCCGCGTCTGCGCAAGCTCGCACCCGGGGCGCGAATCGTCGTCCTGACCGGCTACTCCAGTATTGCCACCGCCGTTGAAGCGATGAAACTGGGGGCCACCGACTATCTTTGCAAGCCCGCCCGGGTGGCAGAGATTCTCGATGCCTTTGCCGGAACAAGCCACACCCCGGCAAAGGCAATAGCCGAACAGCCCATGTCAGTCAACCGACTGGAATGGGAACATATTCAAAAAATACTGCAGCAACAGGGTGGTAATGTAAGCGCCACCGCCAAGGCGCTGGGCATGCACCGCCGCACCCTGCAGCGCAAACTGCAGAAAAAACCGGTCAGGCAGTAGTTGTGTCTTAACTGCCTGCAGCTGCCTCAAGCACCTGTAGGCGTGTTTGAATCTGCGCCAGCAAATCTTCGGCAATAGCGTCGCTGTCCACAGCCTGGCCGGCAGGCACGCACTCGCGCACCGACGTCACCGGCAAGCCTTCGAAACCGCAGGGGTTAATGCGGCTAAAGGGTTGCAGGTCCATGTCAACATTGAGAGCCAGCCCATGGTAGGAGCAGCCGCGCCGCACCCGCAGTCCCAATTGTGCAATTTTGGCGCCGCCCACATACACACCTGGCGCATCAGGGCGCGGCACGCCGACAATGCCCAGCCCATCCAGGCAGGCGACAATACTCTGTTCAATCAGGTCGACCAGGGCGCGCACACCCAGTCCGGCACGGCGTAAATCCACCAACAGGTAGACAACCCATTGGCCCGGGCCATGGTAGGTTACCTGGCCGCCCCGATCAGACTGAATAACCGGAATATCACCGGGCATCAACAGGTGTTCAACTTTGCCAGCCTGGCCCTGGGTGAATACAGCGGGGTGTTGCAGCAACCACAATTCATCTTCAGTGTCGGCAGCGCGGCGGTCGGTAAAATCCCGCATGGCCTGCCAGGCTTCATCATAGGCAACCACGCCGAGTTTGCGCAGCTGCACTAAATCACCATCTTGACCAGGCCGGTCGCCATCAATTCTGCATGCAGGGTCTCAAGTTGAGGTTGCCCGGTCGCGGTAATAAACACAGTAATGGCCGTAAACTTGCTATTTTTACTGGTGCGCCGGGTAATGCGCGCGCGGGAAAAACCAGGGGCGTGTTGCTCGACTATGGCCAGCACTGTTGACTCGTAGTCGGCACCGCTGACACCCAGCACTTTCACCGGGTAGTCACAGGGAAACTCAATCTTGGGAGGGTCCTGTTGTGTCATGATTCAACCACCAAATAACTGCGTGAAAAACAGCACGATTTTATCCCATTGGCGACTCCAGAAACCCGCTGCGGGTGCTGATTCCAGTGCCACCAGTGGCTCTTGCAGAAGTTGCTGCCCATCCAGCGCAATCAGCAGCTGGCCGTGGATGGCGCCTTTCTCAATGGGCGCGATGATGACTTCATCAATTTCCATCACCGCCTCCAGCTTATCTGCACTGCCGCGCGGCAGGGTTAGATAGATCTCCCTGGCCACACCCAATGGCAACTGTTCGTCCATGCCCTGCCAGAGCTTGCTGGTAGCCAGCTGCTGCCCAGCCTCGTACAGGGCTCGGGTCTCATAGCTGCGAAAGCCATAGTTAATTAATTTTCGAGACTCTGTCGTGCGGGAACGCTGGCTGTCAGTGCCCAGCACCACGGATATCAAACGCATGCCCTGTCGCTCTGCCGAGGCCACCAGACAATAGCCCGCCTCCGAAGTATAGCCAGTTTTCAAGCCATCGACGCTGGGGTCTTCTGCCAACAGGGTGTTGCGATTGTACTGGCGGATATTGTTGTAGGTGAACTCGCGCTCCTTGTAGAGGGAATACTCATCGGGAAACTCGTTGATCAGCGCGCGCGCCAGCCGCGCCAAATCGCGGGCTGTGGTGTAGTGGTCGGGATCAGGTAAGCCATGAGAATTGACGTAATGAGTGTCTGTCATACCCAGCGCCGCCGCATGTCCATTCATGACATCGGCAAAGGCCTCTTCACTGCCAGCCAGGTGCTCGGCGATGGCGACCGTGGCATCGTTGCCAGAAGAGATCACCACACCGCGATGTAAATCTTCCAGCCGCGCCGTTTTACCCGCCTCCAACCACATCAGTGAGGAACCGGCAAACAGCGGGTTCTGGGCCCAGGCATTCTCGCTGATGGGCACCATATCGTCATTGCTGACCCGTCCCTGCTCCAGTTCGTGCGCCAATACATAGCTGGTCATCAGCTTGGTCAGGCTGGCTGGAGGTAAGCGCTGATCGGCATTGTGCTCGGTGATAACGAAACCAGTGCGGGCATCGAGCAAAATCCAGGCTTCAGCGGCGACCTTGGGCGGCGGTGGCAGTATGGTAATGGCCACCGCCGGCCAGGAAAGAATAAAGCCCAGTGCAAGAATAAAAATCCGTGTCATGTGTATACTTTTGGTAGCTGCAAAGAAGGCGGGAATGGTAACCCATGTGACTTATTGGGCATAGCCCGGGGATGCTATTCGGGCATAGCCCGAACATTCAAATATCCCAGCTGTGACAACTGTGCCTGAATTTCTTGTAACTCGCCTCTATCCTCAAGCGGGCCAACCCGCACCCGGTACCAGACGCCATCGTCACCTTGAAACTCACTGATGGCCACCACGGCCGACAGCTGCACAGCAAGTTGCTGCTGTAAGGCAACGGCACTGCGCTTTTCGCTGAAGGACCCCACTTGCAAAAACCGGTAGTCGCTGCGCCAGTTAGAGAAACGGGGATCCGTGCGCAGATCTTCGGCACCTTCCACACTGATAGCGACCACCTCTACCCGTGCGGTGCCCTGCTCTGCATACCCAAGTTTGACCGCGGCGCCATAGGAGAGATCAATAATGCGATCGGCATGAAACGGGCCCCTGTCGTTGACTCGTACGATCATGCTCCGATAATTCTCAAGGTTGGTCACTCGCACATAACTGGGCAACGGCAGGGAACGATGGGCCGCGGTTGCCGCATAGGCGTTGAAAATGTCTCCATTGGCGGTCTTGCGACCGTGAAACTTTCGACCATACCAGGACGCCACGCCGCGCTCTCTATAACCATGACCGCTGGCCAACACCTGGTATTCCACACCATCCACCCGGTAGGGGCTGGTATTGCCAGCGGCGAGAACCGGGGCTGCGGTTAACTCTGCTTCGGCGACGTCAGCGGCACTGATCTCGCGCAGGGGCTTGCCATCACCACCGCGGGGCGGCGCAGAGCTGCAGGCCGCCAACAACAGCGAGAGGACTATAAACAGGTACTTGTGCAACATCACTGCTTGAGTAGCGCGTCTATTTCCCGGCTCAGTTGATAGACTGACATCGCGTACATGGCGCTGTGATTGTAGCGCGTAATTACGTAGAAATTATGCCAGCCGATCCAGTGCTCTGGGCCATCGCTACCGGCAAACTCCATCGCCGTCGCCAGCGCGTCATTGTTGAACTCGCCCAGGGGTTTAATGCCTGCTGCGGCAAATTCGCCGGCAGTATGGACAGGCTTCAGACCGTCATTCATCCAATCCCGGGGGTAATCATCGGCCAACTCGGCGCCAACGGTAACCGCCTGTGCTGAACGCCAGCCGTGGCGGCTGAAATAATTGGCGACACTGCCGATAGCATCGACTGGATTGCCAATAATATCGACCACGCCATCACCATCAAAATCTACGGCGTAGGCGCGGTAAGAGCTGGGAATAAATTGCCCATAGCCCATGGCACCGGCATAACTACCCTTCAGTTCATCGGCTGGTAGGCCCTGTTCCCGGGTCATCAGCAGGTAGGCTTTAAACTCGCCGGTGAAGAAAGGGGAGCGCTTGGGGTAATCGAAGGCCAGGGTAGACAATGAGTCCAGCACCCGGTAGCTGCCCTTGTTGCGCCCGTAACGAGTTTCTACGCCGATAATCGCCACGATTATCTCTGCCGGCACACCGTAGTCACGCTGCGCGCGCTGCAAGCTGGCCGCGTATCGGCGGTAAAACTCCACACCCTGTTCAGCGCGGGTATCGGTAACAAATATCTGGCGGTATTCATGCCAGGGCTTGGTTTTTTCCGCGGGCCGGGCTATCGCCTTGAGAATCGAATCCTTGCGCACCGCCTGGTCTATCAGGGCCTGCAACTGCGCGCGCTCAAAACCGTGCTCACGCACCATTTCCGTAATCAAGGCCTGCGCCTGGGGATTATTATTATAGTCGGCTGCAACACTGTAACCACAACAGGCCAGCGATAGTGCCGCGGCCAATGTCCATGTGTTCAACAACTTCTTCATGGTGTTTTTCTTACTCCCTGGTTAAACGGGTCTTACTCGCCGACCCGGCGTCGCTCGGTACTAATTGCCATGAGAATGCCAAACCCTGTCATCAGGGTGACTATGGATGTGCCACCGGCACTCACCAGCGGTAATGGCACACCCACCACCGGCAGCAATCCGGACACCATGCCCATGTTAACAAATACGTAAACAAAAAATGTCAGCGTCAGGCTACCCGCTACCAACCTGGAAAAGCTGTCCTGGGCGCGCATTCCAATCCAGAACCCACGCGCCAGGATCAACAGGTAAATCAGCAACAGCACCAATACGCCGCGCAGGCCAAACTCCTCTGCCAACACAGCGATAATAAAATCCGTGTGGCTCTCTGGCAAAAAATCCAGTCGCGACTGGGTGCCATTCAACCAACCCTTGCCGCTCCAACCACCCGAGCCAATGGCAGTTTTGGATTGTATTATGTTCCAGCCGGCTCCCAGCTTGTCCCGTTCCGGATTGAGCAGGGTGAGTATGCGTTGCCGCTGGTAGTCCCGCAGCAAATAGACCCACGCTGGCCAGGCTGACAGTATCGCGACAAAAGTGGTACCCAATATGAAGCGCCAGCTAATTCCCGCCATAAACAGTACGATCAAGCCTGCAGTGCCTATCAACAGCGCCGTGCCCAGGTCGGGCTGACGGATAACCAGCGCCGCGGGTACAGACAGTATCAGCAAGCTCAGGAAAATATGCTGCAGGCGCGGCGGCAACACACGCGACGACAGGTACCAGGCCACCATCATCGGTACCAGGATTTTCATGATTTCTGAGGGCTGGAAGCGAAGCCCTCCCAGCGATAGCCAGCGCTGCGCACCCTTGGCCCCGCTGCCCACTAACAGTACCCCTACCAACAGGCCAACGCCGGCAAGATAAACCAGCGGTGTCCAGCGCTGGTAGTAGTGTAGGTTAAATTGCGCAGCGGTGAGCATTACCACGTAAGCCAACAGGAAATACCGACCCTGTCTTATCACTGCTCCCGTTTGCTGGCCACTGGCGCTGTACAGCACTATCAGGCCGAACAGGGTTAAGGCCAACAACAACAGCAACAGCGGCACATCAATGTGGAATCGCTCCGCCACGCCAGGACGCCGCGCCAGATCGGCGGAGGCAGACGGCATTTGTCGTACATAATCTCCCACGCCGGACCTAGCCTGCCTCCTGTAGATAGCTCTCTATGACTTTCCTGGCGATCGGAGCGGCAACCCTACTGCCACCGCCGCCATTTTCAACCACCACCGCCACCGCGATAGTGGGGTCGTCAAAGGGCGCAAATGCCACAAACAGACCGTGATCACGGTGGCGCTCTGCCAACTCTTCGGCATTGTATTCCGCATCCTGTGCAATCCCCACTACCTGTGCGGTACCGCTTTTGCCCGCCATCGTCACCAGCGAGCCGCGTCCCGTAGCACGGGCCGTGCCCCGTTTGCCGTGCAAAACATCGCGCATGGCATTGTGAATTTGATCCCAGTTTTCGTCCTCAGCCTCCACCAGTTGCGCTGGCGCTCCAGCCACTTTTTCCCCATCACGGTAGAGCAACAGGTGAGGTTGGTAATACACCCCCCGGCTGGCAATGATCGAGGTCATGACCGCCAACTGCAACGGCGTCATCAGCATGTGACCCTGACCGATTCCTATATTGAGGGTTTCACCCGGGTACCATACCTCGCCGCGCGCGCGCCGTTTCCATTCACGCGAGGGCAAAATTCCCGCTCGTTCGTGGGTAATATCCAGACCCGTGCGCTGGCCCAGGCCAAACGGCGCCATAAACTCAGCGATACGATCAACCCCCAGGCGGTGAGCCAGGTCGTAGTAATACACGTCACAGGACTCCTCAATGGACTGGTGTAAATTAACCGCGTCACCGTGGCCGCCGCCACGCACTTTCAGGGTCCAGTCCCGAAACCGGCGCTTTTCCCCCGGCAGCACATACCAACCCGGATCACGAATCGTGAAATCCGCATCAATCACACCGTATTCCAGGCCCGCCAGCCCAATAACGGGTTTAATGGTCGACCCCGGCGGGTATTGGCCCTGCACGGAGCGATTAAACAATGGCAAACTGGTAGAGTTTCGCAGCGCGTCGTAGTTGGCAACACTGATACCATTGACGAACAAATTTGTGTCAAAGCCCGGCGCGCTGACCAGCGCCAGCACTTCACCATTGCGAGGATCAATCGCCACAACAGCACCACGCTTGCCCCGCAGGGCATTATAGGCAACCCGCTGCAGTGCACTGTCCAGCGACAGCACAATGTCCACCCCGGGAGTGGGGTCGGTACGTTCCAGTACCCGCAGCACCCGGCCCAGGGCATTGGTTTCAACATTCTGGTAGCCCACGTCTCCCAGCAGTAAGTCCTCGTAGTATTTTTCTATACCTATTTTGCCGATGTGATTGGTGCCACGATAGCGGGCCTCATCAATGGCCGCCTCTTCCTGCTCATTGATACGCCCGATGTAGCCCAGCACATGTGAGAAAGCCTCGCCGCCTGGATAGTGGCGAATCAATTTTCCTTCCACCTCCACGCCGGGTAAGCGGTAGCGATTGACGGCCAGTAGCGCCCGCTCTTCCTCACTGAGGCGAAAATGTAGCGGCACCGCTTCATAGGGACGCCGACGTTTACTGCGCATTCGAAACTTGTCCAGGGCAGAGTCAGAGACGGACACAAGGCTACCCAACAAAGCCAGGGTCTGATCAAGGTCAGGCACCCGTTCCAGCACTATCGAGAGTACATAGCTGGGCTTGTTTTCAGCCAACAAAAGCCCATTGCGATCGAATATCAGGCCCCGCTTGGGCGGCAGTGACTGCAGCTGCACCCGGTTGCGGTCAGACTCGGTGCGATAGATGTCGTAATCGACGATTTGCAGGGAAAAATAGCGCAGCAGCAACACTGTCAACAGCGCCAGCACCAGCAGCGATACTGCAATTGTGCGGGCGCCGAAGATGCGCGATTCCAGGTAGGGGTCCTTGAGAGCGAGTGAGTCCATATCAGCTGCGGTGGTAAGGGTGGCCGGCGTTTATCGACCAGGCTCGATACAGTTGCTCAGCCAACACCACTCGCACCAGTGGGTGTGGCAGGGTCAGTGGCGACAGCGACCAGAGCAGGTCCGCTTCTTGCAAAAGTGATTGTTCCACGCCATCGGGCCCACCTATCACTATGCTGTAATTCATACCGGACATCTGCCAGTCTGCCAATTTGTGCGCCAACTTTTCAGTGCTGAAACTACTCCCCAGTACATCCAGAATCACCAGGCGATCCTGCGGCGGCAATGCTTTGCGAATTGCCTCGGCTTCGCGAACCACGGCCTGGGAGTTACCACTTTTGCCGCGCGCCGCCAGTGGCAGTTCGCGCCAATCCAACTTGATTTCCGGCGGCATGCGCTTGCTGTACTCGGCCACTCCATGTTCCACCCAGTCAGGCATGCGTGTGCCTAGTGCCAGGATAGTCAATTTCATCGCTGCTATTCCGCGGGCTCGGGCTCGGGCTCGGGCTCGGGCTCGGGCTCGGGCTCGGGCACTCCTGACCAGAGCCGCTCCAGGTCATAAAAATCGCGTGTCGCCGGCAACATGACGTGTACGACAACATCACCGTAATCGACCAACACCCATTCACAGCCGTTCAAGCCTTCAACACCCAGGGGGCGTATATCCCGCTGCCCGGCAGCGTCGCGCACGTTTTCAGCCAGGGCTTTGACGTGGCGATTAGACGTGCCGCTGGCAATGACCAGGTAGTCCATGATATCGGTCAGCTTCTGTACATCCAGTGCCACGATCTGGACGCCCTTGAGATCATCCAGGGCCTCAATGATCAGATCTTTCAGTTCTGCAGATTGCATATTACTCCTGATTCTGTTCCTGGCTTTTAGCGCCGTGACCGTATAGCCCGGCTGATTGTATAGTGTGCCAGACCACATCTGGCAGCAAGTATCTTGGTGATTCACCGGCCGCTATCTGGCGGCGGATATCCGATGAAGAGATCGCCAAGGGTGTCAAAGTTTCGACATAGACTCCACCGCAAGGTTCATGCTGCAAAGTTGCCACTGCCCTGGTCAAGTGCCGCTGCAGCCACTCGCCCACAACACCCTGTGTGGGTATATCCCAACCGGGCCTGGCAATCACAACGACATGCGCAAAGTCGGTCAATTCCTGCCAGCGATGCCAGCTGGCCAGCGCGGCTACCGCATCGGCCCCCACGATAACACTGAGACTGGCTACCGGCCCCAGTTCGAGCCGGATTTCTGCGAGGCTATCAATGGTGTAGGAAGGCCCGTCGCGCGACAACTCGCGGCGGTCGCAAACCAGGCTTTGTTCATCGGCGACTGCCTGCTCGACCATGACAGCACGCATTTCAGCGGGGCAATCCGGTAGCGGCCGATGGGGAGGCTGTGCGGCCGGCATCAGCCTGACCTCAACAAAACCCAGTCGCTGGCACAGCTCCAGCGCCGACCGCAGATGACCGTTGTGGATTGGATTGAAGGTGCCACCCAGTATTGCTATAGGACCCTGATTCACGGTCAACAGTTCACTGCACTGGTTTCACTGGCGAATATGCCCGTTGCCCAACACAATATATTTCTCAGAGGTCAGCCCCTCAAGCCCAACCGGGCCACGGGCGTGTAATTTGTCGGTAGAAACGCCGATCTCCGCACCCAGGCCGTACTCGAAACCATCGGCAAACCGGGTCGAGGCATTCACCATCACCGAGCTGGAATCCACTTCCCGCAGGAAACGCATCGCCAGTGTATGATTCTCGGTCACGATCGTGTCGGTATGCTGCGAGCCGTAGCGAGCAATATGGGTCATCGCCGCATCGACTCCGTCGACAATCTTTACCGCCAGGATCGGCGCCAGGTACTCGGCCTCCCAATCTTCTTCAGTGGCCGCTGTCGCCGTACTCAGTAATGCGCAGGTTTTCTCGCAACCTCGCAACTCCACATCAAACTCGGCGTAGCGCTGGGCCAGTACCGGCAGAATTTCGGCGGCTATGGACTCGTCAACCAGCAGGGTTTCCATGGTATTACAGGTACCGTAACGCTGCGTTTTGGAGTTGATGGCAATCGCTATCGCCTTGTCCATATCTGCAGCGCCATCGATATACACATGGCACACCCCATCGAGGTGTTTGATGACCGGCACGCTGGCATCGGCGCTGATACGCTCGATCAAGCCCTTGCCACCGCGCGGGACGATAACATCGACATACTGCGGCATGGTGATCAATTCACCGACAGCGGCACGATCGGTAGTCTCCACCATCTGGATCGCGGCATCGGGCAAACCCGCCGCGCGCAGGCCTGCAATCATGCAGCGGGCAATGGCCTGGTTAGACTCAATGGCCTCAGAGCCGCCGCGTAAAATGGTGGCATTGCCTGCCTTCAGACAGAGGCTGGCCGCCTCCACCGTCACGTTGGGACGACTTTCATAAATAATGCCAATGACTCCCAGTGGAACGCGCATGCGCCCTACCTGGATACCACTTGGCATGTATTTCAAGTCGGTGATACTGCCGACCGGGTCGCTGAGCGCGGCAACCTGCTGCAGGCCTGCCAGCATCGCGTCGACACGCGCGGGCGTCAGCTCCAGGCGGTCCAACAACGCCGCCGCCAAACCTTTTTTTTCACCGCGCGCCATATCCAGCTGATTGGCCGCCAACAATTGCGGGCGCGCCTCATCCAGCGCATCCCGTGCCGCCAGCAGGGCGCTATTTTTCTGCGCAGTTTGCGCAACTGACAGATGACGCGCCGCAGCGCGGGCCAGAGTGCCCACGCGTTGCATGTACGCTTTCAAGTCCCGATCCATTCAGATTCCAACAGGAGCATTGCCAAAAGCCGCGATTATACCTGAACCACGCGGCCAGCGGTGCTTTGCCGACACTTCCTGCGAGGGAAAATAGTGCCATTTTTCCAAATTCAGGCCAACCGCGGGGCGCAGCCGCTAAAATCCGTAATCTTATTGACAATCATTCTCATTTAGATTAAGGTGCAGATCTCAAGTCATCAGCGGTCACCACCAGCATGTATGTTTGTCTTTGCAAGGGAATAACCGATACCCAGATCCGCGCCGCGGTCGCAGACGGGGCCAGCTCCCTGCGCGAGGTGCGCAACACCCTGGGCGTGGCCAGCCAATGCGGCAAGTGCGGCATCATGACCCGTGATATTGTGCGTGCCACCCTCCTCAACAGCAGCGATGAGCAACAACTCTTCTACGCCGTTAGCTAGACCCAGACTACGCCGTCAGCCAGACCCAGACGCGATTGCGAATCTCTCGTATTATCATTCCATAATAACGATATAAATCAATAACTTAGCGTTGACCCGGCAGGTACTGGCGCGCATAATGGTCAAATCTGCAAAAGGGAGCGAATCATGCAAGGTGACCCCAAGGTAATCGAGCACTTGAACCGGGTACTGGGTAATGAGCTCATCGCCATCAATCAATACTTTCTGCACTCCAAAATGTATACCGACTGGGGATTGAAAGAACTGGGCGAGCACGAGTACCACGAATCCATCGATGAAATGAAGCACGCTGACCAGCTCACAGAGCGGATACTTTTCCTGGAGGGGCTGCCCAATTTTCAGGATCTGGGTAAGCTGTCCATCGGCGAAAACACCGAAGAAATGCTCAACTGTGATTTGCAGCTTGAATTGAAGGCAATACCCGATCTCAAAGAGGCTATCGTTTACTGCGAGTCAGTACAAGATTATGTCTCCAGGGAATTGTTTGAAAGTATTCTCGAGTCCGAGGAAGAACATGTCGATTGGCTGGAAACACAACTGGGCCTGATTGAAAAAGTGGGCCTCCAGAATTACCAGCAGAGCGCCATGGCCGATCCCGCCTGACACTCACCGCCAGTGCTCACGACATAACTCGACAAACTTGTCGGCTCCCGGCGACAGGCTGCTGCCCTTGCGGTAGAAAAGGCCGACACTTCTGGGAATTCGCGAGACGGTCAGGTCGGCAATTTCTACCAGGTCAGCACAGAGAGGCTCGCGCGCCAGCACCTGGTCACTCACATAGCCAACCCCGTGGCAGGCGGCGAGCAGTTCCAGCCGTAAGCCAATCGGTCGCAGCTCCCACACATCGCGAAAATTATCCCGAATACGCCGCATGGCTGGCCGGTCCTGGGGATCGTCCAGGTAGGATGCCAGCAGCGGAACTTTTGACAGGGCCCGCTCCGGCGCCGCCTGTATTTCCTCCAGCAGGGGATGGTGCCTGGAGATAACCAGGGTGCGCAATTCATCGTACAAAGGCAGGCATTCCAGCGCTGGCATGTGAGTTTGAAAGGGCCCCATGCCAATTTCAACACGGCCTGCCACCACCGCCTGAATGACCTGCCGGGAGGGCAGCTCCTCGACTTGCAGGCGCGCGTAAGGACTGTCACTACAGTAAGCCGCTATCAACTGCGGCGCGTGGTAGCGGTTGATAGTGCTGTTAACTGCCAGCGACAGTCGCGCCGTCTGGCCGCGCTGGATATCGTCGAGGTCCCCCAGTAACAACTCTTCTTCACGCGCCTGGTTACGCGCGTAAGTAAGCAATCGCTTGCCTGCTTCAGTCGGTGCCAGGGGAGATCGCTCCAGTAACTGCTGCCCCAGCTTACGCTCCAGGTTGGCAATCGCCTGGGAGACGGCAGATTGTGTGACATGCAGCGTTTCAGCAGCCCGCTTGAAGCCACTATTCTCAATCACCGCGGCCAGAAAGCGCAGCTCCTGTGTCTCCAGTCGTACCATTCAGCTCTTTTCCATCGTCATTATTATTACTAATACTTGTATAAGAATATTTAGCTTAACTTATTTTCATGGCTTTCTATACTGCCAGCTGCGAACTCTTGGGAATCATGCGATGAATGAAATCAATGTGGGTCTGGAAGGCGTGTTGGTAGGCCAAACATCCATATCAAATGTCGACGGTGAGAACGGTAAGCTCAGCTACCGAGGCGAGGACATTGAGTCATTGATAAGCCGGCCCTTTCTACAGGTGATCTGGCTTTTGCTGTTCGGCGATTGCCCCAGCGCGCAGCAGGAACAACAACTGGCGCAATTTTTGTTGGCGCACCGGGAGCTGGGCCAGGACGAACGTAATATGCTGGCGGCACTGCCCATGGGCACACATCCCATGTTGATGCTGCAGGCCCTGGTGCCAGTGCTCGACCTGTCCGGTCGGGCCGACCTGGCGGTCCCCTTTGGTGGCGATGACGCCCTGCACGGCCTCATTATCGCCGCCCGCCTGCCAACGCTAATCGCCGCCTGGTACAACCGGCATAAACACCGGGACTGGCCGATTCGATCCAACAGTATCGAACCCCAGCGCGCCTTTCTAAAATCTCTGCATGCAACAGAACCCACCCCAAAACAGGTGGCAGCGCTGGACTGTGTGCAAATTCTGCAACTGGAGCACAGCTACAATGCCGGCACCTTCGCCGGCAGGGTTACCCTGAGCACACAGGCCCCCATCCAATCCAGTATCGCCGCCTCTATTGGCACCCTGTTTGGCAACCTCCACGGTGGCGCCGACCAGGCGGCACTGGAATTTGCGCAATCGGTGGGCGGACCAGACAACGCCGCCCGGTGTGTGGGTGATGTACTCGCCGCCGGCGGGCGCATCATGGGTATGGGTCACAGGGAGTACCGAACCGTAGACCCGCGCGCCACATTACTTAAGCCGCTGGCCAGGGACCTGTGTGAAGATTGCCCCGACAGTGCGCGCCTGCTGGCCACGCTGGAAGCCATTGAGGCCAGTTGCGCAGATAAACTGGCCAAGCCCGGCAAACCAATCAGGGCCAACGTCGAATTCTACAAAGGGGCTGTTTTCCATGCACTGGGCATACCCAGTGACTACTTTACCGCCATGTTCGCCAGTGCCCGGGTCTATGGGTACATCGCCCATGCGCTGGAGTTCAGGCCGCAAGCACGGTTAATCAGGCCACGGGCCGAGTATCGCGCCGCCTAACAACTTATTGAAAAAGTCTCAGCCGAGAGCCGGCCGCTAGAACTGGTAGCGGACGCCCGCCAGTATGGTACGTGGCCGCTGGGGACGCGCCCCACCCTTGGGCTGGCGCGCCACGATGTCATCGTTCTCGTCGGTGAGATTATCTACATTAAGGTAAAAGCGGGTGCGCTCATTCCAGTCATAATAGGTGGCGAGATCCAGGGCGTAGTGATCGTCAATAGCATCGAATTCATCACAGACCGCGGTGGCACAGGTATCATCGAAGTAACGCAGCCGCAGTTCACCACCCAGCCCGTTATCCATGTGCAAACCCGTGCTCAACATCAGCTGGTGCTCTGGCAGGTTAGGCAACTTGTCGCCCGCCTCTACGGCGCCCCACACCGACCTGCCCACAAAGCTGGATTTAAATTCAGCGTCTGTGTAGGTGTAACTGAGTGACACAGGCAACTGCGCCGCTGCCAGCCCAAAGGCATAGCTGGCCACAAACTCCAGCCCTCTTATTTTTGCCTTGCCACCATTTTCTGTATCACCGGCTTCACAGGGAAGCTCGCCGCCACCACCAGAATTGGAGCACACGCCAATAATATTGTCGTAATCACTGAAGAAGCCCACCGCCTCGGCATAAAGCCGCGCACCGCTGTAGCGAAAGCCTGCCTCATAATTAATCGCTGTTTCCGGATCGCTGTCGCGGCTGGGGCTGGGGGAAAGACCGTCATAGACCCCGGCCAATAACTGCCAGCGCTCCGTCACCGCATAGGTGACACCCAGTCCCAACAGGGTCTCGTCATCGGCGACGTGGTTAATGGTGTAATCCTCGTAGCGAATGCCTGGCTTGAAGGTCCAATCGCCAATACTGATGAGGTCGGTAACATAGGTTGACCAGGCTTCTGCGTCTTTCTTGCTGCGCGTCGCCGTGCTTTGCGCCTGCACTTCAAAACTGCCGTCGTCGCCTTGCAGGTATTGATCGACAGGCTGCTGGCGCGCTTCAAAATCTTCGTGATAGCGGGCACCGAACTTCAATTCGTGGGACCAGTTGCCGGTTTCAAACTCAGTAGTGAGCCGGGTTTGAATTCCCTTTGATTCATAATCGCGATTGTTGTGTTTTACAGACACATCGGCGAAGGCCTCACCGTGCAACACGGCATTGGCAAAACGGGTGCTGTAGTCGCCGTAATTGGAGGTCATGCCATCACAGCTACCACCGTTGGCGCAGATGATGACCTCGTTGATTCCCTCGCCGTCAATTTTGTCGACCTTGTACCAATCCCGGGTAAACTCGTTGTAATAGGCGGTGGTGCTCAGTGTCAGGGTGTCACTCAGCTCGATCAGGTGAGAAAGATTGACAGATTTGTGTTCGTTATCCATGTTGTCTTGTCGGGACAAACCATAGCGCCGTGTTGCATCCCTGCCAAAATCCGCCTCAGTCAGGCCGACATAGGTTTGCTCAGATTTCTCATCGGCGTAAGCCAGCTTTAGATCTAGCTGTTGATAGAAGCGCGCCTGGGCGTCGGTGGCATAGCGCAACTTGGCCAGCAGGTCGCGCTTGTCAAAGCCACTATCGGAATTCACGTAATCGATATCGGAGAATCCGTCCGTGCCCTGGGTATGGCCCTCCAGCAAAAAGCCCCAGTTGCCAACCGTGCCACCGTAGTTGGCGTGCATGCGGTAACTGGCATCTTGTCCGCCCTCTGCCAGTACCTGCCCGCTGAGCTCCAGGGGAATCGGCGTGCTGAGCAGGTTAATCGCCCCGCCAATGGTATAGGGACCATTCTCTATGGCCGCAGCACCTTTCATTACCTCGATACCCGATAAGCGACCCGTGGTTGGGAAATAGTAGGCCGAGGATGCGGTATAGGGAGCTGGCGCGATCAGCACACCGTCTTCCATGAGGGTGATTTTGCTGCTGCGATCGCCGTAGCTACCACGAATGCTGATGTTGGGGCGCAGTCCATAGCCGTCTTCTTCACGAATATACACACCGGGCACCTGGCTCAGCACGCGATGAATGTCCGTGTCCTGAAATTTGGCTAAATCCTCTGCGGTTAGCACCGCACTGGAGCCAGCCACCGCCCGTGCATCCTCTCGCGAGCCAATAATGGTAACCGTTTCCAGCAATGGGGAGTCACTGGCAAGCGCGAGCCCGGTGGGCAGTGCTGCCAGCAATATTACGAATAGTCCCAGGCACGCTTTCATCATCCTTCCTTAACACACAGATCTTGTTGTTAATTAACGATGAGGATACTAAGACAAATGAGAATGGTTATCAATTAGATTCTCATTTAAAAGATTTGGGGTCAGATCCGAAAGATTTGGGGTCAGATCCGGGTCAGATCCGGGTCAGATCCGGATCTGACCCCAAATATTCAAATCTTGCGGCGGGTTTTGGAATACCGGGAGTTGTAAGGCGAGGGGATTACTCTTCTGCAGCGGTCTCTGCAGGTACGGCCGCTTCTTTAACCAACTGCTGAAGTTCACCATTTTCGTACATTTCCACCACGATATCACAGCCGCCGACCAACTCGCCCTGCACCCACAACTGGGGAAAGGTTGGCCAATTGGCGTAGTCGGGCAGATTAGCGCGAACGTCCGGGTTGCTGAGCACATCGACATAGGCGAAACGCTCACCACAGGCCATTAGCGCCTGGGAGGTGCGGGCGGAAAACCCGCACTGGGGTTCATTGGGCGATCCCTTCATGAAGAGAATGACGGGATTGCTCTTTATCTGTTCTTTAATGCTGTCTAGTGCGTCCATCTTTGTGCTTGCCACCAAGTAGTGATTACGAGGGCCAAATTATACTCTCTAACGCAATAAAAATCTTCCCCTGCGCGATTCCTTCCTGCAACCAGCCACCCCCTCACGCACATTGCCATATACCAGCCATGGTTATATGATGAGCAGGTAAGGGCAGCAAGGGCTGCCTTTTTGCGTTTCTGGGGGAAAGCAGACATGTCATCGGCAATCATGGATACCTATGCCAGGCTCGATGTGAGCTTTACACACGGCGAGGGCTGTTACCTGTTCGATACGGCGGGCGAGCGCTATTTCGACGCCATTGCCGGTATCGGCGTCAACGCCCTGGGTCACGCCCACCCGGCGGTGACTGCCGCCATATGCGAACAGTCTGGCAAACTTATTCACACCTCCAACCTGTATCACATTGAGCTACAGGAAAAACTGGCCGACAAGTTGGCGGAAGTGGCCGGCATTGACACCTGCTTTTTCGGTAACTCCGGCGCGGAAGCCAACGAAGCCGCCATCAAGCTGGCACGTCTGTACGGCCATCAACGGGACATCAGCAACCCGTCAATCATAGTGATGGAGCACTCCTTTCACGGTCGCACCATGGCAACACTGACCGCCACCGGCAATCGCAAAATCCAGGCTGGCTTCGAGCCGCTGGTGAGCGGCTTTGTGCGCGCACCCTACAATGATATCGAGGCTATTGAAAAGATCGCCGAGAACAATGCCGACGTGGTCGCCATCCTGGTGGAACCCATACAGGGTGAAGGTGGCGTCAAGGTACCGGATGTAGGCTATCTGGCGGGTTTACGCGCACTGTGCGACCAGCATGGCTGGCTGTTGATCCTCGACGAGGTACAATCGGGAAACTGCCGCACCGGCAGCTGGTTTGCCTGCCAGGCAGAACAGGTTAAACCCGATGTAATGACTACCGCCAAAGCATTGGCTAACGGTGTGCCCATTGGCGTGTGTATGGCCTCTGGCGCGGCCGCCACGGTATTGCAACAGGGCAACCACGGTTCAACCTACGGCGGCAATCCGCTGGCTTGCGCTGCGGCGCTGGCGGTAATAGACACGATGCAGCAAGAAGATTTGGCCGCCCGGGCTGCCAGCCTGGGCACACAATTGCAGCAACGATTACGGGAACTACTGGAATCGCAGCCGCTGGTGGCTGATATACGCGGTCGCGGCCTGATGATCGGTATTGAGCTGACGGTCCCCTGCGGCGAACTGGTAAACAAGGCGCTGGCCAGAAAGTTGCTCATCAACGTTGCCGCCGGCAATACCATACGACTATTGCCGCCGCTGATCATGACTGACCAGCAAGCCGATAAACTCGCCGCAGACGTGGCGCAACTGATCCACGAGTTCGCCATCGAGCTGGACTCACAGGCGCAGAGCGCCTGAATACCGGCCCAGCACACCGAACCTGAACAAAGAATACTGACCATGACCACACGACACTTTTTGACCCTGCTGGACCTGGACCCCGCCGAACTGGATGGGTTGATCAAGAGAGCCATTGAGCTCAAACAGATGCACTATGCGGGCGAGCCTTTTAGACCCTATACCGGCAAAGTACTGGGCATGATTTTCGAGAAGTCATCTACCCGCACCCGCGTATCTTTCGAGGCGGGCATGGCCCAGCTTGGTGGCCACGCCATGTTCCTGTCACCCCAGGATACCCAGTTGGGACGCGGTGAACCGGTGGAGGACAGCGCCAGGGTTATTTCTTCGATGGTGGATATCGTTATGATCCGGACCTTTGGTCACGACATCGTGCAGCGCTTTGCCAGCCACTCAACGGTGCCCGTTATCAATGCCCTGACCGACAGCTACCACCCCTGCCAGCTACTGGCGGACATGCAGACCTTCGTAGAGCAACGCGGCAGTATCGCCGGGCAATCAGTGGCCTGGGTGGGCGATGGCAATAATATGTGCCATTCCTATATTAACGCCGCCCGCCAGTTCGACTTTGAATTGCGTATCGCCTGCCCGCAGGGCTTTGAACCAGATGCAGCTCTGCTGGCGGCAAACTCCGATCGGGTTTCGATTACCCGCGACCCGAAACTGGCCGTTGAGAATTGTGCGCTGGTAGTTACCGACGTGTTCGCCTCCATGGGCCAGGAAGCGGAGCAGGAGCAGCGCCTGCTGCAATTCGATGGCTACCAGGTCAACGCCGAGCTGATGAGCCATGCGGCCAGTGATGCTCTTTACATGCATTGCCTGCCCGCTCACCGCGGTGAAGAAATCAGTGCCGGGTTGATGGACAATGCGGACACCGTTATCTGGCAGGAGGCGGAAAACCGCCTGCATGCCCAGAAGGCACTCATGGAGTTCTTGTTAAATAACCATTCCAACTAACAACTGCCCGCCTTAGAACAAAATAATAATAGGTCAAAATTTGTACTGCCAAGCTCTTGATTTTCAAGGCCTTTGATAGCTCAAGGGCTGGTGGGTTAGTGCTCACAGACTGACAGAGTTACCCACAGCTTATCCACAGAAAAAACCCAGAGTAATCATCTTGCAATTGGGGGTAAACCGCATTATCTTGTATCAAGACTTCCTGCTACCCCCAATATATAGGGGAACAGGCTCTTTTAGGGGTGCTGTTACGAAATAATCAGGGGACAGGGAGTTTTCAATCGTAGGACACCTGGTTTTGCTTTCAAAGCTGGCTCGGTTCAGGCCTGATTTCTTCAGGCTAACAGGCTGCCGGCTCTCACAGCCACCAGCTCCAACGACTGAAAAACGAGGTACAGGCGCAGCCAGCGGGATGCGTTGTTTGACCAAAAAGAATAAGGCTAACTGCCCAACGTCCGGAGTAGACATGCAAACAGAGATAGAGCAATCGGCGGCCACCGTGACCCCTTCATCCAAGCAAGAATCAAGCACCCCTTCAGCCCACATTTCAGCAACCGCACCCGGACAGATCCGGGTCATCAAACGCAATGGCACGGTTGTCCCCTACGACGACAGTAAAATCTCGGTGGCGATTACCAAGGGTTTTTTGGCCGTTGAAGGTGGCACGGCGGCAGCTTCATCGCGCATCCACGAAACGGTAGCCAAACTTACTGAGCAGGTTAGCGCCACGTTCAAACGCCGCATGCCCTCCGGTGGCACCATCCATATAGAGGACATCCAGGACCAGGTAGAACTGTCACTGATGCGGGCCGGCGAACACAAGATCGCCAGGGATTACGTTATCTACCGGGAAGAACACGCCCGCGCCCGGGCCGAGAAAACAGAGGAGCAGGATCAGCCGTCGCCACACCAGGGCATTCATGTCACCCAGGCAGACGGCACTCGCATACCGCTGGACATCCAGCGCATCAATACCATTGTCGCCGAGGCCTGTGCCGGCCTGGATGATGTCTGCGAACAAGAGATTATTGATGAGGCGCTGAAAAACCTCTACGACGGCGTGTCACAAGACGAGTTAAGCACCTCGCTGGTGATTACCGCCCGCACCATGATAGAGAAGGAGCCCAATTATTCCTTCGTCGCAGCGCGGCTGTTACTGGACAACCTGCGCGGTGAGGCATTGACCTTTCTGGGGCTGGCCCACAGCGCTACCCAGGCTGACATGGCCACGCTCTATACGCAGGCATTGCCGGTTTACATCGCGCGCGGCGCCGAACTGGAGCTATTATCGCCAAAACTGGCTGAATACGACATGGTCGCACTGGGCCAGGCCCTGCAGCCGGAACGCGATCTGCAATTTACCTACCTGGGCCTGCAAACCCTCTATGACCGCTATTTTATCCACAGTGATGAGGTTCGCATCGAGTTGCCGCAGATCTTTTTCATGCGCGTGGCCATGGGCCTGGCAATCGAAGAAACCAACCGAACCGAGCGTGCCATTGAGTTCTACCAGCTGTTGTCATCTTTTGACTACATGAGCTCCACGCCGACCCTGTTTAATGCCGGCACGTTGCGGCCGCAGTTGTCCTCCTGCTACCTGACTACCGTACCCGACGACCTGCACGGCATTTACGGGGCCATCCAGGACAACGCCATGCTGTCCAAGTATGCCGGCGGCCTGGGCAACGACTGGACCCAGGTGCGTGCGCTGGGTGCCTACATCAAGGGCACCAACGGCAAGTCACAGGGCGTTGTGCCGTTCCTCAAGGTCGTCAATGACACCGCCGTTGCTGTCAACCAGGGTGGCAAGCGCAAGGGTGCCGTCTGTGCTTACCTCGAAACCTGGCACATGGATATTGAGGAATTTGTCGAGCTGCGTAAAAATACCGGCGATGACCGGCGTCGTACCCACGACATGAACACCGCCAACTGGGTTCCCGACCTGTTTATGAAGCGGGTGTTCGACGGTGGCGACTGGACGCTGTTCTCACCCAACGAGGTACCCGACCTGCACGATTTGTACGGCAACGAGTTCGAGCAGCGCTACAAGCACTACGAAGCTAAGGCAGCCCGTGGTGAAATCAAGTTACACAAGACCATTCCAGCCGGTAACCTGTGGCGCAAAATGCTGGGTATGTTGTTCGAAACCGGCCACCCCTGGCTGACCTTCAAGGACCCCTGCAACCTGCGTTCACCACAGCAGCATGTGGGCGTGGTGCACTCTTCCAACCTGTGTACCGAGATCACTCTCAATACCAGCAAGGATGAGATCGCCGTTTGCAACCTGGGCTCGATCAACCTGGCCCAGCATATCGGTGCAGATGGTCTGGACCTGGGTAAACTCGGTAAAACCGTCCGCACCGCTGTGCGCATGCTGGATAACGTTATCGACATTAACTACTACTCGGTACCACAGGCGAAAAATTCCAACTTGTTGCATCGCCCGATCGGCCTTGGCCTGATGGGCTTTCAGGACGCCCTGTACAAACAGCACATCGCCTATGGCACAGATGAGGCCGTCAGCTTTGCCGATCGCTCCATGGAAGCCATCAGCTACTTCGCTATTGCCGCCTCCAGCGCACTGGCAGAAGAACGTGGTGCCTACTCTACCTTCAAGGGATCCTTGTGGAGCCAGGGCATAATGCCGGTCGATTCACTGAAGAACATGGTCAGAGTGCGGGGTAAAAACTATATCGACGTAGATACCAGCGAAACGCTCGATTGGCCCACATTACGTGCCACAGTGAAAAGCAAGGGCGTCCGCAATTCCAACATCATGGCCATAGCACCAACCGCAACCATTGCCAATATCACCGGTGTCAGCCAGTCCATCGAACCGACCTATCAAAACCTGTATGTAAAATCGAACCTGTCCGGCGAGTTTACCGTGGTCAACCCCTACCTGATCCACGATCTCAAAGAGCGTGGCTTGTGGGACACGGTCATGGTCAATGACCTCAAGTATTACGAGGGCAGCGTACAGTGCATCGACCGCATTCCTGAAGACCTCAAGTCCATTTACGCCACGGCCTTCGAAGTAGAGCCGCGCTGGATCGTTGATGCCGCCAGTCGCCGCCAGAAGTGGATAGACCAGGCCCAGTCCCTGAACCTGTACATCAACAATGCCAGCGGCAAGAAGCTGGATGTCACCTACCGCATGGCCTGGTACCGCGGTTTGAAGACAACCTACTACCTGCGCTCACTGGCCGCCACCGGCACCGAAAAGTCGACCATAGACACCGGTACCCTGAACGCGGTATCAGCCGAGGAACCGGCCCCCGTGCCCGCCGCCTGCTCTCTGGATGATCCGGATTGCGAGGCATGTCAGTAATAACCAGGAGATGCCGACTGCGGCCAACCATCCGCAACCGATAAAAACCTAACAGGGGATAAGTAATATGTTGAGCTGGGATGAATACAACACCGAGGAAGGATTGGCAGAAGCCACGCTAGAGAAAGTGGCCGCAGTGCCTGCGCCAGAACTGGAACAAGAGCCGCTGCCCGAACCCATCGTCGAAATTATCACTGAGGCGGAAGCGGCGCAGCAGGTCGCAGCAGCACCGGTTGCGGCCGATGCGGAAGCGGCCCAGGCCATGGCTGCGGCAGAAAAGGCACTCGCCGAAATGGACGTGGCACCCGGCCTTGAAGAGCTGGAAATGGGCGCCGGACGGGTTTCAGTAGACGAGAAGGCGATGATTAACTGTCGCGCCGACCTCAACCAGCTGGTGCCGTTCAAATACGACTGGGCCTGGCAAAAATACCTGGATGGCTGTGCCAATCACTGGATGCCCCAGGAAATCAACATGACGGCTGATATCGCCACCTGGAAAAACCCCACAGGCCTCAGCGATGATGAACGCCGTATCATATTGCGCAGCCTGGGCTATTTTTCTACCGCTGATTCACTGGTCGCCAACAACCTGGTGCTGGCTATTTATCGCCATATCACCAACCCCGAGTGCCGCCAATACCTGCTGCGCCAGGCCTTTGAAGAGGCCATTCACACCCATGCCTACCAGTACTGTATAGAATCTCTGGGCATGGACGAGGGTGAGGTATTCAACATGTACCGGGAAGTGCCCTCGGTTGCCAAGAAAGCGGCCTGGAGCCTCAGCCACACGCACGATCTCAGCGACCCCGCCTACCACACTGGCACGCTGGAAGCTGACCAGACCCTGTTGCGCAACCTGATAGGCTTTTACGCCGTCACCGAGGGTATCTTCTTCTACTGCGGTTTTACCCAGATTCTGTCAATGGGTCGGCGTAACAAGATGACCGGTGTGGCCGAACAGTTTCAATACATCCTGCGTGACGAATCCATGCACCTCAATTTTGGCATCGACGTTATCAACCAGATCAAACTGGAAAACCCGCAGCTGTGGACCGAAGCATTCAAACAGGAATCCATCCAGATGATATTGGAAGGCACCCAGCTGGAAATCGAATATGCCCGCGACACCATGCCGCGCGGTGTACTGGGCATGAATGCCGCCATGATGGAAGAGTACCTGCAGTACATCGCCAACCGGCGCCTGTCACAACTGGGCTTGCCGGAGCAGTTTGCCGGTGCGCAAAATCCATTCCCCTGGATGTCGGAAATCATGGACCTGCGCAAAGAGAAGAATTTCTTCGAAACGCGGGTTACCGAATACCAGGTTGGTGGCGCTCTGAACTGGGATTAACGGCTGTTGTGATTGACACAAAACGGAATTGAAGGGAGAGAGCCATGAGTGACGACAAGAAGCCCCAAGCCGATACAGAAACCATCCTCATGGCGCTCGACCAGATCAGCCAGACCATTGATGTCATGACCAGCGTGGTGGGGCGTTTACGCAACTACCTGCAGGAATATGAAGCGAACAGCAAAACAGAGACGGCCAGCGAACAGACCACCGCCGACCTGCAGAGTAGTCGCACGGTTCACTAGCAGCGCTGTGCAAGTCTCACTCGATCCGCCGTCGAAAGGGTGGCAGCGCATCCAGAAGCGCACGGCCGTAACGCCGCGTTACCAGGCGCCGATCGGCAATGGTTACCCGCCCTTCATCCTGCTCGGTGCGCAGCAAGCGTCCCGACGCCTGTACCAGGCGCAGGGAGGCATCCGGCACGGAAATATCCATAAAAGAATTGCGCCCCTGGCTTTCTATCCATTCCCCCAGCGCCGACTCCAGCGGATTATCAGGCACCGCAAAGGGGATTTTGGCGATCACTACATGGGTGCAGTAATTACCCGGTAAATCCACACCCTCGGCAAAACTGGCCAGGCCGAATATTATGCTGGCCGCACCAGAATCCACAGCCTCACGGTGCCTGCGTATGATTTCAGCCTTGCTGTAGTCACCCTGCAACAGCACTTTGCCCTGCCAGGAAGTCGGTAATCCCTCGTACACATCCATCAATTGCCGGCGCGAGGAAAACAACACCAGGCTGCCCGCGTCTGCCTCCAACCACTGGGGCAGTTTTTCCACCAACGCTGCTGTGTGTGCCTCGGTCTGACTGGGGTCACAATCCATGGCGGGCACCACCAGCTCGGCGCGCGCATAGTCAAAGGGACTGGGCACGACCTTGAAGCTGGCATTGCGCGGCACGCCGGAATGCAGGATAAAACGCTCAAAGGAATTCAGGGCAGTCATCGTTGCCGAAGTGGCAATTACCGCCGCCGCTTCATTCCACAGATGCTGCTGGAGTATTTCGGCAGCCAATACCGGGCTGCAACGCAGTTCGTAGGAAGGCTGGCCACCGCTGGGGAAAATATTTACCCAACGCGCCTGTGGTGAGCTATTTGATTTGTCTTCGCTGCTGGCATTGGCGTAGTTTGACCACAGCGCCAGGTTGCCCTCGGCACGGTTTGTCATCGCGCCAAAGGCGGCATACCAACTTTCCGCGTCACCACTGTCCACACCCATCACATCCCCATCCAGGGCATCTTCCAGCCTGGTTTCCAGGCGTTGTAAAAGTGAGTGCAGCCGGTCGAACTGGTGGCTGAGGGTGGCGGCCCGCTCCTGCAGTTCCGGCGGCACCTGCGCGTGGGGAAAACGGTAGTGGCCGCGGTCGCCGGAGGCTGGCATGGCCTGGGGATCGATCCACTGGGGCATGGCCTGCTCCACGTCGGACAGGCCCTGGCTCAGGTCGTCCAGCAGCGGTCCCAGTTTTGCTATCGATTCCACCAGGTCCGGCGCCGCTGACAGCTGCGCCGCTGCCTGGGCAAATTGTCCGCGGCAATCGGCCAGCCACTGTATGCTGGAGGCCAGTCGACAAAACCCAGCAAAGTGGTTCAGCGCCTTCTCCGGCAGGTGATGCCCTTCATCAAAGATGTAGATTGAGTCCGCCGGAGCCGGCAAAATAACACCCCCACCCAGAGCCAGGTCAGACAACACCAGGTCGTGATTGGTAACAATAACGTCGGCACTTTGCAGCGCATCCCTGGCCTTGAAAAAACTGCACTGAGCCACGTTGGGACAGCGCCGGCCAGTGCACTGACTGTGATCTGTGGTGACACCAAACCAGACATCTTCGGCCACTTCCTGGGGCCAGTTGTCACGGTCGCCATCCCATTCTCCTCGGCCCAGGGCATTCAGCATGGAGGTATATACCGGCAACGCGTCAGCACTGAGCGGCGCACCGATCTCATCGGGATATAGCGGAATGATGGCCTCTTCCTGTCCACCGGAGACCAGCAACTTGTCCAGTTTGGTCAGGCACACATAGCGCCGGCGGCCCTTGGCCAGGACAAACTCAAACTGCAGCCCGCTGTGGTGACGAATATCTGGCAGATCCTTGAGTACCAACTGTTCCTGCAGGGCGATCGTCGCGGTAGAAATAATCAGGCTTTTCTCAAGCGCCTGCGCCACCGGAATCGCCGCCACCGCATAGGCAATGGTCTTGCCGGTGCCGGTGCCTGCTTCAATGACGCAGTGTGGCGCGAAATCAGCGGAATCATCGCCAATGCGCGCCAGGGTATTGGCGATCTCCGCAATCATTTGCCGCTGCCCCCAGCGTGGACTCAGCGATTTCTGCTCCACCAGGCGAAAATAGGCATCCCGTATACGCTGTTTGGTAACCTCAGTCAGCACTGGCGGTGGATTCCCCGGCAGCGTTGAGCTGTAACTTACTGCTTATGGCATTGGCATAGATACCCAGCGCATAGTCGCGCTGCGCGGCCGGCATCGCCTCTATGCGCTGCTGAAATTCCGCCTCGCTGCAACCACCGGGAATAACGCGGGCGGTCTCCGGCAGCTGGGCTGGCGTGCCATGCAGGGCCTGGTAAGCAGACAGGTTGGTAGCGTGCAGGTGGTAGTTTTCGATAACCTGGCGGTCTACCTCTGCTGCCACTTGTTCAGGTGTCCCATAGCCCGCCCCAGGGGCGTACCAAAAGCCACATGTACCTGGCCTTTACTGCCGGCAATACCCGTGGCGATGCTGGCCACGTCCTCGTCTTCGCCCTTTTCATAAGCTCCCAGTTCGGCCCTGGCCTGCAACTCGGCAGCCTTCAAGCTATCACAGGGATCCAGCTCGTAGGAGATCGATACCGGCACGATGTGCAGAGCCTGGATGTAGTCAGCAAAGCTTTCCTGTTGTTTGTTGCGACTCATGCTGAGCATTTTGATGACCGCGGGTTCGGTGCGATCAATACCGTCTTTGGCCCGTCCCTCGCGCTGGGCAATCCAGATATACACCCCTTCCTGCTGGATAGACTGGCAAATATAGGCCGACAAATCCTGGAACACCTTGAGCCTTTGCCGTGGCGCCCTGGCCGATCGCTTAACGATAAAGCTCTTGTTGAGCCGCATCAGGTCAGACACGTAGGGCGTGGTCAGCAGGTTATCACCGATGGCAATACGAGCGGTGTCCTGGCCATTGTGAAACAGGGCGTAATTAGTGAAAGCCGGGTCGAGCACGATATCGCGGTGATTGCTCATCAACAAATAGGCCTGTCCCGGTGGCAGCTTGTCCAACCCCGACACGGTAAAGCCAGCGGTGGTCTCCTCGATCATACCGGTCATATATCGCGCGACGACAGCCTGCAGGCTTTTCACATCGGTCACCGACGCCAATTCACGGCGCAGCACAGCACGCACTAGTAAACGCAGGGGCCAGCGCAGCCAGCGGGCCAGGTGCTTGAATTTCAGGCTGCTGATGGCATCCAGAAACTCGCGATCTGCGAGCAGGCGTTTGAGTACCGCAGGCACTTCAGCATCGTTATAGGGCCGAATATCGGCAAAATCTCGCATGCAGTTAGTATCGTTGTATGAAGGCGCTCACCTTATCGAAAAGCGCCCCATTAGTCATCCGCCAGTGGCCGAATGAAACGCTCAGCAAATTGTTCCATGCACTGCCGTTTTTGCTCCAGGCTGGAATTCCAACCCAGCGTAAACGGAAATGGAGCGCTCACACCGGCCGTCATGCCCTGCTCGCCCAGGCGCCTGAACAGGTCGACTTCGGGCTCGGCCTTGAGGCCGATAATGGTCTCAAAGGGCTCTTTGTCGCGACCAAAGGCACGCCGCATTTCCCGCAGGTGCGCCAGCAATGGCGGTACTTCTTGCGGCGTATTGCCGTTGCCGATCCAGCCATCGGCCATACGCGCTGTGCGCCGCAGGGCGACCTCACTGGAGCCACCCAGGTAAACAGGGATGCGTGCATCGGGCGCAGGCAGTATGCGCAGGGAATCGAACTGGATATGCTCGCCCTGGTAGGCCGTCCACTGCCCACTCCACAACTGGCGGATAGCGTCCAGGCACTCATCGTAGCGCCGACCGCGGCTGTGAAAATCCACGCCATAGGCGTCAAATTCCTCTTTCATCCAACCCACACCCGCTCCCAGGGCAAACCGGTTATCGGACATCACCGCCAGGCTGGCGGTGGCCTTGGCGACGTCAATGGGGTTGCGTAACGGTAAAATGTAGACCGCGGTGGAAAACATCAGGCGCTGGGTCACCGCCGCCATCTGCGCCAGGCTGACCCAGGTATCCGGGTATTCGCTGTCACTGGGCATGGGCGGCAGGGCATCGTCGGAATAGGGGTAGGGAGAATTGATTTGCTCGGGAAAAAAGGCGTGATCGGCATTCATGATGCCGTGAAAGCCCACCTCCTCGGCGATGCGGGCAATTTCCCGGTAGTGGCCGGTTTCTGCCCAGGTCACCATTTGCCAAAATTTCATGCCTTGTTCCCCTGTCTGCAATGACGCGATAGGTCAAATGATACCCAAAGGGCACGAGGATTCACCCTGTATCATGGTATCCTTGCCGCCGCTTGAATCACCAGTTATTTAGGAAATGAACATGGATGCAACATCTGCGTTATTAATGACCTTCGGTTTGGCCATGTTAGTGGCAAGCTGGGTTCTACTACTGGCCGTCAGTTCCAAGGAAGATTTCACCTGGGGACTCTGCACGCTGATACTGCCACCCCTGTCCTACGCCTACGGTCTGTTAAGGTTCGACCGCGCCGGCGAAGCGCTGGGCCTGGCCGGTGTTGGCTGGCTGCTGATTTTTCTCTCCTTTTGATGACAAACCGGGGTTTATTAACAATGTTTAATAAACTCCAGAGCTTGGCAGTATTTCTATTTTTCCCTTATATTTCAATTAGTTAAAACCTTTTCCGCACCAGACATAGCAAGCCATTTGCAGGTGCCGCGAAAAACGTGACCCGGGTCACTGGAAAAGCCGCAACGACTTCATATAATCCACGCGGTTCCATAGTTAGAACCCATTACTTGAGGTATTTACTGATGAATTCAGTCATCAAAACACTTGTTGCCGGCAGCTTGCTGGCTCTCTCGGCGACCGCACTGGCGGCCAAACCCACCAGCATCGTTTTCGACTCCAACGGCACAAGCGATGACGGCAAGCCTTACGGCAGCTACCTGGTCAAGTGTTCCAACGGCAAGCAGCACCCGCTCACCGCCTGGGATAACCGCAAAAAGTGGTGCATCGGTGACGCCAGCTCGAAAAACTGTGAAAAGAAACAGATCAAAGCGGCCAAGAAGGCCTGTAAAGCGTCCTGATTGGATTTATGGTCGCATCGCCGCTGCCGGGGTAACAGCCAGGCGCTCTAGTCTGCCTCGCTATCGATAACCAGGTGGGCCAGCCGGAGGATCAGTGCCAACTGCTTTTCCAGCGCTTCGGGACTAAAGGGATCTTCACCGAGCAGATCCCGGTACATCGGCGCCATGGTGATATAGGACATCACCATATTATTCAGCGCCATTACCGCCCAGGGCTGTAAATCCAGTCCCACTTTTTCGAATGACACGTCCGCATCCGCCGCCTCCGCCCGGTCAAACATCGGGCTAAACAATCGCTCGATCAATGCATTGGTTTGCGGACCGCCGGACAGCGCTGCATGCTGTAACAGGCGCGCCAGGTTGGGCCGCTCATGGTGCATGCGCACAATCTTCTCCAGCCACTGGTAGATGCGCTCGCGAGTAATCGCCTGGTCCTTGAGCTCCGCCATGGGGGCTCCAAAAACCTCCAGCAGACGCTCCAGAACAGCCGCGTACAGCGCTTCCTTGTTGCGAAAGTGATTGTAAAGACTGGGCGAACGAATACCCACGCGGTCGGCCACATCACCCAGCGAGGTAGCGCTGTATCCCTTTTCGGCGAATAAATTCTCCGCCGCATCAAGAATGCGCTCCGCGGTTGGTTTTCGCGCAGCTTCGGTGCTAGTAGACATAGGCAGGATACTAACTAATAGCCATTAGTATTACTAGTGCGAAATGTCTTTTCCTTTAGTTTTCATAAAGTTAGCATTCCACTCGCACCTCCGCCTCCAGCATCAGGGACTGCCGCCATGACCGATCCGGCCCGGGAAATCGAAAACCTTATCTATCACTATGCCGAGTTGATGGACGCTGGCGACTTCCCGGCCGTGGCAGAACTGTTCCGCGATGCCTGTATCGTGGCGCCCGATGGCGGAGAAACCGGCGGCTACGAGGCAGTATTGAAGATGTACCGCCAATCTACCCGCATCTACCCAGAAACCGGCACGCCCTGTACCCGCCACATAACCAGCAACGTGCAAATAGTAGTTGACGCAGCAGACGGCACGGCCCGCTCACGCAGCTATTTCACCGTCTACCAGGCATTGCCAGAGTTCCCGTTGCAGGCCATCATTGCCGGGCGCTACGTAGACCAATTCGCCTTGCATGAACAGCAGTGGCAATTCTCCAGGCGCGAAATGTACCCCGAGTTATTCGGAGATTTATCCGGCCACCTGTTGTTTGATGCCGATACCCTTAAGTAAGCTGTATGCGTCCACCCAAGGAAGTGCATGACATGATGACTAAACCGGACGCGTCCGGCCTCAAGAAGCTGATCAATTCCACCGTATACTCCTGGCGCGGGCTGCGCGCGACCTGGCGCAATGAGGAGGCATTTAGACTGGAGTTGAGCCTGGCGCTGCTGTTCATGCCATTGGCCGCTCTGGTCGGCGACGGGCTGGTACACCAGCTGTTACTGGTGCTGATCTGTGGCCTGGTAATACTCGCCGAGCTGATTAATACAGCCATTGAATCGGTGGTAGACCGCATTGGGCCAGAGCTACATCCGCTGTCGGGTCAAGCCAAAGATATAGGCTCGGCGATAGTCTTCATTACCCTGTGCCTGTTCTTGCTCCTGTGGGGTCCAAGCTTGTGGCATTTTTACAAGAGTATGAGCTGATACTTACGTTGACATCGGTGTGCTAAATGTGAATAATCCGGCCTCCTAAATATTTAGTCGAATAGAGGTAATATACGTTGGCAAACTCAGCACAAGCCAAAAAACGCGCCCGTCAGGCAGAGGGACGTCGTCGTCACAACGCGAGCCTGCGCTCCCTGGTCCGCACCGTTATCAAGAAAGTGATAGCGGCGATCGACGCCGGTGATGCAGAGCAAGCCACCGCCGCCTACGCCGCGGCTGTACCGGTTATCGATCGCATGGCCGATAAGGGCATTCTCCACAAGAACAAGGCAGCGCGGCACAAGAGCCGCCTGAACGATCGCATCAAGGCGCTGAGCGCCTGATAGTTCGTTTCAGAATCAAAAAACCGGCCCATGGGCCGGTTTTTTTATGCAGATTTGGAGCACAAGCGGAGATTTGGGGTCAGATCCGGATCTGACCCCAAATCTTACGACCCTACAGGGTTAACACCTTCTCGCCGCGGGCAATGCCTGCCACACCGCTGCGCACCACTTCCAGGACAGACGCGTCACCCATCGCCTCGATAAAGGAATCGAGTTTGTCGGAGGTGCCAGAAAGCATAATCGTGTACACCGTGGGGCCCACATCTACAATCTGACCGCGGAATATATCCGTGCAGCGCTTTATTTCAGCTCGCTGCGCGCCAGTGGCACGCACCTTGATCAACATCAGGTCGCGTTCTATGTGAGCACCCTCGGTCAAATCAACCAACTTCACCACGTCGATCAGCTTGTTCAACTGCTTGCTGATCTGCTCCATTTTGCGATCATCACCGCGTGTAGTCAGGGTCAGGCGAGATAGCGTGGGGTCTTCAGTGGGCGCTACATTGAGGGTCTCAATATTGTAGCCACGCTGTGAGAACAGCCCCACCACCCGCGACAGTGCACCCGGTTCATTCTCCAAAAGAACAGAAAGTATACGTCTCATCTCAGGTTCTCTCCGTCTTGCTAAGCCACATATCGGCCATGGATCCATGGGGCGCAATGTGCATGGGATATACGTGCTCCGCCGGGTCTACCACAACATCGAGGAAAACCAGCTTGTCTTTGAGGGCAAAAGCCTGCTCCATTTTTTCATCCAGTTCGGCGAGGTTTTCCACCAGGATACCCACGTGACCATAGGCCTCGGCCAGCTTGATAAAGTCGGGCAGTGAATCGGCGTAGGTCGATTCGGCATAGCGTCCTTCGTACTGCATGTCCTGCCACTGCTTGACCATGCCCAGATAGCCATTGCGCAGGTTAATAATCTTGACCGCTATGTCATATTGCTTGCAGGTAGACAGCTCCTGAATGTTCATCTGGATGCTACCCTCACCAGTAACACAGGCGACGTCCGCATCTGGGAAGGCCAGCTTCACCCCCATCGCCGCGGGCAAACCGAAGCCCATGGTGCCCAGGCCACCGGAATTGATCCAGCGTCGGGGTTTATCAAAGGGGTAATACTGGGCCGCAAACATCTGGTGCTGCCCCACATCTGAAGTCACGTAAGCCTCACCACCGGTCACCCGGTACAGGGATTCAATAACCTGCTGCGGTTTGATGACGGAGTCGTCCAGCTCGTAGCGAGTGCCAGTTAACAAGCCTTGCGCTGCTCGCCATTGCTCGATTTGTTGCCACCATTTCTCCAACGCAGCGATATCGGGCAAGTCGGAGTCTGCTTGCTGCTGCAGCAAACCAACCATATCGGTCAGGACCGAATGTACCGGCCCCACGATAGGCACATCGGCAATAATGGTTTTGGAGATACTGGTTGGATCGATATCAATATGAATGATCTTGGCGCCCGGGCAGAATTTTTCAACGGTATTGGTGACGCGATCATCAAAGCGTGCACCGACAGCCAGAATAACGTCACTGTGGTGCATGGCCATATTGGCCTCGTAGAGGCCGTGCATACCGAGCATACCGATAAACTGCCGGTCGGTTGCCGGATAACCGCCTAGCCCCATGAGGGTATTGGTAACCGGAAAATTGAGGGTTTGCGCCAGTTCGATCAGTAATTCACTGGCACCACCCTGCACGACCCCACCACCGGCATAGATTACCGGGCGCTTGGCTGCCAGCAACAACTTGACCGCCTTTTTGATCTGCCCGGCATGACCACGCTGGGCCGGGTTGTAGGAACGCAGTTTCATGCTGGTGGGATAGTTGTACTCAAATTTTTCATCGGGCCGGGTAATATCTTTGGGTATATCAATAACCACTGGCCCCGGCCTGCCCGTAGCGGCGATATGGAAGGCTTTTTTGATGGTGACAGGAAGATCTTCTGCTCGCTTGACCAGAAAGCTGTGTTTCACTATCGGTCGGGTAACGCCGACCATGTCGCATTCCTGAAAGGCATCATCACCAATCAGGTGCGTCTGTACCTGGCCAGACAAAACCACCATGGGAATGGAATCCATATAGGCCGTGGCAATACCGGTTACCGCATTGGTCGCACCCGGGCCAGAGGTCACCAGTACCACACCCGTTTTACCAGTAGCGCGAGCATAGCCATCCGCCGCATGGGTCGCCGCCTGCTCGTGACGCACCAGAATGTGCGGAATTTTTGATTTTTTGAACAGCGCGTCGTAAATGTGCAAAACCGTGCCGCCGGGGTAGCCGTAGATAAACTCCACCCCTTCATCTTCCAGTGCCTGGGCGATCATCTCGCCGCCTGATAACAACTCCACGTACCTGTCTCCCAGCTGTACGACTACGCAGCCGTAACTGTTAAAAGTGTGTGCAGGGCGATTATTTCAATGCGCTCCACTACCCCTGGCAACCGATGTCCTGTGACTTACAGACTGTGTCCCCACGGCAGACAGGTTGAACGTCGCCGTTGTCGGTTGCCCTGCGAGGTAGCGCAGTCTGTGGCCTCGGTGCCTGCCAGTACGGCCGTCACCGGTTGTTGGGATCTCAGAGCAGCTGCTATGGAAACGCATCCATAAAAGGTAGGTCAGAGGCCACAATACGTGACGTGAACCGTTACCACCCAGAGGAGGCGTATTGTTAGCGCCAATGGGGCAGCTGTCAACCGGAATTTACTCAGCCTGGAGATTGGGCGTAGTTGCGCCAATGAGGCCCATGAGGTATTTTCTATACATAACTATTGGATGGGTGAAATTTTTGAAGCCAGTGTTAATGAAAACTCTTGTGGCCGCGATGATTATCGTGGCTGCAGGCCTGTCTGGAACCCTTATAGCCAGCGAAAAAGGCTATTACAAGTGGAACGACAGCGGCGGCCGACCCCAGCACAGTGACCGCCCACCGCCGGCGGGAGTCGAGTACGTATTTGTCTCTACCGAGACCGGCAGATCGCGCCTCGTCACTGTAGAAGAGTCCCGCACATCAAGCGGCTCCAGCACCGCTGCGCCGGCTATGCCCAAGCCCCAGCAACCAACACCCACGGCAGCTGAGCAACAAGTTGTGATCGAAAAGAATCCGGCCCTGTGTGACCAGGCCCGCGCCAACATCGATACTCTCAATTCCAAAGCGCGGGTGCGTATTCGTGATGCCGAGGGCGGCATTCGTTACCTCACACCTGAGGAGAAAGACGTGCAGCGGCAGAAGGCGGTTGACCTGATGGCGGTGCACTGCACGTAGGGTCGAATGAATTCGACCCTACGTGCTAAAAACAACCGAATCGTCTTTTAAACTGGCCTTTATCGTCGCGCCCGGCGCAAACTCGCCCGCCAGGATCTCCTGTGCCAGCGGATTCTCCAGCTTTTGCTGGATGGCCCGCTTGAGTGGCCTGGCGCCGTAGACAGGGTCAAAGCCTGTCTCAACCAGCATATCCACTACCGCGTCATCAATATCCATCTGCAGGTCCCGCTCGCGCAATCGCTGCAACAAACCCTGCAATTGAATATGTGCAATGCCGCGAATTTGCTCTTTTGCCAACGGGTGAAAAACCACGGTTTCATCTATTCGGTTGATAAACTCCGGGCGAAAGTGGTTACCCACCACAGACATCACCGCCGACTTCATCTTGTCGTAGTTCGCCTCTCCAGCCAGCTCCTGGATCAGGTGAGAGCCCAGGTTAGAGGTCATCACAATCACGGTATTGCGAAAATCAACCGTGCGACCCTGGCCATCCGTCAGGCGACCATCTTCCAGCACCTGCAGCAGAATATTAAATACGTCCGGGTGGGCCTTTTCGACCTCATCCAGCAACAGCAGTGAATAGGGTCTGCGCCGTACCGCTTCGGTCAGATAGCCACCCTCCTCATAACCCACATAGCCCGGTGGTGCCCCGATAAGGCGCGCCACGGAGTGCTTTTCCATAAATTCGGACATATCAATGCGCACCATGGCCTGTGGGCTGTCAAACAGGAAGTTAGCCAACGCCTTGCAAAGTTCTGTCTTGCCAACCCCGGTTGGGCCCAAAAACAGGAATGAGCCATTGGGGCGATTGGGGTCTGACAGGCCAGCCCGCGAGCGGCGCACAGCGTTGGCAACGGCGGTTACCGCTTCATCCTGGCCCACCACCTGCTGGTGTAATTCCTCCTCCATGCGCAGTAACTTCTCCCGGTCACCTTCCAGCATCTTGGCAACGGGAATCCCGGTCCAGCGCGATACAACCTCCGCCACCTCTTCATCGGTGACCTTGTTGCGCAACAGTACGGGTTGGGGAGTTTCGGCCTGGTCCGCCAGCTCCAACTGTTTTTCCAACTCGGGTATAACGCCATATTGCAACTCAGACATGCGTGTCAGGTCACTGCCGCGCCGGGCAGACTCCAATTCCATTTTAGCCTGCTCAATATCGCTGCGAATCTGGGCTTCGCCCTGCACCGTGGCTTTTTCAGCTTTCCAGATTTCTTCCAGATCGGCATATTCCAGCTCAACCTTGGCAATATCTGCTTCCAGCAACTCCAGCTGCTTTTTGGCGGCCTTATCGCTGTCCTTTTTCACTGCCTCACGCTCAATTTTAAGCTGAATCAAGCGCCGTTCCAGACGGTCCATAGACTCTGGTTTGGAATCAATTTCCATGCGAATGCGGCTGGCAGCCTCATCAATCAGATCAATCGCCTTGTCCGGTAATTTACGATCGGTGATGTAACGCTGGCTCAATTTCGCCGCCGCTATAATGGCGCTATCGGTGATATCGACGCCGTGATGCACCTCGTAACGCTCCTTGAGGCCGCGCAGAATGGCAATGGTATCTTCCTCATTCGGCTCATCAACCAGCACTTTCTGGAAGCGTCGCTCCAGTGCCGCATCTTTCTCAACATACTTACGGTACTCATCCAGGGTGGTGGCCCCCACACAGTGCAACTCACCGCGCGCCAACGCCGGCTTGAGCATATTGCCGGCATCCAGAGACCCCTCTGCCTTGCCAGCCCCCACCATGGTGTGCAATTCGTCAATGAACAGAATGATGCCGCCTTCCTGTTTGGACAGTTCATTGAGCACCGCCTTGAGGCGCTCTTCAAAATCACCGCGAAACTTGGCACCGGCCAGTAGTGAACCCAGGTCCAGCGACAGTATGCGCTTGCCACGCAAGCTCTCTGGCACTTCGCCATTTATTATGCGCTGGGCCAGACCTTCAATAATGGCGGTCTTGCCCACGCCCGGTTCGCCGATCAGTACGGGATTGTTCTTGGTGCGACGCTGCAATACCTGTATGCAGCGGCGAATTTCATCATCGCGACCAATCACAGGATCCAGCTTGCCTTGTTCGGCCTGTTCGGTCAGATCAATGGTGTATTTATCCAGCGCCTGGCGCGCCTCTTCCGCATCCGGGTTATTCACGTTTTCGCCGCCACGTAATTCTTCAATAGCCGTGCTGAGCATGGCGTCGGTCGCACCCGCCGCTTTGAGCAAATCAGTCGCTACACCCTTGTCCTGTAACAGTGCCAACAACACCAGTTCACTGGAGATATAAGCGTCATCGCGCTGTTGGGCGAGCTTGTCCGCCAGGTTGAGTACCCGACCACAATCGTTGGACAGGTGCACCTCACCGCCAGTACCGCTAACCTGGGGCAATGCAGCCAAAGCCTGCTCCACAGACTGTTCCAGCAGCTGCGGATTGGCCCCTGATTTTTGTAGCAGTGGCCTGGTAACGCCACCGGGTTGTTGCAGTAACGCGGCCAGCACATGCTGGGGTTCAATAAAATTGTGATCACGACCCACTGCCATCGATTGCGCATCAGACAGCGCCTGCTGCAGCGGATTGGTTAATTTGTCCATTCTCATAGCAAGACCTCTTTCGTTTCTGCACTGTTAAATGGGGGCACATCTCCCTGATTCAAGTAGGGATATAAGATGCTCAGGTGATGGCAATCACGGTAGTGAGACGCCCGGCATCGGCACCGTCGCGTCGGTAGGAGTGAAACAGGCCAGCTTCGGTATAGGTACAGTGCTTCCCGCCCCAGATCTGCGTGACGCCAGCGCCGGCAAGACGCAGGCGCGCCAGCGCATACAGATCTGCCATAAACTTTTCCCCCGTCGCGATAAAGCAGGCCTCAGTTTCAACGCGACGCGTACTGGCCGCCAGGTCGAGAAACTGTTCGCGCACTTCCCTGCCAACCTCAAAGTTCTGCTGGCTGATGGCCGGCCCCAACCAGGCCAACAGCTGTGAAGGATCGGAGCGTAAACAAACCAGGGTCGACTCAATCACCCCGGCGGCCAGTCCACGCCAGCCGGCGTGAATCGCTGCGATTTCAGTGCCGTCACTTGCGCACAGTAAAATCGGCAAACAATCCGCGGTCAACACGGCACATGCCAGCCCTGGGCGGCTGGTAAAACAGGCATCTGCCTCTACTGCCGGTTGTGACAGGGCTACATCGACGCAATGTATACCGTGCACCTGTTTGAGCACGACTGAGCCAGCGGGAATCAAATGCTGCTGATTACGGGTATAGGTGCCAGCTACTATGTTGGCAGGCGCGGGCCAATCCGGCGCGATTGCCGCGCTAGGCAAACTTGTCGTACTCACCCAGGCAGGCCAGCAAAGAGCTGAGGTCTGCGGGCAGTTCCACCTCCCATTGGCAGTGCTCACCACTGACTGGATGAATAAGCCCCAGCGCACGCGCGTGCAGCGCCTGGCGCGGAAAACCCCGCAATGCAGCAATAAGTTCCGGTGCCGCACCTTTGGGCAAGCGCGGCCGGCCTCCATATTGTGCATCGCCAATAAGGGGATGGTGCAGATGCGCCATATGCACGCGAATCTGGTGGGTGCGGCCGGTCTCCAGGCGCACGCTTACATAGGTGTGATTGGCAAAACGCTGTTCGAGTCGATAGTGGGTAATAGCCTCTTTGCCACCGATGGCAACTACGGCCATTTTTTTGCGGGCCCGCGGATGACGCCCCATAGGAGCGTCCACGGTGCCGCCACCCGTCATGGCACCAATACAAACCGCTGCGTACTCGCGTTTGACGGTGCGCTCCTGCAATTGTGAAACCAGGCTGGTATGTGCACGCAGCGACTTTGCCACCACCATCAACCCGGAGGTATCCTTGTCCAGGCGATGCACGATACCAGCGCGCGGCAGCGTGATAAGATCGGGACAGTGATTTAACAGGGCGTTGACCAGCGTGCCAGCGGCATGACCGGCGGCGGGATGCACCACCAATCCCGCTGGCTTAGCAAGGACAATAATATCCTCATCTTCAAAAATGATATTGAGGGCAATATCTTCACCGCTCCAACTCACCTCGTCTTCCAGTTCCGCTCGCAAACGGAGCTGGGCACCGATCTTAACCTTATCGCGCGGCCGCACTGTCGCCCCGTCTAGGGTCAGGGCACCACTTTTAATCCAGCTCTGCAGGCGCGAGCGGGAAAAATCCGGGAACAACTCAGCCGCAACCTGGTCCAACCGTTTGCCATGCAGCGCCGAGGTGACTTCAGCATCTTGTTCAATCTGTTCGGGCATGGCTTAAAGCTCGATCCTGTGGTTAAATAAGCGGCCTTTGCCAGACCACAATCAGCGCCATGTTAGCACGCTCGACGCCCTACCAAATTGAAGATAGTTTGTACCCAATTACTCAGTCATCCAACACCGTAAGATTAGTTCTAGTGGCACTGGTTCTGGCTTTTGTGGCCGCCTGTTCCAGCAATGAAGAACTGGAGCTACCCCCCGGCGCCAACTCTTCCGAGTACCAGTTGTACCAGGAATCGCAACGTTACCTGCGCAACAAGAACTACGATCTGGCAGTGCAGGCACTGCAGTTGCTCGAGTCGCGTTTTCCCTTTGGTAGATTCGCCGAACAGGCACAACTGGAGCTAATCTACGCGCACTACAATAACTTTGAACAAGAGGCAGCCATCGAAGCCGCCGATCGCTTCATCCGCCTGCACCCGCAGCACCCCAGCGTGGATTACGCTTACTATATGAAGGGCCTGGCTGCCTACACGGTCAATCAAGGCCTGTTTGACCGATTCCTGCCCAAAGACGTCACTAGACGTGACACCAGTTTTGCGCGTGAAGCATTTGCAGAATTTGCCCAGTTGTTGGCGCGCTTTCCCGATAGCGCCTACGCCGCCGATGCCAAGGCCCGCATGATTCACCTGCGCAACCTGCTGGCCCGCTATGAAATCAATGTTGCCAACTACTATTTTCGCCGCGGCGCTTACCTGGCCGCCACCAATCGCGGTCGCTACGTGATAGAGAATTTTCCGCAAACCCCGGCGGTCGCCGATGGCCTGGCGGTTATGGTGCAAGGCTACACACTACTGGGGCTGGATCAACTATCGAAGGATTCACTGGATGTGCTGGTGCTGAACTATCCCAATCACCCCTCGGTGGACAAAAACGGCCGATTCATCAGCAGCTACAAGTTCGATGGTCCGGAGCGCTCACTGACCAACCGCATCAGCATGGGCCTGATTGACAGACCCATACCACCGGAATTTGACAACCGCCCCGCCGATTCCTCCTATTAATCAGTCGCCAATTTTCCAGGCCGAGGTAATCGGGTAACGGCGATCGCGTCCAAAGCCGCGCTGGGAAATCCGCACACCAATGGGCGCCTGGCGACGCTTGTACTCGTTGAGGTCCACCAGCCGGAGAACCCACTCTACCTGCTCCCTGTCCATGCCCTGGGCAATAATATCTTCAGCGCTCCGGTCTTCCTCGATATACAGTTCAAGAATGCGATCAAGCACATCGTAGGGTGGCAGGCTGTCTTCGTCCTTCTGGTCCGGAGCCAGTTCGGCTGAAGGTGGACGTTCGATAACGCGCACCGGTATTACTTCCTCAAGGGTGTTGCGGTACCTGGACAGGGCAAACACCAGTGTCTTGGGTACATCCTTGAGCACATCGAAACCGCCGGCCATATCGCCGTAGAGAGTGGAGTAACCCACCGCCATTTCACTCTTGTTGCCTGTGGTCAGCACCAACAGTCCCATTTTGTTGGAGATCGACATTAACAGCACGCCACGGCAGCGGGCCTGTATATTTTCCTCGGTGGTATCGACCTCGGTGCCCGCGAATTCTTCGGCCAGACTGTCTAAAAAGGCATCAAAGATGGGTTCGATGGAGATCACCTTGTGACTGATGCCCAGCTTGCCCGATTGCTCTGCCGCATCTTCCACACTCATTTGCGCGGTGTAGCGAAACGGCATCATTACCGCTTCCACCCGGTCCGGACCCAGTGCGTCGACGGCTATCACCAGGGTCAGCGCTGAATCAATGCCACCGGACAAACCCAGTACCACACCCCTGAAGCCATTCTTGTTGACGTAATCACGGGTGCCCAGCACCAGCGCCTGGTAAACACTCTCCAGCTCCGACAGTGGCGGCTCAATCCGGGACGGCAACAGCTGGCAAACACCCTTGTCCATCTGCGCGGCCACGCAGTAATCACCCTCCTGGTAGTGGGGCGCCGCGGCCACCAGGCTGCCATCAGCAGCGACTGCAAAGGAGCCACCGTCGAACACCAGCTCATCCTGCCCGCCAACCTGGTTGACGTAGACAATGGGAATACCGTTCTCGAGGGCGCGCCGGGCAACCAGCTCCTGTCGCTGGCCAGGTTTGCCGCGGTGATAAGGCGATGAATTCAGGTTGAGGATGAGCGCGGCACCCGCCTCTCGCGCCTGTGCGCTGGGGCCAACTTCCCAGATATCTTCACAGACACTCAGGGCGGTTGGCACACCGTGGATATCTACCACGCAGGCTGCTGAGCCCGCTTCAAAATAACGTTTCTCGTCAAATACCTGGTAATTTGGCAAGCATTGCTTGGCGTACTCGGCGCGCAGTTCACCGCGGTGCAAAACACCGGCCATGTTATACAGCTTGCCATTCCGGCGACGTGGATAGCCAATGATCACGTAGCTATCGCCAATCGCCTCGCACAGCCTTGCCAGTACCGCTGTCACACGCCGCTCAATACTGGGCCGTAACAACAGGTCTTCGGGGGGATAACCACTCAGTGTCAACTCGGGAAACACCAGTACTGGCTTGGCACTGATCGCCTCCGCACGCTGCACCGCGGCCAGGATTTTATCGACGTTACCGTCGAAATCACCCACCATTGTGTTGAGCTGCACCATAAAAATATCGAAAGCTGGCATGCGGTCGAACCCGGATTCTGGAGGCGGCATATTGTGCGTCAATCCGCGTTCGTAAGCAAAGAGAGCAGCGGGTACACTAGGCACTTTCGGGCCCTGGAATAAGAAAATATGGCGGACAAGCCAGCGATCCTGACTCGACCTAAAGAGCGCGCTTCAGATTTGCAGAACGTCACCCTGTTTCGCATTTACGTGTTCTACCGCTCATTCCTGTCCATCGTGTTATTGCTCAGCCTGGTCAGTGCGGATACCCGTCAACTGCTGGGCATCCTCAATCCCACCCTGTACCTGTATGTCGCCATCGCCTATATGGCAACCAACCTGATACTGCTGGGCATGATAAAGACCGTTTATGCGACCGGGCAGGTGGGCCTGTTCGTCATATTTTTTATCGACATACTGGTCATTACCCTGTTGTCTGACAGCAGCGGCGGCATGGCCAGTGGGCTGCCAATTCTGTTGGTAGTGACCGCTGCCATCAGTGCGGTACTCATCAGCAACCGCACCATAGCCACACTGGTCGCCGCGCTCAGCGTAATTGCCCTGCTGGCCGACAGCCTGCGCCTGATCAACGAGCAGGTTTTACCCATGAACACCCTCCTCCCGGCCGGTATGCTGGGGGCGTTGATTTTTGCTGTCTCCATCCTCATCCAGGTGGTGACAAGCCGGGTGGGTGCAGCAGAGGAACTGGCTCGCAAGCGCGCCAATGACCTGTACGACCTGCAGCGCTTGAACGAGCAGATAGTACGGCACCTGCAGACGGGCATCCTCATGGTGTACAACAATGGCTCGGTACGAATAATGAACCAGGCGGCCACCCGGTTATTGGACCCTGAGCACCCTGTGCCACTGGAACAGGGCCGTGTGCTCAGTGACTATCACCCGGAGCTGGCAGAGCAGTACCAGCACTGGCGCCGCTACGGCACCCACCTGCCCACGCCCATCCGCATCAGCGAAGAAGTACCAGCCATCGTTGCCAACTTCCGCGCCCTGAAAAATACCGATGACAGCGATACCCTGGTTTTTTTGGAAGACTACAGCCCGGTAACCCAACAGGCCCAGGCACTCAAACTGGCCTCGCTGGGCAGGCTGACCGCCAGTATCGCCCACGAGATTCGCAATCCCCTGGGTGCTGTCAGCCATGCCGCTCAACTACTGGGCGAGTCTGAACAGCTACCGGCAAGCGATCGCCGTTTGACAGAGATAATCCAGCAGCATACCCAGCGCATTAACGCGCTGATAGAAAATGTCATGCAGATCAGCCGCCGCCAGGCGCCGAAACCTCAATCCCTGTCCCTGAAGGGCTGGCTGACACAGTTTGTCAAGGAATACCGGGGCACACTAACCGAGAACTCCACCATTGAACTGGAGCTGCCAGAAGATATGATTGACGTTGAATTTGACCCAGAACACCTGCAGCGGGTGCTAAGTAATTTGCTGGACAATGGCCTGCGCCACTCACAAATCGTAACCCGGCAGGCTTCAGCCATTATCCGCGTGAGTTGGGAACATCTGGCCGGTCGCTGCCTGATCGATATCATAGACCATGGCCTGGGGGTCCCTGTATCCGAGCGGGCAAAATTATTTGAGCCGTTTTATACTACGATGGAAAAAGGCACCGGACTGGGACTGTACATGTGCAAGGAGCTCTGTGAAATCAACAATGCTACGCTGACATATCGAAAGGACGCAGAAGATCGAAGCTGCTTCCGTATCGCCATTGTCTGCCGCAACTGACACCACGCTGATTGAATGAAACCATGACCACCCAGACCGTATTAATCGTCGACGATGAGCCGGATATTCTGCAACTGCTGGATATCACTCTCAACCGCATGGGTTTGAATACCTGTTGCGCCGCCGATCTTAAGACCGCGCAAGCCGCACTGGTCGAGCACAGCATAGACCTGTGCCTGACCGACATGAAATTGCCGGACGGCAATGGCATCAGCCTGGTGGAACACATCCAGCTCGAGCACCCGGATATTCCGGTCGCCATGATCACCGCTCACGGCAGCGTGGAAACTGCGATAGCAGCACTGAAGGCGGGCGCCTTCGACTTCATCAGCAAGCCCATTGAACTGAAAAGATTGCGCAGCCTGGTTACCACGGCACTCAAAATTTCCCCCCGCGCAACGGAGGAGGATGAGTCCACTCCCAGCCTGATCGGCGAGACAGCTGTCATCCTTGAGCTGCGCGCCCAGATAGCAAAGCTGGCGCGCAGTCAGGCGCCGGTGTACATCAGCGGTGAATCCGGTAGCGGCAAGGAGATCGTAGCCCGGCTGATCCACGCCAAAGGGCCTCGCGCCAACGGTCCCTTTATGGCGGTAAACTGTGGTGCCATTCCACAGGAGTTAATGGAGAGCGAGCTGTTCGGCCACACCAGGGGCAGCTTCACCGGTGCCACAGATGACAAGCTCGGCTTGTTCCAGGCGGCCCAGGGCGGCACCCTGTTTCTTGATGAAGTTGCCGACCTGCCACTGGCCATGCAGGTAAAGCTGCTGCGGGCCATTCAGGAAAAGGCGGTACGACCGATCGGCGCTGCGGAAGAAATCGCCACCGACATCCGTATTCTCAGCGCCACCCACAAGAACCTGGCCGAGGAAATTGCCGAAGGTCGTTTCCGCAACGATTTGTACTACCGTATTAACGTGATAAGTCTGCATGTACCGGCGCTGCGCGAGCGCCGGGCCGACATTCCGCTGCTGGCAGGCTTCCTGCTGCAACGCATGGCGCTCGCCACAGAACATCCCCCCCACACGCTGCATGCCTCAGCGCTGGAAGCGCTGGCTCAATACTCCTTTCCCGGCAATGTCCGGGAACTGGAAAACATCCTGGAACGGGCCTGCACCCTTAGCAGCAGCGACACTATCCTGGCCGAGGACCTGATACTGCCCGATCAGGTGCCCAGCACAACACCATCACCTGGCAAAGAGAAGCCGGTGCCGCTGGAAGCTTTATCCGGCAACCTCGACAACTACCTGGAAAACATAGAGCGCGATATTTTGACACGCGCACTGGAAGATTCGCGCTGGAACAAAACCGCTGCCGCCAAAATGCTGGGCATCAGTTTCCGCTCACTGCGATATCGACTGAATAAGTTGGATCTTAACTAAATCCTGCCCACCTGCACCTGCTAGACTTTCTTGTTATATCTCTACCGATAGCAATGTGACGACACGAATGTCGCCGCACAGGGAATGTGGACTATGGATGGTCACAGGCGGGGTTTCACCTTGCTGGAATTACTGGTTTCGCTGGGGCTGGTTTCACTGATGACAGTATGGGGGCTACCCATACTGCGTGACGCGGGCCAGGCCGGTGAAGCCGCCCAGTTCAGCCAAATTGTCACTCGTACATTGATGACGGCCAGGCGCCGGGCCGTTGCCACCGGCGAGCGCGTTACCTTCTGCGCCAGTACCAATCAGCACGATTGCGTGAAAAACTGGCGGGGTGAGGTTTCAATCCTGGTGTTTACCGATAGAGATCGAAACTTTCGGCTGGACCCACGGGATACCCTGCACCTTGTTCAACCGCTCAGCCTGCGCCACGGCAATGCCTATTGGCGCGGTTCGCTGGGGCGTCCCTACCTGCGCTTTCGAACCGATGGCAGCGCGGTGGAATACGGGCGCTTCAGTTATTGTCCCCAAACCGGCGACAGGCGCCGCTTTCGCCAGTTGGTTATCAACCGGGTCGGCCGCGTTTATTTACATCACGATGGCAGCGGCAGGTATTCGGTGTGCGGGTAGGGGAAATTGGAGCAAATAAATCTGTCCCCTTTAGTTACCAGCAGAGTGTGCTGGCCGTACCGCCAGAATCCTTGGCCGTCTTGCGGCCCACACTGTCCAGGCTCAATGTAGTGCAGCCGACATCATCTGTCTGGGCACCGGTTGCCACCGCACTGAGCAGGTAACAGCGAGTTATGGCGCCACCGGCGCAGGCCGCGACAGACAAGTTGTAGTAGTCGTCAGGGCTGGTTGTTTTGCCCACCCCAAGCCCGCTACCCACCGCCGACACCGTGGTGGTGTAGCTGTTGTTCTGGGCAAAGAATTTCTCCTGTCGGGCCGCCATGTTGGTCAGCGCAGCGCGGCCATCGGCGCGCCGGGATTTGAGGACACTGCTCTGGTAGGAGGGCAAAACCAGGGCAGTGAGGATACCAATAATAACCACTACGATCATGAGCTCTATCAGGGTAAATCCTCGTGCCACCCGCGCCACCCGCGCCAGCTGAGCACTATTTTTTATTGTCATTATCTGCCCCGGTAAAAATTAGACATTAGCATATGAATCCCGGCTAGTCGTCCGTGACGTCGGTCCAGGTACGCCGGCCGGTCTGAAAGTTCGGACCCGCTGTTACACCGGTATCCGCCGCCGCTCCTTCCATGATCACCGGCGTCTCGCCATCACCGTCCAGTCCGCTGCCAGTATCGACCCCACCCGGGTCAAGATTGGTAATGGTGTCCTGCTTGTCACTCAGCATGGTCAGAATGTCGTAATAGGCTTCGCAGCTGCTATCGATGCTCTCCTCATCGCCACTGCAGGACGCATAGGTAATAAGATCCGAGGCCAGGTCGGTTACACCATTGTCCGCCAGCAATTGTTCAAATTCCTCCTGGGTGTAGATCAGGTCATCGCGCACCGCTTCCACATCCTCTACCCAGTCGTCGTCACCGTAGCAGCTAGCACCGCCATAGTGCCAGAACAGGGTGGATTCAAAAAACGCATCATCATCGTCCAGACCCGATATATCGGCGCGCAGGCCGCCGATGATTTCATAATTGCTGGATTCAATGCTGTCAGAGCTATCATAATCCACCTCCAGAAGCACCTGGTCACCATTGCCCAGCAGAACAGGATTAATCAAATCATCCGGGGTTTGCACGATGATTTTATCGAGCGAGCAACCGGTAGTGTTACAGCTGGTAAAAATATCGCGATTAATGAGCTGCGTTACCAGGGCGCCATTGCGATAACGGGCATTGGTGATCGAATCGCTCTTGTTCACACATTTGGTGTTGGTGGGGTGCAGCCCCCCCGCCAGGATGGCCATATCGTCAAATTTGTGGCGCACGGTGCCGCCGGAATTGAGCAGGTCCTGGGAGGTGAATATCAGGGTTTTATTATCATCATCCCTTAGTTGTCCATTACCATTCCAGTCGCGCAGCTTCTCGTGAATCATGGCCTGGTATTTGACCACGTTGTACTCGCGGTCATCCAGCACCAGCACGCTGCCGGGTGACAGGTCGGCATTGGCAATCACCACAATCCACTCGTCGTCGAGATCAATAAATCTCGAATCACCCAACTCGATATGGCCAGTTGCTATCGGCCCGTGATCAAAGTAATCCACATAAACCCGGCCGGTTTTTTTATCGTACTGGTGGGTGTGCTTCATGGTCTTCTCGCCGATTCCATCGCAATTCTTGTACAGTGCCTTGCCATCATCACCCTCCAGGTCACAGGCAACGTCGTAAGGATAGTCGGTATCCACGTCAATATGACCGCCCTGGAAACCCAGCACACAATCACCTTCACACGGTGGCGCGGCCGGCGGCACCACGTAGTTAAGCAACTGGGCGTCAACACCGTCAGAGACCCGGGCAATGGTGGTTTGTGACATCACCCCGCTAGGCTGCTGCCACATCGTTACCACGTCTTCCGGGTCGCTCAGATCGCCGTCTGCATTGGCATCGATATTATCCAAATTATTGAGCGCGCCACTCTGGTCCAGATCAAAAATAGTCGAGCCCGGTGAACCACCATCCAGGTAATAGGCTTCGACGATATAGTTGTCACGCGTTGACGGTTGAGTGACAGTAACCTTGACCCGACCGCCGCGCAATTGTGGCGGGCTCAATACCCGAAATCCCGCCGGCAGCTCTACCTTCCAGCCATGCTTGCTGGCCCAGTCAATAGCGCCAGCATCGGGATTAAAGGTCTGCACTGTCTCGGAAATATCGGTAGCGGTATAAGTCAGGTCACCCGACAGGGTTTGTGACAACAGTTCCTGGTCGTCCGCGCTGGGAGGCGTCGTACCCTTGTCCCAGATACCGTACAGAGCCTGCGTGGTCGTGGTTGCTATTTCTCCCGCTGTAAACAGGCGACCGGTGCCAAAGTAGACGATGTGACCCACACCCGGGTGCAGTGTAACTTCCGGGGGTTGAATGATGGGCTGGGTAGAGGTGCCGGGATGCAAGGGGGTACCGGAATAGGCTACCGCCCATGTGTCAGCCGAGGTGCTGCTAAGATCAAACTTCCACAGTTGGCCATCGATATCACCGGCATAGACAATATCAGCGGTACCGTCGCGATTGACATCAACCAGGGTGGGTGCTGACAGCCCATTGGGAGATATCGTGCTGCCACTGGACGTGCTCAACTTGCGCACGTCGCCGTCATCTATATCTATGATATAGAGCATTGCCACACCGTTGGTGCTGACATAGCCATTGCCCACGATCGCATACCATTTTTGGTCGTTAAGTTTAGCGATTACCGGTTGGCCGTAGCTATAGCCCAGGTCGGCGTCGCTAGTGGCGTCCAGTTCCCACATGACCTTGATATCGCTGCCCGAACTTGCGCTTTCACTGGAGATACTCGGGTTGGTAATATCCAGGCCGAACCAGCCCTTGCCGCCGGCGCCCAGGCCACCGACCAACATGGTGCGCCAAACCCCGGCGCTATCGCCGGGAAAACGCACATCCTGGGCCGTCAAATTTCCGTCCACGCCGTAGCGATGGGAATAGGGCCGCCCCGCCAGGCGGTCCAGGTCACCGACCAGCATGGAGGGAATATAGGCCCAGGCCTCGTTGCCGTCATCAGCATCAAAGGCGTGCAACATGCCGTCATTGGCACCCACGTAGATTCTTGCATCCCGGTCCACACGACCGGTACCCGCGGCCCAGGCGGCATAACCATCTACCGTAAAGCTACTATTGGGAGGGCCGACATAGACAGGATTGGAGTGGATAACGTCACCCATTACCGTATACCTGCCCCGGTAACCCCCGTTGGGAGTCTCGTTGGCGCGATCGCCGCGTATAAAATCCAGAATATCGCTGCTGCTGGCGCCACCGTTGGCGGCCACCGCATCCAGCGCTGTTTTTTGCGCGCTAGACAAATTGCCCCAGCGAAACGCTTTTTGGGCGCTGCCGTTATAGGTAATGACCTTGCGGGAGTTAGTCCAGTAACTGGAGGAGCTTGCCTCGGCGGCGGCAAATTGTACATGCGCAGACCAGTTGTCTGGCGGCGAGCCGGGGTTGCTGGGTGAGACGTCGGTCAAATCTACGCTGGTACTGAGGCTACCCGTGGCACTTACCGTGTACTCGATAACATCACCCTGCCAGGCGCCGTTTTCAAACCAGCCACGGTAGGCCTTGGCGCCGTTCGCCAGGTCGGTAGTCGTCAAGGTCAGCGGCGCTATCGAACCCAGGGGTTGATCGGCGGGGTCAAAGGCCCCGGCGGCGTGCAACTGGGCCGTCATCAACAACGGCAGGACGCCTGCGAGTGATCTCAAAAGATGCATGGAATATTTCATAGTAGCCTCCATACCTGCAACGCCTTCAGGGCGAAGCAAGTGTTACGTAAATAGACTGCACAATACGCACCACCGAGCGACCCGATGCGCTGCGGGTGGTATTGCGAAATGTGTGTACGGCGCCGCCGGCAATCCCGCCATTGGGATCCAGTTTCACGGTTTCGCCGGGAATGGGCTTGGCGCCCAGGTATTCGATAACATAACTGTCGTCGTCGTCGACGCTGTTGTCGCTGTGAACCGGACCCTCTTCGACACTGAAATCGCTCCAGTCGGCCTGTTCCAGGTCCAGCGTGTTGGTGGCCGGGTAGAAACCATCCGAGGCGGTTTCAAAATTCCACACGCCGGCATCGGTGGTAATCGTATCTATGCGGGTCTCGGCCGCCTGCAGTGTCGCCTCGGCCCGGTTCATGGCCACCACCTGCTGCTGCATGGTGCTGGCCATCTTCAACTCCATAACGGCGGAGTCCATGGAGCTGATCCCGATCAGGGTCATGGCAAACAGGATCAGCAAGCTGACAATCAGTATAGCGCCCGTTTGGCGACCGGACTTAACGACAGTTCTACACAGTTTCACTGGTTTCATAATATCTGCCCCTTAGTTTCGCAGCGCCACAACGGTGCTGTAAAGACTGCGCCGATACGCATCGGCCGGGGTGTAGTCGGCCAGGTCTCCCAACACGTACGTGCGTGCATCCATAAAGCCCGTTTCCGGGCATTCACTGCGCACCAGTACCCACATTTTCACACTCAACACGGTGCTCCAGTCGGTGACATTGTCGGCATCCACATAGCGGTTGCCGATATTGTATTGAAATTGAATGTTTTCAACGCCGGCTATCAATTCTTCAGCGAGCGGGAAATTATTGGCGTCCAGTGCTTCCCGGAACAACCCGGGCACTGCGCCGCTGTTACAGGTGCGACCGGTATCGGCTATGTAATAGGTATAGGCCAGCAATTCGTGCTGTCGCTGCGGTGTATCGAGAACCACGTTGAGGACATCTGCCGTATCGGTACCGAGAAATACTTTGCCCTCGAACAGGGAGCTGCGCAGGTAGACACGGGTGGAGACAAAATCAGCGGTGGCGACCTGCCAGGGCGAGGCGAAGCGCATGGTAATAATATCTCCGCGCAGGTATTCGTCATCATCGATGCAGTCATAGCCAGCCTTGGTATCATTGAGGCCGTGCAGGCCCCGGGATATCATGCGAGCCCAGGTCGTATCGTTGGTAACGCAGGTATTGGCGGCAGCAGAGGGTCCCAGCGAGCCCGCGATAGTCGTGATATCAGAGTTGCCTCCCAGGTAACCCGAGCGGCGCAGATCTGCCACCAGGATCTCTACGGCGGTACGGCCATTTTCCTGCAGGCGAGTAATGTTATCCGTGGCCGAAAAAGTCGCACGCGAACTGAGGAAAATATCCATCAAGCCATTAAACATAATGGCCACCAGCAGCAGCGATACCATAATCTCGATGAGGCCGAGGCCGCGCTGGCGGCGCTGTAACTTGTGGCTGGATTTCACTGTCATGGCGTTCATCTCAGGCACCTGTTCAAAAAGTCACAGTGAGTTGGTAGCAGTCAAGATCGTCAGCAGACGCCGGTGGACAGGTAGTACCGGTGGAACCGCTGTGGTCATCATCCCAGCGTACGCTGATGGTGAAACTTGTCGTTGTGCCTACCCGCGCCACCGCACCGGAAGATAAGGGCAGCATGGCCGGCACAACCGTATCATCGGCGGTGGTATAACCCTTCATTTGCTGCTGCCACTGACTGATGTCGTAGGCGGCCATCTGCGCGGTGGAGCAGGTATTGGCCACACAATCCGGTGGATTGTTGTCGGCGGCGGTGTGATTGTAGGCATTGGCCAGCACCTGGGCCTGGTTGACCCACATCCGGTCGGCAATATCATTGGCCAGCAGAGCGGCCATACCGTAACTGTGGGATGATTGCAGACTCTTCAGTGCGGTTACCTGCATGCCGGCGACGCCCATTATGCCGATCGAAAGCACCAGCATAGCGATCAACACTTCAATCAGTGTGAAGCCCCTGGCCTGATTCAAACACGTCAGTAGTTTATTTTTATGTTGCATATCAGCCCCCCGGTACCAGGCAGTCTGTTTCGCCCGTATCCGGTGCCGGCATGACGCTGGCCCGCCCCAGGATTGAAATAACCAACCCCTTGGCATCGGCGCCAAATCCCCGATCATCACAAAAAACCATTACCTGGGTGGAGGAAATGCTGGTCTGGCCACTGGCACGAAAGGTGATGAAATCATCCACGCCCGAGGTGCCGTAAAGGGTGATCTTGCCCTTCAGAGACTCGCGCACCTGTAACACTTCCTCACCGGCATCGACGGTGGCATCCCGGTCTGGATCGACAAATACCATCCAGCCCTGGTGCCAACCGCCGGAGGTCACACAGGCGGTACCACCGGCATTGGCTTTGCAAAGTGTCACTGCGGTATTGCGGCCCACCGCCTCGGCCCGGGATATTTGCATGGAGGCCACCAGGTCGTTGGCACCGGCCCGCAGCCGGCTGTCATTCATCCAACCGTCGGGACTGGGCAGCGCCTGCGTCAGGAGGATAGCCAGTATGGACAGCACCACCATCAGCTCTAACATCGTGAACCCGGAATGTTTATGGGGATATTTCATGCCCCGAACATAATACCCGGTGGGGGTAAATACCACACAGACCCGATAAACGGTCACATTGGGGGATTAACGGTCAAAAATAGGTGAATTGTGTGATTCAGTTCACAGCGCGTAGGGTCTGGACCCCGCCCCTACACTGTTTTCAGGCGCAATTCCCGCGGCATGGTGAAGGTAATATTTTCCTCGCGACCAGCCATCTCGGTGGGTGCTTCGGCGCCCAGTTTCTGCAGGCCCTCTATCACTTGCTGCACCAGCAATTCCGGTGCCGAAGCGCCAGCGGTCACCCCCACCTGTCGCTTGCCACGCAACCAGGCCGGATCAATATCATCAACGCTATCGATAAGATGGGCCTCCGCCTGCATGCGCTCAGCCAGTTCACGCAGGCGATTGGAATTGGAACTGTTAGGCGAACCCACGACCAGCACCAGGTCACAATCTTGCGCCAACTGTTTAACCGCATCCTGGCGGTTTTGCGTGGCATAGCAAATATCGTCCTTGCGCGGTCCATGGATGTCGGGAAAACGCTGCCGCAGGGCTTCTATTACCGTCGCCGTATCGTCCATAGACAGGGTGGTCTGGGTCACATAAGCCAGGGTATCCGGGTTGAGTACAGCCAGCTGTTGCACCTGCTGCTCGGTTTCGACCAGGTAAATATCACCACCGGCGGCGCGATTGTACTGGCCCATGGTGCCCTCGACTTCAGGGTGTCCGCGATGGCCAATAAGAATACATTCGCGCCCTTCACGAGAATAGCGGGCCACTTCCATATGCACCTTGGTTACCAGCGGGCAGGTGGCGTCAAAAACCTGTAAGCCCCGCTCTGCGGCTTCGCTGCGCACCGCCTGGGAAACGCCATGGGCACTGAAAATTACGATGCTGTCGTCTGGCACTTCGTCCAGTTCATCGACAAACACGGCACCCCGCTCACGCAATCCGTCCACGACATACTTGTTGTGCACCACCTCGTGGCGCACATAAATAGGTGCACCAAACACATCCAGGGCCCGATCGACAATGGCTATGGCCCGATCGACACCGGCGCAAAATCCTCTTGGATTGGCCATTTTTATCTGCATGTTAACAGCCTCGCTCAATGCAATTCTGCCGCTTCAACACGATGAACCAGCACATCAAACAGTATAGTTCGTCCAGCCAGCGGGTGGTTAAAATCTACGGTCACCCAGTCACCATCCATGCTCACCACCAAGCCCGGCACCTCACCACCACCGGCATCGGCAAAGTAAAACATCAGGCCTATTTCAAGCTCCGCATCGTCATCAAACTGGTCGAGGCCTACCTCCTGCACATTACTGTTATTGGGCATCCCAAAGGCATTTTCCGGGGTGACCGTGTAGATATGCCGCTGACCCGCCGACATGCCAAACAGCAAGCGCTCAAAACCCGGCAGTAAACTGCCATCGCCAATAACGAAATCCACCGGATCACCGGCAAAGTTGGTATCGATCTCCGATCCGTCTTCCATGCTGAGGGAAAAGTTGAGGAAAACTCGCGTGCCCTCACTAACCGGCACATCAATCTCGGTCACTGCTTGTCCCCCTCCTTGCGCCCCTGGAACAGGGTATCCAGGATCATCATGGCAGCGCCAACGCTAATCGCTGAATCTGCCAGGTTAAAGGCCGGAAAATACCAGCTGGCGTAATGTACAGAGATAAAATCTACCACATGTCCCAGGGTGACCCTATCCCACAGGTTGCCGATAGCACCGCCCAGGATAAAACTGAGACTCCAGGCCATCAGCCATTCCTCACGCTTGAGCCGGCTCAGCCAAACGCAGATAATAATACTGATGCCCAGCGCAATCGCACTGAAAGCCCAGCGCTGCCAACCGCCCGCGTCGCTGAGAAAACTGAAGGCGGCGCCGGTATTGTACTGCAGGCTCATGTTCAATATCGGCAGCACGGCCACTGCCCGCCCGTACTCAAGACCGCTCTCAGCCAGGCCCTTGGTCCACTGATCGGCCAGCACCACCAGCAGGGCCAGTGACAGCCACAGGCAAAAGCGCAGCCGATCGGACAGGGTGCTAAGCATATTTGCGCTGCTCGCCGCTGCCATCGATATTCTCTATACAGCGACCGCAGAGACTGGGGTGTGCTGCATGTGTACCCACGTCCGCGCACCGGTGCCAGCAGCGTTCACACTTCTCGTGTGCACTCACTACCACCTGCAGGGCCAGGCCTTCTACGTCAGTTGACGCTGCCCCGACGGGGGCGGCATCCAGCAATTCCACCTGTGCATCCGAGGTGATCAACACAAAACGCAGCTCTTCCTCCAACTCGGCCAGGATGTCTGCCAGCTCTTCGCTGCAGTACAGTGTCACCGCAGCATCCAGCCCGCCTTTGAGGGCGCCCTGGCTGCGCTGGTTCTCCAACTCGCGGTTTACCGCGTCGCGCACAGCAATGATCTGATCCCAGAAGTTTTCACCCATGGCCTGGCTAACATCCCGTCTGAACAGGCCCTGATACCACTCAACCAGGAATACCGATGATTCACGCTGTCCAGGCAGGTTTTCCCATATTTCCTCAGCGGTAAAACTGAGTATGGGCGCTATCCAGCGCACCAGTGCCTCGGCAATGTGGTACATGGCGGTTTGCGCCGAGCGGCGCGCCAGGCTGTCAGCCTGGGTGGTGTACTGGCGGTCCTTGATGATATCCAGGTAGAAGCCACCCATTTCACTGACGCAAAAATTATGCAGCTTCTGGTAAATCTGGTGAAACTGAAAATTATCGTAGCACTGTACAATGTCGTCCTGTAAGCGCGCCGCGCAGTCGATGGCCCAGGCATCCAGTGCCAGTAACTGGTCCGCTGGCACTGCGTCCCGCGTCGGATCAAATCCATCCAGGTTAGACAGTAAAAAACGCGCGGTATTGCGAATACGGCGATAGGAATCCGAGGTGCGCTTGATGATTTCATCCGAGTAGTGCACCTCGCCACGAAAATCGGTGGCGGCCACCCACAGGCGCAAAATATCTGCGCCCAGCTCATTCATGGCCTTGCGGGCCGGCACCACGTTACCGAGGGATTTGGACATCTTGCGACCGTCGCCATCAACCGTAAAACCGTGGGTCAACAGGGTTTTATAGGGTGCCTCGCCCACCGAGCCAACGCTGGTTAACAGGGATGACTGAAACCAGCCACGGTGTTGGTCTGACCCTTCCAGGTACAAATCTGCCGGAAACTGTAGTTCTTCACGCTCACGCAGCACACAGGCATGGGTAACGCCGGAATCAAACCACACATCCAGGGTGTCGCCAACCTTGTCATACTGATCCGCCTCGGCGCCCAGCAACTCTTCCGTGTCGAGTTCAAACCAGGCATCAATGCCCTGCTCCTCGACTCGCTTGGCCACCGCTTCGATAAGCTTGGCAGTATCCGGGTGCAATTCGGCCGTTTCCTTGTGCACGAACAAGGGGATGGGCACACCCCAGGTACGCTGCCGGGAAATACACCAGTCGGGGCGACCCTGCAGCATAGACTCCAGGCGAGCGCGGCCCCAATCGGGAATATATTCCACTTTTTCGGCGGCGGCCAGAGCCTGCGGCAACAAACCCGCCTGTTGCAGGCCGATAAACCATTGTGGCGTGGCCCGGAAGATAATGGGTGTTTTGTGGCGCCAACAGTGTGGATAGGAGTGTTCAACAGACTCGGCAAACAGCAATGCGCCGCGCTCTTCCAGCAGCTCAACAATTGCGCCATTGGCCTTGAGCACATGCTGGCCGGCGAACAATTCCGTAGCGGGCAGGTACACGCCATTGCCACCTACCGGATTCAACACTTCCAGGCCGTATTTAAGGCCGACAATATAGTCATCCTGACCGTGCCCGGGTGCGGTGTGCACCGCGCCAGTACCGGCTTCGGTGGTGACATGTTCACCCAGGATCACCGGTACCTGCCGGTCATAGAAAGGGTGCTGCAACAACTGGCCTTCCAGCGCAGCGCCTACGCAAGTGCCCACGATTGTGTAATCATCCCAGCCAATACGCTGGCACACCGCTGCAACCAGATCGGTTGCCAGCACCAGCGCCTGGTCACCACGCACCACCAGGGAATACTCCAGCGCCGGATGCAAACTGACTGCCATGCTGGCAGGCAGTGTCCAGGGCGTGGTGGTCCAGATGGGAATGGCGACCTTGGCGGGACCTGTAGCGACACCAAAGGCAGCCAATAGCGCCGCTGTATCGACCGCCGCGTAGGCCACATCAATAGCGGGCGAGATTTTATCCTGGTGTTCTACTTCGGCCTCAGCCAGGGCAGAACCGCAGTCCAGGCACCAGTGCACGGGTTTGGAGCCCTGGTGAAGATGACCGTTCTCGATGATTTTGCCGAGGGTGCGGATAATATTGGCCTCGAACGCAAAATCCATGGTCAGGTAGGGATTGTCCCAATCACCCAGCACGCCCATGCGCTTGAAGTCTTCACGCTGGGTATCGACCTGGCGTTGCGCATACTGACGACACTTGTCGCGAAACTCACGGGCACTCAACTTGACCCCGGGCTTGCCGACCTTCTTTTCGACATTCAATTCGATAGGCAAGCCGTGGCAGTCCCAGCCCGGAATGTAAGGGGCATCAAAGCCGGCCAGGGTGCGGGATTTGACCACTATATCCTTGAGAATCTTGTTGACCGCATGACCCACGTGCAGCTCTCCATTGGCGTAGGGAGGACCATCGTGCAAGATGTATTTTGGCTTGCCAGCATTGGCCTTGCGAATCTGGCCATATAAATCCTCTGCCTGCCACTGCGCCAACCGCGCCGGTTCCCGCTGGGCCAGGTTGGCCTTCATGGGAAAAGCCGTGTGCGGCAAATTGAGGGTATCTTTGTAATTACTCATTGTTTAAAAAACTCATGTCCGTAGGCAATATCTTGATGGATTTGTTGTTTAAGTTCATCCAGGGAAGCAAATTTCTGCTCATCCCTGATCTTTTCCCGAAAAGTTACGGTAATGGTCTTGCCATACAGGGAGGCATCGAAATCCAAAAGATGCACTTCCAGGTTGGCGCGAAACCCGTCCCCAACAGTGGGTCGCGTGCCAACATTGGCCACCGCCGGTAACGCCGTCGGGCCAATACCGCTTACCTCTACCACGTAGACACCACTCAGCGGTGCCCGCAAGCGGTGCAACTGCATATTGGCCGTGGGGGCGTTCAGGGTACGGCCACGCTGATCGCCGTAAACCACCTTGCCGGTAATACTATAGGGTTGACCCAGCAGGTCTTCCGCCATGGCAAAATCAGCGGCCAGCAGGGCTTCGCGAACACGGGTACTGCTTACCCGGCCACCGGAGATACCCAGGGTATCTGTATGCATGGTCTCGTAATCATGGCGCAGGCCCGCTGCTTTCATCATTTCGAAATCGCCTTTGCGGTCATGACCAAACCTCAGGTCATCACCCACCACGATATAACGCACCCCCAGCCCATCGACAACGATGCGCTGGATAAAGTCGGCAGCGCTCATCTTGCGCAGCGCCTCGTCAAAACGAATGCGCAATACCCGGTCGATACCGAGTACCTCAAGCGCCCGAAACTTCTCCCGAAAACTCATTAAGCGTGGCGGCGCTTCGCTGGGCGCAAAAAACTCCCGCGGCAGCGGCTCAAACAAAATCACCACCGACGGCAAGTTCAATTCTGCTGACTTTTCCAACAGGTGCCCCAACACCGCCCGGTGTCCGTTGTGAACACCATCAAAGGCGCCAATAGTGGCGACGCAACCACGATGCCGCGGTCGCAAATTGTGAAGACCTCGTATGAGCTCCATTTCTGTCGGGGGTATGCCAGTAAAACCCGGCATTATAGCGAACTCAGGAAGGTTTTTGGGTGTAAAAATCTCGCATGCGTGTGCCCATTATCATTTGGGTGCCAACATAGACAACCAGGCCCTCCGCCACCAGCAGGGTCAATTGCATGGAACGCTCCCACCAGTGCCACTGTTGCCACAACTCCGGCGCCGGTGTCAGCAGCACCAGTGCCCCCACCATGGCGACGGTCGCCACCAACAGGCGTAGCAAAAACCGCTGCCAACCGGGTTGGAAATCAAGTATCCCGCTGCGCCGCAGACCGCGTAGTAACAAGCCCGCATTGAGAAACGCCGCCAGGCTGGTGGCCAGGGCAAGACCCACATGGCCAACATTCCAGAGGGTATACAACGGGATAACAAACAACAGGTTGAGCACCATGTTGGCTACCATGGCAGTAATACCGATTTTTACCGGCGTCACCATGTCCTTGCGGGCATAGAAGCCGGGCGCCAGTATTTTTATCGACATAAAGGCCAGTAGACCCAGGCTGTATGCCCGCAGGCTCAAACTGGACATATTGACATCGGCGGCCGACAGGGCGCCATACTGGAACAGGGTAACCAGGATGGGCGGCGCCAACAATATCAGCGCGACACTGGCGGGCAGGGCGATTAATAACACGGCCCGCAGACCCCAATCGATTGTTTCGGAAAATTGCTGGCTGTCCGAATCGGCCTGCAGCCTGGACAGGCGCGGCAGGATTACCGTGGCAATGGCAATGCCAAATACACCCAGCGGCAGCTCCGTGAGCCGATCGGAGTAATACAGCCAGGAAACGCTGCCGGTGGGCAGAAACGAGGCCAGCACCGTGTCCAGCAACAGGTTTATCTGGCTGACCGACACCCCGAACAAAGCCGGCACCATCAGCGCAAGAATCTGCCTGACCCCCTCATGCTGGGTATCCCAACGCGGCCGGGGCATTAACTCCAGGCGGTACAGAAAGGGCACTTGAAACAGCAATTGTACAACGCCGGCCAGGAACACCCCCCAGGCCAACGCAAAAACCGGCTCCTCAAACCAGGGTGAGGCCACCAGGGCGGCCGCTATCAACGACAGGTTGAGCCACACCGGGGTAAAGGCGGGTACCGCAAAACGGCCGTAGCTATTGAGCACTGCGCCACAAAAGCCGGTCATGGAGATCAGGAATAAATAGGGAAAGGTGATACGGATCATGTCGGTAGTGAGGGCAAATTTATAGGCATCACTGAGAAACCCCGGTGCGAACAGGGCCGTCATCGCCGGTGCCGCCACGACCATCAACAGGGTTAATATCAACAGGCTGCCACCCAGCACCCCCGCCACCCGATCCAGCAAATCGCGTACCAGTGCCTGGGAGCCGCGTTGTTTGTAGTCGGCCAACACCGGCATGAAGGCCTGCGAAAAAGCCCCTTCAGCAAACAGTCGGCGCAGGAAATTGGGTATTTTGAAGGCCACAAAAAAGGCATCGGCATTGGCGGTGGCACCAATAAACCCGGCTATCACAATATCGCGAACCAGGCCCAGCACCCGCGACAGCATGGTCATGGAACCCACCACGGCACTGGAGCGCAGCAAACGGGTATCGTGGCCCGCCAGTGACTCTGAAGTCTGTTCCTGGGTCATAGCCAGCGCTGCCTGAGGGCATCACCGTGAATCTGCAACCACTGCAGGGTGATCAGGGTATGGCCATTGTTAATCAGGCCCTGCTCCAGCCATTGCAACACCTGCGGCCGGGGCAATACATGCACCCGTATGTCTTCGCCCTCCTCGGCGCAACCGTGCAAACCACCGGCAGCGGCACTGCTGACCTTGCCGACAAACAGACGTACCTGCTCGGTGCAGGCACCCGCACTGGGATAAAAGCAGGCTACTGGTTCGAGCTGTTCTATATGTAGGTCCGCTTCTTCCTGCGTTTCACGCCGGGCAACCTTCTCATCATCTTCGCCAGCCTCAACTACACCGGCCACCAGTTCCAGCATCCACGGGCTGTCCGAGTTGCGCATGGCGCCGACTCGAAATTGTTCCAACATAACCAGCTCGTCACGCAGCGGGTCCCAGGGCAGCACCCCTACCGCGTCACCCCGGTCGAACACTTCCCGGCGCAGGGTTTCACTCCAGCCACCGGCAAACAGGCGGTGCTGCAGACGCAGCTGCCGCACAGAGAAGTGACCCTGCCAGCTCCTGGACTCATCAAGAATGCGCACGTCATCGGCGCCAAATTGAATGCGCATGACTACTGGAACCGGCTGCCCGTATACCAGTTTACGTCGCGCGCCTCACGGTCAACCTGGTCGACCACATCCAGTATCATGACAAACAGGGCCATGCGCACTAACACCCCGTTATCAGTCTGGCGGAAGATGGCCAGGTTCGGGTTGTCATTGAGGTCGTTGTCCAACTCGTTGGCACCGGCGCGGGAATCCCGCGGCAGCGGGTGCATGATCACCGTGTTGGGCTCGCAGTTCTCGGTATAGATGTTTTGGTTGAGCCGAAAGCGGCCCCGGTACACATCGGCCTCTTCCCGGCTGCCAAAACGCTCTTCCTGGAGGCGCGTTGAATAGGCAATATCGACATGGGCGATGTGCGCCTCCAACTCCTCTGTTTCGGTAACCTGGTGGCCGGCCTCGCGCATGGCCTCGACAATATCCCCGGGCATGCGCAATTCAGGCGGAGCAATAAGATGCACAGTGAGGCCCTGGTACACCGTGAGCAGCTTGCACAGGGAGTGCACGGTACGCCCGTGGCGCAGATCGCCTATCAGTGCGATGCGCAGCTTGTCTATACTGCCGCCGCGCCCCTGTATCTCACTCTTGATGGTATACAAGTCCAGCAGGGCCTGGCTGGGGTGCTCGTTGGCGCCATCGCCACCGTTAATCACCGGTACCCGGCTGGCAGCGGCAAACTCAGCCACCGAACCCTCTTCCGGGTGGCGCATGGCAATAACATCACTGTAACCACTCATAACCCGGGCCGTGTCATAGAGTGATTCGCCCTTGGTGATGGCCGAGTGCTCAAAGCCTGTGGTTTCCCGAACATGGCCACCCAACAGGTCAAAGGCACAGCCAAAGCTGACCCGGGTGCGGGTACTGGGCTCAAAAAACATTGCCCCCAGGATGGCCCCTTCCAGCACATGGGTAATACGCTGGCGGTGCGCATAGGGCCGCATGCGATCGGCGACCGCAAACAGGGCCTCTATATCGGCTAGTTCAAATTGACTGACTGAAAGTATGTGGCTGCCTGCAAACTGCACGCTAACTCTCCGGGTAACTATTGCCGGCTATTATAATCCGCGTAGTCAGCCAAAAAACGGTAATAATCCGTGTAAATTTGGGGCCAGAGTAAAATGGCACTTACTTTTACGCACAATGACGTATATCCGGCCACAGCCTACAGTAGCTACTTTCAAGACACGCCGTAAACCCATCCCTGGGGGCTCGGCAGCAGCGTCCCTGCTGCTGACGGTCTAAAAAGTAGCTACTGTAGTCTGTGTCCTAACGCCGTTTTTTCTTAGGTAAGTACCATTTTACTCTGACCCCGATCCACGGGCGCCCCGCAATAGATCAATTTCCGGGGCTACCTCCGCCAACAGCTCTATCGCCTCTGGCTTGCTGAGGCGCTGCCCATTGCGCCACCAGCTAACAGCACGCCAGGGCCCGGCCCGTACATAGATAAAATCTTCCATCTCCTCGAGTCGATAGCTTTTGGACATGCCCAGCATAAGAATTGATGACTTTTCCAGGGAGGTACCAGCCGGACGAAATTTATCCTCCATCCCCGCTCTACGGTGTCTAGATTGTGCCAACGCCAGGTAAGGGCAGGTCATCATACTGAATTCCGCCGCCTCCAAGCGCATCGGCCCGTCGACAAAAAGCCTGCCGGTAAAACTGGCGGGGCCACCGATAAACCAGTACTCCCGCTCCAGCAGGGGCTGGGAGCTGATGGCACAGAGCTTTTTCTTGAGCGCCTCAACACGCACCTGTTGATCGAGAATCCTGAAGTCGTATTCACCGGTTTCCGGGTCACACCAGACCCCTTTGGGAATCGGGTAGCCACGGGAATCGCGCGGCAGAGCGGCCAGAATCTCGGGCACGGGATGATCAAACTTTGATGGGGGCATGCTGATATTCAGGCCAGTAGTTCATCGCCGTATTCTAACAGCTGCTGTAATAGCTGTTGTTTTTCCTCGCCAAGGCTTTCGTCGGCCTGCAGCGCTTCGATGGTGGCGTGATAGTCATCCATGGTGATGCTGGCGCCCGCCTCCGGGTCGGTGAGGTATTGAAAGCGGAATTCCTCCCACTGGGCAGTCTCCTCAGGCGTCAAACTGTCCGGAAAGTTACGCGCCCGGTAGCGAAACAACATCTCGGACAGGCGCGAATCCTCAAACACGAAGCTCTGGTCACGCAATTGTTCCGGGGTGGCCGCTCTTATCTTCTCCATACTGCGCTTGTCGGCATCACCAAAAAATCCACCGCTGTACAGCATGCGATCGGGATCAGTGACAGCGGAAAACTCGCGGTCTTTATATACTTGTTGCAACTTGTCTGCCAGGCCGGTAATAGCCACCAATTGCTGGCGATTGGCCCGGCACAGGGCACCATCAATACCCAGCCGTTGGGCCGTGGCCGGGTCCAGCAGTTTAGGCGTGGCTATCACCGGTGATTTATTGATATGGATGCTCTTGATGCCGAGTCGCTCGGTACCTGCTGGCAAATCGGCGCTGGGGGTGAACAATCGCTGCCGCAGGGCGTCCACGTCCAGCTCCACCAAAGGCGCAGGATCCACCGCCAGGTCGTAGCAAATAATCTCGTTTTTATTGCGTGGATGGCGGGTAATCGGCACCACCAGGCCAATATTGTTGCGGGCTGCACCAAACATCCCCGATACATGCAACACCGGCTTCATGGCGGCCATATCCAGCTCCGCCAACACCGCCTGCTTACTGCGCATCTTCAGGGCGTAATCAAACAGGCGCGGTTGTTTATCACGAATCAAGCGGGCCAGGGCGATGGTGGCCTCCACGTCGGATAGCGCATCATGGGCCGCCGCATGGCCGATACCATTGGCCTGGGTCAGTAATTCCAGCCGAAAACTCACCGCGCCGTCCTCGCCCCTGGGCCACTCTATGCCCTCGG
>SMVB01033311.1_pt1 | contig 171224 bp, 168 predicted proteins | sample 2456461 | NCBI WGS metagenome assembly SMVB01 (sample SAMN11095934, study PRJNA526329) | marine sediment metagenome | biome: Marine sediment; feature: Surficial sediment; material: Deep marine sediment; isolation source: Hadal surficial sediment | place: Pacific Ocean | collected 2014-05 | depth...
CACTAGCCCAGGTTGCGCAGCGCCTCTGCGACCCCGGGCGGAACGAACTTGGAAACGTCGCCGCCCAGCTTGGCGATTTCCCGGACCAGGGTGGAGGAGATGAAGGAACACTCCTTGGAGGGCAGCAGAAACACATACTCGATGCTCGGGTCCAGCGCGTTGTTCATCTCTGCCATCTGAAACTCATATTCGAAGTCTTGCAGGGTACGCAAACCACGCAGAATGAAGCGAGTGTTCTTGCCACGTACGTAGTCCACCAGGAGCCCGTGGAAGCTCTCCACTTCGACGCGATCCCCAAAATCGAGCAGCGACGCGCGGCAGAGCTCGATGCGGTCCTGTATATCGCGGGAGGGACTCTTCTGCTCCGAGGTGCCGATCGCCAGGGTCACCCGGTCGAACAGAGTCAGGGCGCGTTTCACGAGGTCGATGTGACCATTGGTGATCGGGTTGAAGGTCCCTGGATATACCACGTTATTCATTATTGTCCGTCCCCTGACCCCCCAAAAAGAGGCGCGATGGTAGCAAAAAATGGGCCTCAGCTTAAACGGCGTTGAGCTCCATCAACAGCAATTGCGCATCGCCGGCACGGGTTCGCTTCAGCACTCGCCAGGGCCCGGTGGGTGGAGCCCCGCGGGCGGGCAGATCGACGGCCAGCAGGGCACCGGGAGCAAGCAACTCGTTCTCCAGCAGTATCCGAAGCACCGGGACCAGCTGGTGGCTTCGGTAGGGGGGGTCCAGAAACACCAGGTCCCAGGTCTGGTGCTGACGGCGCAGCCACGGCACCGCCGCGCTGTGCACGAGCGTGCTGCCGACGGTAGCGCCGAGACGCGCCTGGCTGGCGGTCAGTGATCTCACGACCGACGGATCGCGCTCGACGAAGGTGGTGTGTTGCGCTCCCCGGGACAGGGCTTCGAATCCCAGCGCACCGGACCCGGCGAACAGATCGAGACAGCGCGCCTCCACGACGTCGTGGATCAGCCAGTTGAACAAGGTTTCCCGGACCCGGTCGGGGGTTGGGCGTAGACCGGTCCGGTTCGGGAAGGCGAGCTTCCGTCGTTTCCACTTACCACCGATAATGCGAACTTCGTTCACGAAGGATGCCCACGCGCGTCCAGCGACAGATGGTGGGACAAATCGAAGCAAAAGGCGAAGCAAACGAAGGTGGCGGCGGGCTCTGGCACCGATTGCGTGGGGGGCTGGCGAAGACCCGCAGCCAGTTGGCCGAGGGAGTCGGCGCGCTGTTGCTGGGGAAAAAGGAAATTGACGACGCGGCGCTCGAACAGCTCGAGACCGCGTTGCTGCTGACCGACGTTGGCGTGGACGCCACCCAGGCAATCATGGAATCGCTCGCCGGCCGGGTCAGGCGCAAACAACTCAACGATACACAGGCTCTGTATGCGGCCTTGCGGTCCGAGTTGACGGCGCTGCTCGAACCGATCACGGGCCGGCTTTGTGTCGATCCTGACAAGCGTCCCTTTGTAATATTGCTTGTTGGCGTGAATGGCGTGGGCAAGACCACCACCATTGGCAAGCTGGCACGGCGCTTCAAGGCTGATGGCCACCAGGTGATGCTTGCCGCCGGAGATACCTTCCGGGCCGCGGCGGTGGAGCAACTCAGCGCCTGGGGCGAAGCCAACGACGTCCCGGTAATCGCTCAGCATCAGGGGGCGGATAGCGCCTCGGTGGTGTTCGATGCGGTCCAGTCGGGGGCAGCCCGCGGCATCGACGTGGTGCTCGTGGACACGGCGGGACGATTGCAGACGAAAACCAACCTGATGGACGAACTGCGCAAGATAAAGCGGGTCGTGGGGCGACTCGACGCGGCGGCGCCACACGAAGTGCTGCTCGTGCTCGATGCCGGGGTTGGCCAGAATGCATTGTCGCAGGTTGCGCAATTCGATGCCGCGGTAGGGCTCACCGGGTTGATTATTACCAAGCTCGACGGCAGTGCCAGGGCCGGCATTTTGTTTGCGATCGCCCGCCAGTTCGATATTCCGGTCTATTTCGTGGGGGTGGGCGAGCAGCTGGAAGATTTACAGCCCTTTGATGCGAATCATTTCGTTGCCGCGCTCCTGGACCAGGAACCGGATGCGCAAGGGTCCTAGCTGACACGACAGCGCGAACCGGAAAAGATCATTAGCCACATCGAATTCCACAACGTCAGCAAACGCTTCGAAAACGGCACCGAGGCGTTGCACGATGTATCGGTAGCCTTCGACGAGGGCTCGATGACCTTTCTGACGGGCCACTCCGGGGCGGGCAAGAGCACTTTTCTCAAGCTGTTGCTGCGCCTGGACCGGCCCTCGCGCGGGCAGATTCTGGTCAACGAAGTGAATATCGGGCAGCTACCCGAGTCCCGTCTGCCACGATACCGGCAGCAGATCGGTGCCGTGTTCCAGGACCATCATCTGCTCGGCCATCGCAGCGTATTCGACAACGTGGCGCTGCCCTTACGGGTCGCGGGCATGCGTGAGCGTGAAGCGGGCCGGCGGGTGCGCGCAGCGTTGTCGGCAGTTTCGCTGCTGGAGAAGGAGCGGCTGTTTCCGGGACATCTCTCGACAGGAGAACAGCAGCGGGTTGGCATTGCGCGGGCGGTCGTCAATCGGCCCAGGATCCTGCTCGCAGATGAACCGACGGGAAATCTGGACCCGGAATTGTCACGGGACATCATGGATCTGTTTCGACAATTTCACCGGGTGGGAACCACCGTGATCATCGCCAGTCATGATCAGGCACTCATCGAGTCGATGGGGGTTCGCATCGTGGTTCTGACCCATGGCAAACTGGGGAGTGTTGATGGCCAACCGTGACCCCTGGGACCGCCATCGTTGGCGGGGAATCGGCGCCTGGTGGCGAGACCACCGGCGCATCGCCCTGGACAGTGCTGCGTTCGTCAGTGCGCGCCTGGGGACCAGCGCTCTGGTCTGGTTGCTGATCGGCATCGCCCTGGCGTTGCCCGCCGGGTTGTACCTGGTGCGGGCGAATCTCAGCCTCATGGCCGATCAGTGGCAGGGGCGGCCGGGCATCTCGGTGTACTTCCGCCCGGGGGCCGAACCCGCTCTCGGGGTCGAACTGCAAGCCGAACTGGAGGCGCGTGCTGAGGTCGAATCGGTTCGTCTCATCTCGGCGGAGCGCGCCCTGGAGGAATTCCAGGCGTTTGCCGGCGTCGAGGATGCGCTTGCGCTGCTGGAAGTAAATCCGCTGCCGATGTCCCTGGGCGTGGTGCTCGTCGATGACGTGGAAGCGGCAGAGTTCGATCTGCTGGCGGCCCAGCTGGCCGAACGATCTGGTGTGACAGACGTAGTGGTCGAACGGACCTGGCTCGAGCGTGTCGATGCGATGAACGCGGTCCTCGGCCGCCTTGCGGCGGTACTGACGGTGTTGTTCTCGTGTGGGGCTGTGCTGGTGACAGCCACATCGGCGCGGTTGGCGATCGAGACGCGGTTGGACGAATTGCGGGTGATGAAGCTGGTAGGTGCGACCAACGCGTATATCCGCCGGCCCTTCCTGTACCTGGGCCTGCTTTATGGTTTAGGCGGGGGCCTGCTCGCTGCCATGCTGATCAGTGCGGTGCTGGTGGTGTTGGAAACACCCCTGGCGACGCTGTTTGGGAGCTACGGCGGGCACCTCGAGTCGGGCGGCTTCGATCTGACCTTTTTCGTCGGCCTGCTGGTCGTAGGAGGATTACTGGGTGTCGGCGGCGCGATGCTGGCCGCGCATCAGCGGCTGGCGCACCTGGAGGTCATCTAGTGCGGCGCAATAACAGACCGATGTAGCATTAGTGGTGCATTGGTGCACCGAATCGGTCAGCTTCTGCGACCCGCGTCGCAACTTTGGGCCTCTACATTTGAACTGTGATGGTCATTAGCACTCTAACCCAGGGAGTGCTAGAATTTCGACTATGTTACCGGAGGTATCAAAATGACGACCAGTCTGTTGTCTATGGATAGCTTATCGCCAGGGCGCGATCTGGACGGCTATGTGCGTACGGTAAGCGCGTTCCCGATCCTTAGCGCTGACGACGAGAAAGCACTGACGGAACGTCTCTACTACGATAACGACGTCGACGCTGCACGGCAGCTGGTGCTGCACCATCTGCGGTTTGTCGTCCACCTGGCGCGCTCCTATTCAGGATACGGGCTTGCTCAGGGTGATCTGATTCAGGAAGGAAACGTTGGCCTGATGAAGGCGGTCAAACGCTTCAATCCCGAGTTCGGGGTGCGCCTGGTGTCGTTCGCGGTACACTGGATCAAAGCGGAGATGCATGAATTCATCCTGCGTAACTGGCGCATCGTCAAGATCGCGACCACCAAGGCTCAGCGCAAACTGTTTTTCAAGCTACGCAGCAACAAGAAGCGTCTCGGCTGGTTGACGGGTGAAGAGGCCAGGGCCGTGGCCTCGGACCTGGGCGTCGAGCCGTCGGTGGTCACTCAGATGGAAGGGCGGCTGGCTGCCCGCGACATGGCGTTTGACGGCTATTCGGACGACGAGGCCGAAAACTGGGGCGCGCCGGCTCAATTTCTCAGCCGCGAAGGCGCGGATCCCGCCGAACTGGTGGCTGCCGAGGAATGGCGCGACAGCTCGACCAAAGCCCTTGCCGACAGCATGGCCCTGCTTGACGAGCGCAGTCAGGACATCGTACGCAGCCGCTGGTTGGGCGAAGAGAAAGCGACGCTGCATCAACTGGCTGGAAAATATGGTGTCTCGGCAGAGCGTATTCGTCAGCTGGAGAAGAGCGCGATGAAGAAACTCAAGGCCGTCTTGGAAGCCTGACTCCATCTTCAGTATCGTATGACCCACGGGGATTTCACCCGGCATTTCTCCTGACGCGGAGCGGGACGAAGTGCCGGTGGCTGCGCATTGGGATTAAGCGAAATGACGCAAGGCCGTTGGTTTGTCACGCTCGGTGCGGTCAGCGGCGCACTGGCCGTCATCGCGGGCGCATCTGGCGCCCATGGCCTTTCGGACATTATTGAGCGCGATTCATTGCAGGTGTTCCGAACTGCGAGCAACTATCAGCTGATCCACAGCCTGGTGCTGTGCCTCATCGGCGTCTGGCTGGATGTACCGAATGGGAGCGCGTCAGGACGCCTATGGTTGCGCTGGGCGGGCTGGTTGGTGCTCATTGGAATCATTGGTTTTTCAGGAAGCCTGTACCTGCTTGCGTTCCTGGGAGGAGGAAGCGGGACGGGATGGGTCGGCCCGCTGACACCCATTGGTGGACTGTGCTTGATCGTCGGCTGGCTCGCCCTGGCGCGCGCCGCCACCCGCAAGTGACGGTCCGCGATCGGCCGTATCTGCGCCGCCGCGGGCGCACGACCGCGTCTCAGGCGCGCGCCTTGGCATCGCTGGCCCCAGCCTACTGCCTGGCCCCGAAACAACTGGCGGACCCGAACCAGGCATTCGGCCGGCCGGCACCGTTGGTGGTCGAAATCGGCTTTGGAATGGGTCATGCTTTGCTCGCGCTGGCTGCGTCGAACCCTGCGTGGAACTGTCTGGGCATAGACGTGTACCGGCCAGGAATCGGCGCCCTGTTGAACGGTTGCAAGGAGCGGAATCTCGACAACGTCCACGTTGCGGAAGGGGACGCGCGGGAATTGCTGACACGCCTGCCACAAGGGTCGGTGCATCGATTTTGCGTGTACTTCCCGGATCCCTGGCCGAAGCGGCGCCACCACAAACGGCGTCTGCTGAACGATGCGTTCGCGGCGCTGCTCGCGTCGAGGCTGGAATCCGGTGGGCTCATTCAGGCGGCGACTGACTGGCAATCCTACGCGGCGCAGATGCTGAAGGTGCTGGAGGATGTTGCCGAATTGCGCAATGTACACGGCGCGCACCATTATGCCCCGCGCAACGAAAACCGGCCGGTCACTCGCTTCGAAGCACGCGGTCAAAAAATGGGTCACGCGGTCTATGATCTCGAGTTCGAACGTGCCTGATCCTCGCAAACCTCCTCGTCACGCGAAGAAGGCCACCACTGAATCCAGAAACCGGAACCCGCGATCGGTAAGCGCCAATCGTGAGGGATGCATCAGCGCATCGGCCCGCAGCCCGCCCAGTACGTCGGCAATGTGCTTCAGAGGAAGCCCGGTGCGTTGTTCGAACAGGGGCTCGGGTACCCCACGGGTAAGGCGCAGCACGTTCATCATGAACTCCACAGGACGTTGCGGGTCCTCGATCTCGAGGGTTTTGCAGATGCGGCGCGGGTCGCCGCTCAGGTACAGACGGGGTTGGCTGGGCTTGGTGGTGCGTTGAATCGAATTTCGGCGCGTGTTGCTCTGTTTACCATGCGCGCCAGCGCCAATGCCAAGATAGTCTCCAAATTGCCAGTAGTTGACGTTGTGCTGGCATTGCTGCCCGTTACGGGCGAACGCGGAGACCTCGTAGCGATCGTATCCGGCGTCCTCGAGCAGACTGAACCCCCGTGCCTCGATCGCGGCGAGCACCTCATCGACGGGCAGAATTGGCGGTTGTCGGGCAAACACGGTTTTGGGTTCGATGGTCAGCTGGTACCAGGAGATGTGATCCGGTTCCAACGCCAGCGCCGCGCCCAGGTCCGCCAGCGCGTCATCGACACTCTGGTCGGGCAAGCCGTGCATCAGGTCGAGATTCAGTCGCTCGAAGCCGGCGCTGCGCGCCACCGCCACGGCCCGGTGAATGTCGTCCGGATCGTGAATTCTGCCGAGCCGGGCGAGCTTGTCCGCCTGAAACGACTGGGCGCCAATCGACAGCCGGTTGACGCCCGCGTCGCGGTACTGGGCGAAGTGCTCCGCATCGACGGTTCCCGGGTTGGCCTCCAGGGTGACCTCGAGATTCTCGTCCAGTTCCACGATAGCTCGGATGCCGTCCAACAACCGGCGAACTCCTTCGCCGGAACACAGGCTCGGCGTGCCGCCACCGATGAAAATGCTCGAAACCCGGGAGTCTTCGGTGACCCCGGGGTCGAAACGCAGGTCCTCGAGCAGCTGCCCGATGTACGCTGCTTCAGGAATTTCGCCGGTGACGGGGTGTGAGTTGAAGTCGCAGTACGGACACTTGCGGATACACCAGGGAAAGTGCACGTAGAGGCCCAGGGGCGGTGCCTGCATCACAGTTACGACCCGTAGCGCCCGCCGCGGGCGTCCAGGTACTGCGCAACGAGTGAACGGGCGGCGCGGGCGCGATGGCTGTGCTGGCGCTTATCCGCGTCGCTGAGTTCGGCGGCGGTGCAACGCAGCTCCGGAATGAGGAAGTGCGGATCGTAGCCGAAGCCGCCCACCCCGCGGGGTTCGGGGACGATCTCGCCGTGCCAGTCGCCGTGCGCAACCAGCGGGGTGGGGTCGTTCGGGGAATGTAGATAGACCAGAACGCAGCAGAACATCGCGCGATGCGGCGGCGGGTACCCGGCCAGCGCCTCAACCAACTGAACGTTGTTCTCGGCGTCGCTGGCCGTCTCGCCCGCGAAGCGGGCGGAGTAGATGCCCGGCGCACCGCCGAGCGCCTCGACCACCAGCCCGGAATCGTCACCGATCGCGGGGTGACCGCTGCGTTCGGCGGCGTGGCGCGCTTTGGTCAGGGCATTTTCCAGAAACGTTGGCGCGTTCTCAGCGGCGGGTTCGATACCGATTTCCGCCTGGTTCAACAGCGCCACGTCCCAGGGTTCGAACAGCGCGCGCAGCTCCGCCAGCTTGCCCTGATTGTTGCTGGCGAGGACTATCCGGTGGGGTTCGACCGGCACCCTCAGTCCCAGTAAAGCTGTTGCTCGATGTGCAACGTTCCGCCACCCTCGTCCGGCGTGGTCACGTCGATATCGAAGCGCAGCAGTTCCGCGTCCGTATAGCGAAAACTCGCGATGTAGTAAATGGCGGACCCGTCGCGCAGTTCTTCGAAGGAGAGCTGGATGCGTTGGCCCAGCAGGTTGGTCATGACGCCGTGCAGCTTTGCAGTGCGTGGCGTGCCGGGCCCGGACAGCACCGTCACGTTGACCAGGCCGCGATCCCGCGCGCGGACGATGTCGTAGCGCGCGGCCACTTCCGGCTCCAGGAACGTACTGGCGATCAGCACGTAGTGCACTTCCAGAGTGCCGAAGCTGACGCTTTGCTCGCTGCGGGCGAGGCCAGGCAGCAATACCAGTAGCAGAATGAGTGTGGCCGCGGGTGTTTTCACTGGCCGCGGCCCAGGCGGTAATACGCGATCGTACCGAACAGATTCGGCAGCAGGTTAATCAGCGGCCCTGGTCGATAGGACGTATCCGAGACGAATCGTTCAATGATTTCCAGTTCCTTCGCCCGACACAAGCGCTCAAAGTCCGCAAAGGTGCACAGGTGGATATTGGGCGTGTCGTACCATCGGTGGGGCAGGTGTTTGGCAATGGGCATTGCGCCACGTGTCGCGAGATATGTCCGACAACGCCAGTGCCCGAAATTTGGAAAGGTGACAATGCACTGCTCGCCGACGCGCAGCATCTCGTCGAGCAGAGCGTCCGGCTGGCGGACGGCCTGCAGCGTTTCTGCCATCACCACCAGATCGAAACTGTTGTCGGCGAAATTACCCAGTCCCTGATCGAGATCCTGTTCGATCACGTTGACCCCCCGCTGGATGCAACGGGTGATCATGCTCGGATCGATCTCCAGGCCATAGCCGTTGACTTGCTTGTGGAGCTGCAGGTAGTGCAATAGTTCGCCGTCCCCACAGCCGAGATCGAGCACCCGCGCGCCCGGCCTTACCAGATCGGCGATGATCTGCAGGTCCTGCCTCATCGCGGCGCATCCACTTCGCTCGCGACACGCTGCAGGTAGGTGGTGAGGACGTCGAAGTAGCGCTGCACGGGTAGCAGAAACGCATCGTGACCATGGGGGCAGTCGATGATGGTGCTGATCACGTTGCGCCGCGCCGCGACCAGCGCGTTGACGATTTCCTGGGAACGGGCCGGTGGGAAGCGCCAATCGCTGGTGAACGAAGTGACCAGAAAGTTGCAGCGGGTCTCGCTCAGTGCCGCGACGAGATCGTCGCCGAACTTGCGGGCCGGATCAAAGTAGTCCAGTGCCCGGGTCATCAGCAGGTAGGTATTTGCGTCGAAACTCTGCGAAAAGGATCGCCCCTGGTGATGCAGATAGCTCTCGACCTGGAACTCCACGTCGCGTCCGAGCGCAATATCGCCGGACTTCAGCTCGCGGCCGAATTTGTCGCGCATCCCATCGTCGGACTGGTAGGTGACATGGCCGACCATCCGGGCCAGCATCAAGCCCCGGTCTGGGTTGACGCCCTCGTCCAGATAGTTGCCGTCGTGAAACTCCCGATCGGAAACGATCGCCTGACGGGCGATTTCGTTGAACGCGATGTTTTGCGCGGAAAGCTTCGGCGCACAGGCGATCAGCACGGCATGCCGTAGCCGGTCGGGGAAGTCGATTGCCCACTGCAACGCCTGCATGCCTCCCAGGCTGCCGCCGATGATCGCGGCCCACACCTCGATACCCAGTTGATCGGAGAATCGCGCCTGGCTGGCAACCCAGTCTGTAACGGTCACTCTGGGGAAGGTCGGCCCAAACGGCCGGCCGGTGTTCGGATCGATGCTACGCGGCCCGGTGCTGCCGTGACAGCCGCCGAGGTTGTTCAAGCTGACGACGTAGAAGCGGTTCGTGTCGATGGGTTTCCCCGGGCCGATGCAGGTTTCCCACCAGCCGGGCTTGCGGTCTTCGACACTGTGATACCCGGCGGCGTGATGATGTCCGGACAGCGCATGGCAGATGAGCACGGCATTGGTGCGTGCTTCGTTCAGCTCCCCGTACGTTTCATAGACCAGTTCGTGGGATGGCAACACTGCACCACATTGCAGCACGAGCGGATCATCGAAGCGCGTGCGTTGCGGGGTGACGATGCCAACGGAGTCCTCAGGTATCGACATCGAATGCTAGCTCACGTCCAGCTCAGCAACGCCGCAAACAGTTCGGGCAGCAGAAAATCACGGGCAAGGATCAGCGCCATGAAGACCAGGATGGGTGAAAAGTCGAGACCACCGAGCGATGGAACAAGCCGGCGCGCGGGCGCGAGAATGGGCTCCGTGACCTGGCGCAGTAGAACCGTGCCGGGATGATAGGTAGCGGGCGCGAGAAAGCTCAGCACGATGACGAAGATCAGTGCGAACCAGTAGATGGTCAGAAGCAGGCTCAAGACATCGAACAGTCCGCGAACCAACAGATAGAGAATGCCCGGCATAGTGCCTGAATCCAGTGTAAACAGGACTGCAAAGGCGATCACCTTGATGAGCCAGGCGACCAGCAGCGAGGCCACGTCCAGATTGCGATAGCCCGGGATGAGTGCGCGTAGCGGTTTCAGCACCGGGTCGGTCGCTTTGACTATTCCCTGGGATATCGGATTGTAAAAGTCGGCTCTGCAGATCTGCAGGATCAATCGCGCGAGGAACAGAAAGCACACGATATCGAAAATCGTGTCGATGATGAAAATCAGCGCGTTGTTCATTCCATTTTTTTCCTTCTTGTGGTTGCAGCAGGTTGCGGCGAGCCCAACTCGACGGCCAATTCCTGCGAGCGCCGGGCCGCGGCGACCAGCGCGTCGCGAATCGTAGCAGCGAGACCGTTCGATTCGAAGATGTTCAGCGCCGCTTCGGTGGTTCCGCCGGGTGAAGTGACATTGCGGCGCAGCTGCGCAGGCGTCGCATCACTTTGTATCGCCATCAATGCCGCGCCTCTGGCCGTTTGCAGAGTCAGCCGGCGTGCGGTCTCGGGATCCAGTCCGAGATCGATGCCGGCGGCGATCATCGCCTCCATGAGATAGAAGAAGTAGGCGGGACCGCTACCCGATACTGCGGTCACCGCGTCGATTTCGGCTTCCGTATCTACCCAGACCACGTCACCCACGGCTTCGGCAATTCCGGTCGCGTACGCCCGCTGTTGCGGCGTAACGTATTCGTTAGCGAACATTGCTGCCATACCCGCGCCGAACAATGCTGGCGTGTTGGGCATGCAGCGCACCACACCCAGTGGTGCGCCAGCCCAACGGGTTATCGCACCGACGGGTACGCCGGCCGCGATCGACAGGAGCAGTTGGGCGGCATTCAGTCTGTCGGCGAGGTCTGCGACCACCGTGCGCACTACCTGAGGCTTTACCGCCAGTACCACCACCGCTGCGTCCGCGACAGCTTTCGCATTGTCCTGGGTTGTCATGATGCCAAGCTCACCGACCCGAGTGAGTTGTGCCGGATCGGGATCGGCTGCCGTGATGGAGTCGGGTGTGCGCCCGGTTGCCAGCAGACCGCCGATCAGGCTGGTGGCCATGTTGCCTGCGCCGATGAAGGCGATTCGATCCTGTGACACGGCTAGCTCCTTCTTGGTCCGAACAGGGCGGTGCCGATGCGCACCAGCGTCGCGCCGTGGCTGATCGCGATCTCGAAATCCGCACTCATCCCCATCGACAGAGTATCCCAGTGTTCCCCGCCCACCGATCTACATTCATCGAAAAGTGCCCGAAGCTGGCCGAACGGCTTGCCCGCGTCGCTGCCGGGACCGACGGGTTTGGGAATTGCCATCAGCCCGCGCCATCGGACGCGCGGTAAGGGTATTACGGCGTGCAGCAATTCTGCCAGAGCCTCAGGCGCGATGCCTGCTTTCTGTGGCTCGGCGTCCAGGTTCACCTGGATCAGCAGGTTCAGTGGGGCTTGCTCAGTTGGACGCGCATCGGAAAGCCGTTGCGCGATTTTCTTCCGGTGGACGGTATGCACCCAATCGAAGTGATTCGCGATTGCCCGTGTTTTGTTCGACTGGAGGGCCCCGATGAAGTGCCAGCAGATGTCGAGATCAGCCAGAACCTCTAGTTTGGGCGCCGTCTCCTGGAGATAGTTTTCCCCGAAGTCGTGCACCCCGGCCTTGTACAGCGACCGAATCTCGGTTGCGGTGCGCGTCTTCGATACCGCGATCAGACGAATATCGGACGCGTCTCGACCCGCACCCGCTGCTGCCGCACGGACTCGTGCGGTAACGACTGACAACTGCTTACTGATCTGGTCCATGTTTTGTGTGCTAACCCTGTCGCAGTTTTGCGACGTAGGCTACTCTGGGCGTGGTTCAACCATGGTCTAAGTCAGGTATTGCGCATACTATAGATCGACCCGCAACGGACTGGGCAAGCAGAAAAGGATTGCTATGGACATTACCGAGCTACTTGCGTTCAGTGCGAAGCAAGGCGCGTCGGACCTCCACCTCTCTGCCGGACTTCCCCCGATGATTCGGGTCGACGGAGACGTGCGTAGGATCAATCTGCCACCCCTCGAGCACAGCGAAGTGCATTCGTTGATCTACGAGATCATGAATGACAAGCAGCGCAAGGACTACGAGGAATTTCTGGAAACGGACTTCTCCTTCGAGGTGCCTGGTGTTGCTCGGTTTCGCGTCAACGCATTCAACCAGAACCGCGGCGCGGGTGCGGTATTTCGAACCATTCCGTCCAAGGTGCTCACCATGGAGGACCTCGGCCTTGGCCAGGTCTTCAAAGACATCTCGATGGTGCCGCGTGGTCTTGTTCTGGTAACGGGCCCGACCGGCTCCGGCAAAAGTACCACCATGGCGGCGATGGTCGATTTCATCAACGACAATCGCTACCAGCATATCCTCACCATTGAGGACCCGATTGAATTCGTTCACGAGAGCAAGAAGTGTCTCGTCAACCAACGTGAAGTGCACCGGGATACCCACGGCTTCAACGAAGCGCTGCGGGTCGCATTGCGAGAGGACCCCGACATCATTCTCATCGGCGAGATGCGCGACCTCGAAACCATCCGTCTCGCGCTAACCGCGGCGGAAACAGGCCACCTGGTGTTCGGTACGCTGCATACGACCTCCGCATCGAAGACGGTCGACCGGATCATCGACGTGTTCCCGGCCGCAGAAAAAGAGATGTGTCGCTCGATGCTTTCCGAGTCGCTCCAGGCGGTGATCGCGCAAACGCTGTTGAAACGGGTCAACGGAGGACGGGTCCCCGCTTTCGAAATCATGATTGGCACGCCTGCCATCCGAAATCTGATTCGTGAAGGCAAGGTTGCGCAGATGTATTCCGCCATTCAGACCGGCGCCAAGGTGGGCATGCAGACCCTCGATCAGTGCCTCGAGGAGTTGGTCGCAAAGCGCACCATTACGAGAGAAATCGCACGAGAAAAGGCAAAAATGCCGGAGAATTTTTAACGGTCCCGAAGGTCCCGAAGGTCCCGCTATGGAATTCGACAAACTTTTGAAACTGGTGGTGGAGAAAGGCGCCTCCGACCTGTTCATCACCGCTGCGCGACCGCCGTCGATGAAGATCAACGGTAAGATTTTTGCCGTGTCGAAAAACGCACTCTCTCCGGAGCAGGCGCGGGAGCTCGTGCTGGGGACCATGAACAAAGAACAACAGGACACGTTCAAGGCCGAGCACGAGTGCAATTTTGCGATCAACAGGCGCGGTCTCGGCCGGTTCCGCGTCAGCGCGTTTTATCAGCGCAATCTCATTGGCATGGTGTTGCGTCGGATAGAAGCGAATATCCCCAAAATCGCCGAGCTGGGCCTGCCGCCGATCGTCGAAGAACTGGCCATGACGAAACGAGGACTGATCATTTTCGTCGGCGCGACTGGTACCGGTAAATCCACGTCACTTGCTGCCATGATTGGCCACCGCAACCTGAACTCCAGCGGCCACATCATCAGCATCGAAGACCCGATCGAGTACGTGCATCAGCACGAAGGTTGTATCGTTACGCAGCGTGAAGTCGGCGTGGATACTGAAAGCTTCGACGTCGCACTGAGGAACACCCTGCGTCAGGCGCCGGATGTCATCATGATCGGTGAGGTGCGGACGCGGGAAACAATGGAACATTCGGTTACGTTTGCTGAAACGGGGCACCTGTGCCTGTGTACGTTGCACGCTAACAATGCCAACCAGGCGCTCGATCGGATCATTCACTTCTTTCCCAGCGATCGCCATGATCAGATCTGGATGGATCTATCGCTCAATCTCAAGGCGATCGTCGCTCAGCAGCTGGTCCCCACGGTGGACGGCCAAGGCCGCCGCGCCGCGATCGAGGTATTGATCAACACGCCGCTGATGTCTGACCATATCCGCAAAGGGGAAGTCCACCTGCTGAAAGACTTGATGAGCAAATCGACCGAGCAGGGGATGCAGACCTTCGACCAGGCTTTGTATCGGTTGTACACAGCGGGCGAGGTGACCTACGACGCCGCGTTGGCACACGCTGACTCGCCGAACGATCTGCGGTTGATGATCAAACTGGGTACCGACGCCAGTGAAGATCCTATGGCGGGCGTCGACGGCCTTACGCTCGAAGAGTCCGAAACCGCTTCCAGTTATCGGCGTTGATTTGCCGGATCCTCGAGCCATGCCTCGAGGATCAACTGAGCCGCAATCGCGTGGCGCAGGTCCGGATCGTCTGACCTCGAACGCGCATCCTGACTGGTAAGTCTTTCGTCACGCATCTCCACCGGCAACTTGTAACGTGCATTCAAACGGTTGGCGAAGCGTTGCGCCCGTTTCGCCATTTCGCTTGGCGTGTCGTCCATGTTCAGCGGCAAACCGACGATCAATCGCTCCGGTTGCCATTCACGAACCAACGCGTCACACGCCACCCAGTCGGGGCGACCATCGGTGGCGCCAAACGTGGTCACCGGCCTGGCCGAACGGGTAATCGTTTGGCCGACTGCAACGCCGATGTGTTTCAGTCCGAAGTCGAGGCCGAGCAGGGTTGCCATGGCGTGATTGCGGGCCCCGTCAGGCGTGACCGGCGTGATGTCCCATGAGGCGGAAGTCGATGCCAAGGCTGGCCGCGGCTTTATCGATGCGCTCCTCGATGGGGGTATCGAACAGCACCTCTGCGTTTGCCGGACAGGTCAGCCAGGCATTGTCGGCCACTTCCTGTTCCAGCTGGCCGGGTCCCCAGCCGGCGTGGCCGAGCGCCAGCAGAAACCGCCCGGGGCCACATCCAGCGCCGATGCTCCGCAGCGACTCCAGGGTGCTGCTCAGCATTAATCCATTGCCCAACGCAAAGCTGGCGGCATCGTGGCTGTCGTCGCTATGCAGAATCATGCCTCGCTCGGTCTGCACCGGACCGCCCATCAATACCGGTACGTCGAGCCCCGCGACGGTATCGATGCCGAGATGTTCGAGTAGGCTGGCGACGGTAATCTCCAGGGGACGATTGATCATCAAACCCATGGCGCCGTCTTCGTTGTGCTCGCAGATGTAGGTGATCGTGTTGGCGAAAAAATCACCGAGCAGCCCCGGCATCGCCAGCAGAAACTGATGTTTCAAGCAGGTATCCATCGCCATGCACACATCATATCCCGGGGCCGGGGCTACGTCGCCCTTCGGCAGACTCCGGTAGCAATGGGATGCGCCAGGTCGCGTCGGTCGTGTTCAGGAGGACGAGGTATAACGGTTCTTTCGAAACTGCCAGGTACGGATGATCTCCAACACGTCGGTATTTTTGCGCATCTCTGGCGGAAACGGAGCGAACGGCGCGGCCAGCTGAACAATGCGCACCGCGGCGTCGTCGAGGATCGCGTATCCGGATGAATCCAGCACGCGAACCTCCTTCAGGTCGCCGTCGGGCGTGATCGCAACCAGCAGGCGCAGGCTACCGTAGAGTCGGTCGCGGCGGGCCGCCGCGGGATAGTTGAGGTTGCCTACCGCTTCGACTTTGCGGCGCCAGGACTGCAAGTAGTAAGCATCGACGGTGCGTCTGGCGGACACGCTTGTCAGTCGGCGTACGCGTGGCCCGCGAGCCTCGGTCTGATACTGATTCTCGATCTGTGCGTCGAGGGTGGCAATCTCCTTGGCAAGGTCGAGATACCGCTGGTACGGCGTGTGGGCCGTGTCCACTGGGCTCTCAGGGGCCGGTGTTTCAGTGTTGACCTGCTGCTCCGCCGCCGCGACGGTAGTTAGTGTCGCCTGGCTGACCGCGCGCTCGGTGGCTTCCAATGACGGAAGATCGCGGGCGGCGATTTCGCGGACCACCGCCGAGGAAAAATCGGCGCTGCGGGTAGTGGTGGTTTCCTTGATCTCGGTCGCGTCGCCGCTGCCAAGCTGGTCCGACTGGGCGATGAAATCAGCATCTTCGGGCGCGTGGGCATCTCGGTGTTGCGCCAACGTGACTTCGATGGTTGGGGAGGACGTCGTCTGGGCGGTCCAGACGAAGCCAAGTCCGAGAATCAGTGCCGCATGCATCGCCAACGCCAGAAACAGCGTAAAGGAGAGCCGGTCCTTCGGCGTGATTGCGGCGTCCATCAGCCCGGGGTCGATAGTTGCATGGCCACGGTATCGAGCAGTCTAGCGGCGATGTCGAGGGAAAACTGCGCATCGAGTTCCCGAATGCAGGTTGGACAGGTCACATTGACTTCGGTCAGGTAGTCACCAATCACATCGATGCCGACGAAGGTCAGGCCACGCGACTTCAGCTCGGGTCCCACCCGTTCCGCGATCCAGCGGTCGCGGTCGGTCAGTGGCCGGCCCTCGCCAGTGCCGCCAGCGGCGAGGTTGGCGCGCGCTTCCCCCGCCATGGGGATTCGGGCCAGGGCGTAGTCCACCGGTTCGCCATCGATCATGAGAATACGTTTGTCGCCGTCGCTGATCTCAGGCAGAAACTTCTGAGCCATGATCTGTTCCTGCCCGTGCCGGGTCAGCGTCTCCAGGATTACCGAGAGATTTGGATCGTCCCGTTTGACCCTGAATACCGAACTGCCGCCCATTCCGTCCAGCGGTTTGACCACCATGTCGCCGTGCTCGGCTTGAAACTCCCGGATCAGATCCGCGCGTCGAGTCACCAGCAGGGGCGGACAGCAGTCGGGGAAAGCGGTCGCGAAATATTTCTCGTTACAGTCTCTGATGCTGGCCGGCCGGTTGACCACCAATGCCCCGTCCTGCTGCGCGCGCTCGAGCAGGTAGGTCGAGTAGATGTACTCCATATTGAAGGGGGGATCCTTGCGCATGAATATCACGTCGAAGGATCCCAGAGGGCTCGGTTCCTCCGCGCCAAGGTCGTACCAGGCACGGCCCTCGACGGCCGCCGGATCGAGAGCCTCGGCGAACGCTGGATCGAGATCGAGGCGGCGCCCGTAACCCCACACTTTGGCATCGTGATGGGCGAGGTCCTGCTGTTGCAGATAGGTCACTTCCCAGCCGCGTGCCTGGGCGGCACGGATCATCGCCAGCGTGCTGTCCTTTTTCAGGTTGATCCGGTCCAGCGGATCCATGACGAATGCGATTCGGGTCATCGCGAGAAAGTGCTGTCAGGGTGACGTTAAACTACCGATATGTGCGCTGTTCGGCAAGGATAATGCGACAGAATTCCCTTTACTGTCGGCAACTTATGGATTGACCCCAGAATACGTGTTACAAACGCTCGCGTCTGTCCAGCTGGTGGACTTTCCGGCCGCAATCCAAGGATCGAGCAATGGAAGAGGAACTTCAGGGCGTCAAGGTTTTGGTCATCGACGACTCTAAAACCATTCGCCGCAGCGCGGAAAATCTGCTGTCTAAAGCGGGCTGTGATGTCATCACGGCGACCGATGGATTCGACGCGCTCGCCAAGATCGCCGATTCGCATCCCGAGATTATCTTCGTCGACATCATGATGCCACGACTGGACGGCTACCAGACCTGTGCATTGATCAAGAACAACAGTGAATTCAAAGCGACTCCGGTCGTCATGTTGTCCAGCAAGGACGGCCTGTTCGACAAAGCCAAGGGTCGGATCGTCGGGTCCGATCGCTACATCACCAAGCCGTTCAGCCGAGAAGAGTTGCTGGGCACCATTCGAACGCTGGTAAGTTGATCAGGCGTTGTCACTTAAGCGCGATGCAGGCATGACTGATGGCACGAATTCTCGTAGTTGACGACTCCCCGAGTGAGATTCACCAGTTCGTGAATTTCCTCGCCAAGCATGGTCACCAGGTATTGACCGCGGAATCCGGCGCGGACGGGATCGATCTGGCAAACGAGGAGCAACCCGACGTAATCCTGATGGACGTTGTCATGCCTGGCCTGAACGGATTTCAGGCGACCCGCCAGCTGACCCGTGCCAGTCAGACCCGGCACATCCCTGTGATCATCGTTTCATCTAAGAATCAGGATACCGATCGCGTCTGGGGACAACGCCAGGGTGCGTGCGGATATCTCACCAAACCGGTCGATGAGCGAACGCTCATCAGCGCCGTCAATGGTGCCCTTGCCTAGGAGTGCACGATGGCGGCCAACGGCGTACTGGACATACTGCGAGATATCGAAACGGACACGTTGCGCAATGCGGCCCCACTGCCGCTGAAACGTGACACCCGCCCGGAGTGGCAGGGACTCGGCTTTCAGATCTCGGGGGTTCGTCTGGTCGCGCCACTTTCAGAGGTCAGTGAAATTCTTACCCCGCCGCGCGTCACCGCGCTGCCGCGGGTGAAGGACTGGATGCTGGGCATCGCCAATGTGCGCGGCCGGTTGATTCCGGTCATCGACTTGCATCGCTTCATGGGGATCGCGACCACGGTACCTCGAACCCAGTGGCGAGTGCTGGTGGTGGAGCAGGGCGAAACAATCGCCGGATTGCTGGTTGAGCAGTCGCTCGGAATGCAGCATTTTCTCGATGACAGTTTCGAAGAAGGCCAGCCGGAAGGGCTGGACGCGATACATCCCTACATCCAGGGTGCGTATCGACACGGTGGTCGCGTGTTTTACGTGGTCAGTCTCACGTCTCTGATCAGGGACGAAAAGTTCAACGACGTAGCGAGTTAAACGTGGGTTTTCAGGTATGAAGACGAAAAAAGTTTCAGGAAGTCCCTTATTGAGCGCGCTGACGCTCTTGCTGTTGGTCACCTTGGGAGCGATGGGCTACACAATCGTAACCGATGACCAGCCGATTATGGGTAACTACGGGTTGATGCTCGCCGTTGGCGGTATCGTGCTGGTGGCGATAATCTCGATGTTGCTGGTCCGGGATGCGCGCAAGCGTCTGGGGGAACAGGCCGACCAGAACGAACGCAACCAGGCGGCGATTCTACAATTGCTGGACGAGATCGCTGAGTTGGCCGAAGGCGATCTGACGGTCCATGCGTCGGTGACGGAGAATTTCACCGGCGCGATTGCCGATTCGATCAATTTCGCGATCGACCAAATGCGTGGGCTGGTCTCGAACATCAACCGGATTTCGCTGCGGGTTTCGAAGGCGGCCGAAGAAACGCAAGCGGCGGCGGGCAGCCTCGCCGGCGCCTCCGAAAGTCAGGCGCGGGAAATCAGCGCAGCCTCGGCGGCGATTAGCGAGATGGCTATATCGATCGATCAGGTGTCGTCGAATGCCGCCGAATCCGCCTCGGTGGCGGAGCGGGCAGTCGCCATTGCCAACAAGGGTTCGGAAGTGGTGCAAGCGACGATCACCGGTATGGACAACATTCGAGGTCAAATCCAGGAAACCTCGAAACGGATCAAGCGCCTCGGCGAGTCGAGCCAGGAGATTGGGGACATCGTTTCTCTGATCAACGACATTGCCGATCAGACCAACATCCTGTCTCTTAACGCGGCGATTCAGGCCTCCATGGCCGGCGATGCGGGCCGGGGTTTTGCGGTGGTTGCGGATGAGGTCCAGCGACTCGCGGAGCGTTCGTCTGCTGCGACCAAGCAGATAGCGGCGCTGGTCAAGACGATTCAGACCGATACCAACGAGGCGGTGATTTCCATGGAGACCACCACGGCGGAAGTAGTCAACGGTGCCAAGCGCGCCCAGGACGCAGGGGTTTCGCTGGAGGAAATTGAGAACGTTTCGACCTCTCTTGCGGAGTTGATCCAGAACATTTCGAATGCCGCGCGCCAACAAGCCGCGTCGGCGGGCCACGTGTCGAACACCATGAACGTGATTCAGGAGATTGCGGGTCAGACTACGCAGAGCACGGAGGCGACTGCGAAATCGATCGCCGAACTCGCGGAAATGTCCAATGAGATGCGGGTGTCGGTCGAAGGATTTACGCTGCCTGGCGAAAATACCGCCTAACGGCTTCGCGCGGGGCGGCCGGAGACGCTGCTTTATCGCGCACGGTTGTTGAGCGCCGAACGGGACTACTGATGACAGCAGGCCGAGAACACTTCGCCCTCGACTGGCTCAAAGATGAGCTCGACGAAACGCTGAAGGTTGCGCGCCTGGCGCTGGAATCCTATTCGGAGTCCGGGCAGGACGCGACGCGAATGCGCAATTGTCTGACGGCGCTACATCAAGTTCACGGCACGCTGCTGATGCTCGAATTGACGGGTGTGACGGTGCTGTCTGACGAACTCGAGCAGCTTGCCCAGGCGATGCATGATGGGACGGTCGTTGATCTGGACGCCGCGCAGCAACTGCTGATGCAGGGAATCCTGCAACTGCCCGCGCATCTGGAGGAAATTCAGAGAGGCCTGCCGGATACACGTCGCGCCGTATTGGTACTCGCCAACGACATTCGTCTGGCGCGTGGCGAACGGGGTTTTTCCGATGCGGCGGGTTTGACGCCGACCGAACTGCTGCGACCGGCTGATAGTAAATCTCTGGACCGGTTCGATGAAATCGACGGGGCCGATAAGGCGCGGAAGATTCGCGGCGCCTTCCAGCAGGTCCTGCTTTCGTTGCTCAAAGGCCGGGGTCGGGACGACGCTGCTGCGGTGTTGTCCAAGGTGGCGGTCGGATTAGAACGGATCTGCGAAGGCGCACCTATTGTGGTGCTGTGGCGGGCGTTGGGCGCGTACCTTGGCAGCGTGGCAGCCGCCGGTGACGCGTTGAGTGGCGATGTTGTGAAAGTACTTCGCCGGGTTGATGCCGAAATCAAGAACCTGGCGACCATCGGCAGAGAAGCGCTCCTGCAACCGGTCAACACGGCGCTGGTCGGGGTGCTGGTGGACGCTGCCATTCAACGGGGCGCCGAGAACGTCGAGCTCAGGCAGATCGCCGACGCGCTGGCGCTGGAAGCAGGGTCCCAGACGGCGGCGATTTCCGGTCGCGAAGCAATGCAACACGCCGCCAGCGCGTTGCGGGAAGATCTGGCAGCGATCAAGGATCAGTTGGACATGTTCGTACGCTCGGACGAGCGCACGGCGGATGGATTCAAACAGCTTGCCACGCCCCTCAGGCAGATCGGTAGTACGCTGTCGATACTGGGATTTGAAAGCTCGCGTGAAATTCTTTCGGACCAGGTTTCGGCATTGAACGCGGCATTGGAAACCGGTGTTGTCGACGATGCGGTGTTGATGGGTATTGCCGGAGCGCTGATTCAGGTCGATGAGAACCTTGCCGCGCTTGGACGTTCGCGCACCTCGACGCTCGCGGGAACGAGTGAAGCCGCGGCGATCATTTCGGATGCCCAGGTCGCAGTGCTCAACGAAGCGCGCAACGGCCTGGATGAAACCAAGCATGCGGTGGTCGACTACATCACCGCGCAATGGGATGTCAGCCGGTTGGAGGCGATTCCCGATTTGCTCAACGCGGTAAAGGGAGCGCTGGCCATCGTGCCCCTGGCAATGCCGGCAGTGCTCCTGGGACAGTGCGCGGATTACGTCAGAAATCATTTGCTGCGTGGCGAGAAACCCGATTGGCAGGCCCTGGATCATTTTGCCGACGCGATCAGTGGGGTTGACTACTTCCTCGAGCGCCTGATCGCGGAAGGCGCGCCCCCGGGCGATGAGATTCTGGTGGTTGTGCAGCGCAGCCTCGCGGCGCTTGGCGTTGCGGGGTTAGACCCGGACGAGGTCACCGCCGAACCGGTACTCATGGAAGCTGTCACCGAGACTGCCGAGGCCGAGAATGAAGCCGCCCGCGATGAACGCGCCCGCGATGAACCCGCGCGCGATGAAGCTGCCCGCGATGGACCCGCCGAGGATCCATCTGCGAGCCCGGACAGTGAGTTTTCACTGGAGCTGCTCGATGAGCCCGAACCAGAACCACCCACAGCTCAGGAGGGTGGAGCGCGTGTAGAAGAAGCAGACGTAGCACCGGATGCGGTGGAGCACGTCCAGGTGGATGCGCCCGTTGCCGCGACGGGACCATCGGGACCATCGGATCCATCGGAGCTAGCCCTCGAGCCGATGGATGAACAACCCGTTGGCGCGATGGCGGACGATGAGGAGCCATCTCCGATCGTCGAGGCGGTGGAGTTCAGTCGCGAGGAGCATGAGTTCGACGCCCTCGCCGAGTCAACTGCACCAGAGTCTCCTGCCGGCGACGAGGACGCCGACGCCGTGGATGGCGAGGCGCCGCTCGAACAACCGGTGCCCCTGGCACCGGTGGCAGAGGAACCCGCTGACGTAACCGATGAAGAATTCGACGAGGAGATCGTTGAAATCTTCGCCGAGGAAGTGACCGAGGTGCTCGCGTCGGTCGATGACTGGTTGCCGCAGTGGGCCGACGGGTATTCAAACGAGGAGGCGTTGACCGAGACCCGGCGCGCGTTCCACACGCTCAAAGGCAGCGGTCGAATGGTGGGCGCGGAGGTGATCGGCAAGCTGGCCTGGTCGATCGAGAACATGCTCAACCGGGTCATGGACGGCACCATCGAGCCCCACGAACAGGTGGTATCGCTGATTGGTGAAGCGAGCCGCCTGATCCCGTCGCTTAGCGAAGCGTTTCGTGCGCGGCAGCCGGTTGAAGAAGAATCCATTGCCGCAATCGTGGGGAGAGCCGATGTGCTCTCCTCGGGCGGGCGTATCGAGGAGCTTGATGCTCCGGTCGAGATTCCGGACGAAGCGGAAGTCGAAGCTGATTTCGAATCCGGGCCAGACATGGAAGCGCAGCAGATATCGACCGTTGGAACGTCGCAAGAGCCGGACTTGCATGAGCCGGAAGTCGACGTGCCGGAAACGGTAGCCGTCGATGAACCGGAGACTCTTGCCGACAGCGCTAAAGACCCCAAGGTGATGGCGCTCTTCGAGGAAGAGGCGAATCGTCAACTCGAAATTCTGGAGAGCCGGTTCAACAGCGAGGACGACATCGCCGAACTCGAACTCGACGAGGCGGTTATGCGTGCGCTGCATACCCTTCGCGGCAGCGCCGCGATGGCTGGCATCGACGGCGTTGCAGGGGTTGCCACCCCACTGTACGAAGTGGCGACAGCGTTCAGGGATACGATGCAGACAATCACCCCGGACCTGTTCGATTTCCTCCAGCAAGGCGTGTTCGCCTTGCGCCGTAGCCTTGATGCGCTGGGCGCCGGGAACGAGCCGGATGAAGACCAGTCGTTGTTTGAATCCGAGGCACGGCGAATTATCGCGGAGCTGGGTGCCGATCACGCATCAGGACTCAGCTCTCTGTTGCAGCTCGACGGCACCTCGGTCCTGGTCGGTGCGAGCGATCAGCTGATCGATTGGCGCCAAAGTGGCTCTCCTTCCGATGGTCTGGTGGATGTGGTGGCGGCGCTCCACGAGGTTCGGAACGAATGCCAGAGCCGGGGCATGGACGGGGTAGCGGATCTCTGCGACGGTCTGATTGAAAGCTACGAACATTTCGAAGCCGTCCCGCCTTCAGCGGCCGCGTTCGAGTCGTTGGACGAAGGTCACGAACTGCTGCTGGAGGTGTTCGATCGCATCGCGGCGGATCAGGAACCGCCCGATATGACCCCTGGGGTTGGCAAGCTGGCAGCGGCCAGGTTGGAAGCGCCCGAAACCTTATCAGCGCCGCCTAAGGCGGACCCGGAGTTGGGCAGCGCGGAAGTATTCAAATTCCCGACCGTGGACACCAAAGCCCCGACGGATGGCGGGCCGGATTTGCCCGGGCCTGAGCTGCAGGCGCAGCCCGAGGAAACGCCCCCCGACCAAGCGGGGCCCGCGGCGGAACAACGGAACGTGGCACGGCGCACGCTCCAGCTGCCCGATGATGTCGATGAGGAAATTCTGGAGATCTTCTTCGAGGAGGCGGATGAGCTTCTCGAATCCATCGATCACGGTGTTCATGAATGGATCGACGCGCGTGACAATCGCGTGTACTTGGAAAACCTTCTGCGAGACCTGCATACGCTGAAAGGCGGCGCCAGGCTTGCCGGACTGATGGAGCTTGGCGACGAAACTCATGCCCTGGAGTCCCACCTGGTGGCGGTGCAGAACGAAGAAGCCGCTCCGGACGATGAGTTTTTCAGCGACCTGCAACGACGCCACGATGAACTTGCCACGACCGTGTTGCTGCTCAAGGCGGCCGCACAGGGTGAGGAAATAGATCCGGAGAGCGTGCCGGCCGGGGTGGATGCCCCCGTCGAGAGTCAGCTCCCTGACGATGAGCCCGCGGAAGCCAATGCGGAACCCGAGGTGGCTGCGGCCAAAGACCTCGAGGTCGCTACGGCCGAAGAACCGATCGTACCGGTAGAGCCTGCGGAGCTGCAGACTGCAGAAGTGGCGCCGTTGGACCTGGAAACGGAACCGGAAACCGAGTCCCAGGCCCAGACGCCGGCGCGGGCGAGCGAGCCACGCGAGATGGTCCGGGTTTCGGCGACCCTGCTCGAAGAATTGGTCAATCTGGCCGGCGAAAACAGTATCGTTCGATCGCGAATAGAACAGGTTATCAACGATTTCTCCGGGTCCCTGGAAGAAATGGAAACCACCATCGAACGGGTTCGCGAGCAGCTCCGGCGCCTGGAGATCGAGACTGAAGCGCAGGTGTTGTTCCGCCACGCACGCGGCGATGGGCCTGTCTATGATGAGTTCGATCCGTTGGAAATGGATCGTTACTCCCAGCTGCAGCAGGTGTCCAAAAGCCTGTCGGAAACCGCCTCCGACATGTTGGAATTGAAGGAAACCCTGGCGAACAAGGTGCGCGAGTCCGAAACGCTGCTCATTCAGCAGGCACGGGTCAACACGGAACTTCAGGAAGGCCTCATGCGTACCCGCATGGTGCCCTTCAGCCGATTGCTGCCGCGCTTGCGCAGAATCGTAAGACAGGTGGCCCGCGACCTTGGCAAGCAGGTCGAATTCCACGCCTTTAACGCCGAGGGCGAGTTAGACCGCAATGTGCTCGAACGCATGGTTCCAGCGCTGGAACACATGCTGCGCAACTCGGTCGATCACGGGATCGAGATGCCCAACGTGCGCTCCAACTTCGGCAAGCCCGAGTTGGGCCGGATCGATCTGCGTCTGTCACGTGAGGCCGGCGATGTCGTCATTGAGATCACCGACGATGGCGCCGGTATCGACGTCGAAACCGTGCGCGCCAAAGCGATTGAACGGGGCTTGATGTCCGCGGACGCCTGGATGGCGGACGACGACATTCTGCAGTTCGTGCTGGCGCCCGGATTTACCACGGCAAAGGAGGTCACCCAGATATCCGGTCGAGGCGTTGGCATGGACGTGGTACACAGCGCCGTCAAAGAGCTCGGCGGCAGCATCGACATCATGTCGATGCCGGGCAAAGGCACGCGCTTTACGGTACGCCTGCCGTTTACGGTTTCCGTCAGCCGAGCGCTGATGGTGTCGGTGGGCGACGATATGTATGCGGTGCCGTTGAACAACATCGAAGGTATCGTTCGGGTCGCTACGCGAGAGCTCGCTGAGCTGTCCGACCCAAAAGGTATGGGTTTCGAATACGCGGGCGTGCCCTACCGGGTGCGCTATCTGGGGAGCTACATCGGGCGCGAATACGTGCCGCGTCCCGATCAGACGTCGGTGCCGATGGTACTGTTCCGTTCCGGAGACCAGGCGCTGGCGGTACATGTCGACAGCGTGCAGGGCAGCCGGGAGATCGTGGTGAAGAGTCTCGGGCCGCAATTTGCTGGTGTCGGTGGAATCTCGGGCGCAACGATTCTCGGCGATGGCAGTGTGGTGGTGATCCTCGATCTCATCACGTTGATTCGCGCGGACACGGGAGCCAGCACGCAGGTGCGGTCGGAACGACCGCAGTACGCGAGCGATCCAGCTCGGCCGAAATGCGTAATGGTGGTGGACGACTCCGTCACCGTTCGCAAAGTAACGTCGCGTCTGCTCGAACGACAGGGCATGGAAGTGATCGTAGCCAAGGACGGGGTAGAAGCGATGGCGCTGCTGCAGGAACGACGCCCGGACATCATTCTTCTCGACATCGAAATGCCACGGATGGATGGCTTCGAGGTGGCCCGCCAGGTGCGTCACGATCAGGGGTTCGCAGAGCTGCCGATCGTCATAATCAGCTCGCGGACAGGCAGCAAGCATCAGGAGCGCGCCACCGAGCTTGGTGTCAATCGATTCCTTGGCAAACCGTTCCAGGAGAGCGAGTTACTCGCGATCATCGACGAGCTGGTGGAAATATGAATTGCCGATCCATGACGATCAGGATCGTATGAGATGGCGGCCGTGGCGATAAATGACTCGACGGAACTGGCCTGTGTACTGATCCCGCTTGGGACGACGCAGCTATTGTTGCCCAACGTCTCGATTGCGGAGATCATTCCCTGGCGCCGGCTCAAGGCATGGGAAGCGTCGCCGGATTGGTGCATCGGCCTGGTGGGCTGGCGCGGCGAGGCGGTGCCGGTGTTGGAATTCGAGGCGCTCGGCAACTCGGTCGAGGCGCGTGCCGAACGCGGCCGTTGCCTGGTGATCATGAACCGGGCACGATCCAGCGTGGGACGTCCGTTCTACGCACTGGTGTCCACGGGCCTGCCGCGTCTGGTGCACCTCACCGCCGCTGACATGGAAAGCCACCCGATCCAACTGGGTGATGCGGAAGTCGCCTCGGTCTTGGTCGGAACGGAACCGGCTATCGTGCCGAACCTGAGCTTTATCGAGGAACGGCTCTCCGGGCTACCGGAAGCCAGCCTTCGCGCTGAGGGTTGAAGGTCCGCCGAAGGCTCGCTAATGGCGCCCGCCCGCACATCAGGGCGCGGCCCACCGCCACCCGTGACGAACGATGGTCAACGCCGCCTGGGGTGCGGTGTCGGCTCGCAGTACCAACTCGCCGATCCCGGCCGCAATTGCCCCGTGTGCCGCGGCGATGCGAAGTTCGAGCTCGCTGAACCCCCCTTCCGGACCAATGATCAACGCCGTATCCGCGGGAGCGGCGGGGCCGGTAAGGATTGGAGCGCCGGGCTGCAGAATGTAACAGCTCACGTCCTCGAAACCGGGCCACAACTCCTCCAAGGTTGTTGGCACATGCAACGCCGGTGGCCGCAGCCGGCCGCACTGCTCGCAGGCGGATTGCAGCACGCCGCGCCAATGCTCGAGGCGCGACGCCATGCGATCGGGGCGGACCCGGGCTTCGGTACGCTCGGTCTGCAGTAGCCAGATGTCCGTGGCGCCGAGTTCTGTCGCCTTCTGCAGCACGTAATCCTGTCGTTCGCGCTTCAATAACGCCTGGGCCAGATGCAGTCTGCATAAAGGGGCGGCTTCGGCGAGTTGCCGTGAGTAGATCATCAGCCGACAGCTGCGTGAATCGGCTTGTTCGATGCGCGCGGACCAGGCCGAACCGTCCCCGTTGAACACCGATACGGCTGCGTCTGCCCGCAACCGGAGCACCCGGCACAGATAGTGAGAACGCTCGGCATTGAGGGTCAACGGCTCTTGTTCGGCGAACTCCACGTCGACGAACAGTCGCGGTGCGGCCACTAGTCGGCCAGATTGTCTAGAACCGCCTGGCTCGGCCGCGCGCGATTGAGGGTGTAGAAGTGCAGACCTGGCGCGCCGCCAGCGAGTAGCCGGCGGCACAGGTCGGTGACGACCTCCGTGCCAAACTGCGTCAGCGATTCGGGGTCGTCCTGGTGGGACTCGAGTCTGAGGCGGATCCAGCGGGGGATCTCGGCGCCGCAGTTGTCGGAGAACTTGACCAGATTGGCGAAGTTGGTAATCGGCATGATGCCCGGCACGATAGGGACGTCGATGCCGCGGGCTCGGCAGCGATCGACAAAGTCGAAGTAGGCATCCGCGTTGAAGAAGTACTGTGTGATCGCGCTGTTGGCGCCGGCGGAAACTTTGGCGTGGAAGAAGTCCAGGTCCGCGTCGGGTGACGGGGCGTCCGGATGAGCCTCGGGGTAGGCGGCCACTTCGATGTGAAACGCGTTCCCGCTGTGACTTCGAATCAGCTCCACCAGCTCGGCGGCATACCGGACGTTTCGTCGGCTGCCCATTCCCGAGGGGACGTCGCCGCGCAGCGCGACGATTCGGTTGATGCCCAGGTCTCGATAGCGGTCGAGCAGCTTGCGCAGGGTGTCGTGGTCATCGTTGCCGATCGACAGGTGCGGCGCCACCGGCATTGCATCCGCGGCGATCGCGGCAACCGCGTCGAAGGTTCTATCCCGGGTCGAACCCCCTGCTCCATAAGTTACCGAATAGAACTCGGGCGCGTAGGCGGTCAGCCGGCCTCGGGTGCGCTCGAGGCTCCTCCGGCCCTGCTCAGTGTTGGCGGGGAAGAACTCGAAGCTCAACCGCTGGATCATCGGCCAGTGCCGCTATGCAGCGCCTGCAAGGGCGTCGGCCCGATCGGTGCGCTCCCAGGTAAAGCTCTCTTCGGTTCGGCCGAAGTGACCGTAGACCGCCGTCTTGCGATAGATCGGGCGCTTTAAGTCGAGCATGTCGATCAGTCCGCGTGGGCGCAGGTCGAAGTGCGCCCGGATCAGGGCGACGATCGCCTCGTCGTCGAGGGTCCCGGTGCCGAAGGTGTTGACGCTGATTGACGTGGGCTCGGCGACACCGATGGCGTAGCTGATCTGAATTTCGCAACGTTGGGCAAGGCCCGCGGCAACGATGTTTTTGGCCACGTAACGCCCCGCGTAGGCCGCCGATCGATCGACCTTAGACGGGTCCTTACCCGAGAAGGCGCCGCCGCCGTGCCGTGCCATCCCGCCGTAGGTGTCGACGATGATCTTACGTCCCGTAAGGCCACAATCGCCCGCCGGCCCACCCACCACGAACTTACCCGTGGGGTTGATGAACACCTTGGTATCGGCGGTCATCCAGTTGCCTGGCAGGATGGGCTTGATGATCTCCTCACGGACGGCTTCGTGCAGGTCCTTCTGCGAGACATCGGGATCGTGTTGAGTCGACAGCACCACGGCTTCGATCGCCGCGGGCCGGCCGTCGGAACCGTATCGGAAAGTCAGCTGGCTCTTGGCGTCGGGTCGCAGGAACGGGGCTGCACCGTTGCGGCGAACTTCGGCCTGGCGTTGCACGAGCCGGTGTGCATAGATAAGCGGGGCCGGCATCAGTACATCGGTCTCGTTGGTGGCATAACCGAACATCAGGCCCTGATCCCCGGCACCCTGTTCGTGATCTGCGGTTTCATCCACACCCATGGCGATGTCGCCGGATTGCTGGCCCAGCGCGTTGATCACGGTGCAATCATCCGCGTCGAAGCCAGCCGCAGCGGAGGTATAGCCGATGTCGCGGATCACCTGGCGGCAGAGTTCGTCCAGATTGACCTGGGCATTGGAGCGGATCTCGCCCGCGAGAACCACGATATTCGCTTTGATCAGAGTCTCGCAGGCGACCCGCGACTCGGGATCCTGCTCCAGCATCGCGTCGAGCACGGCGTCCGAGATCTGGTCTGCCATTTTGTCGGGGTGGCCTTCAGAAACGGACTCCGAAGTAAAAACGCTGTAATCGGCCATAAATCCGGTCCCCTCGGAGTCGGTAGGTCATCGGTGGGTCAGAGGCGGGGGCATTTTACTGGTTTAGTAGTACCGAATTGCAACAAAATTGCGTTGCCGGTGTGAAGTAACGACAATAGCGCCCCCTCGTCGGACCAATGTCAACAACACGATGCCTTCCCCAACGGAACGAGCTAACGCCATCCGGGCGCTGGCAATGGATGCGGTTCAGCGCGCGAAATCCGGACACCCCGGCGCGCCCATGGGGCTGGCCGACATTGCCGAAGTCCTCTGGCGCGAGATGCTGCGCCACAACCCCAACAACCCGAACTGGCCCAACCGGGACCGCTTTGTGTTGTCCAACGGGCACGCGTCGTTGTTGCTGTATTCGGTGCTGCACCTGAGTGGCTACCCGGTGAGCATCGAAGATCTGAAGAATTTCCGACAGCTCGGCGCACCCACGGCTGGCCACCCCGAGTACGGTGAATGCCCGGGGGTCGAGACAACCACCGGGCCGCTGGGACAGGGCCTCGCCAATGCTGTCGGCATGGCGTTGGCAGAACGTCAGCTTGCCGCGACGTTCAATAGAGACGGCCATCCGATCATCGATCATCGCACCTGGGTGGTGGTCGGAGATGGTTGTCTCATGGAGGGCGTCTCCCACGAGGTTGCGTCGCTGGCAGGGACCCTGAAGCTCGGCAAGCTGATCTGTGTGTATGACGACAACGGTATCTCGATCGATGGCGAGACCAAGGACTGGTTCACCGAGGACGTTCCGGCGCGCTTCGAAGCCTACGGTTGGCGGGTGATTCGAGACGTCGACGGGCACGACCCCGAGGAGGTGCGGCGGGCCCTGCAGGATGCGTGCGCGGATGAATCGCGGCCGACGCTGGTCTGCGCCCGAACCATTATCGGGTTCGGGGCCCCAACCAAACAGGGTACGGCAGGCGCTCACGGTTCGCCGCTCGGCGAGACCGAAATCGCCGACGCGCGGCGGGTACTGAATTGGGGCTACGAGCCCTTCGAGATTCCACCGGAGATCTATGCCGAATGGGATTGCCGCGAGTCCGGCGCCGCACGTGAGGCGCAATGGCAGGTCGCGTTGGATGCCTATCGCAAGGCGTATCCGGAGCTTGCCGCCGAGCTCGAACGGCGTCTTAGCGGTGAGCTGCCCATGGGTTGGGCGGAGGATCTGGAGCAATATGCGCTCGCCGCCCAGGCCCAGAACGATGACCTGGCGACGCGCAACTCCTCACAACGTTGTTTGAGCTTGATCGCAGCGCGTATGCCGGAGTTGTTCGGCGGATCGGCGGATCTCACCGGATCCAACGGCACGCGGTTCGATGGCGCGATCAACGCCGCGAACGACGATGCCGGAAATTACCTCAGTTATGGAGTGCGTGAGTTCGGGATGTCGGCGATCTGCAATGGCATCGCATTGCACGGCGGGCTCATACCCTACTCGGGTACGTTTCTGGTGTTTATGGAATACGCGCGCAACGCCCTGCGACTGGCGGCGCTCATGGGCATTCGCAACGTGTTCGTGTACACCCACGACTCGGTCGGGCTCGGTGAAGACGGCCCGACACACCAACCGGTGGAGCAGCTTGCGAACCTGCGCGCAACGCCCAACCTCTCCACCTGGCGCCCGTGCGATACCGTCGAGACTGCGTTTGCGTGGCGCGCCGCGTTGGCCCGCAAGGACGGCCCGAGCGCCTTGATTCTGACCCGCCAGAAAATCCGTGCCCAGAGCCGCGACCCGGCGACGTTTGCCGAGGTAGCGCGCGGTGGCTATGTCCTGGTGCGCGAGCAGGGCGATCTCGATGCCATCGTCATCGCCACGGGCTCGGAGGTGGAGTTGGCGGTCGACGCAAGTGATCAGTTACGCGCCGAGGGAATCGACGTCCGGGTGGTATCGATGCCGTCGGTGGACACTTTCCTGGCGCAGAGCGAGGACTATCGGCAATCCGTGTTGCCGGATTCGGTGCGCGCCCGGGTCGCGGTCGAAGCGGGCCATCCTGACGCGTGGCATCGTTTTGTGGGCTTGGATGGCGCGGTGGTCGGGATCGCAAGATTCGGCACGTCGGCGCCCGGCGCTGAAGCGATGAGCGCCATGGGGATGGATAGCAACGCGGTAGTCGAGGCGGTACGCCGGGTAACCGCGGCATAGCGCCGATGAGTATCCTGAAGATGGAGGATCTCGATCTCGCGGGTCGGCGTGTGCTGATCCGCGAGGACCTCAACGTTCCCGTCAAAGGGGGCGTCGTTGTCAGCGACGCGCGCATTCGCGCCGCGTTGCCGACGCTTCAGGCGGCACTCGGCGCGGGTGCCGCGGTGCTGCTCATGTCACACCTGGGGCGCCCCGACGAAGGTCAGAGTCCGCTGACCCAGCCGGAATTTTCGATGGCTCCCGTCGCGGCGCGGCTGAGCGAGCTGCTCGGACGTGCGGTGCCCCTGGCCGATTCCTGGCTGGACGGCGTGGAGGTGACGCCCGGACAGCTGGTGTTGGTGGAAAACGTCCGTTTTCAGCAAGGCGAGAAAGCCAACGACGAAGCCCTGGCAAGACGCATGGCAGCGCTCTGTGACATATACGTAATGGATGCATTTGCGACCGCGCACCGAGCGCAGGCGTCCACTTGTGGAGTGGCCCGGTATGCGCAGTGCGCTTGTGCCGGACCACTGCTGCTGGCCGAACTCGATGCCCTGGAGCGGGCCCTGGCGAATCCTGCCCGGCCGCTGATTGCGGTGGTTGGCGGTTCGAAGGTCTCGACCAAGCTCGAGGTGCTTGATCGGCTTGCGGAGATCGCCGACGGCATCATCGTGGGCGGCGGCATCGCCAATACATTTATCGCGGCGGCTGGATTCGAGGTGGGACGCTCGCTGCATGAAGCGGATCTGCTGGATGCTGCGCGGCGTATTGCAGGCAAGGTCGAAATCCCTCTGCCGGTGGATGTGATGACGGCCCAGCGGCTTGACGAATCGAGCCTCGCGGTGCTGCGCCTGGTCGACGAGGTACCGGTCGATGAGATGATTCTGGACATCGGCCCGCGTAGTGCCGCTTCCTTTGCGGACCTTCTCAAGAGCGCGGGTACCGTGCTGTGGAACGGGCCGTGCGGCGTGTTCGAAATCGATCAGTTCGGCGAGGGCACCCGGGTGCTGGCTGAAGCGATTGCTGCGAGTGACTGCTTTTCAATTGCCGGAGGCGGCGATACGCTTGCTGCGATCGACAAGTACGGGGTTCGGGATGGGATTTCCTACATCTCTACCGGTGGAGGCGCGTTCCTGGAGTTCGTGGAGGGCAGGAAGTTGCCCGCCGTAGCCATCCTGGAACAGCGCGCTTCTGGTCCGTGAAGAGCCCGATGAGCTTCGATGCTGAAGCGGTACGCGCGTCTCTGCGCCCACTGGTGCCAAACGAAGCTACGGTCTTCACCGCGGACGAAGAGCGCTATCTGCGTTTCTACGGCATCCACTACAGCGAAGGGATTGCCGACCTGCGACACAGCCTCGGCGTGGTCGAAACCCCGACGCACAGCATCTCGGTGCACCACTGGCGACCCTTGGATGCCACAGGCACGGCGGTGGTATTGCATGGTTACTACGACCATGTCGGACTGTACGGGCACCTCATCCGTTATCTGCTTGGCCGCGGCCTCGCGGTAGTGAGCTTCGATCTACCCGGACACGGTTTGTCGAGCGGCGCGGTGGCATCCATCGAAACCTTCGATCACTACGTTAGTGCGTTCGATGCATGTCTGGATGTGCTCGGCAGCCATCTCGATCAGCCGTGGGATCTGTTCGGTCAAAGCATGGGTGGTGCGATCGCCATGGAGTGGCTGCTCGGCCGGGGGCTGACAATCAGCAACTCGCCATTCAAGCATGTGGTGCTGCTGGCGCCGCTGGTTCGTCCGGCGTCCTGGCAGCTGGTGCGGCTCTACTACTACCTGGCCCGGCGGTTCGTCAAGGAGCGACCGCGAACGTTCGCTGCCAATGCGGAAAATCCGGAGTTCATCGCATTTCTGCGGGATGAGGACGTGCTTCAGGCGCGGACGTTGCCGGTGCAATGGGTGACCGCGATGATTGGCTGGATGAAGCGCTTCGAAACCTATCCTGGGACCGATATCGCGCCGCTGGTGGTGCAGGGTCAGTCGGACCGCACGGTGGACTGGAAGTACAACATGAGAATTCTGGAGCGCCTGTTCGAACCCGATGTGCTGTACATTCCTGAAGCGCGTCACCACCTGGTCAACGAGTCCGCGCCGATCCGCGCACGGATGTTTGCCGCGATCGATGCCGAGCTGGAACGCTAGTGTAGTGCGCCAGCGGTGACGATGATTGATGCACTGAATGAGATTTTCTCGGCCGCGCGGGTCCGGACGGATGCGGAGTCACTGACTGCCTGGGGCCGTGACTGGACCCGCAGCGTGGCCCCTGCGCCCGCCGCGGTGGTCTTTCCCGAACAAGCCAGCGAAGTCGTCGCGTTGGTGCGACTTGCCAATCGGCGTGGATTCAAACTGGTTCCCTCGGGGGGCAGGACCGGGCTGTCGGGCGGCGCGGTTGCCAGCGCCGGAGAGATCGTGGTTTCTTTCGACAGGATGAACCGGATCGTTGGGTTCAACGCCACGGACCGGATTGTGCGCTGTCAGGCGGGCGTCGTGACTCGAGTGTTGCAGGAATTCGCGGCAGATCAGGGGCTGTATTATCCGGTCGACTTCGCGTCGTCGGGCAGCAGCCAGATTGGCGGCAATATCGCCACCAACGCCGGTGGGATCCGGGTGATCCGCCACGGCTTGACGCGCGACTGGGTTGTTGGGCTTACCGTGGTGACCGGCAGCGGTGAGCTCGTCGAGTGCAATCATGGGCTTACGAAGAACGCCACGGGCTACGATTTTCGACATCTGATGATCGGCTCGGAGGGAACCCTGGGACTGATCCTTGAAGCCGAGATGCGGCTGGCGGCGCCGCCCGAGCCACAGACGGTAATGGTTCTTGGGATCAATCGGTTCGGCGATATCCTCGAAGTGCTGGCGTGCTTTCAGGCGGCTCTGTCGCTGTCGGCGTTCGAGTTCTTCTCTGAGCTCGCCTTGACCAAGGTGCTCGAGCATCGGCAATTGCGGCGACCCTTCGCGAGGGCGGCACCGTTCTATGCCTTGCTGGAATTCGATCAGGGCGAGACCGAACAGGCGACTGCCGCGTTCGAAGCATGCCTTGCCCAGAACTGGGTAGAAGACGGTGTGCTGAGTCAAAGCGAATCCCAGGCGCGCGATCTCTGGCAGCTGCGTGAAGGCATCTCGGAGAGCATCGCGCCATTTACGCCATACAAGAATGACGTTTCCGTAAAGGTTTCCCAGGTGCCGCAGTTCCTCGTCGAAGTGGAGGCCGTGGTCAGCAGCCGCTATCCGGACCTGGAGGTGTGCTGGTATGGGCACATTGGCGACGGCAATCTGCATCTGAACATCCTGAAGCCGGACGCGTTGGATGTGAGTACGTTCTACGAACGCTGCCATCGCATCAGCCCACAGATCTTCGAGGTGGTCGAACGCCATTCCGGTAGCATTTCCGCCGAACACGGGGTCGGGCTGTTGAAGCGTGACTTTCTTGGCTACAGCCGAACGCGCGTGGAGCGCCGGCTGATGCGCCAGCTCAAAGCGGTGTTCGACCCTAATCAGGTGTTGAATCCAGGCAAGCTGCTGGTTGCGGACTCAGGTTAACCAGCGCGTACCCTCTGGGCCCGCGACGATCACGCGGTCGGCGGCCTGCGCGGCGAAAATCCCGTTGCACACGGTGCCGACGACGTTGTTGAGGTCGGTCTCCATGCGCGCCGGGTCGGTCAGCTTCAGCCCGTACACATCCAGGATCAGATTGCCGTTGTCGGTAACGAAATCCTCGCGCAGGACCGGCGTGCCGCCGGCGGCGACGATCGCTCTACCCACCAGACCCCGCGCCATCGGGATCACTTCCACCGGCACCGCAAACGTGCCCAGCACGTCGACGACCTTGGTGTGATCGACGATGCAGATGAACTCGTCCGCTGAGGCGGCGCAGATTTTCTCCCGCGTCAGCGCGCCACCGCCACCTTTGATGAGCCGCCGCTGCGGATCAACCTCATCGGCGCCGTCGATGTAGACGGCTATCGACGCGGCGGCATTCAAGTCGATGACGGCTATGCCGTGTTGACGCAAGCGGGCGGCCGACGCATCCGAACTCGCTACGGCCGCGTCGAAAACGCCCCGATGTTCGGCCAGTAGATCGATGAAGCAATTCGCGGTAGAACCGGTACCGATGCCGATGATGCCGTCGCGGCCCAACTTCGGGAGGACCTCCTCCAGTGCCGCCTTTGCCGCCGTACGTTTCAGGTCGTCGCTGCTCATGCCAAGACGCAGACCCACTCGCCATACGTACCGCCCGCCATTAGTATGTCGCCGCCCCCGCAAACTGGTCTGCCCATGCTGGAACGATACGTGAAGAAAATCCTCGCGTCGCGGGTGTACGACGTTGCCGTGGAGACACCCCTGGACGAGGTACCGAACCTGTCGCGGCGCCTGGGGAACCGGGTGTATCTGAAGCGCGAGGATCTGCAGCCGGTATTCTCGTTCAAGATCCGTGGGTCCTACAACAAGATGGCACAACTGACGGATGCGGAGCGGGCCCGCGGCGTCGTCGCAGCATCCGCGGGCAACCATGCCCAGGGTGTTGCCCTGGCGGCCCGGGAACTGGGAATCGCCGCACACATCGTCATGGGGCGCAACTCCCCGGAGATCAAGATCAGTGCGGTGAAAAATCTGGGCGCACGGGTCCTGTTGCGTGGCGATAGCTATGACGAAGCCGCAGTCTACGCCCAGCAACTGGTGCAGCAGCACGATTACGTATTCGTCCATCCCTATGACGATCCCGATGTGATTGCCGGCCAGGGGACGATCGGAATGGAGATCATCAACCAGCATGGCGGTGCGATTCACGCGATCTTTGTGCCGGTGGGCGGTGGCGGGCTCATCGCGGGCATCGCCGCGTACGTGAAATATCTGCGCCCGGAGATTCGGATAATTGGCGTGGAGGCGGAAGGGTCTGCGTGTCTGACCGCTGCGCGGGCCGCCAACAGGCGTGTTAAGTTGCGTTACGATAGCCTGGATCTGTTCGCCGACGGAGTGTCAGTGGCGCAGGTGGGCAAGGAACCGTTCAAAATCGCACGCCGTTGGGTCGACGACGTCATTACGGCCAGCACCGATGAAATCTGCGGTGCGATCAAGGACATTTTCGACGATACCCGCAGCATTGCAGAACCGGCGGGAGCGTTGGCGGTCGCCGGATTGAAAAAGTACGTGGCGCTCAGCGGGGTGAGCGGCGAGGACTTGATCGCCATCGATAGCGGCGCCAATGTCAACTTCGACAGGCTGCGACACATTTCTGAACGGGCGGAGCTTGGTGAGAAACGCGAAGCGATCCTGGGTGTGACTATTCCCGAGCGGCCGGGGAGCTTCAGACGATTCTGCCGCCTGTTGGGTAAACGTAACATCACCGAGTTCAACTACCGCTATGCGGACTCTGCCGCGGCCCAGGTCTACGTGGGCGTTCAGGTCGCGTCCGAAGAGGACCGGACCCCGCTGATCGACGGGCTACGCAAGTCCGGCTACGAGGTCCAGGACATGACCGACAACGAGGTCGCTAAGCTGCACGTGCGGCATATGGTGGGCGGACGGGGCGACGGTGATCGGGAGGAGATTCTGTATCGCTTCGAATTTCCCGAGCGGCCGGGCGCGCTGCTGAAATTTCTTGGCGGTCTGGGGTCGAAATGGAACATTACGATGTTCCACTACCGCAATCACGGTGCGGCCTGGGGCCGAGTCCTGGCCGGCTTCCAGGCGTCCCGTGGCGATCGTCGAGCGTTGTCGGGGTTCCTCGACCAGATCGGCTATCGCTATTGGGAAGAGAGCGAGAACCCGGCGTATCGGATGTTTCTGCGATAGCCTTTCACTAAGCCGCCGCGGGCGCTTGACTAAGCTGCCGCGGGCGCCTTACTAAGCCGCTGCGGACTGTTTCTAAATCGCCGCGGGCACTTCGCCGCCGTGGTCGGGCGGGTAACGAGCAAATTCCTGTTCGAACACCAACCGGGTGGCGTCTGTCATCCGGTCGATGAACAGATGCCCGTCGAGGTGATCGAACTCGTGCTGGAACACGGTCGCTAGAAAGCCCTGCGGTTCGATGCGTTGCGCTCGGCCGTCGAGGTCGGTGTAGTTGACGCGGATGTGTTGTGGGCGCTCGACCCAGCCGAGCAGCCCCGGTATCGATAGACAGCCTTCCCAATAGCCAGCTCGGGTATCGTCCAGCACCGTAATTTCCGGATTGGCGAAGACGGTCAGTGGCACTGCCTCGAGCTCGCCGTAGCGTGTTGGGCCGCCGGGGATCTCGATGATTGCGAGTCTGATCGATTCGTTGATCTGCGGCGCGGCGAGGCCGATGCCGCCGTAATCATGCAGCGTATCCAACATGTCGTCGATCAAAACGCGAGTCGCTGGTGCGCCTAGTTCTTCGATGGTCAGTTCGCGGGCGCGTTGGCGCAGTGTGGGATGGCCCATGCGAATGATTCTACGTACCGCCATCTGCTTGCACCATTAGCCGCGTTGGGAGAAGCGCCGCGCGCGGGCGCTGAAACCTGTTAGCCCGGATTCCGTGACTGCGGCGTCCAGAGGAACGTCCCACGATTCGCGTGGCAAAGAGTCGACCTGCTGCAAGGCGTGGGCGAGGCCTACCACCAGCGGTTTGCGGCCGCGGGGCGTCAGAAATCGGTCATAGTAGCCGCCGCCCATTCCCAGCCGATGCCCGAGGTTGTCGAAGGCAACCAGTGGCGCGAACACGATGTCGATCGCAAGCCGAGGGATGTAGATTGCGGTCAACGGGTCCGGTTCTGGGATGCCGTACCGATTCATGAGCAACGGCGTGGTCGCGGTCACGCGATAGAAATCCATGGTGCCGGCTCGATCGACTACGGGCAGGGCGACGACTCTGCCCGTGGCCAGCAGGTGATCGATTATCGGCGCGGTGTCGAGTTCGCCGTCGGCTGCGCTGTAGATCGCGATGGTCCGGCCGGCGAGCAGAGTTCCGCTGGCGATGAGGTGACGGTTGACGGTTCGCGCGTGCGCCTGCTGCAGCGCCACGCTGAGCTTGCCGCGCTGGCGGCGCAGTGCGTCCCGCAGCGCTCGCCGCGAGGGTCGCCGCGCGGTGGGTCGGGGGCTTGGGGTGCTGGAGTTCGATGACATGTATCGATTGCCTCCCGGAGATGCCGCTGTACAGGTTGGCCCTGAACCGTATTGGCTCAAGGCGGAGACTCGGGCAGCGACAAAGGCGTCCCGCAAACGGCGGGCATGCACACAGGCGAAGTCGCCGAAATCCCCTGTAGTTTCTCTAACGGCTCAAGGACGACACCAGACTGGCGAGCATCCCAGGAGACGCTGGCAGTATAGCCGAAACGAGCCTCGGCACACGCCATTGACGCCGATCTGTGATCGAGTTATAGAAACGTATTCCTTTGCGCCGCAGCCTACTCTGGCTGGCCGGTTCAGGCATCATCGTCCAGCGCATCGTTGAGTCTTTGAGCGAGTGCACTGATGCGGCCCGACGCGTTCGCGGTGTCCTCGCGCAGGCGCAGAAAATCGTGGGCAATGTTCAGTGCGGCCATCACGGCCATGCGGTCGAGGCCCAATACATTTCCGCCTTCGCGAATCTCCCGCATCTGCGCGTCCAGGTGTTTCGCGGAAGCCGTCAGTCCATCGACCTCGTCGGGCGGGCAGCTTACCTGATACTCCTTGTCGAGGATGCGGACACTGATGGTCGAGGGCGACTCGCTCACGAGTCCTGCTCGAGGGACTTCAGGCGGCTGATCATCGATTCGACTTTGCTCTTTGCGAGCTCGTTATGCTCAATCAGCTTGGCACGTTCGGTGGTCCAGGAGCTTTGAACCTGACGCAGGGCGTGGTTCTCTCGCGACAAGAGTTCGCACCGGTCGAAGAGCTCTCCGAGCCGGCGTTCCAGAACATCGAGGTCGCTGGCGTTCATAGCACTTTCTTGTTCACCAAAACCATTCTCCAGCGTAGCCCGTGCGCCGCGGAAGTGTCAACGCGAAGTCGGCGGGTCTGAGCACTGGGTAGCATGGTTTGGTGTTAGCATTGGCGCCGCATTCCGGGACCGTTGCAGGAACGTTGGGCGAGCTTGAAGACACCGTCTGGGAGTTTCCGGTTGGGACGTCCACTTCCCATCTGCACGGCTGTGTTTGCGGAATGTCGTGCGCAAACACGCTATCCGATCAGGAAGCTTTTCTGCGCACCCTGGTTGATCGGTTGGAGCCGCTGCTCGGCGAAGACGATACCCCCTTGACAGATCGGTTGGCGGATTTGGCGGAATGGTATGGCGGCTGTCTGCTCGGTTTCGGGGTTGCCGCCCCAGCCGATGGGCTGACCCGGACGGGGCGGGAGATGTTGCACTCGGAACAGCAGACAAAGGGCACGGGAGCAGACGATGGCAATCGCTGAACATCGCCGTCGTCGGGAGCGTCTGATGCGAATGATGGAACCCGGGTCCATCGCGGTACTGCCCGCTGCCGAAGAAACGATGCGCAATCGTGACACCGCACATCTGTTCCGGCAGGACAGCGACTTTTACTACCTGACGGGGTTCGAAGAGCCGGGCGCGTTGCTGGTGCTTGCGCCGGGACGTGCGCACGGCGAGGTCATTCTGTTCTGCCAGGAGCGCGACCCCGTTTTCGAGCGCTGGAATGGCGAGCGCGTCGGTCCGGACCGGGCCCAGCAGGTGCTGGCCGTTGATGACGCGTTCCCGATGGGCGACGTCGAAGATATCCTGCCCGGGTTGCTGGAGGGGCGCGAGCGGATTTACGTGACCCTGGGCGAGCACCCGGCCTTCGATGCCGATCTGCTGGGTTGGGTCAAAGGCATTCGCGCACGGGAAGCCAGCGGGGCGCGGCCGCCGGGAGAGTTCGTGGCACTGCGGCATCTGCTCCACGATCTGCGGCTGGTCAAGTCGGCGGCAGAGCTGAAGCTGATGCGCAAGGCGGCCGGCATCACGGTCGGTGCCCACCTGAGGGCGATGCGAACAACCAAGCCCGGCCTGACTGAGGCGCATATCGAGGCGGAAATCATCCATGAATTCATGCGCAACGGTGCGCGGTTTCCGGCATATCCATGCATCGTGGGTGCCGGCGCCAATGCTTGCATCATGCACTACGTGCGCAATGACGCGACCATGAAAGATGGCGATCTGGTGCTCGTCGATGCCGGTTGCGAGTATCAGTACTACGCCTCGGATGTAACCAGGACGTTCCCGATCAACGGGCGCTTCACCGGCGAGCAACGCGCTGTTTATGAAATCGTGCTCGCGGCGCAGGCCGCGGCGATTAAGGCGGCTCAGCCAGGCGCTCATTTCAATGTGCCCCACGAGATGGCGATCGACGTGATGGTCGATGGTTTGCTGAATGAAGGCCTGCTGAACGGCGACAAAGCGGAAATAATCGAAGCGGGGACCTATCAGCAGTTCTGTGTGCACAAGACCTCGCACTGGCTTGGGATCGATGTGCACGATGTGGGTGACTATCGGGTCGACGGCACCTGGCGGGCGCTGGAGCCGGGCATGGTGATCACCGTGGAGCCGGGTATCTATATCGCAAAAGATGAACCCGATGCGCCCCAGCGATTCCGGGGCATGGGCATACGGATTGAAGACGATGTGTTGATCACCAAGACGGGCAACGAGGTGTTGACTGCGGCGGCGCCAAAGCAAATTGACACCATCGAGGCGGCTATGCATGGCTGACTTCGATGTGGTCGTCGCCGGCGCTGGGTTGGTCGGTGCCACGGCGGCCCTCGTTCTGGCCGATCTGGGCCTACGCGTTCTCGTGGTGGAACCAAGTGTGCCGGAGCGCAACCCCGGCCCTTCCGGTTTCGAAGCCCGGACCCTTGCTCTGAATCCAGCGTCCCGTGCGCTGCTGGAACCCCACGCAAGCTGGGCGGACTTCGCGCCCCACCCGTTTCATGCGATTCGAGTCTGGGAAGACACCGGCACCCGGTCGATCTCCTTCAAAGCGGAGGAAGTCGGGCGTACGGAATTAGGTTGGATCGTGGAGGCGGCACGCGCCTCGGTGGCGCTGTGGCGTGATCTCGATTCGGCGGACGGGATATCGGTTCTCGTGGGGGAAAAGATCGGCAGACTCGAGGTCCGGGCGGATGACTTGAGCCTCCATGTTGGCGCTGATTCCATCAGCGCACGCCTGTTGATTGGTGCGGACGGGGCGCAGTCGGGGATAAGGACTTTGCTCGGGGTCGCGACGCAAACCCTCGAAACCCCTCACGCCGCTCTGGCCGCGGTGGTCGGGACGCAATACGACAGTGCCGGGGTCGCCTATCAGCGATTCCTGGAGGATGGGCCGGTTGCGCTGCTGCCGTTGCCGGGCGGTGACGCCGGCGGGTACAGCTCGGTGGTCTGGTCCCAACCCAGGGATGAGGCCCGCCGGCGCCTCGGACTGACCGATGCGGAGTTTGCCCTGGAACTCGAGCAGGCGACGGAAGGCGTCCTTGGCGCAATCGGCTCCGTGGATCGCCGGGTGGTGTTCGACCTGGACCAGCGGGTCGCGGAGACGTTCCATCCCAACCAACGGGTGCTGCTGCTGGGTGACGCTGCCAGAGTGCTTCACCCCCTCGCCGGTCAGGGTGTGAATATCGGTCTGGAGGATGTTGCGGACATGCTGGGCGTCGCTACTCGGCATTGCGCGGCGACCGACTTCGATCCCGGCGCTCCGGGAATCTGGCGCGGCTACGCGCGGCGCCGGCGGGCAAAGGCGCTGTTGCTGGTCCGGCTCATGGACGGATTCCGGCTCGGCTATTCACTGGACGACCCGATGCTGCGATTGTTGCGTAACGTGGCGGTCCAGGCCTTGGATCACAGCGGATTCGTCAAGGCCGGTCTGATACGCGAAGCGTTGGGCATCGGGCTCTCGGCATGACAGCGTGTGGCTGGGTAGAATGCGCGCTCGCTCGGATTCTGGACGCGTAACGGGCCAACCCATGGGCAACCGCACACCCCTGTTTGATGCGCATCGCGCGGCAGGCGCGAAGATAGTCGATTTTGGTGGCTGGGACATGCCGCTGCACTATGGGTCGCAACTCGAAGAACACCATGCGGTACGTCGCGACGCGGGCGTATTCGACGTATCGCACATGACCGTCATCGATGTGTCCGGTCCCGCCGCCGTGTCGTTTTTGCGTCACTGTCTGGCCAACGACGTTGCCCGGCTCGACGAGAAGGGGCGGGCGCTGTACGCGGTCCTGCTGAATGCGTCGGCGGGAATCGTCGACGACCTGATCGTCTATCGGCGCAATGGCGATTTCCGCCTGGTGGTCAATGCCGGAACGCGCGAGGCGGTGCTGGCGAATATCAATTCCCACGCCGCGGCCTTCGATGTGTCGGTGGTACATCGGGGAGAGCTTGCGATGCTCGCGGTCCAGGGACCGGGCGCGGTGGAGCGGGTCGTCGGAATCTGCGGACTCACGGGGATCGACGCGCTGGCGCCGTTCAGCATGCTGGAGCGCGATGACTGGATGATTGCCAGGACCGGCTATACCGGCGAAGACGGTGTAGAGCTGATCTTGCCGGACGATGCAATTGCGGGCGTGTGGAGCGATCTCTTGGCAGCCGGCGTCGCTCCCGCCGGATTGGCGGCGCGCGACACATTGCGGCTGGAGGCCGGGCTCAATCTGTACGGGCAGGACATGGATGCGAAGACTCACCCGTTGGAGGCGAACCTCGGCTGGACCATCGCCTGGCGACCGGAAACGCGGGATTTCGTCGGCCGCGAAGCGCTCACCGCGATCCGTGAAGCAGGCAGCCGGTGGAAACTGACAGGGGTCGTGCTGGAAGGCCGGGGCATCATGCGCCACGGCTATCGGGTGATTACCGAAGCCGGTGAGGGAACCGTCACCAGCGGTATATTTTCGCCAACGTTGGGTTACAGTGTCGCGCTGGCGCGTGTTCCGAGGGCTGCCGCCGGCGCTTGCGAAGTCGAAATCCGAGGCAAACACTGGTCCGCGCGGCTGGTCCGTCCGCCGTTCGTGCGCCACGGCGTTCGGGTGCACAAGTGACGCTCGTGGGCCGAACCACGTCGCGCACTTCAGGAGTCGATCGATGAGTGAGTTTCCAGCCGAACTGAGATACGCGCCGAGCCACGAATGGGCGCGTGTCGAGGACGAGGGCGTGGTTGCCGTGGGCATCTCGGATCATGCACAGGATGCGCTGGGCGACGTGGTCTACGTTGAGCTTCCCGAGGTTGGGCAGGACGTGGAGGCTGGCGAGGAGGCCGCGGTGGTGGAGTCCGTCAAAGCCGCGTCGGATATCTACGCGCCGGTCTCGGGAACCATCGTGGCAGTGAACACGCTGCTCGAAGATGCGCCTGAAACGGTCAATCAGGATCCCTACGGCGATGGTTGGTTCTTCAGGATACAGTCGCGCGACGACGCCGAACTCGACGCGTTGCTCGATGCGCAGACCTATGCCGAACACTGCGAATCGGAATCGCCTTGACCGGGCGCAACAGCCGGGATCGCTGAACACGCATGCCATTCATTCCCCACACGGCGGCCGAAGTGGACGCCATGCTCGATGCGATTGGAGCTGAGTCCATCGAGCAACTGTTCGATGAAATTCCATCCCAATTGCGTGCGGGGGAACTGCGTACGGTGCCCGAAGCGCGTAGCGAAATGGCCATGCTGCGGCTCATGGGCGAGCGCGCCCGGAAGGATCAGCTTCAGCTCTGCTTTCTCGGGGCGGGTTGCTACGATCACCACATTCCGAGCGCTGTCTGGGACATCACCCAGCGCGGTGAGTTTCTCACCGCCTACACGCCGTACCAGGCCGAAGCGAGCCAGGGCACGCTGCAAGTGATTTACGAATACCAAAGCATGATGACCGCGCTGACGGCGCTCGACGTGTCCAATGCGTCGGTCTACGACGGCGCCAGCGGGCTTGCCGAAGCGGTCCTGATGGCGGTGCGCGCCAACCGGAAGAACAAGTCGCGCAGGGTGCTCATGGCCGAGACCGTCCACCCGCTGTACCGGCAGACCGTTGCCACGATCGTGCGCAATCAGGGCATTGCTCTGGACAGTTTGCCGATGACCGCCAGCGGCGTGGTGGATCCGGCCGCGCTGAACGGTCATGCCGAGCCGCCGGTGGCGCTCGTGGTGCAACAGCCCAACTTCTTCGGGTTGCTGGAACAGGTCGATGAATTAACGGACTGGGCTGCGGCTCATGACGTGCTGGTCATCGCGGTGGTCAATCCGACCTCGCTGGCAATTCTCAAACCGCCCGGCCAGTGGGGTGAGGGCGGTGCCGACATCGCCTGCGGTGATGGCCAGCCCCTCGGCATTCCGATGGCATCGGGTGGACCGTCCTTCGGTTTCATTTGCTGTCGGCAGGCGTTCGTGCGACAGCTGCCGGGTCGAATCATCGGCCGTACGGAGGATCTGGATGGCCGCACCGGTTTCACCCTCACCCTGCAAGCACGGGAACAGCACATCCGCCGCGCCAAGGCGACCTCCAACATCTGTACCAACCAGGGGCTGCTGGTGACTGCGGGTACCATTTATCTCAGCTTGCTCGGCCCGGCGGGGCTCGAAGGGGTCGCCGGTCAATGTCACCGGCGTACCGCCCAACTGGCGAGTGCCGCCGTGACGCTGCCGGGTGTCACGGAACGCTTCGCGGGCCCGTTTTTTCACGAGCGGGTGCTCGCGTTGCCCTGCGAGGCGGAACCCGTCGCCGAGAAGCTCGCAGCTCGCGGGATTCTCGCCGGCCTGCCGCTGGGTGATTACTTTCCCGAATTGTCGCGATGTCTGTTGGTTTGCGGTACCGAGAAGCACAGCGACGAAGACATCGAGCGCTACGTGACGGAACTCGGAGCAGCCCTGTCTTCGACGGAGGCGGTGGCATGAACCGCGACACCAGAACCATCTTCGAGCTGTCCAGGCCCGGACGAATGGCGACGGCTCAGGTCCCGAAGGTCCCGAAGGCCCCGAAGGCCCCGGCGGCGGTCGAGATGGCCGATATCCCGGTCAACCTGCGCCGCCCGTCGCGCCCCGGCTTGCCGGAAGTGTCGGAACTGCAGGTTGTGCGCCACTACACCAACCTGTCGCGCAAGAATTTCTCCATCGAGAATCAATTCTACCCGCTGGGTTCCTGCACCATGAAGTACAACCCTCGCGGTACTCACCATGCGGCCGCGCAGCCCGGTTTCCCCGGCCGGCACCCGCTGGCGCCCGCGGCGCACAGCCAGGGCTTTCTCGAGTGTCTGTTCGATCTGCAGGAGATTCTCAAGGACGTTACCGGCATGACCGGCGTGTCGCTGACCCCCATGGCGGGGGCCCAGGGGGAGTTCGCCGGGGTTGCGATGATCCGTGCCTATCATGAGGCCCGCGGCGATGCGGCCCGCTCGGAAATTCTGATCCCCAACGCCGCCCATGGCACCAATCCGGCGACCGCGGTGATGTGTGGGTATGGCGTGCGCGAGGTGCCGTTAACCCCTGACGGCGACGTCGATCTGGACGCCTTGAAGGCCAGCGTCGGACCACAGACCGCGGGACTGATGATGACCAATCCGTCGACTTGTGGAGTGTTCGACCGGCGCATCGAGGGAATCGCGGCAACGGTTCACGATGCGGGCGGTCTGCTTTATTACGACGGCGCCAACCTGAATGCGATTCTCGGCAAGGTGAAACCCGGCGACATGGGCTTCGATGTCCTGCACATGAACCTGCACAAGACCTTCGCCACACCCCACGGCGGCGGCGGTCCCGGGTCGGGACCGGTGGGAGTGAATGATAAGCTTGCGCCCTATCTCCCCGTGCCGATGGTCGGCCGGGATGACGCGGGGGGATTTCGCTGGCTGACCCAGCAGGATGTGCCGGGCAGCATCGGCCGGTTGTCGGCATTCATGGGCAACGCGGGCATCCTGTTGCGGGCCTTCGCGTATGCACTGATGCTGGGCCGCGAGGGCATGCACCGGGTCGGCGAATTTGCGACGTTGAACGCGAATTACATGGCGGCCCGTCTGGCGGAGCACGGCTTTGCGCTGGCCTATCCGCAGCGCCGCGCCAGTCACGAATTCGTGATCACCTTCGCAGAACAGGCCAAGACCCTCGGTGTGTCCGCGATGGACATCGCCAAACGGCTGCTGGACTACGGCTTTCATTCGCCCACCACCTATTTTCCGTTGCTGGTGCCCGAATGCTTTCTGATCGAGCCGACCGAAACGGAAACCAAGGAGGAGCTTGACGCGTTCATCGAAGCGCTGGTGGCCATCCTGCGGGAGGCGGAGTCAGACCCGGAACTCGTCCTCAGCGCACCGCAGAGTCTGCCGGTGAAACGGCTCGACGACGTAAAGGCCGCCCGAGAACTGGACCTGGCATACCGCCCCCCAGGGGAATAAGGCCGAAACTTGAACCCAACTGCCCGCGGCGGTCCGTCGAGCCTCGGACGTGGCCCCAGGGAAGAGCTGCTCAGTCGATGGCGGCCTGCAGGTCCTCCAGCGTGTCTATGGGTAGCGAACAGCTCAGTCCTCGACACACGAAGGCGGTGGTTCGGTTGCGGGTCTCGGTGCTGACGAGCGACGGCAGGTAGCTGGGTATCGCGCGCGCCTCGTAGGGGATCAGATAGCTCTGGCGCCACGGAGTGAATCCTTCACGGCACTTGGCGAGCCACGCTGCGGCGTCCTGGACCGGGCCTCTGACGATCACTAGTTCGGGTTCGTAGACGAAACTCTCCAACGCATCGAGCAGGGTGCAATGGGCTGCCGGGTGGCGCTCCAGCGCGGAACGGGTAAAGGCCAGGGTGGCGCTCGCCGCGTCCAGATAGCGGCTTTCGCCGAGCAGGTGACCCAGCTGAATCAGGGCCCGGGCCATGGTGCCGTTGCCCGGCGGAATAGCGTCGTCGGTGGTGGGTTTCGGCCGGTAAATCAGCTGCTCGTGGTCGTGCGCGGTGAAGAAGAACCCGCCGGCTTCCTCGTCATAGAAGTGTTCGAGTGTCGCGTCGATCAGCTCCAGCAGCCATTCGAAATCGCTGTCGCGCCAGCGCGCGGCCAACAGCACCAGCAAGGCCTCGATCAGGTTCGCATGATCGTCCAGGTAGCCCGGGTGGCCTGAACGACCATTGCACCAACTTGCCGTCAATCGTCCGGAAGCCCACAGCTCACTGCGGATGAAGTCGGCGGCCCGCTCGGCCGAGTCGATCCAGGACTGTTCGCCTAGCACCTGGCCGGCCCTGGCCATTCCCTTGATTGCCAGGCCGTTCCAGGAGGTCAGCACTTTGTTGTCCGTTGCCGGGCGGATCCGCTGCTGGCGCGCGTCCAGCATCTTTGCCCGGGCTGACGCGAGCAACGCGTCCGCGACGGGACGTTCCAGGCTGAGTCGGTGTACCACCGAGGGCCAGGCGTCATAGCGGTGCAGGTTCCAGCGTCCCTCGAAGTTGGCCGGTTTGTCGAGCCCGTAGAGGGTTTCGATGACCAGATGCTCCTCCTGCGACAGCAGTTTCCTGACCTCGTCGCGGCGCCACAGGTAGTACTTGCCTTCCTCGCCCTCCGAGTCGGCATCCATGGCCGCGTAGTAGCCGCCGGCCTCGTCCTGCATCTCGCGGATCAACCAGCCTGCGGTATCACGGACCGCCTGTTCGAATAGCAGATCCGGGCTGACGGCGAGTGCATCAGCGTACAACGACAGTAGCAACCCGTTGTCATAGAGCATTTTCTCGAAGTGGGGAACCATCCACCGGGCGTCGGTCGCGTAGCGGCAGAAACCACCGCCGAGATGGTCGAAGATGCCACCGCGCGCCATGCGCGTGAGGGTCGTCATCACCATGTCCAGACCGACCCGATCATGATCGCCGGCGCGCGCCCGATAGGCCCAATGTCGCAATAGTCGTCCCGTGGTCATGGGCATCGGAAACTTGGGCGCCGGGCTGAATCCGCCGTTCTGGTCGTCGTACTGGTTTGCCAGTGCCTCGCGGGCGCCGTCCAGCACTGCGGGGTCATCGAGTTGCTGCGGGTCCGCGCTGGTCGGGTTGAGCGCCGTCAGCAGCTCGGCGAGTTTGCCGGTCTGTTGGTTCAGCTCATCGCGCTGTTCGGAGTGCGCGCGTGAAATCCGCAACAGCAGGTCGCCGAAGCCCGGTAGCTGGTAGCGGGGGCGTTTGGGAAAGTAGGTGCCGCCGAAGAACGGGATCAGCGTGTTGGCGTCCAGAAACATGGTCAATGGCCACCCGCCGGTCTGTTGCGTGAGGATCTGATGTGCCAACTGGTAGATTTTGTCCAGGTCGGGGCGCTCTTCACGGTCGACCTTGATATTGATGAAGTGTTCGTTCATCAGCGCGGCGATGGCGTCGTCCTCGAAGGACTCGTGGGCCATGACGTGGCACCAGTGGCACGCGGAATACCCTATCGACAACAGGATCGGCTTGTCCTGAGCTTGCGCTTCCGCAAGCGCTTCGGGCCCCCAGGGGTACCAGTCGACCGGGTTGGACGCATGCGCCTTGAGATAAGGACTGGTCTCGTCGTCGAGTCGATTTTGCCCTTCCGGCATCATGTTGGTCCGATATGAATGTAGCCATGATAGCCTTCGCTTGCGGAGAACGTGATGGGGAACCCGTGATGGGACGGCAATGAGCGTGGTCGATGCGGACGGTTTCAGACCGAATGTCGGCATAGTGGTGGCCAACGACTGTGGCCAGGTGCTGTGGGCGCGCCGTATCGGCCAGGACGCGTGGCAGTTCCCCCAGGGTGGAATCAACGATCAGGAGAGTGCCGAAGAGGCTTTGTACCGCGAGCTCAACGAAGAGGTTGGGCTGGACCCCGAGGCGGTGGAGATCCTCGCCTGTACCAGCGGCTGGCTGCGCTACCGGTTACCGAAACGCCTGCGCCGGTCCAATTCGAGCCCGGAATTTCTCGGTCAGAAGCAAAAGTGGTTCCTGCTGCGCATGCTGGGTCGTGATGAGGACGTCTGTGTGCACCGCGGTGACAAGCCGGAGTTCGATCATTGGCGTTGGGTCAGCTACTGGTATCCCGTGGGTCAAGTGGTGGCGTTCAAACGGGACGTCTATCGGCGGGCGCTCCGGGAGCTCGCACCACGGCTGGTGGTCCGCGAACCCGGCTGAGCCGCGGGATGAGTCATGCTCGAAACGCTGCGTAACATTGTCCAGGACGTAAACGCCGCCCCCGACTTCCAGCGTAGGTTGGACATCATCGTGAGTCGGGTCAAGGAAGCGATGGGCACCGAGGTGTGTTCCATCTATCTGATGAACCCGGCGCGTACGCACTACATGTTCGTTGCCACGGAGGGGCTCAACATCGAGGCCGTAGGAAACGTCCGACTGGCGATCGACGAAGGGCTCGTCGGAGTGGTTGGACGGCGTGCTGAACCCATCAATCTAGAAGACGCGACCACGCATTCGCAGTTCCACTACCTGCCCGAAATCGGTGAAGAAAGATTCCATGCGTTCCTCGGCGTGCCGATCATCCATCACCGCCGCAACCTGGGCGTGATGGTGGTTCAGCAGAGCGAGAGTCGTCGTTTCGACGAGAGCGAAGAGGCCTTTCTGGTGACGCTGTCGGCGCAACTGGCCGGCATTATCGCGCATGCCGAGGCGACCGGTGAGATTGCCCATCTTGGCCAGGATGACCACGAACTGCGTGATCTTCGCTTCGTTGGGGTGCCGGGTGCGCCGGGCATCGTGGTGGGCGACGCGGTGGTGGTTCAACCGACTGCCGATCTGAATGCCGTTCCGGATCGCGAAGTCGAAAACGTGATGGTTGAGCTTGCGGTGTTTGATCGCGCGATCAACGCGATTCGTACGCAAATCAGGCAGATCGGGGAGCAACTCGCGACAAGCCTGCCGCCCCAGGAGCTGGCGCTGTTCGACGCGTATCTGCACATGCTCGACGATGACGCCCTCGCCGGCGACGTCCGGGACGAGATCCGCAAGGGTCAGTGGTCCCAGGGGGCGCTACGTCACGTGATTCAGGAGCATGTGCGTAATTTCGAACGGATGGAAGATTCGTACATCCGTGAGCGCGCCGCCGACGTTCGCGAGCTCGGCCAGCGTGTGCTGGCCAATCTGCAGGACATACGCCAGAAGAAGACCCACTTCCCGGAAAACACCATTCTGGTAGCCCAGGAGGTCACGCCGGCCATGATGTCGGAGATCCCAACGGAGCGTTTGAAGGGGATCGTGTCCATGCAGGGAACTGGAAACTCGCATGTTGCGATCCTGGCGCGCGCACTGGACATTCCGACCGTGATGGGTGCGGTCGATCTGCCGCTGTTTTCTGTGGAGAACCGGACTCTGATCGTCGATGGATACTTCGGTCAGACTTTTCTGAATCCGACCCCGAAGCTGCTGGATCACTATGCGTCGCTCATGGCGGAGGAGCGGGAGTTCGCGCAGGAGTTGGAAGAATTCAAGGACCTGCCGAGCGTCACCACGGACGGCCATGAGGTGGTCCTGTGGGTGAACATCGGTCTGATTGGCGATGTCTCGCGCGCGCTCGATCGCGGCGCCCAAGGGATTGGGCTTTTTCGTACCGAGGTGCCATTCCAGACGCTGGACCGGTTCCCCACAGAAGAGGAGCAACGCGTTATCTACCGGGAGCACATGGAAGCCTTCAGCCCGCTGCCGGTCACCATGCGCACCCTGGACATCGGCGGTGACAAGCCGCTGCCGTACTTTGAGATCCAGGAAGACAACCCGTTTCTAGGCTGGCGTGGAATTCGCGTCACCCTCGACCACCCGGAGATCTTCATGGCCCAGGTGCGCGCAATGATCAAGGCGAACGCGGGTCTCGAGGGCGAACTGCGCATCATGCTGCCGATGATCTCCAACGTCGGCGAGGTGGATGAGGCGAAGGTGCTGGTGAACCGCGCCTACACGGAAGTGGTCGAGGAGGGAGTCGTAGTCGACCGACCGCAGATCGGCGTGATGATCGAGGTGCCTGCCGCCGTGTACCAGGCCCGGGAGCTGGCGAAGCGGGTCGATTTCCTCGCCGTGGGTTCCAACGACCTGACGCAATACATGCTCGCCGTTGATCGCAACAACCCGCGCGTCGCCGAGCTTTACAACGAGACCCACCCTGCAGTGCTCCATGCGCTTAGAGAAGTGGTTGTCGCCGGCCACGCGGAAGACAAAATTGTGGGCATTTGCGGAGAGCTGGCGGGCACTCCGCACGGTGCGGTGTTGTGTATTGCCATGGGTTTCGACATCCTGTCGATGAGTTCGCCCAGCCTGCTCAAAGTCAAGTGGGTGGTTCGGAACATCTCCCGGATGACGGCCATGCGGATGCTCGTGAAGGTGCTGAAAATGCACACAGCGGACGAGATTAACGATTTCATGCACCGTTCACTGATCGAAGCGGGCCTCGGGCGGGTGATTCCGAGTTACCGGGGGCCTGACGCCGTGTGAATGCCCAGCTTGAGGGTCAGCGGGATACTTTGTCGATGGCGAAGGTTGAATCGAAGCGCTCGCCCGGCAGGCCGTGTGCGTTGAAATTCTGCTCGGTGAACCGAACCTGGTCGTGCGTGAGCACGAGCGCTGTGCTGGCCCGGGTGCCGTACCTGTCGCTGGCGATGAAGCATGGCGCCGCGCGACGTTCGAACTCGATTTCGTTGCCGCGCTTGGGGAGGTGTTCGTCGGCGGGGACGCATCGGTCGCCGAGTAGCTCCAGCAATGCGTCCTGTTCGGGTATGTCGTGACCGCCGGCGAGATCGGCCAGGGCGTTGCGGCCGAGCAGCACCTTGGGCCAATCGCAGTTCAGCTCCACGTTTGCCAGGCCGTGTATGCCGGGTTCGACCCGATGGGTTTCAGCGCGGTTGGACACGCAGACCAGCTCGGTGCCGTCGAACAGCAACAGGCTGAAGCCGCGATAGCGGCTGCCGGTGATGGTTCGCGCGTAGTCCATGGCCGAGCTATCCGCGTGCAGGAATCCCGCAGTGAGTTCACCGCGTGATCCGGGTGGCAACTGGGCGGGCGGCTCCTCGGCGAAGTTCGTGACGGCGGCGAACCGCCCACGCACGTCGACCCCCAACCAGGTACCGCCGGCCTGCAGATCGCGCCCCGCGAGGATCGTTGGTGAAGTGGGCCAGAATCGTGCGGCTTCGGTCGGGCGCGCGTAGAATTCGTCGCGGTTGGCCGCAACGATCAGCAGCGCGTCGGCTCGAACTCGATAGGCAAACAGGATCAAACACATAGGGATTGCTGGGGCGCTGCAAATCGGCGGCCGATTCTAGCAGCGCGGAGCGTTTATGCACTACCCCACCATCGATCCGATCATATTCTCCTTTGGGCCCGTTGCCATTCGCTGGTATGGCCTTGCCTATCTGGCGGCGTTCGGGTGTGCCTGGTGGCTTGGGCAGCGCCGAGCCGACCCTGCAGGCTGGACGCATCAACAGGTTTCGGACCTGGTGTTTTACGGTGCGCTTGGCGCGGTCCTGGGCGGACGGGTCGGTTACGTGCTGTTCTATGGTTTCGAGCGGCTATTGACGGACCCGCTGTGGTTGATTCGGTTCTGGGATGGCGGTATGTCGTTCCATGGCGGGCTGTTGGGCGCGCTGGCGGCATTGTGGTGGTTTGGCCGTGCGTCTGGCCGCGGCTTTTTTCAGATGACAGACTTCGCTGCGCCACTGGTGCCGACGGGTCTCGGCTTCGGCCGGCTTGGCAACTTTGCCAACATGGAACTGCCCGGTCGGGCCACGGATTCGATATTCGGAATGATCTACCCATGCGGAGCTGACACGATCCGGCGCATCGACCCGCTCTGCACGGGCCAATGGGAGGAGTTCGCGCGGCACCCATCGCCGCTGTATCAGGCGTTCGCAGAGGGCCTCGTCTTGTTCCTGATTGTCTGGTTGTACACGGCGAAGCCGCGGCCGACGGGTGGTGCGTCGGGGGTGTTCCTCGTCGGCTATGGATGCATGCGCTTCAGCACCGAATTTGCGCGCGAGCCCGACGCCCATCTCGGTTTCATCGCCTTCGACTGGCTCACGATGGGGCAGCTGTTGTCGCTCCCCATGGTGGCATTTGGTATCTTCCTCATCTGGTGGGCGAGCACTCGGATGGCTGAGAAATCATGAAGCAATATCTCGATCTGATGCGTCGCGTTCGTGGCACGGGCGTGTTCAGGGATGATCGCACGGGCACCGGAACCTACAGTGTGTTCGGCCACCAGATGCGCTTCGATCTGCGCGACACGTTCCCGCTGGTGACCACTAAGAAGGTGTTCATGAAAGGCATCATCCACGAGTTGTTGTGGTTCCTTAAGGGCAGCACCAACATCCGGTACCTGCAGGAACATGGGGTGCGGATCTGGGATGAGTGGGCCGATGAAAACGGCGAGCTCGGGCCGGTGTACGGCTCACAGTGGCGCAGCTGGCCGACGGCCGACGGCCGAACGATCGACCAGATTTCGCGGGTGGTCGAGGACATCAAACGCACCCCGGATTCGCGTCGGCTGATCGTCAGCGCCTGGAATGTCGCTGAGGTGGACGATATGGCGTTGCCACCGTGTCATACACTGTTTCAGTTTTACGTGGCGCCCGCTGCGGAGGGCCCCAGACAGCTCTCCTGTCAGCTCTACCAGCGCAGCGCCGATGTCTTTCTGGGTGTACCGTTCAACATCGCCTCTTATGCGCTGTTGACGCTGATGATCGCGCAGGTCACGGGATTGCAGCCGGGCGAGTTCGTCCACACCCTGGGGGATGCACACCTGTACGCAAATCATCTCGATCAGGCGGACGAACAGCTGGCGCGCCTGCCAATGCCACTGCCCAGGATGCAGCTGCGCGAAGGCGTGACCGACCTGTCGGATTTCCAATACGCTGATTTCCAACTCGAGAACTACCGCAGCCATCCGCCCATCAAAGCGCCTATAGCGGTCTGATGCGCCTGGCGCTGATCTGGGCGATGTCCCGCAATCGGGTCATTGGAGCGGGTGGCGGGTTACCCTGGCGCCTGCCGGACGAGATGCGTCACTTTCAGCGAACCACGCGAGACAAGCCGGTAATTATGGGTCGACGGACGTTTGCCACCATGGCGGAGCCGTTGCCACGGCGCAGCAACATCGTCTTGACCCGGTCGCCCGACTTTTCGCATGCCGGGGTTGAGGTGGTCCACGATTTGGCGGGCGCGCTGGCGGTTGCTTCGAAGATCTGTGCCAGGGACAACTGTGATGAAGCGGTGGTCATTGGCGGTGCCGAGGTGTACGCGCTTGCGCTGCCGGTGGCGGACCGCCTCTATCAGACTGTCATCGACGCGGAATTCGAGGGCGACGTGTACTTCCCGGAGTACCCCGAGGACGATTGGCTGGAACTCGAACGGCATCCGCACCCCGTGGATGAGCGGCATCCGTACCGCTACACGACTCACGTGCTGGAGCGGGCAGTTTGAGGAACATTCGGGGGTTCGAGCGTTGTGCCGCGATACGCCGCAGTGCCGGGCTGATCGCGGCGCTGTTGCTAGCCGGTTGTGCTGCGCAGCCGTCCCACGAGCAGCGTGGCAGTCTGCGCATTGAAGGCGCAGGCCAGCCTAACGCCCAGCGCCAGGCTGCGCTGAAGGCCTACCAGGACGTACGTGGCGCCCGATTCCGGGGTTGGTTGAACGAATCTGCGTTGGTCGCAACCCGCTTCGGTGAGCTCACGCAGCTGCACCGCGTCGCACGACCGCTGGGCATGCGCGAACAGCTCACGTTCGGCGCGCAGCCCGCCAGCCTGGCGTGGCCGCCACCGGTGGCAGATGCGCAGGGCTTTGTGTTTGCCAGCGATGTGGGTGGGTCAGAGAACTATCAGCTGTTCTGGTTCGATCTGGCCAGTGGCGCGGCGACGCTGCTCACGAATGGACGTTCGAGGTACACCGGGGTGCGCTGGTCGCGCAGTGGCGCGTTGTATGCCTACAGCACGACAGAGCGCAACGGGCGCAGCTGGGATATCCATGTGCGCGCGCCCGGGGGCGCTCCTCGTGTTGCCCTGGAAACTGACGACGTCGGCTGGTACGTCCAGGACATCGCGCCGGGCGATGAGCGGCTGCTGCTCAGCCGCTACGTGTCGATCGGGGAGACCTATCTCTACGAGTTGAGCCTCACTGGCGGAGGATTGCGCGCGCTGCTCGATACCCACTCGAAAATCGGTATTGGGGATGCGCGGTACGCGCGTGACGGTGCGGCGGTGTACTTCAGTTCCGATCTGGGGGGCGAGTTTCGTCGTGTGCAGCGGCTGGATCTCGCCACTGGTCGGATCGAGGCGTTGACCGACGCGATCCCCTGGGACGTTGAAGCGTTTGCGGTTGCACCGGATGGTGGGACTCTGGCGCTGGTCGTCAATGAACGTGGTTTGAGCCGGCTTGCGCTGTTAACCCTGCCGGAACGTCGGCTGCTGGCACTGCCGGAACTGCCGGTGGGTGTCATCTCAGGCCTGGCGTTCAGTTCCGCCGGCGACCGGCTGGGATTCACGCTGAGTGGCCCGCAGACGCCTTCGGATGCGTTCAGTGTGGATCTCTCGACCCGCAAACTGCGTCGTTGGACGCGCAGCGAGATGGGCGGGATCGAGGCGGACAGTCTGGTGGTGCCCGAGCCGTTCGAGTTCGACACGTTCGACCTGGGCAGGGATGGATCCGTGCGTCGCGTACCCGCGTTTGCCTACCGCGCGGCCGGCCCCGGGCCGCATCCCGTCGTGATAAACATTCATGGTGGACCGGAAAGTCAGCACCGGCCGAGGTTCCGGCACTTTACCCAGTATCTGGTCGCCGAACTGGGAATCACGGTGATCGCACCCAACGTGCGCGGCTCATTCGGCTACGGCAAGCACTACCTCGGTCTGGACGACGGATTCGCTCGGGAGGATTCAGTGCGCGACATCGGCGCGCTGCTCGACTGGATCGCCGGGCAGGAGGATCTGGACGTCCAGCGGGTCGCCGTGCTTGGCGGTTCTTACGGTGGCTACATGAGCCTCGCGAGCATGGTCCACTATCCCGACCGGCTGCGGGCCGGGGTCGACCTGTTCGGGATCTCCAACTTCGTCACCTTTCTCGAGGGAACGAAAGCCTACCGGCGCGACTTGCGCCGGCGTGAGTACGGCGACGAACGCGACCCCGAGATGCGTAGTTTTCAGGAGCGCATCGCGCCCCTGAACCAGGTGGACCGGATCGCCGGTCCGTTGCTCATCTACCAGGGCCTGAACGACCCGCGCGTGCCTGCCGGCGAAAGCGAGCAGATGGTAGCGGCGCTGCGCGCACGCGGGATACCGGTGTGGTACATCGTCGCCGCGGATGAGGGGCATGGCATGCGGCGTCGCTCCACCCGTGACTACGTCTACTCGGCCACCGCGGAGTTTCTCGCGCGGTACCTGCTGGATGAGCCCGAGTGAGTCCGGTCCGGCTCGCGTTGTGTGTCAATCCGATGTCGGGCCGCGACGTTCGTCGGTTGGCGGCGCGGGCGTCGAACATGACCCATGAAGCGAAGCGTGACATGGTGGCCCGGGTCGCCGCGGGTGCGGAGGCGGTTGGCGTCACCGACCTCTACATCAGCCGGGAACCCTTCCGAATTGCATCACTCGCGCTGCAACACATGGGGCTCGATCTCCGGGTTCACGTGGTCGATACTGAGATCAGCAATGATGCCCGGGACACGGAACGGGCGCTGCACGCATTCATCGAAGCCGGTTGCACCACCGTTGTCACGCTCGGCGGTGACGGCACCAACCGGGCGCTGGTCCGAGCCCATTCGGACCTCCAACTGGTGCCGTTATCGACCGGGACGAACAATGTTTTCCCGACCCTGATCGAACCGACCATCGCCGGCATGGTGGCCGGTATGGCGGCGGCGGGTCGGCTATCCGAGGGCGAGTTCGCCGCCAGGTGCAAAGTCCTGCGCGTCAGACTCTCGAACTCGGCTACCGCGTCTGTCCCGGACGAGGCACGGGACACGGGCGAGGAAGAGGTGCAGCGGGAGGTGGTCGAAGACGTGGGTCTGATCGACGCGGTACAGCTGCGCGATGATCACATCGGTAACCTGTTGCCCTTCGACGCGCAGCGCATCGAACGGATTCTGCTGACCCGCGCTGAGCCCGACGCAATCGGCATGTCGCCGATCGGTGGCTTCGTCGACGTCGTCGATGCGGCGGACGACTGCGGTCTGCTCGTCGAGATGGGCCCCGGGCAGAAGTTTCTAGCACCGCTCTCGCCGGGGTTGTTCCGGGAGGTGTCGGTGCGCGAGGTCACCCGCATCCCGTTCGGGGTGCCGGTCACGTTCAGTGGCCCCGGGGTACTGGCCCTGGACGGTGATCGTGACTACAAATTAGGCGCCACGCGCAGCGCCACCATCACCATTGCGCGCGACGGCCCGCAGGTGTTCGACGTGGCCGCCGCAATGCGTCACGCGGTACGCCACGGTATGATCGGCCCGCCATCGCGCTGAGCCAGCTTTATGATCATCAAACCCCGCATTCGCGGTTTCATCTGCACCACTGCGCATCCGTTGGGGTGCGCCGCCAATGTCGATGCGCAGATCGGCTATGTGACCGGTCAGGTGGGAATCGCCGATGGCCCCAAGCGGGTTCTGGTCCTCGGGGCCTCCGGGGGTTATGGGTTGGCGTCGCGCATCGTCGCGGCGTTCGGTTGCGGCGCGTCGACGTTGGGTGTGTCCTTCGAACGGCCACCCCGGGACAGCCGCACGGCTACTGCGGGTTGGTACAACAATCACGCGTTTCAGGCGCGTGCGACGGCCCAGGGGTTGTACGCGAAAACGCTTGATGGGGACGCTTTTTCCGACGAATTGAAACAGCAGGTGATCGACGCGATCGCCGCGGATCTCGGGCAGATCGACCTGCTCGTCTACAGCCTCGCCTCACCGGTTCGCCAGCACCCGCGGACCGGTGAACTGCATCGCTCGGTCATCAAGCCGTTAGGCGAAACCTTTCACGTGAAGACGTTGAACGTGGACAAGGGGATCGTCCATGAGGTCGACCTCGAGCCTGCGGACAAAGCCGAAACCGAGGCTACGGTGGCAGTCATGGGGGGTGAGGACTGGGAGTACTGGATCAACGCGCTGGCCGAAGCGGGTTCGCTTGCCAATGGCTTTCGTACCGTGTCGTACACCTATATCGGTAGCGAGCTGACCTGGCCGATTTACTGGCACGCCACTCTGGGCAAAGCCAAGGAAGACCTGGATCGTGCGGCGGCCGCGATCTCGGCGCGCTTGGGCGATGTCGATGGCACCGCACAGGTGACGGTCCTCAAGGCGGTCGTCACCCAGGCGAGTTCGGCGATTCCGGTGGTACCGCTGTACAACACGCTGCTGTTTGCCGTCATGAAGGACCAGGGCAGTCACGAAGGCTGTATCGAACATGTCTACCGGCTTTTTGTCTCGGGCCTGTACGGCGCATCGTCCGAGATCGACGACGTGGGCCGATTGCGGCTGGATGGTTGGGAACTCGCGTCCGTGGTGCAGGACGAAGTGCTGCGGCGCTGGTCGGTGGTGTGCACTGAAAACCTTGAAGAACTGGGTGATCTCGAAGGATTTCGCGCCGATTTTCTGAGGTTGTTCGGGTTCGGCATGGAAGGGGTCGATTACACCGCGGACCTGGATCCGATGTCTTCCGAATTGTAGCGTCAGCGCCTGCGGCGTACTGCCCGGCGGGCTAATCGCTGCTTTATGGCCACCCGGAATTTCCGCGATGGTCTGCCCATGGCGGGACATGAATCCGCGCAACACCATTGGCTGAAGGTAATCAGCGCGCGCTTCCGCCTGGGTGGCTGTGCCGGCGCAGTGCTGATCACGCTGGCACTGCTGCCGGATGCCCAGGCGCGAACCGGGGCCGCAATTGCGGTCGCGTACTTGCTGGCCGCACCCTGGGTCTTCTCTCGGATTGACAGGGCACTTGGAATCGGCGCGCGTGCCGGAACCCTCGAGTGCCTGCTGACGGCATGGGTGCTGGGCTGGTGCGGCCTGCCACTGGCACAGGTCATTGCGATTGGCGGGTTGCTCCTGATCGGCTTGACCGCGCGGGATGGCCCCCGTGCGGTGGTCATCGCGATGCTTTCGGTCGTTGCCGGCTGGGGTTGTGGCCGGCTGCTGTCGGATCTGCCACAGCTGGCACCGGGACATGGGCTGGGCACGCTGAGCGTGCTGCTTACGTTGAGTTTCTGCGCTCCGATCGCGGCCATGGCGCATCTGGCGATCTTGCGTCAGCGGCGGGCCAGGGCGGTATTGCAGACCCGGGTCGAGGGCTTGGGGGAAGTGGCGGAGGTGTTGGCGGCGTATCTGCCCGACAGGTTGCGTGTGCGATTGTTCGGGCACGAGTTGGAACCCACCCTGGAACGGCGCTGGGTAACCGTCTGCTTTATCGATCTGGTCGGGTTTACTGCCCTCGCGGATCGCATTGCTCCGGAAAGCGTGATTGATCTGTTGCAGGATTTTACCGCGGCGATGCTTCGCCTCAGCGACCGGCATGACGCGGTGTTGGATAAGTTTCTGGGTGATGGCATGTTGTTGTTCTTCACCGCCGATGGCCTTGAACAGCGCGCGGCGCAGGCCCGGGCCTGCATCGCGTTGCTCGACGACCTGCACCCAGCTATCGAGGATCTTGAAACGCGTTGGCAGGCGCGTGGCATGCGCATGTCACTGGGCGTCAGTTGCGGGGTTGCGTCGGGCTACTGCAGCGTGGGTGACATCGGCAACGCCGCCCGGCGGCACTACACGGTGGTGGGCGGACCGGTAAATCTCGCGAGCCGCCTGCAACAGCTCGCGGAACGCGATGATGCGTATCTGGATGGCGCGACCGCGAGCCTCGCCGCGGAGCCACGGCTGCGCGACGCCGGCCAATGCCCGATCAGGGGTCTGTCCGACCGGGTGGCGGTGTTCGTCCTGTGCTTGCGCGAGCGAGCGGCCGATGTCACGTCGGTGGCCGCTTCCGCTGCGACCTCCGGGTCTGATAAGGTGCGCCGGGTTTGAACCCACCGAGGCAGGCTTGCGATGGTTGATCGGAGCTTCGCTGGCTGTCCAACGGACCCGACGTGAGCGAACAGATCTCCGTATTTTTAAGAGCCTGTCGCGGCGAACCGGTGCCGCACACGCCGATCTGGCTGAACCGCCAGGCCGGCCGGTACATGCGTGAGTATCACGAGGTGAAAGGTGACCTGCCGAGCCTCGCGTTCTTCAAGGATCCGGAACGCGCTGCGCGCGTGACGCTCGATGCCCAGCGAATTCTAGGGGTCGATGCCGCCATTCTGTTTGCGGACCTGCTGCCGATTCTGGAGCCCATGGGGATGTCGCTGGATTACCTTCCCGGGACTGGGCCGGTGTTTGAACGGCCGCTGCGTAACGCCGCGGACATCGATGCCCTGCGCGTGGTTGTGGCCGAACAGGACACCGCGTACATCGGCGACACTGTCGCCCGAATCCTGGACGATCTCCCCACCGATATTGCGCTGATCGGATTCGCTGGTGCACCGTTCACCCTCGCGTCGTACGCGGTCGAAGGCCGTGGCTCGCGCAACTACGTGTGGGTGAAGAAACTCATGTACGAACAGCCCGAGCTGTGGGATCGGCTGATGCAGAAACTGGTCGACAGCGTCGCCAGCTACGTCGCACTGCAGATCGCCGCAGGGGTGCACGCCGTCCAGCTGTTCGACAGCTGGGTGGGCTGCCTGTCGCGGGCGGACTACCTTCGCTACGTCGCTGGGCACACCCGCAACCTGATGGCGAAGATCCGCGGCACGGTGCCGATCATCTACTTTGCAGCGGGCAATGGGCACCTGCTTCGGGACATGTTCGCAACCGGGCCCGACGTGATGGCGCTGGATTGGCGCACTCCGCTGCGCGAGACCTGGGACGAACTCGGTGTCACGGCCGTGCAGGGTAATCTGGACCCGATCGTGTTGTGTGCCGATCGCGCCACCGTGGCGGAACAGGCCAGCGCGATTCTGACGGAGGTCGGTGGACGGGACGGCCACATCTTCAATCTCGGCCATGGGATCATCCCGGAAACTCCCGTGGACAATGTGAAGTTTCTGGTCGATTTCGTGCACGAGCAATCGGCGCGCTGATTCCACATCTCTACGTTGGGGGGAGTCTTCGGGCTCGCGCCTTACGGTGGGGTGGTTATGGCGCCGGTGCTTGCGGAGCTGACCAGATGGGCGTATTTGGCCAGTGCGCCGCGCGTGGCATACGGCTCGGGTGGGGTCCAGCCCTTCCGGCGTGACGCAAGGGTTGCGTCGTCCACCAGCAGATTGATCTCCCGCGTTTCGGCGTCGACGGTGATCTGATCGCCGTCCTCGACGAAGGCCAGCGGGCCACCGACGAACGCCTCGGGGGTGATGTGGCCGATCAGGAAGCCGTGGGAACCGCCGGAGAAGCGGCCGTCGGTAATCAGCGCGACGTCCTGTGAAAGCCCCTGGCCGTTGATCGCGGAGGTCGGGCTCAGCATTTCGCGCATGCCCGGACCCCCCTGGGGGCCTTCGTAACGAACCACCACGACGTCGCCGGCTTTGATCAACCCGTCGAGAATGGCCTTCATCGCGGCTTCCTCTCCGTGAAACACGCGTGCGGTACCGGTGAAGCGCGAACCTTCGTGTCCGGTGATCTTTGCCACTGCACCGTCCGGCGCCAGATTACCGTAGAGGACCACCAGGTGGCTGTCCGGCTTTATCGGATTATCGAAAGGTCGGATGATCTGCTGTCCGTCCGGGTAATCTTCCACCTCGGCCAGGTTCTCAGCCATGGTTCGGCCGGTTACCGTCAGACAATCACCATGCAGCAGCTTTGCGTCCAGCAGACGCTTCATCAGCGGCTGGATGCCGCCGATCGCAATAAGCTCGGACATGCTGTATTTACCTGCTGGACGCATGTCGGCCAGTACCGGTACGCGTGCACCAATTCGGGTGAAGTCGTCCAGTTCCAGGGAGACATTGGCTTCGTGAGCGATGGCCAGCAGGTGCAGCACCGCGTTGGTCGACCCTTCCAGTGCAATTGCGACGGTGATCGCGTTCTCGAACGCTTCAGTGCTGAGAATGTCGGATGGCTTGATGCCGCGTTCGATGAGGTTCATGACGGCGGCGCCGGCGTTGTAGCTGTCGTTGCGCTTGTGTTCGGAAACCGCCTCCTGGGCAGAGCTGTTGGGCAGCGACAGACCCAAGGCTTCGATCGCCGACGCCATGGTATTGGCGGTGTACATCCCGCTGCAGGAACCTGGCCCCGGAATCGCGGTGGTTTCGACGTTTTTCAGTTCGAGATCGGAAACCCTGCCGGCCGCATGACCGCCGACGGCTTCGAACACGGAAATGATATCCAGCTTGTCGGGCCCCCCGGGTTGTATGGTGCCCCCGTAGACGAATACGCTCGGCCGATCCAGTCGTGCGATGGCCATGGCGCACGCAGGCATATTCTTGTCGCAGCCGCCGATCGCAACGAATCCGTCGAAGCCCTGGGCGCCGACCACGGTCTCAATGGAGTCCGCGATGACTTCGCGGGAGACCAGCGAATAGCGCATGCCCGGCGTGCCCATCGAGATGCCGTCCGACACCGTGATCGTGTTGAACAGAACGCTCTTGGCGCCGGCCTCATCCGCGCCCATCGCTGCGGCCTCGGCCAGGGCGTCGATGTGCATATTGCAAGGCGTGACCATGTTCCAGGTCGAGGCGATGCCGACCTGCGGCTTGCTGAAGTCCGCGTCCGTGAACCCCACCGCGCGCAGCATGGCACGGCTCGGTGCCTGGTCGACACCGTCGACGACGATCGAGGAGTAGGGACGTCTTCTGTCGGGCCCTCTTTCATTAGTCATGGGGGTTGGTCAGCCTTTTCAATACAATGTGTGAACCGCGTTGGTGATTGTAGATCTGTTGCTGGGATTTCGGCAGATCGGTGATGTCAGCGTCGTTGAAACCCCGCTCGAGGAACCACTCGCGGGCTTGCGTGGTCAAGGCAAACAGGGTGCCTATGCCAGCGCCACGAACCTGGCTCTCCGCCTTGTGCAGCAGCCGGTCGCCGAGGGATCTGTCGGTGGCGTGACTGTCGCGATACGCTGGGTGGGTCGCCAGACATGCAAGTTCGGCCATGTTGTCCGCCGCGTATGGATACACTGCACAGCAGCCGATGATGATGCCGTCGAGCTCCGCGACTAGAAAGCGATCGATCTCCTGCTCAAGCCGCTCGCGGGGTCGTTTCACCAGCGCGCCTTCGACTTCGATCGGGCGAATCAACTCTGCAATCCCGGCAACGTCGTCGATGCCGGCGGGACGGATGTGGCGGAACTCCTGTTCGCTGACCTGCGTGCCGGAACCCGCTGCCGTGAACAACTCTTCGAGCAACGCGCCATCGTCCGCATAGGAGACCAGATGGGCCCGATCCACGCCGGCGCGTACGGTGCGCAGCAGTTCGGTTAGCCGCATTCGCGTCACGGGGTTGAGCTCGGTCTCGCTCAGCAGGGCCTCCACATCGCGAGGCGTGAGTTCGCTGAAGGCCTGATCGGCTCCAGTCATGGTCTGGTTGCCGAGTCGACCGGATCGGTCGAGCACGATCAACTTATCGGCCTTGAGGCTGACCGCGACGTCCGCGGCCAGTTCTTCAGCGTTCAGATTGAACGCCTGTCCAGAGGGCGAATGTGCAAGCGGCGATATCAGTACCAGCGCGCCGCTGTCGAGGAGTTCAGCGATGCTCTTCGCGTCCACGCGGCGCGCGCGCCCCGTATGCTCATGATCGACACCGTCGATGACGCCGAGCGGCTTGGCGGTAACCAGATTGCCGGATACCACCAGCACCCTGGCTTTGTGCAGGGGCGTGTTCGGAATACCGGTGGAAAACCAACCCTCGATCGTGCTGCGCACCACTGCAACGGTGGCCTCGACGACTTCCATCGCAGGCGCGTCGGTGATGCGGCGATGACCCTCGTATTTGCTCGTGAGGTTGCGCGCAGCAAGCGCCCGATCGATCTGGGGTCGTGCGCCGTGCACCAGCACCACACGCACACCTAGTACCGACAGCAATGCCAGATCATGGATGATGTTCACAAGGTTGGCGTGCTCGATGGCATCACCACCGAGCATCACCACGAACGTCTTACCGCGATGTTTGCCGATGTACGGAGTCGACGCGCGGAACCACCGAGCATAGGCGGTTGAGTCTGGACTCCTGGTATCCATGGCTTCGTGCCGGACGAAAAAGGGGCGAATTATGCCTGTTTTTGCAGCGTTGAACAGCCGGATCAGGTGGCTCGGCTGTCGAGGCAGTAACGCGCAATCACTTCGCTCAGGGTGTCTATTGTCGGTTGCAGCTGATCAGCACTCAGGTACTCGTCGGGCTGGTGCGCCTGATCTATGTCGCCTGGGCCGAACACTACTGTCTCCATCCCCAGCTGTTGCAGGAACGGCCCCTCGGTGCCAAAGGCAACGGTGCCCGCGCTGTGCCCCGACAGTTCTTCAAGCGTGCGGACCAGGCTGCAATCCACAGGAGTCTCAAACGGTGGGACAGGGGTGGAAAGCGCGGTAATGTCGATTGGCGTGCCTTGCGACTCTGCAACACGACGCAACCGGATTCGAAGCTCGTCGAGAACTTCATCACTGTCCATGCCGGGCAGCAGGCGAAGGTCAATCTGCAGCTCGGCGTCTGCACAAATTCGATTCGGGTTGTCGCCGGCGCGCAGGCAGCCGAGGTTCATTGTCGGCACCGATACATCGAATGCGACATTCACATATTGTTGGGCGAGCTGGCTGCGATAGGTGAGTAGTTCACTCATCACCGAATGCATCGCATCGAGGGCATTGCGGCCGAGGTCCGGATTAGACGAATGACCCGACGCGCCCTGCAGGGTAATACATAGCGTCATGAACCCTTTGTGAGCGTAAACGGGAATCGCGCGGGTGGGTTCACCGATGATCGCATAGTCTGCCTGTAGACGGCCGCACTCGGCCAGATAGCGTGCGCCTGCCATGGATGACTCTTCGTCGGAGGTTGCGACGACGGTCAGGGGAGACTGCAATGGCTTGTCGACAAACTGCGCGGCGGCAGCGATTGCGAGCGGAAAGAAACCCTTCATGTCGCAACTGCCCAGTCCGTAAAATCGGCCGTCGCGTTCGGTCATCTCGAACGGATCGTGTGACCAGCGGGTGTCATCGAAGGGCACGGTATCGGTGTGGCCGGCCAGCACGAGACCGCCTTGGCCGCCCCCCAGCCGGGCGATCAGATTTGCCTTGCCCGGTTTATCGGGCAGTGGCATGACCTCGGTGGCGAAGCCTAGTTCATCCAGCCAATTGGCCAGGTGGTTGATGACGCCGAGATTGCTCTGGTCCAGCGCCGCGTTTGTGCAACTCACCGACGGTTCGCCGATTAGCGTCGCAAGCATATCCAGCACCTTGGGAACGGCCATAGGCGGCGCTCGCGGTGTGATTTACGGCATAATGCCCCGTTTCGTGACAGTGGTCTAACATTGGCGGTTGAAAACGACCTTTCCATGCCTTTTACTGGCGGAATCGGCTCAACGCTCAGCAGACCCCAATGGCAGCGGTAGATCAGGAAACTGCGGAAATTCGCGCCCCGGAGAAGTTGATCGAACTTCGGTCGGCGCTCGATGATCTGGTGCGCGAGGGGCACGTCGGGCAACGTGATGCCGAGGACATCCTCATTGCGCCGCGTAGCCAGAAACAGCTGCAGATGCATCCGCTGGAAGTCATCGCCGATCGTGAACTGGACGATCGCCTGATTGACGGCGGCGCGATCGACCTTGAAATGCTGACCCAATGGCTGTGTGACGCATCCGGACAACCTGGCGTACGCATTGATCCCCTCAAGGTCAATGTCAACAAATCAACCGAAGTCATGTCGTATGCGTTCGCCCAGCGCCACAATATTCTGGCGATCGACGTGCGTGACGATGTTGTGGTGATCGCCAGTGCACAGCCCTTCATGTATCAGTGGGAGGGCATGCTTACCCAGACGCTGCGCGGACGGCGCATCGAACGGGTCGTGACCAATCCGGCCGACCTCGCGCGTTACACCCTCGAGTTCTACTCCACGGCGCGCTCAGTTGCAAAGGCAAGTGCCGAAGGCCTGCATCTTTCCCACGTCACGAACTTCGAGCAGATGCTCGAACTGGGACAGCTGAAGTCACCCGAAGCCAATGATGCACACATCGTCAACATCGTCGATTGGCTGTTGCAGTACGCGTTCGACCAGCGCGCCAGTGATATTCACATCGAACCACGTCGCGAGAAGGGTCACGTTCGATTTCGCATCGACGGGGTCATGCATCCGGTGTACGACTTGCCACCGGCCGTCAGTGCTGCCGTGGTCAGTCGGCTGAAAATACTCGGGCGCATGGATGTTGCAGAGAAACGCAAACCCCAGGACGGGCGATTGAAGACCAAAAGCCCGGAAGGCTCGGAAATCGAACTGCGTTTGTCGACGCTGCCCACCGCGTTCGGCGAGAAACTGGTGATGCGAATTTTCGATCCGGACGTGCTGCTGCGCAGTTTCAAAGATCTCGGCCTGACCGGCGACGACCATACGCAGTGGCAAAGCATGATCCACGAAAGTAACGGCATCGTGCTGGTGACCGGCCCGACGGGCTCGGGGAAAACGACCACGCTTTACTCGACGCTGAAGCAGTTGGCGACGCCTCAGGTAAATGTCTGCACGATCGAAGACCCGATCGAAATGGTCGAGCCGGCCTTCAATCAGATGCAGGTTCAGCCGAACATCGAAGTGACCTTTGCCTCGGGGGTAAGGGCGCTGCTCCGCCAGGATCCGGATATCATCATGATTGGTGAGGTACGAGATCTCGAGACCGCGGAGATCGCGATTCAGGCGGCCTTGACGGGACACCTCGTACTTTCCACCTTGCACACCAATGATGCTCCCAGCGCCATAACCAGGTTGTTGGATCTGGGGGTCCCCGCCTACCTGATAAAGGAAACCGTACTCGGGGTGATGGCTCAGCGCCTGGTGCGCACCCTGTGTCCCCATTGTAAGGAACAGGCCAGCGTGGACCTGGAGGCGTGGAGCCTGCTGATGAAACCGTTCAAAGCAAAACCTCCGCGGCACCTTTATACGCCCGTTGGCTGTTTAGAATGTCGTGATACCGGATACCTGGGGCGGATGGGTTTGTACGAGATTCTGCCCATGTCCGAATCGATAAAGGAACTCACGACTTCGGAGGCAGATATCAGTCGTCTTCGGCGTCGGGGCCTCAAGGACGGCATGCGCACCTTGCGGCTCGCGGGGGCACAAAAAGTCGGCGCTGGCCTGACGACGATCGCCGAGGTGCTGCGGGTAGCGCCACTTTCCCAATCTGAGTGACGGCTCACGAGTGAGCGTGCCTGACGTCGAGGGTCTACCGGACGAACTCGCAGAGGCTGGCCGCGCCAGTTTACAGCAATTGCTGAAATCGCTGAACGCCACGCAACGCGCTGAGCTGTATGAGCAAATTGAGGAGCCTGCGCTGGCGGCCCAGCTGCGCGCCGTGCTGGCATGCAGCGACTACCTGGCCGGCGTCGTGAGTTCGCAACCTGTGTGGTTGTTGGGCTTTCTAAGGGATCGGGATTTCGATAAGCCGTTCACCGCGACGACGCTCCATGTGCTGATCGAGACTCACCTGGAAGCGGCATCCGACATGGATGAGCTGATGCGAGGATTGCGTCGCGTGCGTAGCGCTGCGCAGGTCCACATCATCTGGCGGGACTTCATCGTTCGGGACTATCACGAGACGGTGGCGGCGACTACCTTGCTCGCCGATGGTCTGATTGACTTCAGCCTGGGGCGCCTGTACGGCTGGCTGGTCGAGGAGCTGGGCGAGCCTGTTGGGGACGACGGGGTGACGGCGCAACGCATGGTGGTGTTCGCGCTGGGCAAGCTGGGGGCCGTGGAACTCAACCTCTCCTCGGACGTCGATCTGGTGTTTGCTTACCCGGACGCGGGCGCCTTGAGTGCTTCTAAGAAGACCCCTCAGGCTTTCTTTCTGCGCCTGGGGCAACGTCTGGTCCAGTCGCTGGACAACGTGACGGCGGAGGGTTTCGCGTTCCGGGTCGACATGCGATTGCGACCCTATGGGAACAGCGGCGCACTCGTGATGAATTTCGCGGCCCTCGAGCGTTACTACGAAGAGCAGGGTCGCAGCTGGGAGCGCTACGCACTGATTCGCGCCCGTGTCTGTGCGGGCGATCGCCGCGCCGGGGCGCTGCTGCTCGCCAACCTGCGGCCCTTCGTGTATCGGCGCTACCTGGATTTCGGTGCCGTGGACGCGCTGCGCGAGATGAAGCGGAGGGTAGATCGCGAACGCAGCGCTACCAAGCTGCGCGACAACATCAAGTTGGGTCCTGGAGGAATCCGGGACGTCGAGTTCGTGGTGCAGATGCTTCAGCTGATCTGGGGTGGCCGCCATCCAGAGCTGGAGATCGGGCGCACCCTCGAAGCCCTGGGCGCGTTGACAGCCCTGCAGTTGATCTCGCGCGAAGTTCAACACAGCCTTCGAGAGGGGTACGTATTCCTGCGCGACACGGAGCATAAGCTCCAGGGATTCAACGATACCCAGACCCAGCTGCTGCCGAAGCGTTTGCGCGACCAGGCTCGCCTGGCGTGGCTGATGGGATTCGCCGACTACGAAGCGTTCCTCGACTGCCTGAACGGCCACCGGCGACGGGTAGCGGAAGCGTTTCGCGAGATGATCCCCGATGTGGGAACACCTGAGGATGCTTCAACCTGGCGCAGGCTGTGGGAGGCGACGGGGGAGGATCTCGTTCCGCAGCTGGAGGCGCTGGGTATGGGCGCATCGGAAGACCAGCAGTTGGTGGTTGGAGTGATTCACCGGCTGCGGGATGCGCAAGCTCGCGGTGCGGTTGCTCAGGAGGGTCGGGATCGCCTGGATGCGTTGCTGCCGATGTTGCTGGAGCAGGCGTTTACCGGCTCAACACCGGCGCGATCGCTGAATCGGGTGGTCCCGTTGCTCGAAGCCGTGCTGCGCCGCTCGGCGTATCTGGTATTGCTTGGCGAGAATCCGAGAGCACTGGGGTTGCTTATGGAAATTTGCGCCAGGAGTCGCTGGATGGCGAGCGAACTCGCGCACCATCCAGCGCTGTTGGATGACCTGCTCGACCCGCGGGGACTCTTCGAACTTCCGGAGCGCGCAACACTGGCGCGGGAGCTCAGGACACGGTTGGGTCACGCTCGGGATGCAGAAGAGGCACAGGAGACACTGTGTTCCTTCAAGGAATCGCACAGTTTCCGCTGTGCGGCCTGTCAGTTGCGCGGCAGCCTGTCGCTGATGAACGTCAGCGACTATCTGACATTCCTCGCCGAAGTGGTACTTGAAGGTGCGCTCGACCTCGCCTGGGAGATGACGGCAGCTCAGCAGGGTGAGCCCCAGGGCGGGGAACGGCCGTTCGTAATCGTTGGCTATGGCAAGCTCGGGGGGCTCGAGCTGGGCCCGGACTCGGATCTCGATCTCGTGTTCGTGCATGCATTGGATGCTGGCCAATCGGGATTTCTGCATCGCCTGGTCAGGCGCCTCATGACCCTGTTGACCGCCCACACCCATTCGGGCGCCATGTATGAGATTGACATGCGGCTGCGACCGGACGGACGTTCGGGCCTGATGGTCAGTTCGCTTGCGAGCTTCGAGCAATATCAGCTGCAGGAGGCGTGGGTGTGGGAACAACAGGCACTGGTCCGAGCGCGGCCGGTTGCAGGCGATGCGGAACTCGCCGAACGGTTCGTTGCGTTGCGGCGATCGTTGCTTTGCCAGCCAAGGAAGCACGCCGAACTGCGCGTCGATATTGTCGATATGCGTGGTCGCATCGCGCAGGCCGATGCTGACGAAACTGATCTCAAGCGCGGGGTCGGAGGTATCGTCGACATAGAATTTATGGTGCAATACCTCGTTCTGGCATGGGCCTTGGAACACCCTGAGCTGTGCGAGTTCACTGACAACGTCCGAATCCTCGGTGCCGCCGCTCGGGTTGGCGTGCTCAGCGAATCGCAGCGCAGCTTGCTGACCGACGCGTATCTGGCGCTACGCGCCGAACGACACCGAACGGCCTTGGACATTGTGGACGACCAACGCGCTCGCGAGGTGCTGGAGCGACACCGGGACGGCGTCCGGGGCATCTGGAAGCAGCTGTTCGAATCCTAGTTAACCCAGCACCTGCCCGCGCGACTCAAGGCCAGGCGAAGGAGTGATGTGATGACCGATGTGCCGTTCTCGGAGCGTGAAGGCTGGATATGGTTCAACGGAGAGATGGTGCCCTGGCGGGACGCCAAGGTGCATGTATTGACCCATACGCTGCACTATGGGCTGGGCGTGTTCGAGGGTGTCCGCGCGTACAACACCCGTCGTGGCGCGACGATCTTTCGGCTCGCGGATCACACCGAACGGCTGTTCAACTCCGCGCACATTCTGGGTATGGAGATCCCCTTCAGTCCCGAGGAAATCAGTGCGGCGCAGTGTGAGGTCATTCGTGCAAACGATCTGGACGAGGGATATCTGCGACCGATGTGTTTCTACGGCTCGGAAGCGATGGGACTGCGCGCGGAAGGATTGTCGACCAACGCCATCATAGCCGCGTGGCCGTGGCCGTCTTACATGGACCCGGAAGCCACCGAGCGCGGCATCACCGTGCGGACGTCGTCCTACACGCGGCACCACGTGAACATCACCATGTGCAAAGCAAAGGCCAACGGCAACTACATCAATTCAATGCTGGCCCTGCGAGAAGCGCTGGACAGCGGCTGTGAGGAAGCGCTGCTGCTGGACAACGAAGGGTATGTTGTCGAAGGCAGTGGCGAGAACGTCTTTCTCGTCAAGAACGGGGAACTGCACACGCCGGAACTGGCGTCGTGCCTCGATGGAATCACCCGGCGCACCATCCTCTGCTTCGCGCAGGAATTGGGTGTTCGGCTGCACGAGCGGCGCATTACCCGCGATGAGGTATACATCGCCGACGAAGCATTCTTTACGGGTACCGCCGCTGAAGTGGTCCCGATTCGCGAACTGGACGGACGCAGGATTGGCGATGGCAAGCGCGGCGAACTGACTGAACAGCTGCAGTCGATGTACTTCGATCAGGTTCGCGGCAATCGCAACGCGCACGCCGAGTGGCACACGCCGGTCGCCGACGCGGGATAACTCGTCAGGTGCGCGGCGGCAGGCCCTGCCGGGTCAAGGTCGCGCGCCGTCGCACGGGGTCACTCATATCCGAAAACGCGTTCACTTCCTCGATGTCGGTTGGTGTCAAGGTGCCTGCGCTTTGTTTCAGCAGTAACAGGCCGAGCACATATTTGTAGCGCGAGTCGGCGTAATCGAACTGCGACCGGAACAACCGCTGCTGGGCTTCCAGGACATCCACGATGTTACGCGTGCCGACTTCGTAACCCGTTTGGATTGCTTCCAGCGCGGACTCCGTCGAACGGATTGCGCGCATTCGCGCCTTCACCCGGGCGACGTCGGTGGTGACCGCCTGGAGCAAATTGCGGGTGTCGCGGGAAACGACCAGCTTCCGGCCACGGAGAAACTCGCGGGCTTCCCTGCGCCTGGCGCGTGCTTCGCGAACGCGCGAACTGACGAAGCCGCCCTGATAGATCGGGAGCTGCATGCGCAGCGCATAGATCTCCGTTTCAGACTTACCCCCCAGGAACGCGGAACCGTGGGTGGTGAAGCTGCTGTAGGAAACCTGTGCGTCCAAGGTCGGCAGGTGTCCGGATAGTCGGGCCTTCAACTCTTGTTCTGCGGCGGCCAGTTGCTCCTGCGCGGAGCGGACTTCCAGGTTCTCTGCCAGCGCGGTCGCTACCCATTGGCTTTCGTCCAGTGGTTCGGGATTGATGATCGGCAGTTTTTCGGATAGCCGCGCCACCTCCGGGTAGTTGACGCCGGTCAAAGTCGACAGCGTTTCAAAAAAGATGTCGAGGTCGCCGTCTGCCTGGATCCGGCGAACCACGGCCAGATCGAGGGCTGCGGTCGATTCGAGCACGTCGGTGATGGCCACGAGACCCACGTCGAAGCGTTGCTGGACCTGCTCGAGTTGACGCTGCACGGCCGCCTCGTCCGCCTCGGTGGACTCCACCAGAGCCTGGGCGCGCAACACGTCGAGGTATGCCGCCGCAACGCGCACGATCAGTTCCTGTTCGGTAAACCGGTAGTCGTACCGGGCTTGCTCCCGGCGTGCCTTGGAACTTTTGTAGGTGAACCAGGCTTCGACGTCGAACAGGGGCTGAATCAGCTCCGCCTGCCAGCCGTGGTCCCTGAAGGTCGTCGTCCCGGCCGGGACCGGCAGACTGGTCCCCGGGTCAAAAACTACGCTACCCGGTAAGGTGCGCCGGTTTTCGGAAGCCAGCCCGGACATGTTGATGCTTGGCAGCAAGCCGCTGCGCGATTGGGGCACCACCTCGCGCCGGGCCTCGTAACCTTGCTTGGCGGCGCCCAGCACAGGGTCATTGACCAGCGAGTCGATGTAGGCCTGCGACAGATCCGCACCGTCGCTCGGGGCCGCGCCTAGCAGGCTGACCAGGATGAATATTGAAGCCGACTTTTGCATGGGCGAACGACCGGGAGGAATTCGCGCGCGATTCTATCAGATCAGGGGTCGAGGATAGGCTGGGCAGCGATCAAGCCGATATCCCGAAGCGCTGGACAGAACAACTGAACTGACGGACGGTAGGTTGCGTCCGGCGCAGGTGATGGCACACTCGACTTTGACCCGGGGCTGGTTAGAATTGGTCCCCTCAGCTCCGGAACAACGGGCTCTGGAAGAACAGCCTCGGACGAAAAGATTGAAACGACGACGACGCTATCGAATAGACCTGGCCGCTCACATGGCAGAATGTGATGCCAACTACCTGCGTCTGTTGAAACTGATTCCTGAACTTCATGATCGTGATGAACGAACGCTGACGGTTCGCGTTGCCAACAAGGACGTCACGGTGTGTATCCGAGTTCTGGAACGTTGCCCCTACACCACGCTGATCGAACTCACGCAGCTGCCACTGGTCGAAGGGTTGGCGTTTGAGCTGCCCGCGCCGCGAATCGTGGTGCGTCTCTACCACGACGCAAAATCGGCGGAGGTCGTGGAGTTTCAGAACGAACGCCACTTCAAACCGACGTACAGCTATCCCAATGGCGAGATGCGACAGCGTGACGAAAAGGCACAGCTCAACCGGTTCCTGAGCGAGTATCTGGCGGCGTGCCTCGAGCACGGCGCCTGCGCAGATCGACCCGTCGTGCTTGCCGACTGTTGATACGCCGCCCGAGCCGACATCGATGAACGACGCGAGGCGGATTTCGGTTCTCCACATTACCGACCTGCATCTGTTTGCCGAGCAAGGCCGGGAGTTGCTGGGCGTGGTCACCGATGCGAGCCTCGAAGCGGTACTTGATCTGGCCCTGGCCGAGGCGACGCCGGATGCGTTGCTGGTGACGGGCGATGTGACCCAGGAGGGTGATGCTGGGGCCTATCAGCGGGCCAGTGACATCGTTGCGCAACGCTTTTCCGGGCCAAGTCTGTGGCTGCCCGGCAATCACGATCTGGGTACAGCAATGCAGGCCGCCGGCCCAGGCATGGACCGGCTGGAGCTGGGAGACTGGCTGATCGTTGCGATCGACACGCACGTCGACGGCGAGGTTTCAGGTCACATCGATGCCGCTGAATTCGAGTGCCTCGAGGGGTTGCTGACACGCGCGAAAGCGCCACACGTGCTGGTCTGCGGGCACCATCCTCCGGTGCCTGTGGGAACCAGCTGGCTGGATACCCAGGTCATCGATAATGCAGCGCAGCTGCTGGCCATGCTGGAACGGCATGAGCGAGTGTGCGGGTACCTGTTTGGACACATTCACCAAGCCTTCGAGGCGATGCACGGACGCCTTCGGATCATTGCCAGCCCGTCCACCTGCTTCCAGTTCGAGGCGGGCAGCGAGCAATTCGCCGTCAGCGGGCTTTCACCGGGCTACCGGTGGCTGAACCTGCGGGCCGACGGTTCGATCGAGACCACGGTCCACCGTGTGGAGCGGATCAGAGTGCAGCCAATCCGGCGCAAGCGTGGTTATTAGGACAGTTGGAGGTCATGGCAGAGTCCGGATATTCAGCTGAGTCCATTCGAGTGCTCACGGGCCTCGAGCCGGTTCGCCTGCGGCCGGGCATGTACACCGACACGTCCCGGCCCAACCACCTCGTCCAGGAGGTGGTGGACAACAGCGTCGACGAGGCGCTGGCCGGCTACGCACGAGAGGTGCACGTCACACTGGCCGACGATGGCTCGGTGGAGGTCGTCGATGACGGACGCGGCATGCCCGTCGATGTGCACCCGGAACACGGTCTGACGGGCGTCGAACTCATTCTCACGCGGCTGCATGCCGGCGGTAAATTCGACAGCAAGCACTACACCTACGCGGGCGGCCTGCATGGGGTTGGCGTGTCGGTGGTCAACGCGCTGTCGAGCTGGCTCGAGGTCCAGATCAGGCGCGATGGCAAGGTCTATCAGCAACGCTTCGAGCAGGGTGATCCGGTGGGTAAGCTCGAGACCAGTGGCACGGTGGGCAAGCGCAACACCGGGACTCGTGTGGTGTTCCAGCCGGATCCGAGTTTCTTCGACTCGACCCAGATTCACCTCGGGAAGCTCAAACACCTCCTGCGTGCCAAGGCGGTACTGTGTCCGGGGCTCAAGGTCTCGCTTACGGTGGAGCGAGGCAAGATCCGGGATCGCGAAGAGTGGTGCTTTCAGGGAGGCTTGGCGGGCTATCTGAATGAGTCGCTTGGAGGCGCGGATACACTCCCGGCGGCGCCATTCTGTAACGAAGCTCATGGCAACGATGAGGCCGTGGATTGGGCGTTGCTCTGGGCGGTCGATGGCGGCGCCTTGATTACCGAAAGCTATGTGAATCTGATTCCCACCCCGCTCGGCGGTACCCACGTCAATGGGTTGCGCAGCGGTTTGTTGGAGGCGCTCAAGGAGTTCTGTGAGTTTCGCGATCTGACCCCGCGCGGCATCAAACTCACTGCCGACGATCTCTGGGAGCAATGTTGCTACGTGTTGAGCGCGAAGTTGACGGATCCGCAGTTCAGCGGTCAGACCAAGGAGCGGTTGTCGTCGCGACAATCTGCGGTGTTCATCGCTGGAGTCGTCAAGGATGCGTTCAGCCTGTGGCTCAGCGAGCATCGCCAGGATGGCGAGCGAATTGCGGAGCTGGCAATCCACAACGCCCAACGTCGGATTCAGGCGAGCAAGAAGGTGGCGCGCAAGAAGGTAACGACCGGGCCCGCGCTGCCGGGGAAGCTTGCGGATTGCTCGGGGCAGGATGTGGAGCGCGCCGAGTTGTTTCTGGTGGAGGGCGACTCCGCGGGTGGTTCTACCAAGCAAGCTCGAGACCGGGAGTTTCAGGCGGTGATGCCGCTGCGCGGAAAGATCCTCAATACCTGGGAAGTGGATTCCAGCGAGATCATGGCCTCCCAGGAAGTGCATGACATTGCGCTTGCGGTCGGGGTCGATCCCAAGTCCTCGGACCTGAGCGGCTTGCGCTACCATAAGATCTGCGTGCTTGCGGATGCCGATTCTGACGGGGCGCACATCGCAACGCTGTTGTTGGCACTGTTCCTGAAGCACTTTCCAGCGCTGATCGAGGCGGGGCACGTGTACGTGGCGATGCCACCGCTGTATCGGATCGACGTAGGCAAGGAGGTCTTCTACGCGTTGGATGAGGCTGAGCGCGAAGGGGTTCTGGACCGAATCGCTGCCGAAGGTAAACGGGGCAATATCGTGGTGCAGCGCTTCAAGGGCCTGGGTGAGATGAACCCCTTGCAACTTCGCGAGACGACCATGAATCCGGATACGCGTCGGCTGGTGCAGTTGACCATCGACTCGGCCACGCGCACTGAAGAACTGATGGACATGCTGCTGGCCAAGAAGCGTGCCGGCGACAGACGCGCCTGGCTGGAAAAAAATGGGGATCAAGCGACCCTTGCGTAAGCCGCGCTACGCGCTGGCATGGCGACAATGAGGCATTTTAGATGAGCACCCACGAGGAGAACGCTGAAATCGAGCGGATTCCCCTGCGCACCTTTACCGAGAAGGCGTACCTCGAGTATTCGATGTACGTCATCAACGACCGCGCGTTGCCCCACATTGGGGACGGTTTGAAGCCGGTCCAGCGCCGCATCGTTTACGCGATGTCGCAACTCGGTCTGAATGCCCAGGCGAAGTACACGAAATCAGCACGCACGATTGGCGATGTGCTCGGTAAGTTCCACCCCCATGGCGACAGCGCCTGCTACGAAGCCATGGTGCTGATGGCGCAACCTTTCTCGTTTCGATATCCGCTGATCGATGGGCAGGGCAACTGGGGCGCGCCGGACGACCCGAAGTCGTTCGCAGCCATGCGCTACACCGAAGCCCGGCTTGCACCCATTGCGGAACTGTTGCTGGCCGAGGTGGATCGGGGCACCGTCAATTTCGAACCTAACTTCGACGGTTCGCTGGAGGAGCCCGAGGTCCTTCCGGCGCGGGTTCCGTTCGTGTTGCTGAACGGCGGTAGCGGCATCGCGGTGGGGATGGCCACCGACATTCCCCCGCACAATCTCAACGAAATCGTTAGCGCGTGCATTCATCTACTCGATGCGCCGAAAGCCACGATTCAGGACCTGATGACCCACGTTCGTGGCCCGGACTTTCCGACCGATGCGCTGATCGTTACATCGGCCCAGGAGATGCTGCGCCTCTACGAGGAAGGGCGCGGCTCGGTCAGGGCACGCGCAGTGTTCACCCGAGAAAACGGCGATATCGTCATCACGGCGTTACCCCACCAGGTGTCGCCGGCGAAGGTGCTCGAACAGATCGCGGCCCAGATGCAGGCGAAAAAGCTGCCGATGCTGGTGGATCTGCGCGATGAATCAGATCATGAAAACCCGACACGACTGGTGCTCGTGCCACGATCCAACAGGGTGGACGGTGACCGACTGATGAGTCACCTGTTCGCGACCACCGACCTGGAGCGCAGCTATCGGGTCAACATGAACGTCATTGGTCTCGACGCGCGTCCCCGGGTGAAGAATCTCCGAGAGATACTGCGCGAGTGGCTCGAGTTTCGCCGTGAAACGGTGCGCCGGCGGATCGGCCATCGACTCGAGCGCATCGAGCAACGCCTGCACGTGCTGGCTGGCCTGCTGATCGCGTACCTCAGCATCGACGAGGTCATTCGCATCATCCGCGAGGAAGAGGTGCCCCGCGGCGCGCTGATGAAGAAGTTCAAGCTCACCGAAATTCAGGCCAACGCGATTCTCGATCTTCGTCTGCGTCACCTGGCGCGCCTCGAGGAGGACAAGATTACCGTCGAGAAGGAAGCGCTCGAGGGCGAGAAGCTGGGCCTCGAAAAGATTCTGAATTCTAAAGCGCGGATGAAAACGCTGCTCAAGAAGGAACTGCTCGAGGACGCGGAGAGGTTTGGCGATGCGCGTCGCGCTCCGATCGGCGATGCCGAGGAAGCCACCGCCTATGTTGAACAGGATCTGGTGTCCAACGACCCGGTGACGGTCGTGCTGTCGAGCAAGGGCTGGGTACGCGCGGCACGCGGCCATGAGGTCGACCCCCGCGAGTTGAATTATCGAACGGGCGATGAGTTTCTGAGCGCGGCGCGGGGCCGCAGCAACGACCCCCTGGTGTTCATCGACAGTGGCGGACGCGCATACAGCATAGCTGCGCACACACTGCCGTCTGCCCGGAGCCAGGGTGAACCGCTGACCGGTCGCCTCAACTCGCCCGAGGAGGCGCGATTCGTTGGCCTGGCCATGGGCGCGGGTACGTCGCGTTTGTTGCTGGCGTCAAACGCAGGCTATGGCTTCGTCACGTCGCTGGCCGGCCTGCTCACCAAGAACCGTGCAGGCAAGGCGGCGTTGAGTGTCCCGAAAGGAGGCCTCGCGCTGCCCCCGGTAACCGTGGGCGACGGCGACGATCCGCTGGTGGTGGCGGTCACCAGCCAGGGGCGAATGCTAGCGTTTCCGTTGGCCGATGTGCCGGAACTTGCCCGCGGAAAAGGGAACAAACTGATCAATGTACCCGGCGCGGCGTTCAGATCCGGTGAGGAATCGGTAGTGGGGGTCGCGGTCATCTATGAATCGGATCGATTGCTGGTGGTTGCTGGACAACGCCATCTCAGTTTGAAGCGAAAAGACCTCGAGCATTACCTCGGCGAGCGCGCGCGCCGCGGTCGCAAGCTGCCACGTGGTTTTCAGAAGGTCGACGGTTTGGAGGTCGAGTCTGGCTGACCAATCAGGCGCTCGGCCTGACCTTCGAGCAGGCTGCGATACGAACCGTTGAGCGCCGAGATAATGAAGCACTCGCCAGGCGACGCAGTGACCAGTGAGGCGAGGATGGCGTGTTCCTGCCGTGCGCTGTCAAAGCGTTCCGGACCCTCGAGCTGGTCAAATACTTCGCGGCTGGTTGCCACGGTATCGTTCGCCGCGACAGCGCTCAGCAATGTGGCGTCCGTTGTCTGGTCCGTGCCGGGGAGTTCCGCCAGCGGCGTGTTCGAAGGGTCTTCGTGCAGCCCGAATCGGAACGCCAGTTCAGGTCGTTCCCGCATGTAGTAACGCTGATTGACGTCCTGAAGCACCTCGGCGATCAGCAGCGCGGCACATACGATACCGAAGCACCGCTCAGAGCGTTGGGCGTCGTCCGGCGCGCCGCGGAATGAAAAAATCAGGCCGATGCCCGGCAGCTCTATACCCCGACCGCCGTACAGGTGCCCGACCTGATCGGCACGGCTCAGGCACATATCGATGATCCGCGGCCGATCCGTCGCCGCGAAACTCACTTGATTGAACCAGTTGACCACCAGAACGTAGCTTGGCGGCGTTTCGATTGGATGCTGGCCCGGGTGGGTGGATTCCGGCACCGGCAGCGGGGACGATGCGGGGCCCGTGGGCCATCGCTGGTCCACGAGATAGCCGACCAACAAGCCGGCGAGCGCGCAGCCGAACACCCACAGCATCAGCGTTGAGGCGGCCGGGCCGGTACGAAAAATCACCGGGCTCAACGTTACCCGGGCGTAGCCGGCGACGGTGTCTTCAAAAACGATCGGATGGGTGAAATGGGGCGCGCTGTTCGATGCGCTGCCGGAGTTAGCCAGCACCCGGTCGTCGATGGTGTAGATGCTTACCGAGGCCACTTCGGCGGGTTCGTTGATGCGCGTCGCCAACACGCTGAGGCTGATCAGATTGCCACCAATCAGCGGTTCGGCGCTCAGGGTCGCCAGTTGCTCGGCGAGCGCACGACCGAAGGAGCTCATGTGGCGCTGCTGATCGGCGCTCAGTGCGGCGCTCCAGAACAACGACGTCGAACTGGCCACAGTCAATGCCACGGTGCCGGCGATGAGGGTGCTGCGATAAACACGCGTCGCCGCGAGCAGCCGCGACAAAAGAGGTTGCGGTGAGTCGTTCGTTTGACGTCCCCGATTCAAGGCGTTAGCGTCTCCGGCCCGGCAATTCAGGCGCGCGGCGGTGTCCAGCGAAATCGTACTGGTGAATGTTTCCGGCCGAAACAAGGCTGGACTCATGGGGATGTTGACATCGACGATGGCGCGCTTTCAAGTTCGCGTCCTCGACGTCGGCCAGGCGGTGATCCACGATGAGCTCAGCCTGGGCATGATGCTGGAGGTCCCGGCGAGTCACGATCCCGCGGAGCTGCTCGCAGCACTCGGTGCGGGACTGGACGAGGATCTGCGCTTTACCCATGTCTCCGGGGTCGACTACCAGCAGTGGGTAGCCCAGCAGGGCAAGCCCCGTCACATCGTCACGCTGCTTGCTGCGGGGGTCAGCGCCGAGCAGCTCGCGGCGGTCGTCGGGATTGTGGAGGGTCACGGGTTGTCGATCGAGGCGATTCGGAGGCTCTCGGGCCGCGTGCTTGTTGATGTTCAGAACCCGGGTCGCGCAAGCGTGGAGTTGTCCCTGCGCGGTGACCCTGACGATCCTGCCTCGCTCAAAGCCGACCTGCTCGAGGCCGCCGGCCGACTGACCTTCGACTTCTCCGTGCAACAGGACACGGTGTACCGTCGCAATCGTCGCCTCGTGGCATTCGATATGGACTCGACTCTGATTGATGCCGAGGTGATCGACGAGCTTGCCCGCGTGCACGGCGTGGGTGGCGAGGTCGCCACCATCACCGCCCAGACGATGCGCGGCGAGATCGACTTTCAGGAGAGCTTCCGGCGACGCGTGGCCTTGCTTAAGGGGCTTCCGGAAGCGGCACTGAGGTCGGTGGCCGGGCGCGTGAAATTGACCGACGGAGCACATCGGCTGACTTCGGCGCTCAAGCATTTTGGCTATACCACGGCGATCATTTCCGGCGGGTTTCGCTTCGTTGGGGAACGGCTTCGGGCCGAGCTTGGTATTGATCTATTGTTCGCGAACGAGCTCGAAGTGGTGGACGGTTGCGTCACTGGCGCCGTCAGCGGCGCGGTGATCGATGCCGAAGGCAAGGCGCAGCGACTGCGTGAGATTTGTACCGCACAAGGCATCGCGCTGGCTCAAACGATTGCCATTGGCGATGGCGCCAACGATCTGCCGATGCTGAACGCGGCGGGTTTGGGTGTCGCGTTTCACGCTAAACCGCTGGTCCGTGAATCGGCAAGTCACGCGATTTCCAACTTCGGGCTGGACAGCGTGCTCTATCTGATGGGATTCACCGACCAGGACATCGAAGAAATTGGCGGCTAGTCAGTCGCTCGAGGCATAGCGCGACCACAGTCGAACGAAGCCTCAGACCTTCAGCGTCTCTAAAGAGTAGCACGGCGTCTGCAATCGCCGACGCCGCAGTAACAGTCAATCTTCCGTGCTGAAGTCGTAGTTCATCTCCGCCATCGGCTCCTGCAGGTAGTGACCCTGAATGTAGTTGGCGCCAGCCTGCCACAGGGTCGACAGAACGGTGGCGCTTTCAACCATGGGTACCACTGTCAGCTTACCCAGTCCCTGAAGTTGCTCGATGACGGCGTTCAGTTGGTCGCGATTGGTCGGGTCATCCTCCAGCGCGCATACCTGGCCGCCGTCGAGCTTTACGAAATCGACGGGGACGTGTCGTAGCGTCTCAAAGGAGGTTTCGTTCAAACCGAAGTGACGCATCGACGATCGACAATGCATCGCGGCCAGCCCTTGGACGAATTGGCGCGCCTGACGAATGTGCGACGCCGCGTCCGGTTCGGCGATCTGGAAAATAACCGCGTCGCTCGGCAGGCGCGCGGCTTTGATGGCTACAGCGAGCCACTGAATGAACTCTTCGTCGATCATGCTGTTGCTGGTCAAGTTGATCGTCAGGCGGGTGTTGTGACCTCCGGCCCGGTGTGCGGACAGCAGCTTGATGGAATGCAGAATGACCCAGCGGTCGATCTTGGCGGAGACGCCATGCTCGATCGCCAGTTCGAGAAATTGGTGGGGTACAAGCTGCTCGTTGTCGTCGTCCGTCAGGCGCAGAAACACCTCGTAGTGTTCATCCGAGTCGCCGCGCAGACTGATGATTGGTTGAAACAACAGTTGGAAACGGTTGCCGTCGATGGCCTCGTTGACCAGCCCGAGAATGCGGCGCTGGTCGGCGTTCAGCCCATCCTCGTCGACGTGCGTGTCATCGGGTTGGTACCACAGGACGCTGTTAGTGCCTTGGGTCTCGCGAGATGCGAGCATGGTTTTGAATGCCAGGTCGACGCTCTCGCATAGGTCTACATCGGATGTGACGTTTACGGCCCCGATGGTCACCGTGCAGCGGATGGTTTTGCCGTTAACTTCGAAGAGCTCGTCTCCAACCCCGGCGCGAAGCTGTTCGGCGAGTACATCGCCGCCGGCCTCGGAGCCAAATCCGATGATGCCGAAACGATGGTCTGCGATCGGTTCGACCAACACATCGCTCCGGTCTTCTGCTAACCAGCGCCCGATCTCGGCGACGATCGACTTCGATTCGGACAGCCCATGTTCGGCCTGCAGTTCGTTGAAGTCGTCGATCTCGATGACCAGCAGGGTTGCACGTTCGGCTTCGCTGAGTTTCGGTTTGACCAGTTTCGCGAACTCGGCCACTGCATCGGGTCCGGTCCCGGTGGCCGCAGATGCCGTAGCGGCCGATGCGGGCGCGCTCGTTGTGCGGGCATCGGAGACACCCACGCGCACCAGTACTTGGATGCACGATTCGCCTTCGTAGTCGGCACGGGACAATGTCAGGTCGCCCTCGACCGGGTCGTTGCTGAGGGTGCGGCCCAGGAACGCCATGGTCAGCTCGTCCGTGCCATTGTCGTTGACGGATCCGTTGCTGTTTCCGTCCTCGCTCGCACCGGCCGTGACGGCTCCGGCACTCACCACCTGAATCGCCTTCATATGCGCTTTGATCTCATCGGCCTGATCCGGGTCGACCAGATCCAGCAGCGGCAGGCCGAGCAGGTCATCCGCGTCCTCGAAGCCGAACAGGCGCAGGTAGTCGTCGTTGGCGTAGATGTGCATGCCTTCATGCACGTAAGCGATCGCTGCGGCGGAGTTGGAAAGCAGCAGTTCGCAGCGTCGCTCGGCTTCCTTGAGCGCGCGCTCGGTCTCGATCAGTTGGCGCTGTCGGCAGACGTGATGAAGCTCACGTCTGACAACGTACAGTAGCCGCTCGTTGTCGTCCCGAAAGATCACGTCGGTGGCGCCGATACTCATACCGCGAGACAGATTTGCGGCGTCGGGGGCATCGTCGTGGACGATGATGGGCAGGTCTGGTTCACGGCTGCGCAGCCCCGGCAGCAACTCGCCGAGCTGCTCGAACGCTGCGTTGCACAGCATCAGATCCAATTTCTCGATGCTTGCGTACTCGGTGGCAGCGGTCAGATCGGAGAAGAATTTGGGGCGCGTCGAGATGCCCGCATCGCGCAGCACTGAGTCGATCTCGTGCGCCCTGTTCTCGGACAGGTCGGCGATCAGCAGACGGACCGGCGACGGCGTGGCCATGATTTCGGATAATCCCTGTAGATGGTCAGTTTCCCTACTTGGGCAGATCGGACTCCGCGTCTGCGAGACCTTCCCAGTACGACTCCATATTCAGGTCGAATTGGGCATTTTCCAAGTAACCATCTAACATTCGGAATGTGAACTGGCTAAAGCTTTCGGTGTTACGTACCCGGCGCATTAGCTGCGCCTTGGTTTGAATACCTTGCCGTTGGATCTGAACTTTGTGGGATTCATCGAAGGGAACCCGCGGGGTCAGCAGGGTAGCCGGTTGACCGATGATCGGCATTTCCGGCAATAACAGGCCTCGGGCGTGCTCGCGAATTCCGCCGCGTTTGCGCACCACGCGGACAGCCACCGGAATGGCACGAGGCGACAGCAACTCGAGGCCCATCAGCGTTTCCGCGTCGCTGTAGCGCAACCATCGCGCTACCGCCACACACCAACGCGCGTCGCTGCTTTCGCGCAGTGCCAACAGCTCGCCGGCGTAGATGCGCTCGTCGACCACGCTGGTGAGTTTGACCTGGAAGCCTGCGGGGCTGGTGTCGACCACCGTCGCATCCACAGTGCTGTAGCCTTGCGCGAGTTCAGGCTCTGCGGGAATTTCCGGGGTGTCTAGAATTCGCTCGGGATGCTCGATGTCGGGATTTTCCGGGAATTTCTCGCCGTGCAGGTCGAAGGCCTCGTCCCAGGCGTTTTCCGCGGCGATCGCTCGGGGTAGATCGTCGAGAAACGGGTTCAACTCGGGCTGGGGCATCGCCTCGGCTGACGCAAGCTGGCGCTCGAACTCCACGCCGCCGGAAAGATGAAAATGTACCGAGCGCATGCCGGTACAGATCTTCATTGCGCCGGCAACCCGGCGGCGCCGGAATGTGCGCTTGCGCATCATGCTCCACGCGGTGACCAGGTGACGGAGCAGTCCTTCCTCCACATAGTCCGGTACGGGAATGTCGCAAGCGATCTCGTTGAGGTACGCCTCGAGTTCGTAGACCAGCCCATCGGTCCTGATACCGCGCAGTTCGCCCGTATCGGCGGAAAGTTCCCGATAAATTGGCGGTGCATCGAGGTCCAGATCGACGCGAAACAGGTCATCATCGTCGGGCAGATCGAGGGTCACCCGCGGGGTCCACAACTCCAGCACATTGAAGGTCGCGTTCAGGTGAGTGTGCCGCAGCTGATTCGGGCGACACGTGCCGAGCAGTGCGATGCGCAGATAGGCATCCTGGACAGACAATTCCGCGGATTCATGGTTTTCGTCGTCGCTCCAGGACGACTGGGTGAATCCCAGACGTTCGGCCAGGCGGTAGAGCTGGTTCAGCTCGGCCCAGATTCCCGGGGGTGTGTTGGTGTGAATCTGGGTGGCGCGCAGCAGGGTGCGCGAGCAGTCGGACAATGCACGATGAGTGGCATGGCCGATCAGGTCGAGCCGTACCGGGTCGTTGGAGTCGCTGGCCGCATCGCGGATCGTTGCTTTATAGCCGGCCGCGATGCCGATCTGCAGTTGTTGCGCGATCTGGGCGTAACCCTCGCCGCTATGCGGTGCGCCAAGCGCGCTGCGGTCTAGACGGGTGGATATATAGTGCACGAGGGTCCGGAGAATCTCGAGCAGTTCGAAGCGCAACTCCGGCTCTACCGCAAGACGCGCGACCTCCGTTACCGCCCGATGCAACCGTGCGGCGGTGTCGCTGGTGTTCGCCAGTGGCAGTTCGCCGGTCCACGCTTCCAATGCGGCTGCATCGACGTCGCAGAAACTCAACGACGAAAGATCGGTGGCGGGCGCATCGAGCTGGATCGAAATACTCACCATCGGCGCACGGTCTGAAGGTCTCGGGGCCGGCCAGTATAGAGGAAAGTTCGTAAATCTTTCAGAGGGTTGTCACAGGAAGTTCAGAATTTCCTTGGCGGTCGCTCCCGGGACTTCCCGGGCCAGTCTCGGTACCAGGTAACCCGGTAATGCGTCGCTCATTTGCCGCACAAGCTGGCGGGCGCGCTCTTCAGGTACATCGAAATGATGGGTGCCGGCCACCTTGTCGGGCATATGCAGGTAGTAAGGCAGCACGTGCTGCTGGTACAGCGCCTCGGAAAGCTGAATCAGGGCCTGGCAGTTGTCGTTCACGCCGCGCAGCAGAACGCTCTGATTAAGCAGCGTAATTCCGCTCGCATGCAGGGCTGTCAGCGCCGTACCCAGTAAATCGTCCAGTTCGTTGGGATGATTGAGGTGCAGCACCATACTGGTCGTCAACCGGGTCTGAGTGAGCAGATCCAGCAGTTCGGTGGTGACCCGTTGCGGAATGACGACGGGAACGCGGGTGTGGAAGCGCAACCAGCGGACGTGCGGAATTGCTTCGATCGCGCCCACCAGCCGTGCGAGCACGCTGTCCTTCAACATCAGCGGATCTCCGCCGGACAGGATGACTTCGCGGATCGTGGGGTTCGTTTCGATGTGCCGCAGGGAAGGAAACGACAGGTCCTGACGGTGTTCGGCGTATGGAAAGTGGCGTCGGAAGCAGTACCGGCAATGCACCGCGCAAACCGGGCTTGCGATCAGCAAGGCGCGCCCCGCATATTTCTGGATCAATCCGGGCGCGACGGTCACGGCCGCCTCCTCGAGCGGATCGGCGACGAACCCGGGGAAGTGCTCGCGTTCGACCCGTAGCGGCAGCACCTGGCGCAACAGCGGATCGTTCGGATCGCCCGGGCGCATGCGCGCGAGGAACGGCATGGGTACCCGCATCTCGAAGGCCGCGTCGCGCTCGTAAGGCACACTCTCGGGGTCGAGATCCAGTCGAGTCAGAAGTTCGCGCGGGTCGCGGAGCGCCTCGCTCAAATGCCGCGGCCATTCGCTGGACTGCCACGGCACGGACTTCGACGGTATCATTGCGGGCATCGATGGACTCGGGCCAGGACCTAGCCAATGGCGAGCTATTCTACCAACGAATTCAGAGCAGGACTGAAAGTGCTGCTGGAGGGGGACCCGTGCGCGATCGTCGAAAATGAATTCGTGAAACCGGGTAAGGGTCAGGCATTCAATCGGGTCAGGCTGCGCAACCTTAAGACCGGTCGCATCTGGGAGCGCACCTTCAAGTCCGGTGAGTCCCTGGAGGCGGCAGACGTGCTCGACGTCGACATGGAGTATCTGTACAGCGATGGTGAGTTCTGGCACTTCATGAAAACCGATGGCAGTTACGAACAACTCGGCGCAAGCGAGGCCGCGGTTGGGGATACCAGGCAATGGCTGAAAGAGCAGGAGAAGTACCAGGTCACGCTCTGGAACGATGATCCGATTGCGGTGACCGCGCCAAACTTCATTGAGCTGGAGGTGACCGAAACTGATCCGGGCGTGAAGGGTGATACCGCCCAGGGGGGCACCAAGCCCGCGACCCTGTCTACCGGCGCGGTCGTCAAAGTGCCACTGTTCATAACGATAGGCGAAATGCTGCGCGTCGATACGCGCACCGGCGAGTATGTGAGCCGCGCCTGATTCAATCGCCCGAATCAACGGGGAGCCGCATGGGAGTGTCCGACTGGCGACCGACCTGCACGCTCGACGTGTTGCAGCAGCGCGCTGTCGCGGCGGCTGCGGTGCGCCACTTCTTCGCTGAACGCGACGTGCTGGAGGTACAAACCCCGGTGTTGTCCCAGGGGACGGGTACGGACCCCGCGCTCGACCCGCTGATTACCCGGATGGGTTCGACCACCTGGTATCTGCAGACCTCCCCGGAGTTTCACCTCAAGCGTCTGCTCGCGGCTGGCGCGCCGGACATCTACAGGTTCGGCCCGGTATTCCGCGCTGAGGAAGCAGGCCGGCAGCACAACCCCGAGTTCACGATGCTCGAATGGTATCGGCTGGGCGTCGAACTCGATCAGCTCATGGACGAAGTGGCGGCGCTGGTCGATACATTGCTTGGTTCCGCCGAGTACCGACGAGTCGCCTATGCGGATCTCGTGGAGCGGGAATTTGGCGTTGGACCCGATGCCGTGGCCGCTCGGCTGAACGCGGCGTTGGACGCAGGCGGAGTGGAAACGTCACCGGAGCTGGCCGCGTCCGATGCGGCTACCCTGATGGAGCTGGCGTTTGCGACGGCCTGTGCGCGGTTGGAACCCGGCCGGGTGTTCGTTACGGAATACCCGGCGAATCAGGCGGCGCTGGCGCGCACGGAAGTCCTCGCCGGCCGGGAAGTGGCGCGCCGTTTCGAGTTGATCATCGACGGGCTCGAGATTGCAAATGGGTACGACGAGCTGTGCGATGCGCAGCTGCTCGCTCGGCGCGCCGCGGCCGATCGTGTTCAGCGTCGGCGCGAAAGCCGCCCGAGCCCCGAGCTCGACAAACACCTGTTGGCAGCGCAACGGCACGGCTTACCACCGTGCGCCGGGGTGGCCGTGGGCTTTGATCGGCTGCTGATGCTGATGTTGGGGGTCGACGATATCGGCGACGTGATGCCGTTCAGCGCGGCGAATGCGTGATCTGACCGAGCACAGAACCCACCCGTACGGGTTGTTCCAGGGTAAGCGAAGTGGGGCTGACGGTGCCTGGGCCGAGCAGCAGGATCACCGTCGAACCCAGTAGGAAACGCCCGATCTCTGCGCCCCGCGCAAAGGGGATGTCGTAGCGGCGTTCCCGATGTTCGCGATACGGCGAGACCGGCCCGTCCCACACCGTTTCGATGCTGGCCACAATCAATGCACCCACCAGTACCACCGCCATGGGCCCCGCCGGGGTGTCGAATTCGCAGACCAGCCGTTCGTTGCAGCAGAATAGACGCGGAACGCTGGCTTCGGTCGTTGTGTTGACCGAGAACAGCTCACCGGGAATCTCACGGGTGCGCCGCAAGGTGCCGGCGAACGGCAGATGAACGCGATGATAGTCGCGCGGTGCGAGGTAGATGGTCGCGAACCAGCCGCCGTCGAGCAAAGCCGCGAGTCCGTCATCGCCTAACAGCTCGGCACAGGCGTAGGCTGTACCCTTGGCCTGGATGAGCTGGCCCTTCTCGATGATCCCGAACTGACTCAGGGTACCGTCGGCGGGACTGATGAGTTCATCGCCGCAGCCGTCGAACCGGCGTGCCCCGGATGCAAGTTCGCGGGTAAAGAAATCGTTGAACGATCGATAATCCCGCGGGTTGCGGCGTGCCGCGTCATCGAGCCTCACGCCATAGACGCGGCTGAAAGTGTCGATCATGGCGTGGCTCAGAAACGGGGATTCGGAGGCGGCGAGTCGGCCAAGCAAACGCGACAAGCCATGTCTGGGCAGCAACTGCTGCAACTGCAGGAATACATTCATGGGCCTTCGCCGGTGACGATTGGCGTATCGTCACGGTTCCCCCACTCCGCCCAGGAGCCGTGATAGGCGCGCGGCGCGGGAAACCCCAGCAATCGGGCGACTAGGTAAGACAAGCCGGATCGATGGTGCGTCTGGCAGTAGGTAATCAGCGGTCGGTTGCGGTCGATGCCGTGTTCGGCGAGGACCGTCTCGAGCCCTTCCCGCAGACGCCAGCCGTGATCAGGGTCCATGAGTTCCAGCCAGTCCAGGTTGACCGCGCCGGGAATGTGTCCCCCGCGCTTCGCGGCCAGCTTCGTACCGACGTACTCGGCTCTTGATCGGACGTCCCAGATGCACGTTCCGCCTTTGTCGATCGCGGCCAGCACGTCCTGTGCCTCGGCGATCGGTCCGCTGTCGATGGCCAACGAAACGTCGGTCGGGGCAGGGGTGTGGGATTCGTTTACCAGGGGGCATCCCGCCTGATGCCAGGCGTGTAGACCGCCGTTCAGATAGCCCCAGTGGCTGTGGCCAATCACGTCGAGGGTCCAGAGAAATCGGCCTGCCCAGCCGCCCCCCTCGTCGTCGTAGGCAATGATGGCGAGCTCGCGTCGATAGCCCAGGCTGCGGAACAGTTCGTTCAGCCGATCGATGTCGGGTAGCTGCCCGGTCGCCGGCGGTACGCCGCTGATCAGCTGCGCCGGAGTCACCAGCGCCGCGCCGGGTATGTGCCCGTGCGAATAGGTTGCCGCGTCGCCGACGTGAACCAACAGGGCGTTTTCAGCGGTCAGCGTCTGCTGCAGCTGATCGGGTTCGATGAGACGGTTCATGTTCTAAGCCAGGGTACGCGCCGCGGGATGATACAACGGGCCGGTACTCGGAACAGGTCGGCTGCAAGGCGTCGAGCACTCGATTATCCTTGGCTGCATGGTTCGAATGGGAAGTTCGCGTGGCCGATGATCTGATCTGGATGGACCTCGAAATGACCGGGCTCGACCCGGAGGTCAACGTGATCCTTGAAATGGCCACGATCGTGACCGACTCCGAGCTCAACGTGATTGCCGAGGGGCCGGTGGTGGTGGTCCGTCAGCCCGAGGAAAAGCTTGCGGAGATGGATGAGTGGAACGTCTCGCACCACACCGCGTCAGGGCTGCTGAAACGTGTCCGGCAAGACGGCGTGTCACCGGCCGAGGCGGAAGCGGTGACCCTGGCGTTTCTCGAGGCACACGCACAGCAGAGCCGCTCGCCCTTGTGCGGCAACACCATCTGGCAGGATCGGCGATTTCTCGCGCGCTACATGCCGACGCTGGAGTCGTTTCTGCACTATCGAATGATCGATGTCAGCAGCATCAAAGAGTTGGTCGCGCGGTGGCGGCCGGATCTCGTCGATGGTTTCAGCAAGCGCGGCGAACACCTCGCGCTGGCGGACGTGCGTGAATCGATTGCCGAACTGGCCTACTACCGGGACCACTTCTTCAAACTCGATTGATCTCTTCGCGACAACCGGCCCCGGCCGCTCGCGTGCCGCTCACTGCGCGCTGGCAGCTGCTCTTTTGCGGCGCTGTTCGCCCAGTGCCCAATCGATGTGTTCGCGCACCATTTGCTCACTACCGGCCTCGCTGCTGCCGGAGGCGTCGGATCCGGCACGGTTCGAGCCATCGCGTCGTGCGCTCAGGGCCGCCACTATCAGTGGATCGTAGTCGGCGTTTCCCAGCGCCACCGCCAGGTTTCGGGACCATTGGCGGTAGTTGATTCGACGGATGGCCGAACCCTCCGTATGGCTGAGGAATTCGGCCTCATTCCAAAGGAATAAGTCGATGAGGGTGGCGTCGTCGAGACCGTGGCGCGGCGCAAAATCAGCTTCGGCACTGGCACGGGCATAGCGGTTCCACGGGCACACCAGCTGACAATCGTCGCAGCCGAACACGCGATTGCCGATCGAGCGGCGCAGGTCCTCCGGAATCGGATCGTGGCTTTCGATGGTCAAGTACGAGATGCAGCGCCGCGCGTCGAGTTGGCGGGGTCCGACGATCGCCTGGGTTGGGCAGACATTGATGCATGCCACGCAGCGGCCGCAATGGTCCTCGGTTTCCGCTGCATCGACGGGCAGCGGTAGGTTGGTGTAGATCTCGCCCAGGAAGAACCAGGATCCGGCGTCGCGGGTCAGCAGCAAGGTGTGTTTGCCTATCCAGCCGAGTCCGGCTTTCTGGCCCAGCGCCTTTTCCAGCACGGGTGCGCTGTCGGTGAACGCACGACAGTTTGCGCCGACCGCCGTTTCCTGGATTCGCGCGGCTAGTTTTGCAAGGCGCCGCCGCAGCACCTTGTGGTAGTCGCGGCCGAGTGCATAGCGCGACACGTAGGCACGTCGGGAGTCCTTGAGAATGGTGAGCGGTTGGGTGTCGGGGGCCAGATAGTCCATGCGCGCGCTGATTACCCGGATCGTGTCCGGCAGCAGGGAGGCCGGGTCGAGGCGAGCCTCCAGGTTGCGGCTCAGGTAGCCCATCGACCCGGCAAAGCCACGCGCCAGCCAACGACGAACCCGCTCGGACTGATCGGAGACATCGGCTTCACAAATGCCGAGCTGCTGGAAGCCCAGTTCCCGGCCCCAACGTTTTATGTCACCGGCAAGGGTGTCGAAGTCCATGACCTGCGTTCGTCTATAATAAGGGTGCGGCACCGTAACAGCCGGACCGAAGGGTAAGATCGTGCCCCAGCAAATATCCCCACTGCCCAGTCGCCTGTACTCCGGTGCCCAATCACGCCGGTTCGATTCGATCGCAATCGATGAACATGGTATCCCGGGCATCGTGTTGATGAAACGTGCGGGCCAGGCGGCGTTCGATGCGTTATGCAGTACCTGGCCGGGCACCGCGAGGATTACCGTGTTGTGTGGCAAAGGCAACAACGCCGGCGACGGCTACATCATCGCGGGGCTCGCCGGGAACCAGGGAATGGATGTGCAGCTGGTACAACTGGGCGCTACGTCGCAGTTGCAGGGCGATGCCGGACTGGCCCGCGACTGGGCCATCGATCAGGGCATCGTGGCGATCGAGATTGATGCGGACGCACCCGAGTTCGTGGTGGAGGGGGACGTCATAGTCGACGCTCTGCTCGGCACGGGGCTGAGCGGTGACGTCAGGCCGGGCTATGCCCAGGCCGTTGCGTTGGTGAATGCAGACGCCGCACCAGTACTTGCAGTCGATGTGCCGTCGGGTGTGTGTGCCGACACCGGACGGGTCCTGGGAACCGCGGTTCGCGCCGATCTGACGGTCACCTTCATCGGCGTGAAACAGGGTTTGTGCACCGGCGCCGCGATTGAGTACGTCGGCGGGGTCCGGTACGCGGATCTGGACGTGCCCGAGGCTGTGTTTGCGGGGGAACGAGGTATCGAGGTGCTCGACTGGCCGTCGTTGCGACGCGCGCTGGGCGAACGAGCGGGCAATGCATACAAGAACAGCTTCGGCCATGTGCTGATCGTTGGCGGCGATGCCGGCATGGGCGGCGCCGTGGCGCTTGCCGGCGAGGCGGCGTTGCGCTGCGGTGCCGGTCTGGTCAGCATCGTTACCCGGCCCGAACATGTCGCGCCGGTTCTCGCGCGGCGTCCGGAACTGATGGTGGTGGGTACCGACACGCCTGCCCGGGTCGAGGAATGCCTGGCCCGGGCCGACGTAGTCGCGGTCGGTCCGGGACTGGGCCGGGGCGCGTGGGGGCAGCGCTTGCTGGAGCGGGTCTTCGAGACCGGCAAACCGTGTGTCATCGACGCTGATGCGTTGAACCTGATGGCCCAGGCAGGCCTCGACATTCCCGATGCCAGCGTTCTCACGCCCCACCCGGGCGAAGCGGCGCGCCTGCTTGGCAGCGACAATCAGACCGTTCAGGCCGATCGGTTGGGCGCTGCGCGAGATCTGGCGGCACGCTATCAGGCGACGGTGGTACTCAAGGGTGCGGGCACTTTGATCACCGAACCGGATGGTGCGGCGGGCATCTGTCTGTTGGGCAATCCGGGCATGGCGACGGCCGGCATGGGTGACGTGTTGACTGGGATCATCGCCGGGCTGAGCGGCCGGATGTCGGTCCGCGAGGCGGCCCGCGTGGGAACCTGTCTGCACAGCGCGGCGGCTGACCGGGTGGTCGCGAGCCGCGGTGAACGCGGCCTGATTGCCGCGGATGTGGTCGAAGCGTTGGTGGCCGAATTGAATGCCGAATCATGACTGAGCGGTTTGAGGTGCCCAGCGAAGCGGCGATGCTGGAATTGGGCGCGACGCTTGCGGCGCGCCTGCCTGACAACGCCCGGGTGTTGCTGGAAGGCGAACTTGGCATGGGCAAAACCACGCTGGCCCGAGGGGTGCTCAGAGGCCTGGGATTTCAAGGCCCGGTAAAGAGTCCGACATATACCATCGTGGAACCGTATGAGTTTTCGGGTAAACGGGTATATCATTTTGATTTTTATAGAATTGAAGACCCTCAGGAATTGGAATTCATTGGCCTGGACGAGCTCATCGAACAGCCGGGTATCAAATTGATGGAGTGGCCTCAACGGGCCGGCGATCGGCTTCCGCCGGCGGACTTCAACGTGCGCATCTCAATCGTGGGTGATACGCGGATTGTTGAATTCGAGGATCTGCGCGATCGTCACTAAGCGGATCGGCCTGCTGGCGGGCGCGGCCCTGTTTGCCGCCCCACTGTGGGCTGGCGCTACCGTCGCCATCCAGGCAGTGCGCGTGCACCAGGCGCCGGATTACACCCGCGTGGTGTTCGACACCTCCGCACCGGTTCGCTATCGGTTGTTTACGCTCGAAAACCCGCCCCGGGTGGTGCTGGATCTCGACGACGCGGCGCCGCGCGATGGATTGGAGCTTGGGCAGATCAAACTCGACAGCACGTCTGTTCGGTCGCTTCGCTCAGCGGTACGCGGCGGCACGAATTTCCGGATAGTCCTCGATGTCGATCGTGTCATGCGGCCGAACGCGTTCACGTTGCAGCCGATCGCATCCTATGGACATCGGCTGGTTGTCGATCTGTACAGCAAATCCGCTGGCCCTCCACCCCAACGTGTGCGTGCGTCTGAGGGCCGTTTGCGTAACCTTGTGGTCGCCATCGATGCCGGACACGGCGGAGAAGATCCAGGCGCGGTCGGTGTGGGTAAAGTCTACGAAAAACAAGTGGTGCTGAAGGTCGCGCAGTACCTCGATGCCTTGTTCGACGCTGAACCGGGGTACCGCGGCGAGCTGATTCGAAGCGGTGACTACTACGTATCGTTGCGCCGGCGCACCCAGATTGCCCGGGAAAAGCGTGCCGATCTATTCGTATCGATTCACGCCGACGCATTCAATTCTCGCGACGTCCGGGGGGCCTCGGTATACACGCTGTCCGAGCGTGGGGCGTCCAGCGAGACGGCACGCTGGCTGGCGGAAAAGGAGAACCGTTCCGATCTGATTGGCGGCGTGGGGGCGGTCAGCCTGGATGATAAGGACGATCTGTTGGCGCATGTGCTGCTGGATCTGTCCATGGATGCGAACCAATCGGCCAGTATCGAGGCTGGCGAGGCGGTGCTCGGCGCGCTTGCGGGCATAACCCGGCTGCACAAATCGACCCTGGAACAGGCCGGTTTCGTGGTGCTCAAATCGCCGGATATCCCGTCGATCCTGATCGAGATGGGTTACCTCTCGAACCCCGCGGAGGCGCGCGAGCTGAAACGCACGGATTACCAGAAGCGCTTGGCGCGGGCCATCTTTACCGGACTCACCGCGACGCTCGAGACCGCTCCGCCACCGGATACGCTGCTTGCCGCGCGGCAGAGCACCCACGGCAAGAATGTCAAACACGTGATCCGGCGCGGCGACACGTTGTCGGAAATCGCGTCGCGTTATCGAATCAGCGCGCGCCGGCTGCGGGAAGCGAACGGCATTGCCGGGGACGCGATCCGGGTGGGCCAGGTGCTGGTCATTCCGGCTTCCTAGATGGATCCGCGGACGGATCCCTGATGAACCAGCGAATCCGGCAGTTGAACGCCCTGGTGGCGAACCAGATAGCCGCCGGCGAAGTGGTGGAACGTCCTGCGTCGATCGTCAAGGAGCTGATCGAGAACAGCCTCGACGCCCAGGCGCGCAGCATCCGCGTCCAGATCGAGCAAGGTGGCGTCAAGCGCATTCACGTACACGACGACGGCCTGGGCATTCATGCTGACGATCTGAAGCTGGCACTCAGCAGGCATGCAACCAGCAAGATCGAGGTTGCGGCGGATCTCCAGCGGATCACCACGCTCGGGTTTCGGGGCGAGGCACTGGCCAGCGTCGCTTCGGTCGCGCGATTATGCGTGTCGTCACGCGCTGCCGGGTCCGAACTCGGCTATGCCATCGCGGGGGTGGACGCTGCGCCAACTCCGGTGGCACATCCCCAGGGCACCTCAGTGGAGGTGTTGGACCTGTTCTACAACACACCTGCGCGGCGTAAGTTCCTGAAAACCGAACGCACCGAGCAGACGCATGTCGAAGGCGTGGTCAAGCGGCTCGCGCTGGCGCATTTCGACGTTGCATTCGAACTGCGCGCGGGCAGCCGAACCGTATTGCAGTGTGCCTCCTGCGCAACGCAGGCGGAGCGCGAACGCCGGCTGACGCAGCTGCTCACCAGCACATTCGCCGAACATGCGCTGTACCTGGATGAGCGGCGCGACGGTCTGCGCCTGTGGGGGTGGGTCGGTCTGCCCACGCACACGCGTAGTCAGGCGGACCAGCAGTATTTCTACGTCAACGGTCGTAACGTACGCGACCGCCTCGTTTCGCATGCCGTTCGCCAGGCATACCGCGATGTCATGTTCCACGGCCGCCACCCGGTGTTCGTGCTGTTCCTGGAGATGGCCCCCGAGTCGGTGGATGTGAATGTACATCCTACCAAGCACGAGGTGAGGTTTCGTGACGCCCGGACGATCCACGACTTTCTGTTTGGCAGCTTGAATCGTCTGCTTCGAGACGTGCGGCCGGGTGATGACACGGCACCCCCGGCGGAGCCCCTGATGGTGAATGAACCACGTTACGGGGCCCCGCCGCAGCAGGTTACGATGGCGCTGGGCGGGCGGTCCTCTCGAGGTCATGCGCTAGGCCCCTTTGTGGAACCGTCCGCTGGCGCCGTTGAGCCCGCCGCTGGCGCCTCCGGAAGCGGCGGGACGCCACCGATGGGGTACGCCTTAGCCCAACTCCACGGGGTCTACATCCTCGCCCAGAATGATGAGGGTCTGGTGGTGGTGGATATGCATGCGGCGCATGAGCGCATTACCTATGAAAAGATGAAGGCGGATCGGGCGGCGCAGCAGACGGTTCACCGCCAGCGCCTGCTGGTTCCGGAGACTCTGGAGGTTACCACTGGCGAAGCGGACTCGATCGAGATCCACGGCGCGACACTTGCCCGACTCGGCCTGGTAATCGAACGTCTCGGACCCAACAGCGTGGTCGTGCGGGAGGTGCCGGCGCTGTTGGCGGATGGTGATGTCCAGGCGATGACCCGAGACGTGCTGGCGGACCTGCATAGCCAGGGCAGCTCGGATCGCATCGAAATCGCGGAAGAGGAGCTGCTGGCCACGATTGCATGTCATGGGTCCGTGCGCGCCAACCGGCGCCTGTCGCTGGACGAAATGAACGCGCTGCTCCGGGAGATGGAACGCACCGAAAACGCGGGCCAGTGTAATCACGGGCGACCGACCTTCCTGGTGCACCCGATGAGCGAGCTCGACCGGCGCTTTCTGCGCGGCCAGTAGCGTGACGACGTCCGCGAATCGCACGGTTTTGTGTCTGTTGGGTCCCACTGCCTCGGGCAAAACCGATCTCGCCATCGCATTGGCACGAAGGCAGCCCACGGACTTGGTCAGCGTCGACTCCGCAATGGTCTATCGGGGCATGGACATCGGCACGGCGAAACCCGATGCAAGAACGCTGGCGGAGTTCCCACACGCGCTGATCGACATTCGCGAACCTCACGAGGGTTACTCAGCGGCGGCATTCGTGGCGGACGCCTGCCGGTGCATCGAGGCTGCGTTCGCGGCGGCCCGGATGCCAATCCTGGTCGGCGGGACGATGCTGTACTTCAAAGCGCTGTTGGAGGGCCTGGCTGATCTTCCGGCGACCTCGCCCGAGCTGCGCCAGAAGTTGCGTCGTCAGTCGCAGCGCAACGGACTTGCGGTGATGTATCGGCGACTCCAGGCGGTCGACCCGGTGGCCGCCGAGCGGATCGATTCGAATAACTCCCAGCGCTTGCTGCGGGCGCTGGAAGTCTATGAGAATTCCGGAATTCCCATCTCGAAGTTCTGGGCAGAACAGCGCGCCCAGGGGTTGGCTGAGCGACTGGATTGTCAGCCGCATTGCATCGCGCTGGTACCACCGCGCCCGCTCATACATCAGCGCATCGAGCGCCGCTTCAACGAAATGCTCGATGCTGGACTGCTGCGCGAAGTCGATGCACTGCGGCGGCGTAAGGAACTGCACGAAGACTCGCCGTCGATGCGTGCGGTAGGCTACCGGCAGGCCTGGCAGCACCTCGAAGGGCTGACGAGCGAAGCCGAGATGATCGAGCGGGCGTTAGCGGCGACGCGTCAGCTGGCCAAGCGTCAGTTTACCTGGTTGCGGGGCTGGCCCGATCTTTACACCATCGATCCTGTCCGACAGGATGCCGCCGCCGCCGCCTTGCAATATCTCGATACCGTCGCCATAGTACCTTGAGGCCCCGAGAATAAAGAGGCTGCGCCGGGCGCTGGAATGCCGGGTGGGTTCGTTTGATGGAGAGAGCAATGTCAAAAGGGCACTCGCTACAAGACCCTTACCTGAACACGTTGCGTAAGGAGCGCGTTCCCGTGTCGGTGTATCTGGTCAACGGCATCAAGCTGCAGGGTCAGATCGAGTCGTTCGATCAGTTCGTGATCCTGCTGCGCAATTCGGTCAGCCAGATGGTTTACAAACACGCGATTTCCACCGTCGTTCCTTCGCGCAACGTTCGGCTCCCGGTGAGCGGCGAAAGTGCCGAAGGTGCTGACGGCGATGGCGAGGGCTAACGGGTCATAAAAGGGGTTGCTGCTCCTCACCGTGGTCAGTCAGTCCTGAGAGTCGAATCGTTGTTTTTTGATCGTCCTGACAGCAGCGAGAACGCCGTTCTCGTCCATATCAGATTTTCTCGTTTCGAGGAGGCTGACGAAATCGCCGAGTTCGCCCAACTCGTTCGTTCGGCCGGCGTCGTGGTGGACGAGCTGATCACTGGACGGCGCCGGGAACCGCAACCCAAGTTTTTCGTCGGGCAAGGTAAGCTCAGAGAGGTCGGGGTTGCGCTCGAATCTAACGGCGCGGGTCTGGTGGTGTTCAATCACGAGCTTAGCCCGGCGCAACAGCGCAACATCGAACGGGAACTGAGTGTTCGCGTGGTGACCCGAACGCAACTCATTCTCGACATCTTCTCACAGCGTGCGCGAACTCACGAAGGCCAGTTGCAGGTGGAGCTGGCGCAGCTCAGCCACGCCCAGACCCGGCTGGTTCGGGGCTGGACGCACCTCGATCGTCAGAAGGGGGGTATCGGGCTGCGGGGCGCCGGTGAGACCCAGCGGGAACTGGACCAGCGCATGCTCAGCGAGCGCATTCGGGTGCTGGACAAACGGCTCGGCAGTGTCCGCCGGCAACGTCAGCAGAGTCGGCGACGTCGCCGGCGCGCCTCGGTTCCCACCGTCGCGCTGGTTGGATATACGAATGCCGGTAAGTCGAGCCTCTTCAATCGCCTGACGGCGAGCGATCTGTATGCACAGGATCAGATGTTTGCGACGCTGGACCCGACGCTTCGCAAGCTGCCGCTCGATGGATTCGGGACCGCCGTGCTGGCGGATACCGTTGGATTCATCCGCGACCTGCCACATACTCTGATAGCCGCGTTCAAGGCGACCCTCGAAGAAGTAACCGAAGCGGATCTACTGCTGCACGTGGTTGACGCCAGCGTGCCCGACGTGGATGAGCGTGCGGCGCAGGTGTACGGCGTGCTCGAGGAAATTGGCGCGGCGAACCGGCCGGTGCTCGAGGTGTACAACAAGATCGACGCGCTGGATCAGTCGCCTCGCTGCGATCTCGGGTCGGATGGTAGTCCCGAGCGTGTGTGGATCAGTGCACACACGGGAGCTGGTGTCGATGAGTTGCTCGATGCGCTGGCCCGCCGGCTGGGTGGTCAACGTCGTGCACTCAAGGTGCTGCTGCCGTTTTCGTCGGGTCGTACCCGGTCCTGGCTGTACCAACTGGGCGCGGTGTTGGATGAGCAGTTGCAGGAGGACGGTCGAGTCGAGTTGACCGTTCGCGTGGACGAACGGGCCGAGGCACGCTTGCGAAAGGTGCCCGGCGTTCTATTGCAGGGTGTGCGGGGCAACCATAGAATCCCTCCCTCGCCTTTATCACGAGGAATCTCGTAATGGCATGGAATGAACCAGGTGGCGGCAACAAGGACCGCGACTCGTGGGGCAGCGGCGGTGGCGACAAGGGTCCGCCGGATCTCGACGAGGCATTTCGAAAATTGCAGAGGCAGCTCGCCGGGGTGTTCGGCGGTGGTCGTGGTGGCAGCGGCGGCTCGCCGGTCAGCATCAGCCCCGGCCTGTTCGGCCTGATTCTCGTCGGGATTGCCATCGTGTACGGCCTTTTCGGCATCTATCAGATCGATCAGCAGGAGCGCGGTGTCGTGCTGCGCTTTGGTGCGGTGCTCGCCGAGGTAGTCCAGCCAGGGCTGCACTGGAACCCGCCCCTGATTGACGATGTCACCAAGGTCAACGTCACCCAGGTGAATTCCCATCACCACCAGGCGTTGATGCTGTCCCAGGACGAGAACATCGTCGACGTCAGCATGACGGTCCAGTATGTCGTTTCGGACCCGGTCAATTACCTGCTGAGGGTACGTAATCCGGAGGTGAGCCTCGCCCACGCCACCGAGAGTGCGCTGCGTCACGAGGTGGGTAGCTCCACCATGGACGAGGTGATTACCGAAGGCCGGGCCGCCCTGGCCATCCAAGTCGAAGAACGGCTGCAGATTTATCTCGACCGTTACCAGACCGGCATCGTCGTCACCGGGGTGCAGATCGATCAGAGCGGCCCGCCGCGCCAGGTCCAGGATGCGTTCGACGACGTGCAGAAGGCCAAGGAGGACGAAGTGCGCCTCGTCAACGAAGCCAATGCTTACGCCGAGAGCGTCATTCCGGAGGCGCGGGGCGAGGCCCAAAGGCAGTTGGAGGAGGCGTCTGCGTACCGCGATCAGGTGATTGCCCGGGCCGACGGCGAGGCCCAGCGCTTCACCAAGCTGCTCGTCGAGTATCAGCTGGCTAAACGAGTGACCCGTGATCGCCTGTACATCGATGCGATGGAAAAAGTACTGGCCAACTCGAGCAAGGTGATGATCGATGTCGAAGGGGGCAACAACCTCTTGTACCTGCCGCTCGATCGGCTCATGCAGCAGTCGGCGCGCAGCGGGAGCTCGTTGAACCAGGATTCGTTGCGCGATCTGGCGGATGCCATCGCGCGTGAAAACAGCGACCGGACATTGTCCGGCCGTCAGCCACGTTAACGGGGGTCGACGCGATGAGAAATATGGTGCTGGGTGTCGTCGCATTGCTGCTTTTGCTGCTGGCGATCGATGGAATCTTCGTGGTCAAGGAAACCGAAAGGGCCATTCTGTTGCGCTTCGGCGCGGTGACGCGGGCGGATGTTCCGCCGGGCATTCACTGGAAGTGGCCGATCGCGGAGGAGGTCAGGAAGACCGATGCGCGCATCCTCACGCTGGATTCGAACCCGGAACGTTACTTCACCCTGGAAAAGAAACCGCTGATTGTGGACTCCTTCGCCAAGTGGCGAGTCGAGGATGTGGAAAAGTACTACACGGCAAGTTCCTTCGACGAAAACCGTACCCAGAGGCTGCTCGCGGAACGCGTCAATCAGGGGTTACGCGACGAGATCAGTCGCCGGGACATGCACGAGGTCATATCGGGTGAGCGCGATCTGCTGATGGAGGAACTTACCCGGAATCTGAATGAGACCATGCTCAGAGAGTTCGGCGTCAGCGTCATCGATGTGCGCGTAAAGCGTATCGACCTGCCACCCGAAGTTTCGAGCGCAGTCTACGAACGGATGAACTCGGAACGCCACATCGAAGCCCGGCAACATCGCGCCAATGGCCGCGAGCTGGCGCTGGGCGTGCGCGCCGATGCGGACCGACAGACCGTGGTGATAGGCGCCGAAGCCTATCGGATAGCGGAGCAGACGCGTGGTGACGGTGACGCGAACTCCGCGGCGCGATACGCCAAGGCGTATAATGAGGATCCTGAGTTCTATACGTTCTATCGCAGCATCAACGCCTACACCAAGGTGTTCGACAGCAAGGGTGACCTGCTGATACTGGATCCGAGCAGTGACTTCTTCCAATATCTCACCAAACGAGGCGGCTGAGGCGCGCGGTCAAACTCCGACGCTCCGATGCTTTGACGTGACATGTGGAACGAGCTGGGGGTGGCGCTGTGCCTGGTGTTGATCATCGAGGGCGTCATTCCGTTTCTCGCACCGGGTCGCTGGCGTAAGCTGGCGGTAGCGATGACGGAGGTCGACGATCGGGTCGTCCGTGGGCTTGGTCTGGCCAGCATGCTTTCCGGCACCGTATTGCTCTACCTCGTTCGCTGATCCAACGCATATCGACGTGAAAGAACACAACTGGCGGCTACCCGATGGGGTCGAGGAGGTGCTGCCGCCCGGGGCTCGCGCCCTTGAACTATTGCGTCGGCGGGTATTGGATCTGTTCGACGCGTGGGGCTATGAGTACGTCGTGCCGCCGATGATCGAATACCTCGACGCGTTGTTGGTGGGCTCGGGCTCGGACCTGGAACTGCAGACCTTCCGCATGGTGGACCAGCTGAGCGGTCGCATGCTGGGCATCCGCGCCGACATGACCTCACAGGCCGCACGAATCGACGCCCACAGCCTGCGAACCGATGCGACACAGCGTCTGTGTTACGCCGGAACGGTGGTGCACGCCAACCCCCAGGGCATCCTCGAATCGCGGGTGCCACTGATGGCAGGAGCGGAAATCTACGGAGCGGCGGGACTCGACGCGGACGCGGAGGTGATCGTTCTGATGATCGAAGCGTTGCGCCTGGCGGGCATCGAGCACCCGGTCATCGAGCTCGGTCATGTGGGTATCTTCCGCGCGATTGCCGCGGATGCCGGCTGCGAGCCGGCCCTGGAAAGCGCACTGTTCGAGGCGCTGCAACGCAAATCGCAGCCCGATCTCGAAGACCAGCTGAACGACAGCCACCTGGATGATCGGCATCGTGAGCTGTTCACTGCATTGCCTGACCTGCTCGGTTCGATCGGCGTGCTTGCGCGCGCCCGAAAGCTCCTGCGGGGACTATCGGAAGCACAACGGGCGATCGACGAGTTGGAGCAACTGGCCGGTGCGATCAAGGATCGCGGCATCGATCAGGAGCTGCGTTATGACCTGTGCGAACTGACCGGCTACGGTTATCACGCGGGGATAGTATTCGCCGCGTACAGCGCCGATTTCGGACGCGCGATCGCGCGTGGTGGGCGCTACGATGCGATCGGAGAAGCGTTCGGTCGAGCACGGCCCGCGACCGGTTTCGATCTCGACTTGCGGCGCCTGCCTGCTGGCCCGACACGCGCTCGGCACGCTGTTTGGGCGCCCGCGTTGGATGGCCACCCGGACGGACAACGCAGCGCGTTGTGGCAGACCATGACTCAGCTCCGGGCCGAGGGGGAACGTGTCATCGGCGCGCTGGCGGCGAACGAGACCGCGGCCGATGACTGTGACCGCGAATTGGTCTGGCGGGATGGCAAATGGCGACTCGAGGGACTCTCGCCGGGGGCAGATGATGGGACGTAACGTAGTGGTCATCGGCACCCAGTGGGGTGACGAAGGCAAAGGCAAGATCGTCGACCTGCTGACCGAGAAGGCGGCCGCGGTGGTGCGCTTTCAGGGCGGCCACAACGCCGGACACACGCTCGTTATTGACGGAGAAAAGACTGTTCTGCACCTGATCCCGTCGGGAATATTGCACCCGAGTGTGCAATGCCTGATCGGCAACGGTGTGGTGCTCGCGCCCGACGCGTTGTTGTCTGAAATCAAAATGCTGGAAAACAACGGCGTCCCGGTGCGTGAGCGATTGCGCATTAGCCCGGCGTGTCCGCTGATACTTCCCTATCACGTCGCGCTCGACCTTGCGCGCGAAGAAGCCCGGGGCGAGTTGAAGATCGGGACCACCGGACGCGGCATCGGTCCTGCCTATGAAGACAAGGCGGCACGTCGCGGGGTGCGTCTGGGCGATCTGTTCTACTGGCAGGACTTCGCGTCCAAACTCGCGGAGGTGATGGATTATCAGAACTTCGTTCTGAAGAGCTACTACAAGGTGCCCGAAATCGATTTTCAGGAAACGCTCGATCACACGTTGGGCATCGCCGAGCAGATTCAGCCAATGGTGGCGGACATCGTGCCCATTCTCCACGATTTACGTGAAGCAGGGCGCCACATCCTGTTTGAAGGGGCTCAAGGGGCGCTGCTCGACATCGACCTTGGCACGTATCCGTTCGTGACATCTTCGAATACCACGGCCGGCGGTACCGCGGTAGGCAGCGGTTTCGGCCCACTCTATCTCGATTATGTGCTGGGTATAACGAAGGCCTATTCCACCCGGGTAGGCTCAGGCCCTTTCCCCACCGAATTGTTCGACGACGTCGGTAAACGCCTGGGTGAACGCGGCAAGGAATTCGGGGCGACCACCGGCCGCGCCCGCCGATGTGGCTGGTTCGACGCGGTGGCACTGCGCCAGGCTTCGCAGATCAACAGCATCTCCGGGCTGTGCCTGACCAAACTGGACGTGCTGGATGGCCTGGAGACCATCAAAATCTGTGTGTCCTACGAAGGTCCGGATGGTGAATCGTGTGCGCCGCGGTTCGGCAGTGAGTATTACTCGAGCATCACACCCGTTTATGAGGAACTGCCCGGTTGGAGCGAATCGACCGCAGGTGCAAGAAAGATCGAACAGCTGCCGGCGAACGCGCGCCGCTACATCGCGCGCATTGAAGAATCCGTGGGCGCCCCCATAGATATCATATCGACGGGGCCGGACCGCACGGAGACCATCGTTCTGAATGACCCGTTTGAGGACCCATTCGGGGAGCCGTCCGGGTAGGCTTTAGGAAAGCCACCGCAAAAACCGTTAAAATGGGAGATTGCGGCGACCCCAGCGAGGAGAAAAGGTGCTCGATCCCAAGCTGCTGGAAATTCTCGTATGCCCGGTGACCAAGACGTCGCTGGTGTACAAATCGGATTGCGACGAACTCTGGTGTCGCGCCAGTGGGCTCGCCTATCCGGTGCGCGATGACATTCCGGTGATGCTCGAGGACGAAGCCAGGGAGCTCACCGCCCAGGAGCGCGAGTCGCTCTCGGATTAACGAACGACCTGATCAAACAGAGGTACCAATCGGATGAGCAGAGGTGACCTGATGGGAATCGCGGCGATGCCCGAAATGCCGGACATCGCCAGCGGCCCTCACCAGAGCCCGGAAGGGACCCTGGACTGGGTTGGTATGGCCGACATTCACCAGCCGTTGCTGGTGCGCGATCGTGATGCCACAAAACAGGTCACCGCCCGTGTTCAGGTGTACGTGGATATGAACGATGCCGAAACCAAGGGCATCCACATGTCGCGCCTGTATCTGCTGCTCGACGAGCATGCGGCGACCCGCCCACTGACCGCCGCCGGGCTGAAACTTCTGTTGTCGTCCGTTTTGGAATCGCACCGCGATTTGAGTACCCGTGCCTTCGTGCAGTTCGATTTCGATTACTTTCTGCGTCGCCCGGCCCTCGTTAGCGACAACTCGGGTTGGGCGTCCTATCCGGTGATCGTCAAAGGAGCCTACGTCGACGATGAGCTGCACATCGAGATTGGGGTCGGGGTGCTCTACTCCTCGACCTGCCCTTGCTCCGCGGCGCTCGCCCGCCAGCTGATTCAGGAGGCCTTCGACGCCCGGTTCGGCGCGGCGGATGCTGTTGCCACCCACGAGGTCCGGGCGTGGCTCGGCACGGAAGAGGGCATCGTTGCGACGCCCCACAGCCAACGCAGCGTGGCAAACATTCTCGTCCGACTGGATCACGAACACGTGGATGACCTTCCGATCACCGACATGATCGATCTGGTGGAGCACGCCTTGCAGACACCGGTGCAAGCGGCGGTAAAGCGCGAGGACGAGCAGGAGTTCGCTCGATTGAACGCTCAGAACCTGATGTTCTGCGAAGACGCGGGACGACGTCTGAAGCACGCGCTGAACGATGACGACCGGCTGCTGGACTACTGGGTTCGCGTGGAGCACCACGAGTCTCTGCACGCGCACAATGCCGTAGCGATCTTCACCAAAGAGGTCGCAGGCGGTTACCTGCCGATTCCCTGAGCGCTACCAGCTCAGGTAGCGCTCGAACAAGCTGGTGCCGAGGAGAGGACTTGAACCTCCACGGGGTTACCCCCACTAGCACCTGAAGCTAGCGTGTCTACCAATTTCACCACCTCGGCATGAGACAATGGTGAGGCACTTTCGCGTCGTTTCGCGAAAGCGGCGCGCACTGTAACCACGCCCCAAAGGCTTGTCAATTGAGGCCCCATGCCCAAACACCCCATCAAGAGCAGCCGAAAAAGTCGTCCGGCACGCACCCCGTCTCCGCTGACGCCGAGCACCGTGCTCGCACTGTTTCGCGACGCGGCGCGCCCCCTGAAGTGGCCGCAGATTCGCGGTGCTTCGAAGGTGCATCGTGGCCCGGAGGCCGACCGCTTGCGGGGGCTGTTGCGTGGCTTGTGCCATAGCGGTGAGCTGTTCATCGACTCCGCGGGCGCGTATCACCTGAGCGATTCGCAAGGCAACGTAACCGGCGAGCTGGAACGACGCGAACGCGGCGCATTTGCGTTGCGTTGCGATGCGGGGGGTGAGGTCTGGCCCGTCCGGCTGACGCGGCGAACGCGGCTGCGGCCCGGCGATCGGGTGGAGGCACGCATCGTGGAAGACCAGGCGGTGGTCGTCGAGGTCACGCAACGTTGTGAGCGACCTTTGGTTGGGCGGCTTGTTGCGGGCCAGCGCGGTTGGTACGTCCTGTCGGACTCTCCTGATTTTCGTGGCCGGGTCGTCCTGGCTCCGGATGGCTTTGGTGATGCGGGTGATGGTGACAGCGTCGCGGTCCGGGTGGTCGGCGAAGACAGCTACGGTTTGATCGGCGAGGTCATCGAGGTGATCGCGGCGCGCGACGATCTGCATGTGGCGTCCACGACCCTGCTGGCAGCCTACGACGTTCCGACACAATGGCCCGACGACGTTGCCGGTGCGCTGCGGGTCTTGCCCGACCAGGTGATTGCCGAGGATTTTGGTGCCCGGGAGGACCTGTGCGGATTGCCCCTGGTAACCATCGACGGCGAGACCGCGAAGGATTTCGACGACGCGGTCTACTGCGAGCCGCGTCCTCGTGGTGGCTGGCGCCTGATCGTCGCGATCGCTGACGTGGCCGAATACGTTGGCCCGGGCGACCCGCTGGATCGGGTAGGCCTCGAGCGGGGCAACTCGGTCTATCTGCCCGACCGCGTGGTGCCCATGCTGCCCGAGGCGTTGTCGAACGACCTCTGCTCGCTGCGCCCGGAGGTGCATCGGCTGGCGCTGGTTTGCGACATGCAGGTCTCGGCGACGGGGCGCGTCTCGAAGTTTCGTTTCTACGAGGGGTTGATCCAATCCTGGGCGCGTCTGACATACACTCGCGTCGCCGGTTTCATCTCCGGCGACCGCGAGGGGATGGGCGCTGAGATCGCAGCATCGCTGAACGCCATGCACGCGGTATTCAGATGCTTGCGTACCGAGAGGGAGGCGCGTGGGGCACTCGACTTCGAGACGCGCGAACTGAACCTCATCCTGGAAAACGGTCTGCTGGAACGGATCGAACCGGTCGAACGCAACGCTGCGCACATGCTGATCGAGGAAGCGATGATCGCGGCGAATGTTTGCGCGGCGCGGTTTCTGGAGAGCAACGAACGCGCCGGGCTGTATCGCGTGCACGAAGGACCCACTGGAGAGAAGTTCGATGCGCTCCGGGAAGGACTCGCCGCGGCGGGCATCCGGCTTTCGAACAGAAAACCGACGCCGAAGGACCTGATGCAGATTCTTGCCGGACTGGGCGACCGGCCGGATCGGGCCCTGCTGGAGACGCTGATTCTTCGCTCCATGACCCAGGCCATTTACACTCCGTCGAACGCCGGCCACTTCGGCCTCGCGCTGAGCCGCTACATGCACTTCACCTCTCCCATCCGGCGCTATGCCGATCTGGTCGTGCATCGCGCGATCAAGTCGATACTGTGCCGCGACGGCCAACCCGATCGTAGCGACCTTGGAGAAGTGGGCACGCACATTTCGCTGACCGAGCGGCGGGCCGAGGAGGTCAGTCGGGCGGTGGAAGACTGGCTGAAGTGCGAGTACGCGGTGCAGTGGGTGGGGCAGACGTTTTCGGGTCGGGTGATTGGGGTCACCGATTTTGGTTTGTTCATCGAGCTCGAGGATGTATTCATTCAGGGCCTGCTGCATGTCTCGAACCTCGGTAACGACTATTTCCACTTGAACGGGCCGGGAACCAGTCTGATCGGGGAACGATCCGGGCGTCATTTCGACATGGGTGCGGAGCTGGAGGTGGTGCTCGCCGACGTTGACGTCGAAGCGCGCAAGATAGACCTGCTGCTCCCGGGAGCGCGCCACCGCGGTCGGGATAAGCGGAGATCGCGACGGTGAACGCCCCACCCGAGGGCGGCGAAGACCGGGTCTTCGGGATCCACGCGGTTGCAAGCCTGTTGGCAGAGGATTCGCCACGCGTGCGTGCGCTATGGGTACAGTCCGGGTTGCGCAGCGAACGCATCGGGGCGCTGATCGATCAGGCGAAACGTGCGGGAATTCGGGTGGAGTCTCATCCGCGTGAACAACTCAGTGCCCGCGCGGAGGGCTCACATCAGGGGGTGCTGGCGTTCTGCCACGCCATGGCACTTGCCGATGAGCACGAATTGGAGCGGCGCTGGTCCGAATTTACACAACCGCTGCTGCTGGTTCTGGATGGGGTTCTCGATCCACGCAACCTCGGCGCATGCCTGCGCAGCGCCGAGGCCGCCGGCGTGGATGCCGTGTTGTTGCCGAAACGCCGCAGCGCGCCGGTTTCGGCGGTGGCGCGCAAGGTGGCCTCGGGTGCCGCGGAACGATTGTTCATCGTCGAAGTGTCGAACCTGGCGCGACGGCTTGAGTGGCTGAAGAAGCAGGGGGTCTGGCTGATTGGCGCCCTGGGTGAAGCGTCCGTTGGCTACGCCAGCGTGGATCTCACCGTTCCCACGGCATTGGTATTGGGTGGCGAGGAGCAGGGACTGCGCAAACTGACCCGGCAAGCGTGCGACTACCTGGTCTCAATTCCAATGCACGGCAAGGTTTCGAGCCTGAATGTCTCCGTTGCGGCGGGAATCCTGCTTTTCGAGGCCCTCAGGCAGCGCGAAGGCTGATGGTTGCACCGCGGCGCGGCGTCTCCTAGAATGCGCGCCTCTCGAAAATATGATGGCCTGGTGACGGGTCGATCTCCTTGCTTCACACCGCTCGCGTATGACTGCGTCGGATCGCGGGTTTGAGTGGAAGCACAAGCCAGAAGGAGGCTTTATGCGGCATTACGAAGTCGTGTTTCTCGTGCACCCTGATCAGTCGGATCAGGTCCCCGGAATGTTGGAACGCTACCAGGCGCTGATTGAGCGTGGCGGCGGTACCGTGCATCGGCTGGAAGACTGGGGCCGGCGGCAATTGGCCTTCTCCGTCAAAAAGATTCACAAAGCGCACTACCTCCTCATGAACATCGAGGTCGACAACGCGACCCTGGATGAACTGACCAGTGCGTTCCGTTTCAACGATGCGGTGTTGCGCAACATGATCATTCTGCGCAAGGAAGCGGAGACTGAGATTTCCAAAATCTACGCCGAAGAACTTCGCGACCAGGAAAAGACTCGTGAACGCGATCGACGCCGCGAAGAAGAGCTGGCCGTGCGTCGCGCTGCCGCGGCGGCAGAAGCCAAGGCCGCGAGTGAAGCTGAGGACAAACCGGTGGCCGAGGCGGAACCCGACGCAGCTAAGGCGGACGAAACTGAGGCGGACGAAACTAAAGCGGACGAACCTAAGGCGGACGCAGATACGTCGGATGCCGCTGAACCCGATGCATCGAAAGCGGAACAGGAGGCCTGAGCATGGCGCGCAATTTTCGACGTAAGAAGTACTGCCGTTTCACGGCCGAGGGAATCAAGGAGATCGACTACAAGGATCTCGACCTGCTCAAGCAATACATCACCGAGACGGGCAAGATCGTGCCAAGCCGCATTACCGGTACCAGCGCACGCTACCAGCGACAGTTGGCGTTGGCCGTTAAGCGGGCACGTTTTCTGGCGTTGCTACCCTACACGGATCAACACGAGTAGGCCGGCGCAAAGGAGTCAAGCATGAACATCATTCTGTTGGAGCGGGTGGCGAACCTCGGTGATCTCGGCGACGAAGTCGCGGTCAAGGCGGGGTATGCGCGTAACTTTCTTATTCCACAAGGCAAAGCGGCCCGCGCGACTGACGAGAACCGGAAAGTGTTCGAGGCGCGTCGCGCCGAGCTGGAACAAGCTGCGCTGCAGCTCATGGGCGCAGCTGAGCGACGGGCCGCGCAACTGGTCGATGTAAGCGTCACCATCGTTGCGAAGTCCGGGGAGGAAGGCAAACTGTACGGCTCCGTGGGGGCCCAGGACATTGTCGACGCGCTGGCCGAGCAGGGCATCGAGGTTGCGCGCACCGAGGTCCGCATGCCGGAGGGCGCGATCCGCGCGCTGGGTGAGTACGAGATCGGCATTCATCTGCACACCGACGTCGATTCAATTGTGCGCGTCGAGGTACTCCCGGAGTAGAGACGCAACGGGTAGGAACTTGCCGACGATTCCCCCCAGAGTCCCACCCATTGCTACCACGTTTCTCCCGCCTCTCTCGCCCTCTTTCACCTCGGAGGCTCGCCTGCTGAGCCGTTCGCTGCTATCGTAATCGCCCAGCCGCGAGTACATTTTTGATGTCCGAATCGGTACCAGAATCCGAACCCGCGCCGGGCAGCGCGGCTGCCGGTGCCACGTCCGAATCATCGAGCGCGGCGTCGGCCTCGGTATCGGTACAGATGCCAGGACAGTTGAAGGTTCCCCCCCATTCGGTGGAGGCCGAACAGTCTGTACTTGGCGGGCTGATGTTGAACAACGATGCCTGGTTCAACGTCGCCGATACCGTTTTCGCCGGGGATTTCTATCGCCCCCAGCACAAGACTATCTTCGAGGCCATGACGCAACTCGCCGATGACAACCAGCCGCTTGACGCGGTGACGCTGTCCGAGGCGCTCAGCAATCGCGGGTTGCTCGAGAGAGCGGGCGGCATTCCTTATCTCGCGGAACTCGCGGAGAGCACCCCGGGCGCAAGTAACGTGGTCGCCTATGCCGGTATCGTTCGGGAACGTTCCACGTTGCGCCAGCTCATCGCCGCCGCCAGCAAGATTGCCGACGCCGCCTTTCGGCCCGAGGGGCGTCCCAGCGCGGAATTACTGGACATGGCCGAATCTGAAGTCTTCAGAATTCATGAAGGTCGGTTGCGGGACGGGGGCCCGCAACCGGTGGTACCGCTGCTGACCAGTGCGGTTGAACGAATCGAAAAGCTCTTCGAATCGCGCGGCCCGATTACCGGGCTGGCAACCGGATTTGGCGATCTCGATAGGAAAACCGCAGGACTGCATCCATCGGACCTCATCATCATCGCGGGGCGGCCTTCCATGGGTAAGACCAGCCTGGCGATGAACATGGTCGAACATGCCTTGCTCGGTGACGATGGCGAAGGCGCGGTGCTGGTGTTCTCACTGGAGATGTCCTCTGAACAACTGATCATGCGCATGTTGTCCTCGCTCGGACGGATTGATCAGAGCCGCATGCGCACCGGTAACATGCATGACGATGACTGGCCTCGATTTACCTCGGCGGTCAGCCAGTTGAAGGACAAGAATTTCTTCATTGACGACACGCCGGCGATCACGCCCAACGAATTGCGCACCCGCGCCCGCCGGATCGCACGTGAAAATGGTGGGCTGCGCCTGATCGTGGTCGACTATTTGCAGCTGATGCGGTCCAACGAGCGGGCGGACAACCGTACCGGGGAGATTTCCGAGATCTCGCGCTCGCTCAAAGCGATCGCCAAGGAAATGAAGTGCCCGGTGATTGCCGCATCGCAGCTGAATCGCGCGCTGGAAAGCCGCCCAGATAAGCGCCCACTGATGTCGGACTTACGCGAATCCGGCGCGATTGAGCAGGATGCGGACCTCATTCTGTTCATCTATCGGGATGAGGTCTACAACCCCGACTCCGTGGACAAAGGGATTGCCGAGATCAACATCGGCAAGCAGCGCAACGGTCCGATCGGCCGGATCCGGTTGAAGTTCATGGACAGCCTGACCAAGTTCGAGAACCTCGAACAAGGCGACTACGCGAACTACATCAGCTGAGCCGACCGAATCAATGGCCAAAGTAAAGACTGCATACGTTTGCAACGAATGCGGTGCTGAGCACACGCAGTGGCAGGGACAGTGTTCGGTCTGCGGCATCTGGAACAGCCTGTCGCGAATCTCGCTGGGCTCAGTGAAGGGTGCGTCTCTGGGCTCGAGAACCGATGCGATGCTTGGAGTTGCCGGCGGCGAAGCTGAAGTTAAGATTCTGGCCGAGATCGATTCCGCAAAAACATCACGATTGCCCACCGGCTTTACCGAACTGGATCGCGTGCTGGGCGGCGGTCTCGTGCCGGGCTCGGTGGTGTTGATCGGTGGTGATCCCGGGGCGGGAAAGAGCACGCTACTGTTGCAGGTCAGCACCGCAATGGCCGGACGCCAGGAGGTGCTGTACGTCTCCGGCGAGGAATCGCTGCAGCAATTGGCGATGCGGGCGCGACGTCTGGGTCTGCCGTTGGACCGGCTACGGGTTGCCTCGGAAACCCGAGCTGAAGAAGTTGCCCGGCTGATTGAGCGCCACGCGCCGCAGGTGGTGGTGCTCGATTCCATCCAGGTCATGCAGCTCGACGGCATTGACAGCGTTCCGGGTAGCGTCACCCAGGTGCGCGAGACGGCCGCGTTTTTCACCCGCCTGGCCAAGCAGAAGGGCATCGTGGTGATTCTCGTTGGCCATGTGACCAAGGATGGAAACCTAGCCGGTCCCAAGGTGCTCGAGCATATGATCGATTGCTTCATCATGCTCGATTCGCCGGCCGGTGCCCGCTATCGAACGCTGCGAGGACTGAAGAATCGGTTTGGCCCGGTCAACGAACTCGGCGTGTTCGTCATGACCGATGGTGGCATGAAGGAGGTGCAGAATCCTTCGGCGATTTTCCTGCAGCGCGCGGAGTCGCCGTCGCCGGGGAGCGTCACCACCGTCACCTGGGAAGGTACCCGACCCTTGCTGGTCGAAATCCAGGCACTGGTCGATTCGCTGCAGGGCGGTCACCCGCGACGGATTGCTGTGGGACTGGACCCGCAGCGGCTCGGCATGCACCTGGCGGTGCTGCACCGTCATTGCGGCGTTAGCTTGGGTGATCAGGACGTGTTTGCCAACGTCGTCGGCGGGGTGCGAATCGCGGAGACCGGGGCAGATCTCGCGTTGATGACCGCGGTTCTGTCCAGTTTTCGCAACGTGCGTTTACCGAAGGATCTGATCGTTTTTGGGGAACTCGGGTTGACCGGGGAAGTCAGGCCGGTGGTGAACGGCCAGGAGCGGTTGCGCGAGGCGGTCAAGCACGGCTTCAAGCGCGCTCTGATTCCGGCAGGCAACCAGGCCAGACCGGGCGTCAAGGGAATGCAGATCGAGGCGGTTGCGACGCTGGCGGAGGGTCTGGAACGCGTCGCCGCCATGGATTGAAGCGAGAACAGCTTGCGGCGGTACGGTGTGGACCGACCCGGATTTCCAGGAATCTCCGTCGACCTACGCCCTGCCTAACAAAGAATTGGACATCCATCAAAGTTCGGGACATCCACCATCTTTGATGGATGTCCGATTCTTCGTTAGCCGGCCAGGCGCGTGTACTTCATGCGCGTCGGCTGATCGGCATCGTCGCCGAGGCGCCGTTTATGGTCCTTCTCGTATTCGCTGAAGTTGCCGGCAAACCATTCCACGTGGCTGTTACCTTCGAATGCCAGGATGTGCGTGGCGATCCGGTCGAGAAACCAGCGGTCGTGTGAGATCACCAGCACGGTGCCCGGGAAATTGAGGATCGCATCCTCGAGCGCGCGCAGGGTTTCCACGTCCAGATCATTGGTCGGTTCGTCCAGCAGCAAGACGTTGGCGCCGCGACGCAACAACTTGGCCAGGTGCAGCCGGTTGCGCTCGCCACCCGACAGATTACCGACGTGTTTCTGCTGGTCTGCCCCGCGAAAGTTGAAGCGACTGACGTAGGCCCTCGAGGGAATCTCGTACTGGCCCACGCGAATAATGTCCTGGCCATTCGAAATCTCTTCCCAGACGGTCTTCTTGCCGTCCAGCGCGTCACGCGACTGGTCTACACAGGCGATCTGCACCGTGTCGCCCAGGGTCAACCCACCGTGGTCGGGCGTTTCCTGTCCGGTCAGCATCCGGAACAGCGTTGTCTTCCCGGCGCCGTTGCCGCCGATGATGCCGACGATCGCACCGCGTGGTATCGAACAGTCCAGGTTGTCGATCAGCAACCGCTCGCCGAACCCCTTGCTGAGCTGGGTGAGGTCGATCACCCGCTCGCCGAGCCGCGGCCCCGGCGGAATGTAGAGTTCGGCCGTTTCGTTGCGAGATTGGACCTCCTTCGACTGCAACTCCTCGAAGCGCGCGAGACGTGCCTTACTCTTCGCCTGCCGACCTTTGGGGCTGCTGCGCACCCATTCCAGCTCGGACCTGATCGCGCGTCGTCGTCCCCGTTCCTGGCGCTCTTCGATCGCCAGGCGCGCCTCCTTGGCTTCGAGCCAGGCACTGTAGTTACCCTCGAAGGGGATACCCCGGCCGCGATCGAGTTCAAGAATCCAACCAGCGACGTTGTCCAGAAAATAGCGGTCGTGCGTCACCGCCACCACCGTGCCGGGATATTCGTCGAGAAAGCGCTCCAGCCAGGCGACGCTCTCGGCATCGAGATGGTTGGTCGGTTCGTCGAGCAGCAGCATGTCGGGACGCGACAACAGGAGTCGGCACAACGCAACGCGCCGCCGCTCACCCCCGGACAGCTGATCGACGTCCGTTTCCCAGGGCGGCAGCCGCAATGCATCGGCCGCGATCTCCAGCGTCCGGTCGAGATCCCAGCCGTCGGCGCCGTCGATCGCCGTGGCCAGTTCGCCCTGGCGTTCGATCAGTGCATTCATCGCGTCATCGTCCATGGGTTCGGCGAACTTTTCCGACACGGCCTCGTACTCATCGAGCAGCGCCCTTAGTTCGGCCACCCCTTGCTCGACGTTACCGCGCACGTCCTTGCTGGAATCGAGTTGAGGCTCCTGGGGAAGGAAGCCGACCTTGATGCCTTTCTGCGGACGTGCTTCGCCGTCGTGTTCGGCGTCGAGGCCCGCCATGATCCTCAGCAAGCTGGATTTCCCTGAGCCGTTCAGCCCCAGTACGCCGATCTTCGCCCCCGGGAAAAAAGACAGTGAGATGTTCTCGAGGATGGTGCGGCCGCCGGGCACCACCTTGCTGACACCCTGCATGGTATAGACGTATTGAGCCATGGATGCTGCGGTTCGAACCGCTTGCTGCTTCGCGAAAGGCGCCACGCTATAGAAAATCAGGCGTTCGCACAATGACCCCGGATGTCCCCGGATATCCTGAACGGCTGCGTACGTGGATTAGCGCAAGTCCTGCCGTGCTTGACGCAGTTTCACGTTGGACGCGCGGTTGCGGATATCACTTGGGGTACACTAACGCGCTTCTCCCGCCACCCCGGAATGGCTCGAATGTTTGATGGTGACATGACGATTGCCGGCTTCGACGGGGCTGTCTGGCAGGCGATTCAAGCCGAAGAACGTCGTCAGGAACGCCACATCGAACTGATTGCGTCGGAGAACTACGCCAGCCCCAGGGTGCTCGCCGCACAGGGCAGCGTGCTCACCAACAAGTATGCCGAGGGCTACCCTGGCAAGCGTTACTACGGAGGTTGTGAGCACGTCGATGCGGTTGAAATTCTAGCCATCGACCGGGTCAAGCAGCTGTTCGGCGCCGACTATGCCAACGTTCAGCCGCACTCGGGTTCGCAGGCCAACGCGGCGGTCTATCTGGCGCTGCTGGAAGCAGGCGACACGGTGCTCGGCATGAGCCTGGCGGACGGCGGGCACCTCACGCACGGCGCCCCGGTAAATTTCTCGGGCCGCCTGTACAACGCGGTGCAATACGGGCTGGACAACGCGACGGGCGAGGTCGACTACGATCAGGTCGCGGCACTTGCCCGGGAACATCAACCGAAGATGCTGGTGGCGGGGTTCTCGGCCTATTCGCGGAAGATGGACTGGCAGCGGTTCCGTGAGATTGCGGATTCGGTCGGTGCCTATCTGTTCGTCGACATGGCCCATGTGGCGGGCCTGGTCGCCGTGGATCTCTATCCGAACCCCGTGGCGATTGCCGACGTCACCACCACGACTACCCACAAGACCCTGCGCGGGCCGCGTGGTGGCGTGATTCTGGCGCGGTCCAACCCGGAAATCGAAAAGAAGCTCAACTCCGCGCTGTTTCCGGGATCCCAGGGTGGACCGTTGATGCATGTTATCGCGGCCAAGGCTATTTGCTTCCAGGAGGCGATGGCGCCCGAGTTCACCACCTATCAGGACCAGGTGCTCGCCAATGCGCGGATCATGGCCGATGAATTTCAGGGGCGCGGCTACAAGGTCGTCTCCAACGGCACCGACAATCATCTCTTCCTGCTCGATTTGATCGACAAGGACATCACCGGCAAAGCAGCCGATGCGGCGCTGGATCGCGCCAATATCACGGTCAACAAGAACGCCGTACCCAACGATCCGCGATCACCATTCGTGACCAGCGGGCTGCGCATCGGCACGCCCGCCGTGACCACCCGGGGCTTCAACGAGGACGAGTGCCGGACGTTGACGCACTGGATGTGCGATATCCTCGACGACATCGAAAACGACAACATGATCGCGACCGTTCAGCATCGAGCGATCGAACTGTGTGAGCGGTTCCCCGTCTATGGGGCCGCCTCTGCCTCTTGATGTGAGGCGTGGTGTGAGGCGTGACGTGAGGGCGCTGTGGCATGCATTGTCCGTTCTGTGGGGCTGATGACACCAAGGTAATCGACTCCCGGCTGGTCGCAGGTGGTGACCAGGTGCGCCGGCGTCGCCAGTGTCTGACCTGTGACGAGCGCTACACTACGTTCGAGACCGCAGAGCTGGTCATGCCGCGCATCGTAAAAAGAGATGGCAATCGCGAACCTTTCAACGAGGACAAGCTGCGCGCCGGATTGCAGCGTGCGCTCGAGAAACGACCGGTCAGTACGGAGGATGTCGAATCGGGCATCAACCGCATCATGCATCGACTACGCTCCGCGGGTGAGCGAGAGCTACCGTCACGCACCGTCGGCGAAGAGGTCATGAGGGAATTGCGCGACATGGACGATGTCGCCTATGTACGTTTTGCATCCGTGTATCGCGACTTTCAGGACGTCAGTGAGTTTCAGGAAGAGATCCGCAAACTCACCGCCAAGTCTCGAGATCCGGAGGGTTAGTCGTCATGGCGGTGTCGGACAGCGACCGTCTGTTCCTGGATGCCGCGGACGAGCTTGCCGCACGTGGCCTGTACAGCGCGCCACCGAATCCCAAAGTCGGCTGCCTGTTGGTGCGTCAGGGTGTGGTGCTGGGGCGCGGCTGGCACGAACACACGGGTGGGCCCCATGCCGAGATCGTGGCGCTGGATGACGCCGGAGGCATCGATCGGCTGGCGGGCGCGACCTGCTACGTGAGTCTGGAGCCGTGTGCCCATCACGGCCGCACGCCGCCTTGTACCGAAGCGCTGATCAAGGCGAAGGTTGCACGGGTGGTTGCGGCGGCGACCGACCCTAATCCGCTGGTCTCGGGCGCGGGCTTCGAGATGCTCAGACAGGCCGGCATTACGGTGGACGTGGTGGAATTGCCGGCGGCGCGTGATCTGAATCCCGGCTATTTCAAACAGATGGAACACGACCTGCCGTGGGTGCGACTCAAGGTGGCGGGATCGCTGGACGGACGCGCGGCGATGGCCAGCGGTGAGAGTCAATGGATCACCTCCGAGGCGGCTCGGGCCGATGTACAACATTTCAGAGCGCGCAGCAGCGCAGTGGTAACGGGAATTGGCACGGTATTGGCGGACGACCCGGCGCTGACCGTGCGAATCACGAAGGACGCGCGGCAGCCGCTGCGCGTGGTACTGGATTCAACGCTGCGCACGCCCGCCAACGCACGCATCCTCGGGGAGCCGGGACAGGCGTTGCTGGTGACGACCCGTGCCGCGGTTACCCGCGACGTTCCTGCCGAGGTACTGGTTCTCGAAGGGCGGCGCGTGCCGCTGGATGGATTACTTAGCGCACTGGTGGCGCGCGATTGTAATGAGGTGCTGGTTGAAGCCGGCCCGGAACTGACCGGCGCGTTTCTCACGGCGGGTCTCTGGGATGAGTTGATTCTCTACCAGGCACCGAAGCTGCTGGGGGCCAGTGCGCGGGGCTTCGCGGGATTTCGAATCGATGCCCTGGCGGATGCGGTCGACGGCCGCATTGTGGAAACTCTGCAGGTGGGTGAGGATCTTCGGATTCGCGTGCTGCGCGCCTAGAGGCGCCCTGGGTTGCGTTCGCAGGTACAGGCCCTACACTACAGCGCCCTTCCGGAAGCACCGGACGCGCGAGGAATGAACGATGAGTGATTCAAAGCCGAAAGACGTCCCCTTGGATGGAACCGGCAAGCAGTTTGCCATCGTCGCAGGTCGTTTCAACAGCTTCGTCGTCGACAACCTGGTCACCGGAGCGATCGAGACCTTGAAGTCCCATGGCGTTGCCGTGAGCGACGTCGCGTTGCGATACGTTCCGGGCTGCTTCGAGTTGCCGCTCACCGCCCAACGAATCGCCGCCAGAGGTGAAGTCGATGCGATCATCGCGCTGGGCGCGGTGATTCGCGGTGATACGCCGCATTTCGAGTATGTTGCGGGTGAAAGCGCGCGCGGCCTGCAGGATGTCGCGTTGAAGTACGACCTTCCCGTGGTGTTCGGTGTGCTGACCACGGACAACGATGAGCAGGCGTTGGCGCGTGCCGACCTCGACGGCGACAACAAAGGTGTCGATGCTGCCAATGCCGCGCTCGAAATGGTGGCCGTGCTGGCCGAGATCGGTTGATTGCCAGGCCGATGGCTGAAGGAAAATTCGACCCATGGGCAAGACGCCGCGCCCGCCGCCTGCTGGTGCAGGCGCTCTATCAATGGCAGCTCACCGGCGACTCCCTCGGTGATCTCGAGGATCAGTTTCGCGGCCGCAAAGAGTATGGGCGCATCGAGAAGCCGTTCTTCTCCCACCTCCTGAGCGGGGTCATTCGTCAAACCGGCGAACTCGATGAGTTGCTGGAGCCGATCCTGGATCGAAGGCTGGAGGCGCTCGACCAGGTAGAGCGCGCGATACTGCGGGCGGGCGCCTTCGAACTGAAAGGTCGCATCGACGTACCGTACAAGGTGGTCATCAGCGAGTACGTTGCGCTGGCCAAGGTCTTTGGCGCCGAGGAGAGTCACCGGTATGTCAACGCCGTGCTCGACAAGCTCGCCCGCACCGAACGTGCGCTAGAGACGTCCGCCGAAGGCTGATTCAATGTCCGAGTTCGACCTGATTGCGGCGTTGCTGGAAGAATTGGGAGACGAGGCCAGGAGTGCGGACACCATACTCGGGCCGGGCGATGATTGCGCAATCACCCGTGTCCCCGATGGCCATGAGCTGGTCAGCAGCATCGATACCCTCGTCGCAGACGTGCACTTCCCGGCGACGGCGGCTGCCGAACTGATCGGCTTTCGCGCGCTGTGTGTCAGCTTTTCTGACGTTGCCGCGATGGGCGGGCGGGCGGCGTTTGCCACCATCGCGGTAACGCTTCCCGACGAAAACGAAGCATGGTTGCGCGGGTTTGCGCGCGGCGTTGCCCGTGCGTCCAGTCGATTTGGCTGCGCGGTAATCGGCGGCAACCTGGCGCGCGGTCCACTCAATATATCCGTCAGCGCACACGGCTATGTTCCCGCGGGAAAGGCACTCCGACGGACGGGCGCAGCACCGGGCGAACGGGTGTGTGTGGGCGGGATCCTGGGCCTTGGGGCCGCGGCGCTCGACCGTGAAGACCTGACGTCGGTTTCCCTGGGCACGATCCTCGAACTGGAGGCGAACGACGCACGTTATCCGTTGCGTCGCTACTATGCGCCGGAGCCGGACTTCGCGTTGGCAGCGCGGCTGAGTACCGTCGCCAGTGCGGCCATCGACCTCTCCGACGGACTGCTCGCGGATCTCGGGCACGTGTGCGAAGCCAGTGGGGTCGGCGCGCGGGTCGATCTCGACGAGGTTCCGTGCCATGCGAGCCTGGACCGCGCGCTGGCGGGGGGGGATGACTATCTGTTGTGTTTCGCATTGCCGGCGGAGTCGCTCGAGCGTTTGCGGGCCGACTTCCCGTCGGTAACCGCCATCGGGGAATTTACCGCTGAAACTGGGATCCGTGATGGTGGTGGCGCGCTCCTGGATAACGCCGCTGGTTTCGACCACTTTCAGGATCGTTGAGAGAGCGCAATGGCTGAGGATAGGGGCCGGTTGAGCGGCACTGCATTGATCCACCCCGAGGTGCTGCTTGCTACAGGGTTTGGTGTCGGCCTGGTACCGTTTGCTCCGGGAACGGTTGGCAGCATCGTCGCGTTGCCGGTGTGGTGGTGGCTGCTGGCGGACCTGGACCTTGCGGTTGCCTGCGCCGTGCTGACGGCTCTGATCGGGTTCGGCAGTTGGATCATCGATCGCGCTTGCCGCAAGACCGGCGTTGGCGATGCCCCAGCGATTGTGCTGGATGAGTTCGTCGGTGTCTGGATAGCCCTCCTGGCCGCGCCGAAAACGTTGCTGGGTGTGGCGGCTGGATTTGCCCTGTTCCGATTGTTCGACATCGCCAAGCCGTGGCCGGTGTCCTGGGTGGACCGGGAGGTACGCGGGGGCTTCGGCGTCATGTTGGACGACGTTGTTGCCGGAGTTCTCGCGGGGTTTGTGTTGTGGCTCGCAGTCCTCACCCTTGGCGGGGAAACCTTTGCCTGATCGGACGTATGATCGGCGGATGACGAAAATTCTACTTCTGTTGCTGGGGGTCGGTCTGCTGGCGGCGCCGGGCTGGGCAAATGGTCCCCTCGAGGCGACCGGACTGTTCAAGGACCGGGCGATGCTGCGGGTTCTGGGTCAGGATCGCTATGTTCGGGTGGGCGAGACGACGCCCGAAGGGGCGAAGCTTCTCGAGGCGGACGCCGCCCATGCGTTGGTCAGTTTTCGTGGTGAAACCTATCGTCTCAGTCTTACCGAACGGGTTGCAGGACGCTTCGCGGCGGTGGAGGACACCAGCATTTCGATCTCGCCCGACAGCATGGGTCAGTACCGGGTGGGCGGCTCCATCAATGGTGGTTATGTCGATTTCCTGGTCGACACCGGGGCTTCGGTGGTGGCGCTCAGTGCGCGTCAGGCGCGGGCGCTGGGGTTGGATTTTGTCAACGCGGAGAACCGCACTACCGTAGTGACCGCACAAGGGGAGGTGCCGTCATACCTCGTTACCCTCGCTGAGGTGAATGTGGGCGGCATCACTGCACACAACGTGCAGGCGGCGGTGATCGAAGGCGATTATCCCGTTGACGTGCTCCTGGGCATGTCGTATCTGCGGAACGTGAAAATGCGCGAACACGCCGGCGTGTTGCTGCTGGAACGCAAGTACTGAGCGACCCGGCACAACCCGTGAACGCGTCGCTCGGCCCACCGCCGAAGCGCGCTCAGGTCTCGCGTGCGATGATCCAAGCGGCGATGTCGACCAACGGTCCCGAATGGATGCCGGCTTCAGCGAGGCTGCTCAACGCGTCCGCGTGAAGTGCTTTGATGGTGTGGCGGGCACCCTCCAGACCGACCAGGGCCGGGAACGTGGATTTCCCGCGCACGCGGTCTGCGCCAGCGGCCTTTCCCAGCGATTCTGTGGAGCCGGTGACATCCAGCAGGTCGTCGACCACCTGAAACGCCAGCCCCAGATGTTCACCGAATGCGTCGAGGCCCGGTACCGCTGCTTCGCCGGCGATCAGCACGCCAAGCCGCACCGACACGGAAATCAAGGCGCCGGTTTTTGCGGCATGCATGGAGCGCAGTTGATCGAGTTCCAGATTTGCGCCGGTGGCCGCGATGTCCAGGGCCTGGCCGCCGACCATCCCGGCATGTCCCACCGACCGGGCCAGCGCGCCGGCCATTTCGATGCGCGTTTCAGCAGACAACCCCGGCGCGCCAATGACGCACTCGAACGCCAGCGCCTGGAGGGCATCACCTGCAAGAATTGCCGTCGCTTCATCAAACGCTCGATGGCAGCTGGGTCGTCCGCGCCGCAGATCATCATCGTCCATCGACGGCAGGTCGTCGTGGATCAGCGAATAAGCGTGGAGGAACTCGACGGCGCAACCGGGCGTGAGGGCATGATCCAGCGATGCGCCGAGACTGGTGGCGGTTGCGCAGGTCAACAGTGGCCGGATGTGTTTGCCGCTGCCAAGGACGGCGTAGCGCATTGCCTCGACCAGACGCGGAGCGAGTTCAGATGATCCAGGCAGATGGTCGTTCAGCGCCGAATCGATGGCCGTCTGCATTTCGCTGAGTCCGGGCATCGTTAATCGTCTTCGATGTCTGTGGGTTCGACCTCCAGATCGTCGAGGCGCAGCCCATTTTCATCCTCGCTCAGCGCCTTGATGCGCAGCTCCGCCGCCTGCAGGGCGCCCTGACAGTCGCGCGTCAGCTTGACGCCCCGCTCGAATGCCTTCAGGGACTGCTCCAGGGTCAGCTCACCGCTCTCCATCTGCTCGACCAGACCCTCCAACTCCTCGAGGGCGCTTTCGAAGTCGATGGGTTTGTCTTGCTTGGCCATGTCACGACGTTACCGGGGGTTGGGGTGCTGGGTCAACGCGCCCGGGGTGACATTCTGTTTGACCCGCGCATCGGTGTAAGCTGTGGCGCTTCAACACCTTATCAGGGGGGAGACAGTATGCGCGGTCCGGTATTACTGGGGTTGCTGCTGACGGGTTGTCTGGTGCAGGGGCAAGCGCAGGCAGACGAGCATGCGGCTGAGTATCGGGAAGAGATCATGGAGGCGGTAGGCGGGCACATGCAAGCCATCGTAAAGATTGCTAAAGGCGAAGTTGCCTACAACGATCACCTCGTCGTTCTGGCGCGCAACATGGCGGGTCTGGCGACAATTGCGCAGAACATCTTTCCAGAAGGCTCGGCGGTAGGAGATACCCATGCGCTGCCGGCGATCTGGTTAGAACCGGAGGCATTCGCGGAGCGGCTGCAGGCATTTCTGGATGCCGCTGGCCACTTCGACGCGGTGGTCGCAAGTGGCGACATGAGCGGATTCGGGGAAGCGCTGCAGGGGCTCGGCCAAGCGTGCAAGTCATGTCACGACAAGTTCAAGGATGACGATTAGAAGCTAACGAGCAGCCCCAATATTACAGCTGCCGCGAGCCAGGCGAATACAGTGGCGGCGGGCCGAGCGACTACCGAATCGACGGTTGCTGGTTTGCGTCCGGTAAACATTGAAAGCGCAAGCGGATCGCGTCGCACCAGGCCATACCAGAGGATTGCCACGAGGTGGACGCTGATCAACACGATCAGCAACCAGAACACGCGTGCGTGGACGAAACCTGCCATGTCGATCTGGGCGTCGCTCGCGTAACGTGCCAGCGGCCCCTCGGTGAAAATGTCGTCGCTGTTGAACAAGCCACACACGGCCTGTACCAGACAGGTCAGCCAGACGGACCAGGCCATGACGACCCCGGGGGCGGTGTGCACCTGAGCAGTGGAAGCCCGTTTGAAATGTTGCACGAGCGCCGCGGGAGTAGTTCGATAGGCCGTAAAACGCGCGAACCTTGTGCCAAACAATCCCCAACAGAGTCGAAACGCCAACAAGGCAAGCACGACGTAGCCGCTGCGTAGATGCCAATCGATCAGTTTCAGATCGCCGGACATTCCAGTGGCAAGGGAAAAGCTGACCGCCGCCGCAAACGACCAGTGCCAGATGCGCAGCGACACGTCCCATACCTTGGGGTCGCTCGTTCGGGTGGTCATGTGGCCTGTGGTCATCGCAGCAACCCGGTGGGGCGCGACGCCTGGGGAATCAGGCCGTGTCTTTCAGAGGAGCCTCGGAATCGGTAGGTTCGGCGAGGAACCAGGCGCCGCTGTGGGAATCCACAACGACGGAACCGTTTGCCTCGAGATTGCTCAACTCGCCTCGCACCTGCCAGGTGTCCATGGGCAGGCCCATTTCGCGAAGGCGCGTACAGATGTCGCCGGCGCGCAAGCCGTCCGAACCATTGCCATCGGCGATCAACGATTTGAAGATGTCCAGCACCACATGGGTGCGTCGAAGTTCCGTGCTCACAGCGATCCTTCCGAACACAGTCGCAAAACCTGCAATTTGTACCAGAAAACGGTGGGTGGCGCTATCGTTGCGGGCATCTTGTTGGTCTTTTCGTGCGCTATGTCATACGCGAGAATGGCGCGCCGAACATGCGAGTGCTGGCTGGATGGATGACCCCAGAACACTGACCGGAATCGTCGTGATCATGGCGATGGGTGCGACGCATATGCTTTTCCCCTGGTTCGATCGTCGGGCCGTCGCGTATCGCCACCTCTGGGTACATTTTTCTGGCGGGATAGCCGTAGGCTACGTGACGCTGTATCTGCTGCCGAAGATGACCGACTTTACGCTGACAGTGATACGCACCGAAGGTCCTCAGTGGGAGATCCTGCAGTATCGATTGTACCTGGCGTTTCTGGCGGGCTTGCTGGGCTATCTGATACTTGAACGCACGCAGTACCGACAATCCCGCGGCGCGGTTGTCTTGCCGTGGATCCAGGGGTTTGCGCTGGGCACCTACAACGTTTTAATGGGCTATTTCATCTTCGGATTTCAACGCGCCGGGGTATTTCCCTACGTGCTGGCGGGATTGGTCCTGTGCGTTCATTTCGTCGGGGTCGACCATCAGATACGTGAACGGAACCGTCGGCTATTCGATGACTATCTGCGTTGGATCATGACGTTTTGCGTTCTGCTGGGCGCTGTAATCGCGTACGTAGACAACATGCCGGAACAATTCGTGTTCACCGGCAGCGCATTCCTCGGGGGCGCGATGCTGGTCAACGTCATGAGCGAAGAGCTGCCGAGTCCCGACAGCGGCAGCATGAAGCCGTTTCTGACTGGCGTGGCGCTGTTTGTCGTTGTGATGGCGGTGGTTCGCTCCACGCCCTACGCCTGATCACTCGCGCCAGGGCTGCTCGCGCAGATAGGTTTCCAGATGTTCCTGTAACTCTGCCGAGAGAGCGCTTTCCTCAGGCAGCGCGGCGATCGCTTCACGCTGCATCTCGACGGCGCGATGGAATTCACCACGTTCGGCGTGGGCCGCCGCGAGGGTGTCCAAGGTCATTGCAGATGACGCTATCGCAACTGCACGTTCGGCCTCCCGGACCGCTCGGTCGCCGTCGCGAAGTTCAGCGTGCCGGCTGGTGGACATCACCCAGGCTGCACCGTTGTGACCCTCCGCCGCACCTTGCTCAGCGGCGGACAAATACCATTCCAGCGCAGCACGTACATTGGCCGGTGTGCCACCGTCGTTCAGTACCAACGCGGCGGCTCGAAGCTGCGCGGAGACGTCACCGAGTTGCGCGGCGAGCACATAGAGTTCTCGCGCCTTCGGGTGATCGGTGGGCACACCGAGACCGTTCTGGTAGAGATGTCCAAGTCCCAGTACGGCGGCTGGATGTCGCTGTTCGGCCGCGCGTTCATACCACTGACGCGAGATGAGGTAATCCTGCGCAACACCTCTGCCGGTCAGGTGGGCATATCCCAGGGCCGTTTGTGCGGCGGCTGAACCGCTGACAGCGGCCGCGCGAAAACGCTCGAGCGCAGCATTTCCATCTATCTCCCCGAGCTCGCCGTTCAATTGCATGTAACCCAACGCGACCTGCGCATCCGCCGAACCCTTCGTGATCGCGTCCCGGTACAACGTGGCAGCCCGTTCGGGATCGGGTTCCTCTGCAAACGGTGCACGGTGGCTGCGTGCCAACTGAAGCAGCGCATCGATGTCGCCCGCATCCGCCGCTTCGCTCAGCCAGAAGCGCGCCTTCGGAACATCGCGTTCCACGCCGCGACCGGTCAACAGCGCATAACCCACGTAGGACTTCGACGCTGGATGGTCGCCTCGCGCGGCCTTCAGAAACAGTTGGAACGCCAACTCTGGATCGTGCGGCACGCCGAGGCCGCGGGCATACATATGGGCTATGGCGGCTTGGGCCGTAGTGTTGGCGCGGTCAAACTCGAGCGCTCTGTTGTAGTCCTGCAGCGCCGACACCCACAGTTCGTCGAGGAAAAATGCATGACCCCGGTAGAAGTAGGCATGCGACCGTTGCGTTCCAGTTAGCCGGGGGTCGAGCACGAGGGGGTCGAGATAGCTGCGCGCAAGGTCATTGCGGCCGCTCTCGATCTGCCCAAGCGCCTTGCGCAGCAGTTCGCCTGGCGGGGCGGCCTGCGCCACCCCGGTGATGAAAATCAACAGCCAGATCAATGTTCGCATCGTCAATTGGACCCGTGGTCTGCTTACATCTTAGCCGCGCATGATGGCCACTGGCCATGATGTTGATGGCACCGCTGGGCCTTGGCTGCTTCTTCCGCTCGATTTTTGTGGGACCGGAGAATGTACTCCATGCGGTTGCGTCGAGGTAGGTCTCAGCGCGGCGTGCGGTACGGCGCGTGCGTGTAGTACTTCGGAAACCGGTCCAGGCGTATGTGCAGCCAGATCACGCCGAGGCCGGAGGTGCTGATCCACAACGGTGTCTCGGAAATGGCTCCTGCGAAGGCGTGCGCGACGCAGTGCCAAAGTTGACGGATCTGGCTCGCGGGTGCCTCTCTGACGAAACTGGCAAGATGCGCGTAAGTTGCCGGCGCGGCGATTGGACAAGGTGCGACCAGCAGCGCGTCACCACTCAGGTTGGCAAAGCAGACCACGCTCGCTTTCCCGGCCGCCGCAAAGGCGTCGTCGAAGGGGCTCGCGTCGACTGGCGCGCGGGACAACGCGGGCGCATGAATCAGCACGAACTCGGCGGGTTGCTCGAGCGTGCTCAGCGTGAGTGCGGGAAGTTCCCAGAAGAATGCCGGGAACCCGGAGCCGGCAAGCAGCTGCGTGTAGAAATCGGCGAAGTCAGGGTCGGATTCCAGGCGCTCGAACAGCTCGCCGAAGGAAAGCGGCGAGCCGGACTTGAGGACGTGGTAACGCGCTCCGTCGGGTACGGATTCGCGGGTAGCCTGCCACGAACTATCGTCAAGGATTGGGGATTTCCTCCGGGTATTGTGGGGCTTCACCGCCGATCACTTCCCAGGAACCCTTGCTGGCGACGAAAATGTGCTGGGCAACCGGAACCTGGGGGTCGTCGTCGAGGGCACCCGTCGGCACCCAGTAGAGCTTGCCTTTGGCGCCGCACATCGGCAATGGAGAGCCACACTCGCGACAGAACGTGGACATCCATCCATCCGGCATTTCGTAATTCTTGACCAGGTCTGCGCCTTGCGACCAGGTGAAATTATTCGCCGCGGTCGTCAACCATGCGTTGGAGTTGGCACCGGAAACCTTGCGACACTTCGAGCAGTGACAGTGGCTGATATCGCTGTACTTTCCATCGATCTGAAACGTCACGCCCCGACACAAACACGATCCACGGATCATCACGGCACCTCATCACGCGTTGGCGCCATTATCGCGCCGCCGCATGCGGCTGTCAGGCGGGTTCGTAAACCAGTTCGAGTTTGAGCCCGTCGGGATCGGCAAAAAACACGGCGTAGTAGCCAGGCGTGTACTGATACTCGGCGGGCGCATCCAGTATCTCGATACCGCGGGCGGTGAGGAAGCGAAAGAAGCGATCAACCTGCGCTTTGCTCCGCGCACGAAAAGCAAGATGGTGAAGACCCGCCGCGTAGCGGTCGTGGCGGGCGGTAGAACGCGCGCGATGCAACGCTATTCCGAACACCGGGTCGTCCCGAATTTCCCAGCACGGAGCGTCGCCCAGGTTAACCGGGACACGCTCGAACCCGAGTTCCGTCAGCACCTGATGGTAGAAATCGACAGATGTCTCGAGGTCCGTGACGGTCAGATCGACGTGATGAGGAGCAGCGGCCACGGCACTATGTTCTGCAATACCGGGTCATTTGCGTGGCACACCCTCTGGATAGTGTGGCAGCTCGGGCCCGTAGGCTAGCCAGGGCAGATCGTGGGAAGTCCAGATGTGTACCGCCGCGGTTGCACCGGGATCGCTGTCCAGCACCCCCAGACGCAGGATGACCGATGGTTGATCGATCCACTCAGCGATCAACTGCGAACCACATTCTCCGCAGAAGTGGCGCCGTTTGCCGGGCGAAGATTCGAAGTACTTGACCAGTTTCTCGCCGCGGGTCCAGCGAAAATCTTCGCGCTTGACCCTCGCCGTGGTCGAGAACGCTGCGCTGTGTGCCTTGCGGCAGGTTTGACAATGGCAGTGTCCGATCGGGCCAGCCAATTCGTCCACCTCGAATGCGACGCCGCCGCATAGACAACTGCCGCTGATCGGTTCAGATTTCGTCGCCATCTACATCCCCCCGTTCGACTGGTTAAACACCTAGCAGTACCTTCGTTGGGGTCCATACTCGTTTTCGTCGGGCAACCCGATCCGACGTCTGCTCGGAACCGTAGCTTGCGGACCGTTCATGGACTTCTGCCAGTGGGGTCAATCGCAAGTTGATGGTCGACCACACCCCCTGTGAATCCGAAAGCACCGCGCTGACGTAGGCGCCACAGGTCGTGCAGATGTAGAACTCCGCGGTCTTCAGGGCGAATACGTAGCGCTTTAGCCCGGCCTCGTCGCGCACTCGAATGATCGTGCTCCCTTCGGGATCCGACCAGTTCCTGGCGCCGTGCATCTCGCAGAAGCTGCAATCGCAGGCACGCGCTTCGATCTCCTCCGTGGGGATAGCGGTGGTCATTTCGAAGGAAATGTTTCCGCAGTGACAACGCCCCTCGATGATCTGGGTCTCGGTGCTCATCCGACGATCTCGTCCATGCCAAATACACAACGAAGCTCCAGCCCATGTTCCGCCAGGGCTTCCCGACCCCCGGTCTGACGGTCGATGACGCAAACGGCGCAATCCGGTTCGATGCCGTCTGCACGGAGCCTTGCCAGGGAATCGAGGATTGCGCCGCCGCTGGAGACTACATCTTCGATCAGGGTCACGTTCTTGTTCTCGAGCGGGGGCCCCTCGGCGTACTTGCAGGTACCATACGATTTGGGTTCCTTGCGAATGAACGCCGATGGAATTCCTGAGATCTGACTCAGCGCGGTCACGACAGGAATGCCACCCATTTCCAACCCGGCCACGATATCGGTATTTGCAGGAATCAATTGGACCATCAGTGTGACGATGTCCCTGAGCAGATCGGGGTCGGACTCGAACAGGAACTTGTCGAAGTATGTGTTTGAGACTGCGCCGGAGCGCAATGTGAAGCTACCGGATAACTGCGAGACGCGGCGGATGCGTCGGGCGACCGCTTGCCGATCGGGGGTCGTCATGGCGTCGCGTTCTTGCTGGACCACTCGTGCTCAAGAATTGCGAACAGCAACGCACCATGAAGAGATCCGATGAAGACCGAACTCTCTTAATCCCAGGCTCAGCATTGCCTTGGCCGCTTCGGTCGCGAACCCGCGTCCCCAGTAATCCGGTGACAGCTCGTAGCCAATGTCACCTTCGTTAGCATGGGCGGAATCCATTCGTAGTACCGAAGATAGGCCGGATCCTTCTGATAGCTGTGCACGGCAATCCAATCCTGATCCGAGAAATCCCGAAGCAGCAAACGTTCCGTCCGGATCTCCATCAATGCGTCGCGGATGCCTTGTCGATCCCGATAATCGAGACGTAACCACGCTTTTCGTAGTGTTTCCTGATGATGTAGTTGGCGAACACTGCCTGCGCGATGTTTCCGATACCGCCCGTGAAAACAATGAAGAGGATCCCCAGGAACACGTGCAGCCACACTCTTCTTGCCGCGAAGTAGGTAAAGCTGAAAACGCCTGCCCAGAACCAAGGCACGGACGCCGTTTGCTGAGCGTGCTCTGGATGCGTGAATCGCAACAACCATTGATTCGCCACCCCGTTTCGAGTGGCCCGCGAAACCCTGTAGGACGCGACCAGGGCCAACAGTGCGACCATGACGGCGCCCGCGATGAGTACCGGAATGAGGATCGGAATGAGCGTAAGAATGAGCCCCGGATCGATCAACGTCTCATAACGCTCGTACCCCTCAATAATGTTCGATCTGGCGCTAAAGAATATGAGTGCGAGCAGTCCGAAAACCGCTGCAGTGAAGAGAAGTCGAGCGGATGCGTTCATTGGGACTCCTCTACCCGGTGGCTCAGAGCGCCGCGTTTTTCATGACGCCTGAAACGCAGTGGCCTTGGCTATTGTAGTGGATCGCCACGATCCCCTACCATCGGGTCGCAACCTTGTCTGGAGTAGAGGCGAATGCCGACATTTGAGCACGGCCCCGTTGAGTTGTACTACGAGGTGTATGGCGAAGGCTTCCCGGTGCTGCTGTTCGCCCCGGGTGGCATGCGTTCGTCGATCGACTTCTGGGCGGGAGACTCCTGGAACGTCATCGACGCGCTCACACCACATTTCCGGGTCGTCGCGATGGATCAGCGCAATGCGGGGAAGTCCCATGCCCCGATCGCGGCGTCGGATGGCTGGCATAGCTACGCGCAGGATCATCTGGCATTGCTGGATCACCTCGGAATCGAGCGTTGCCACCTGCTGGGTGGTTGTATCGGTGGGCCCTATTGCTTTGGCGTCATGGAAGCTGCACCCGATCGCGTCGCCAGCGCGGTGTTGCAGCAGACCATTGGCTACGACGGTCAGAATCGCCAGGCGTTTTACGACATGTTCGACAGTTGGGCGCAGGCGCTGCGGCAGGACTTCCCCGACGTTTCCGATGAGGCATGGTCGCAGTTTCGCAGCAACATGTACGACGGAGATTTCGTGTTCAACGTCTCGCGTGATTTCGTGCGTACCTGCGAGATACCGTTGCTGGTCCTGAAGGGTGATGATCTGTATCACCCCGCGGTCACCTCGCTCGAGGTTGCGGAGCTTGCAGCGAATGCTGAGCTCGTGGAGGACTGGAAAGGAGCAGACAACGCTGCGCGTACCGCCGACACGGTCGTGCGATTTCTCAAGTCACACACGCCCTGACTCGGGTGGTAACCGGACCCATGGCCGGCTACGAGCCGGTCTCGTGGAACACGGGCCACCGGTCGACTAACTCGCCGCCCTTCATGGTCAGCAGATCGCCGAACTGCAGCATTACCCGCTCGCTCTGGGTCGGGCGGAGGAAAACGTAGTCGTCGACGGCCAGTTCGACGCTCGGTGAGGTGGTGATTGGCTCCTGGTTGGTGGTGCGGTAGAGGGGCTCGGGGATGCCCGCGGGGGAAACGTAACGCGCCTTCCAATGGCCTCCATACACAAAATACAGCCGTCGCTGATTGGGGTTCCACCATTTCAGCACGTTCGCAATCCAGGGATCTCCTGGAATCCTCAAGTCGTCGTACCGCTTCAGAACGGGCGTGGCGATGAACATTGCCGGTTCGTTGTCGGACAGATGATAGGTGTCGAAATCGGTTGGCTTCACCACCCCGGAACCTGCGGCCAGATCGTTCATGGTGTGGTCGCTTTCGTAGATGCGAAGCGTGTGGCTGCCCGCGCCATTCAGCGTCAACGTCGCGGGATCGATGCCGGCCTGTCTGATACGTTCGATGAATCCCTGGTAGACGCCGAGCACGCTGCGCACCGCCGGGTGGTCCAGGCCAGCGGCCAGACCGGTCAAATGCGGCTCGTAGCCCATCAGGCCTGACAGGCTGAGGTGATCCGGATCGTTGGCAATGGTGGCGAGCATCCCATCGATGGCCTCCGGTACCTCAATACCGCCGCGGTGCAGGCCGACGTCGAGTTCCACGTTGAGCCGCATCGTGGTGCCCAGTTCGCGCGCCAGTGCCTGGTACTGATCGAGGCGCTCTCGGCTGTCGATCAGCCATTGAACCTGCCGGGCCGGATCAAACGTTGTGGTTCTCCCTGCGGTTCGTGTGCCGGCTCGGAGGGAACGATAGAACTCACGAGCAGCGGCGACGGGCATGGGTTTGCCAAGCAGCGCGTCGCAGTTCGGAAAGGCGTTGGCGATTGCATTCAGAAACGGCTGGTGAAAAACCATCAGGGCGTTGGTGTTGGCGCGCTGCATGACGTGCGCCAACAGCGGCACCGAAGGCAGCGATTTGACGACCACGCGATAGGTTTTGTCCGGCCCGACCGAAGCCGCCAGGACATCGATGTTGCGGTTGATGCGGTCGAGATCGAGGATCATCACTGGCCGACCCGGCCCATCGCGCCTGAGTAACGTGTTCAGGGCGCTGAAGTAGTCGTCGTGCGGTGCGCCCCGATCGCGGGGCTTCCACAAGACCGTTGCGCCGATTGCCGTAGCGGCGGCAATCCCGCTTCCATAGAGAAACGTTCTGCGTTTCACAACCCGAACAGCGTCTTCAGATGGTCGTTCAACAACCGGCCCTGAGGGTCGAGTTCGGCGCGCAACGCGATGAACTCATCGAACTTCGGATACAGCGCGCTGAGCTGCGTGTAGCCCAGGCTGTGAACCTTGCCCCAGTGCGGTCGGCCGCCGTATTTCCAGAAGATCGGTTCCACCGCATCGAACAGCGGGCGGTAATCTTCCGAGGCGGTGCGATGCACGGAAATCGCCGCACGATCGCCGCCTTCGTCCATCGACAGCCACAGGTCGTCGCCTTTCACGTAGCGATACTCCAGCGGGAAGACGACATCGATCTCTTTTTCGGCGATGGTCGCGAGCACTTCGCGCACGCACGCGGCACCCACCTCCCGCGGCACCGCATATTCCATCTCGTTGAAACGGTTGTTGCGTACATTGGTGAGAATTCGGTAGGACACATCCACTGCTTCGGAGCGTTCTGCCTGTTGCAGGATTCCGTTGATCACCGGCCGACGCTCGCCCGGGGGGATCGTCATCAAGGCGCCCAGGGCCTCGGCAAACGCGGCTTCCTCTTCGGGCGACGGCAGGGGATTGTTGATCGGCTCATTCGTCTCATCGATTGCCAGCACCGTCGCGAAGTCCGAATGCGTGTATGGAAACATTTCGAAGTGTCGATGCGCCGCCGCCGACGCGTCGAACTCCTCCAGCACCTCTTCGGTTCGCTGCGACCAACTGGTCGCCTTCAATCGAAACGCGGTGCGGTTCTGCATCTCGATTCGGGTGAGGATGCCGAGCGCGCCGACACTCACGCAGGCGGCCTGAAACAGATCCGGACGACTCTCTGCGGTCAGGTCCAGCACGTCGCCGGTGGTGGTCATCAGGCGCAGTCCTGTCACTGCGCCGGACAGCGAGTGGAACTGGATTCCGGTGCCGTGGGTGCCAGTCGAAATCGCGCCGGCCAGGGTCTGGCGATCGATATCCGGCAGATTCAGCGATGCCTGACCGATGGCATCCAGCGGAGCACCCATATCGCCAAGACGGGTGCCTGCGCCGAAGGTAGCGCGAAGCAACTCGGCATCGTGGGAAATCAGTCCGGAAAGCTTATCCAGCACCAGCAAATGACCGTCGGTTGGCACCAGCGGCGTAAACGAGTGACCGGCCCCCACCGGGCGCAGTGACCCCGATGCGGACCCCAGCCATGAGACCAACTCGTCTTCGCTGGTCGGTGCGAATCGGCTGGCCGGGCGGGCGAACTGTCCGCCGGACCAATTGCGCCAGGGGATTGTCCCGGAGGTCGCAGATCGGGCGTGCGATACGCCGGCCACACCGAACAAGCCCGCACCTGACATGCCTGCAAGAAGGGCCCCGGACGTGAAGCGTCGACGCGAAATCATGAACCGTCTGCCATGAATCGAATCAACGCGCTGAAGTCCTCTGCTTCGCAGTCCATGCAGTACCCGAGCGGCGGCATGTTGTTGTACCCCTCGAGGGTATGGTTCAGCAGCGCAGTTTCGCCCTGTGCGACGCGTGCGATCCATTCGTCGGGGTGGCCGACCCGCGGCGCGCCGCCTTCGCCGTTTACGTGGCACAGGGCGCAACTTCGTGCCCACTGCGCCATGGCTGCCTCGCTCAGCGGAAGGATCTGTTCTGAACTCAGTGGTGGGCTGTTCGCCGCAGGTTGCTCGACGTTTGTCGAATCGCTTGGGGGTTCACTGCAGCCCCACAGCAATGCGGACCCAAGTAACACAACATGTGCCTTCACAATCTTGGAGTCTCCTTCCAGAGTCGACAGTCTACGCAGGCGCCGACGGCTGGACGAGCAAATCCTCAGCGGAAGCTGGTCGCGTAAATGTCGGCGCAAACGTCGGTGATACGTTCCGGGTGTCCACGGTGGTTCGCACGCTTACCGATCCAAGCACGGGCCGTGTGATTGATCGCATCGAACGGGAGGTCGGTTCGCTGCGGATCACCAGCCTGGCGAATCGGCATGCCGTTGCGGAGCTCGTGGGTACGTTGGATATCAAGCGCGGCGACTTCGTGCACCTATGAATCCCGCAGGTTCCTGATGCGGGGACGATGAACTGTTCACGCGCCGTCTGGCCTGGGACATCGTTCAACAGCGGGCAGGATTCGTGCCACGCGTAACGAGCTGGTAGACGAGCGGGCGCGCAGGTTGCTGGCCTGGCGAGATGGACATTCCGTTGGCGGCTGGCTGTTACCTCCTCATACAACGCGTTTGCGCATCGCCGAAGTAAGCGGCACCGGCCATTCCAGGCTGGATCCGTCGAATTACCCTTCGACCAAGGCCCAAGCGTTCGATTACACATTGGCTTGTATAGCCTGGACTAGATAGCTAACATAGCCAGATGGAAACCGCGACAATATCTGAAGTCAAAAACCGCCTGAGCGCCTACCTCAGGAAGGTGAAGGCCGGCCAGACTGTGTTGATCCTAGACAGAGACGAGCCCGTTGCCATGATTACCGCGGTTGATGCACAAGATCGACCGGCGGACAGGCTGGCGAAGCTCGAGAAGCAAGGCTTGTTGCGCCGCTCCGCATCCACCGATCCGCTGAAGGCGCTGAAGCAACCAGTGACCGCTAAGACAAGCGTGGTGCTGGCGCTGCTGGAAGATCGGCGAGACGCCCGGTGAAATTCTGGGATTCGTCGGCCATCGTTGCACTGCTGATCGACGAGCCCGCGCATAGTTCGGCAAGATCGCTGCTCGAGGACGACGCGTCGATGATGGCCTGGTGGGCCACGCCCATCGAATGTGTATCAGCAATCGCCAGGCGCGAACGCGAACAGGACATGGCGCCGGCCGAGGCGTCGGATGCCATCAGTCAGCTGCAGGCTCTGTCGCGTGAATGGAGCGAAGTGCTGGCGACGGATATGGTGAGGAATATCGCGCAGAGAATACTGCGGGTGCATCCGCTGAGGGCGGCTGACAGTCAGCAGCTCGCAGCTGCGATAGTCGCTGCCGAAGGCGAGCCGCAAACGCTCGAATTCGTCTCTCTTGACCACCGTCTGAACGAAGCGGCGCTCAAGGAAGGTTTCCCTGTAACCGTGCCTGAATAGCAGCGCCTGGTTAGATCCAGCGGCGCACACACGCGCGATACGTTGCGTACGCTTCCCCGAATTCGTCTGACAGCCGCTGTTCTTCCAGGGGGATTACCCAACGGGTCAAGATCGCCACCGGAACGACCGCGAGCGCCAGCATTCCAACGCTGTTTGCGGCGACGCCGATTCCGATATACAGGAGGGTGAGCCCGATGTACGAGGGGTTGCGGGAAATCCGGAACGGACCGCTGGTGACCAGCGCGGATGGTGTCTTGCGCACGTCGAATGGCGTGCGTGCGGATCGGAAACGGGACAGTACCGGCGGCAGGACGCCTATTGAAACGATGCCGAGGACAATGCCGGAAATACGAATCCAGTCGTCGAATCTCGCCGCCGAAGGCAACAGCTCGTCGGTCAGGATGCCGAGCAGCCCGCTCGCGAGATAGATGAGGGGCGGCGGTACCGTGGCGATGTTCATGCGATCGTGTCGCGTTCCCGAAATTCCAATACCAGGCTGTAAATCACCGGCAGCACCAGCAGGTTGAGTATCAACACGGTGACCATACCACCCAGCATCGGGGCCGCGATTCGGTGAGTAACGTCCGATCCGGTGGCGCTGCTCAGCATGATCGGAACCAGGCCTGCCATGGTCGACACCGCGGTCATTACCACGGGCCGTACGCGCTGTGAAGTAGCGGTCTGGGCTGCGCTTCGAATCTGGGTTCTGGACAACCCACCTGGATGTACCGCTCTCAGCGCCGCGATTTCCACGTCGATAAAGCTCAGCACCAGCACACCGATCTCCGCCGCGATCCCGGCAAGCGCGATGAAACCCACCGCAACAGCCACCGAGAGGTTGTAGCCCAGCGTGTAGACGAGCCAGACACCTCCTATGAGCCCGAACGGAATCGAGAGCATCACGATTGCGGGCTCGATGACGTTTCGAAAATTGAGGTACAGGAGCAGAAAAATGATCAGCAGGGTCGCCGGAACCAGAATGCGCAAGCGTGCCTCGGCGCGCTGCATATATTCGAACTGACCCGACCACGTGACGGTGTAACCCGCCGGGATCTCAACCTGATCCGCGAGTACCCGCTTGGCTTGGGCGACATATCCTCCGATGTCGGAGGTCTTGAGGTCGACATAGATCCACGCGTTAGGCCTCGCATTTTCGCTCTTGATGACCGGCGGACCTCGTCGGAACACGAGATCCGCGACCGCCTCCAGCGGTATCTGGGCTCCCGTCGGCGTGGAGATCAATACCCGCTTCAACGTCTCGGGGCTGTCGCGGAGTCCGCGCGGGTAGCGCAGGTTGACGGGATATCGCTCCAATCCCTCCACGGTGTAGGTCACGTTCATTCCGCCGATGGCGCTCTGGATGACGTCCTGCACGTCACCGACGGTCAATCCGTAGCGCGCAGCATCTTCGCGACGGATGTCGAAATCGAGGTAATAGCCACCGACCGCGCGGTCCCCGAACGCGGATAGCGTGTCCGGCAGGGTTTTCATGGCCCGTTCGATAGCCTCGGAGATCTGTTGCAGCACGCTCAGATCCGGGCCCGACACCTTGATTCCGACCGGTGTCTTGATGCCCGTCGAGAGCATATCGATGCGGGTTTTGATCGGCATTGTCCAGGCGTTGGCGAGTCCCGGGAACTGGATCGCCTTGTCCATCTCGTCCATCAACTCTCTGGTCGTCTTGCTGGGATCGGGCCACTCATCCTTTGGCTTCAAGCGAACCGTCGTTTCCAGCATCGACAGCGGAGCCGGATCCGTGGCGGTTTCTGCGCGTCCCACCTTGCCGAACACGAGAAGGACTTCCGGAAAGCTGGCCAGGATACGATCCGTCTGCTGCAGAAGTTCCTTGGCCTTGGTCACGGAAATCCCGGGAAACGTAGTCGGCATGTAGAGAATGTCGCCCTCGTCTAGCGGCGGCATGAACTCGCTGCCGAGTCTCGAGAAGGGAAAATAGGTCGCGCTGATCAGCGCCGCGGCGACGATCAGCGTAACCCAGCGCCAGCTCATCGCGATGTTCAGCGCGGGTCCGTGCGCCGCATGCAGAAGGCGGTTCAGAGGGTTGGCGTGCTCGGCAATGATGTTGCCCCGGATGAAGTACCCCATCATCACGGGCACCAGCGTCACCGCCAGGATGGCGGCCGCGGCCATCGCGTAGGTTGCCGTGAACGCGAGCGGGCTGAACAGCCGACCTTCCTGAGCCTGCATGGAGAAGATCGGCAGGAACGCGACCGTGATGACCAGCAGCGAGAAAAAGAGTGCCGGGCCTACTTCACGTGAAGAGGCCGCTATGGTCTCCCAGTGTTCTTCGACGGTCAGGGCCGATCCCTTGGCTTGGCTCGCTCGCGCCAGATGCTTGTGCGCGTTCTCCACCATCACGATGGCGCCATCGACCATCGTACCGATCGTGATGGCGATGCCGCCCAGCGACATGATGTTGGCGTTGAGCCCCTGCCATCGCATCACGATGAACGCCATCAGGATCCCCAGCGGCAGCGTAAGGATTGCGACCAGTGCGGAACGCACATGCAGGAGGAAGGCGATGACGACCAGGCTTACGATGAGAATTTCCTGGGCGAGCGACGTGTTGAGGCTGGTGACCGCACGTTCGATGAGATCGCCACGGTCGTAAACCGTCACGATCTCTACCCCTTCGGGCAGACCCTTCGCAAGCTCGTCGAGCTTCGCGCGAACCCCCTCGATGGTGGCCAGCGCGTTCTCGCCCGAACGCATGATGACGATCCCGGCAGCCACTTCACCTTCTCCGTTCAGCTCGACCACGCCGCGGCGCAGTTCGGGCCCAATCTGCAACCGGGCAACGTCCTGCAGGCGAATCGGAGTTCCGTTCGCGTCGGCACCGACCGGAATGGATTTCAGGTCTTCGAGCGAGCGAATGTATCCGAGCCCACGCACCATGTATTCGGTCTCGGACATCTCAATCAAGCGGCCGCCAACGTCGTTGTTCGACCGCTGGATCGCCCGCTTGATCTTTGCCAGGGATATGCCGTAAGCCATCAGCGCGTTCGGTTCTACTACAACCTGGTACTGCTTCACGAATCCACCTACCGACGCTACTTCGGCTACCCCGGGTACCGTCTGCAGTGGATAGCGCAGATACCAATCCTGTATCGAGCGCAGCTCTGCCAGGTCGTGACGCCCGGTCCGGTCGACCAGCGCGTACTCATAGATCCAACCGACCCCGGTCGCATCGGGCCCCAGCGACGGATTGATCCCGTCCGGCAGCCGTCCACTGACGTAGTTGAGCGATTCCAGCACCCGGGATCGCGCCCAGTACATATCGGTGCCGTCTTCGAAAATGATGTAAACGAACGAAATGCCGAAGAACGAGTAGCCGCGTACGACCTGGGCCTTGGGTACCGCGAGCATGGCCGTCGTGAGGGGGTAGGTCACCTGATCCTCGACGACTTGCGGTGCTTGTCCCGGATATTCGGTGAACACGATGACCTGGACGTCGGACAGATCGGGAATGGCGTCCAGCGGTGTGGTGAGATATGCCCAGGCCCCGACGGACGCCACCAGCAGCGTTGCAATCAGAACCATGAAGCGATCCCTTATCGCGAGGTCGATCAGCGAGGCGATCATGGCGCGTCACTCGCACCAATTTCCGTCATCTTGGCGGCGGCCTCACGAAGCTTCGATTCGGAATCGATCAGAAACTGCGCCGATGTCACGATCTCCTCACCTGGCACCACGCCCTTGAGAACTATCACCCGCCCGCCTGATTGAAGCCCCAGCTCAACCTTGCGCGGCTCGAACTTGCCTGGCGATCGAACGACGAATACCTGGGCCTCTGAACCGGAACGAACGACGGCCTCGGATGGGATCACCGTGACGCTTTCCTGTTTGGACGCTTGCACCGTAATCTCGACGAATGTCTCGGGCTTCAACGCCAGAGACGGATTGTCGAACTCGATACGAACCTTAACGGTGCGCGTCTTGGATTCCGCGTACGGATAGATGTACGCAACCTGTCCGTGAAATACCTGTCCCGGGCGGGCGGCAAGCGTCATCTGGGCTTCATCGCCTACTTTGACCCAGGGCAGTTCGTACTCGAAGATATGGGCGTAGGCCCATACGCGCGACAGATCTGCGATCACGTACAGCTCCGTGGCCGGGGATACGTGCTGCCCTTCTCGTGCGCCGATTCGCGTGACGATGCCGGCGGCGGGCGAGTGAATATGCAGTGTTTTCTGCGGCGCGAGGCTGGCTTCGAGTTCGCGGATCTGATGTTCCGGCACATCGAACAACTCCAGGCGGGTACGGGAACTCTGCACGAGTTCTTCCGCCCCGCGACGGATATCTTCTACCGGACTGTTCTTGAGGGTCTCGTTGTTCTTCAGTGCCAGTACGTACTCGCGCTGGCTGGCGACGAGTCTGGGCGAGTACAGGCTCAGAAGGATGGTGTCCTTCTCAACCTGTTCACCGGTGGTATCGACGAACAATTCTTCGATCCAACCTTCGACCTTGGGATGGAGTTTGGTGATTCGCGTCTCGTCATAGCCGATGCGTCCCACCGCACGCACCGTGTGGCTGAGTGAGGCGAGTTCGGCTTTGGCGGTGCGTACGCCAATGTTCTGTTGAACAACCGGATCGATGCTCACCGTACCAGCGAGTTCGTCGGTTCCCGCCTCGCTCGCATACACGGGTATGTAGTCCATGCCCATGGAACCCTTTGCTGGCACGGGGGAGGTGACGGTCGGGTTCATGGGGTGTCGGTAGTACAACGGAACTCGTTCGGGTTCGGCCGGTGACGCCGTGCTTGTATCCACGGGCGTCGACCGTGCGAGCCAGTACCCGGCGGTCACGCCGGCGACCAGAAGCAGAATTGCAGCGATGGTCAATTTACTGCTCATGGACTACCTCCCCTCCAACGGCAGCGTAAAGCCGCGCCAGTGCCTGGTGGGCGACGCTCAGCGATCGCCAGTACTGCGTCTCGTAGCTGAACAGGGTGACCTGACTGCGGACCAGATTCAGAAAGTCGACCTCGTTTACCTGATATCCAGCGAGCATGGACTGAACGGTCTGGCGTGCCTGGGGAATGATTCCGGTACCGAACAGCGAAAACGCTTCGCGTGCCTGCGTGTACTCCGCCGTGGCCCGGGAAATCTCTGCATACGCCGCGTTTAGTTCGCTCTGCAATGCGTAGCGCTGAGCCAGTACCTCGCTGGTGCGTTGATCGACCGCACTCGCTCGTTTCCGGGTGGGGTAAATCGGAAGGTTGACGCTAAGCCGAACTGACAGAAAATCGGCTCGGTCTCCCCCGATGTGGGGCGCGTTCTCACCCCGGCGAAACCCGTAGAGCGCACCTACCGTGAAGTCCGGATAGTAATCCTTCTTTGCCAGGCCAAGGCGTGATTCGGCGGCCCGGAGCCTGTTCCGAATCTCTGCCAGTCTGGGTCGTAATTGATCAGCGCGCGCGAACAGGGTTGCTTCATCGGCCAGATCAGGTAGGGCTTGATTCGTCGAGGTAGGCACCCTGACCTGGCCCATCGTGGGCCGATTGATGAGTTTCTTCAGCTGCGCTGCCTCCGCGCGCCGGATTCCGGTCAGCTGTATCTTCTGATCGAGCAGCTTCGACAATTCAAGCTGGGCGAGCAGCACGTCCTGCTGCAGCCCGCTGCCCACTTCGTACTTCGTCCGGACGATCTCGACAAACTGCCTCAGGAGCAGCTGATTCCTGGCAACGATCTCCAGCGCTTGGTCGAGGTAGTGCAGCGTCCACCAACTGGAACGTACATCGCGGATCAGACGCAGGCGGGTTTCGTCGACGTTGTTCAGAGCGGCTTCGGCCTCGAATGAAGATTCCTGTTCGTGAAGCGCAAGCTTTCCCGGAAACGGAAACCTCTGACTTATTCCGACCTGCATCTGGGTCATCGGCTCTTGTCCGGTATTGAACGTATCCGTTGGTAGATTCATCGCGTTGAAGCTCAAGACCGGATCGGGCAGCGTGCCGACCTGGGATGGGATCGCCGCCCTCGCTTCATAGCGAGCCTGCATCTGCGCAAGATTCGGGTTGTCGGCGATGGCGATGGCCAGCGCCTCGTCCAGGCTCAGGACGCTGGCCGCAGCGGCTGGCGACGCGGCGAAGACTGCCGAAAGGGGGGCGGAGGTGAGTGAGCACACAACCATGCAGACGCACAGTAGTCGATGGTGCTTCATTCGGCCCGGGGTGTTCATGGACATGCTAGTGCGCGTGGTGGGCATGGCCGTGTTCCTTTGCTTCGATGGTCGGTTCAGCCACAGAGGGTGGTTCGTGGTGACCGGGCGCCGCATGTCCCGCGCCACCGGCACTGCGCAACAGCGCCTGGTACGCAGGGGCGTCGAGCGTGGGCAGCGCCATCATCAATGCCACCACGGGCCAGAGTTCATCATCTTTGTGGGTTGCACCCCACGCGGGCATACCGGTCATTTTGATGCCGTGTTTGGTGACCCAGAAGAGTTCGGCGGGCGTCATGAACTCCACCGACTCCGCCAGATCTGGGGCTGGCGGATTGAGTCCACGCGCCAAGGCAGTCGGCTCCTTGCCGGGCGCGCCGTGGCAGCCGATGCACATCGCGTCGAAATCGTTGGCCCCCGCGAGGATCAGATCGTCGTTGTCTAGATTCGGGACAGCGACGTCCTTCGCGCGTCGCGCCACCGAAGCGTGCGATGTCGTGGACAGCAACCAGTCGATCGGCGCGCTGTGTGGCGAGCGTGCACTGACGTCGTAGAGTCCCGAATAGGCGAACCCAACGACGGCCAATGCGCCGATGACGAATGCCGCGGCAAGCGTTGTAAATGCGTTCATAAATTCCTCGACCCGTCTGTTTCGTTCCAGAAAACGCCGCGCGGCACTCGGCGTTCGGCCGGGTGTTGGATCACGCGGGGCGTTACCCCACCGTTGCCCCAAGGGGGTCTACGAGATAGGAGGTCGAAACAGGGACTGAGGGGGTGGTTGCGCGATGAAGTTCACTGGTCGAGGTGTCAACCGAGCGTGGAGGTCGTATGGCGATTCGCTGGGGACGGATACGGTGGCCAGCGCCGTGCCACCCATCCCGGCGCACAGCATCGCGCAATCATCGCAACAGGGACAATCCATCGTCGATCGGCCGGCGTCTTCATCGGTTTGATTGGCAACAGCGACGTTGCCGTGCTGTGCGTGCTCGACATTGTGACTTGCAACGACTTCGTGACTCGCGGGGGAGCCTTGGGATCGGCACGACAGATCAGCACTGACCCATGGCGAAAAGAACAACGTCGTCGTCAGTACGTAGATCACGATTTTGCCGAAAGGATTCATCGAATGGAGCCGTCGCATCCCTGGAGACATACTCCCTAATACTCTAACCCCAACGAGCGCCCACGCCAAGGCGCCCGCGGAACGTTATGAGACGCCGATGCCAGTCGTGCGTACCCAGGGATAAATAGCGTGACCGAAGTCCGCTCGCTCGCTGGAAATCGCATCGATGTTCAGCAGCGCATCTGCCAGGTTGCCGCTGATCATGGTCTCGGAAACGGGGTACTTCACTTCTCCGTCGGCGACGTAGTAGCTGTTCTTCGCGACGCCGGAAAAGTCACCCTTTTCATTCGGCCGACCGCCCGAAAAACGCGTGATCAGCACGCCCGCCCGCGTAGAGGCGATGATCTCCTCCAGCGCAATGTCCCCAGCGTCCACCACGTAACAACCGCCACCGGTTCTTGCCCGTTCGAGCCCAGTCTTGCGGGATCCATACAGGTCCACCAGGTAGCTGCTGAGGATTCCCTCGGCAACGATGTCGATGTCTTCGGCTACGTAGCCGTCTGCGGTAAACCGGTGGCCGGCTGGCAGGCCCAGTGGTGTTGAGCGCAGCGTTAAGCTGGCGGCCGCTACACGCTCGCCCAACTTGTCCCGGTAAATGGACGTGCCGGCGATCAGCGGCGGGTTGGAGATGTTCTGCAGCAGGAAGCCGATGAAGTCGGATAGGGCATCCGGAGTAATGATGAGATCCCCGGTAAACTTCCCCGGTATTTTCTGCGTGCGAACCTGGCCGGTGGCCTGGCGCAGTAATTCATCGGTTGTGCCTCGTTCCTGTATCGGCACATCGAGTGCCTCGCTGACGAACCCGGTGTAGTTGAACGACGAGACCTCGTCGCCTTCACGGGCGGTGAACATCAGGGAACCGCCGTAACGCGCCGAGGTGCAGTCGAAACACACGCCGTTGCTGTTGGCGAGCACTTCCGCCTGCCCGGTAAAACTGATGCTTGCGCTGCCCAGGGTAATCGTTGGATAGGTTTCGGCGGTGTAGTTCAGCAGCTCCTTGAGATTGGTGAACATCTGCTCGTAGTCCGGCGTGTCAGGTCCGAAGCTGAACGATTGAGGAGCCTGCGCCTCGGCAATGGCGTTGGCCTCGTCGGGCAGCGATGCAGCAGTAGCCTGCCAAAGCTCATCGACAGCGGCATCCAGCGCCGCATCGTCCTTCTTGTTCAGTTTGACGGTACCGCGCTTGCCATCCAGCAGACCGACCAGCGTGATCTCTGAATCTTCGACGGTACGCAGCAGCGCGGGATCACCGAAGTCCGCCTGCAGTTCATGCAACTGCTGATCGGCGATGCGGGCCTGGGCCGCATCGAACCCACGTGCTGCGCATTTCTCCAAGGCCCGTTCGACGAAGGCCCGATCCGGAGCAGCGTTGCTGGACGGCGCCATCATTGCCCACCGATGTGGATGCGACACTTGATTGCCGGACCGCCCATGCCAACAGGGATGATCTGCTTCTTCCCACACATCCCCGCGCAACCCCAGGTCATCTCGTCCGAGACCATGGTCACCGATTCCAACATGTCGAAAGCGACCCCGGAGATGGTGGTGTCGGTGATGGCCCGCCCCAGTTCGCCATTCTTGATCTCGTAGCCCAGGGTCACGCCGAACATGAATTCCGATGTGGAATCCGCCTGGCCGTTGGATGGCCACATCAGGTAGTAGCCGTCGTCGATGCTGGCGATCATGTCTTCGAGTTTATCGGGACCGGGCAGGATCGCTGTGTTGCGCATTCGAATCAGCGGCTCGTCGTAGAACTGATAGGCGCGGGCGTTGCCGGTGACGCTTGCATCGAAATGGGCGGCACTCTCCTTGTTGTGCATAAACCCCTTGAGCACGCCCTTGTCGATGAGCACGGTATCGCGGCTCTCGACACCTTCATCATCCACGTAAACGGGAACGGGCAGGGTTTCGCCGTTGTGCGTATGGGCGAAATCGATCATCGTGATCAGTTCGCTGGCGACCCGTTGGCCCACCCGGTCGCCCGCCACCGAGCCCTCCTGGACGATATCCGCCTCGGTGGTGTGGCCGACGGCTTCATGAGCCAGAATTCCCGCCAGATCCGAGTCCAGGATCACGTCGTGTACCCCGGCCTTGGGCGCGACGGCTTCTCTCTTGTTCATTAGATGCGCATGCAGCGCCTCGATATCCGCATGCAGTAGCTCCGGATTGTCGAACACGTCTTCGAATTGGCCGCGGCCGCCAACTGCCTTGGCCAGTTCAATGGGTTCGCCGGCGTCGTTCTCGGTGACCAGTCGCAGATAAATCAGCGACCGGGTGACGTTGGAATAGCTCGATGACGTATCAGAGTTGTAGAACTGCTTCTCCATATCGAGGTCCCATAGCGATACGGACCGCGACTTGAGGGCTGGATAGTTGGTTGCGATGTGATCGTCCAGTCCCTTCAGTATCGAGATCACCTGCGCCGCGGTCCGGCGTGGCCGGCGGGTGGAGAAATCGCTCGAAAAGCTAGCCTGGGCTGACGGAAGAGACAGCTCACGGGGCGCATGACGCGCCAGGAAGTCCGCGTTGCGGGTCGCGTCGCCAATGGTACCTTCGATCGCATCACTCGACAGTTCGGCGCGCGAGGCGAAGCCCCAGATACCGTCTTTGAACACCCGGGCCGACACGCCGCTGTCGACGCTCCGGGTATTGCCCACGACGTCGCCGTTGAGCAACGTGATGCGCGTATTGGTGTTCTGCTGCAGACGCAGCTCCGTGTACTCGCTGAAACGATTCGCAAAAGCCGCGAGATTGGTGTCCTTGATCATGCCGATACATCATTTGGTGAAGCGTGTAGTGTCATGCCAACGGGTAGGCGTTGTCACCCGTGGGTGATGGCGGTTGGAATCTGGGGAGCTAATCATGGGTACCGTCTGGTCGGCGACGGCGGCAGTTTGTCTCGGTGCGTTCGGCGCGATGTTGGCCTTGGCTGCGGTCGTCGAGCCGAAGCTGGGCATCGACGCCGATCGAGAGGACGCCACCGCAGTCGCGCGCGGGTTTCAGCGGTCGCTTTCCCGCGGTGAGGGCGACGCGGCGCTTTCAGTGCTGGCCGAGGACGTGGTGATCTTCGAACACGGCGGTGTGGAGCGTTCCCGTTCAGAATATGCGTCGCATCACCTGGGCGCCGATATGGCGTTCCTGGCGCACCTCGAGACTGAAATCGTGCACCAGCGAGTATTCGCGGGTGACGACCTGGTGATTCTGGCCAGCGAGACCCGCCAGCACGGGACCTATCGAGGTGCCGAGATAGACAGGGTCACGACCGAAACCCTGGTGCTCGAGAAGGGCGCCCAGGGGTGGCGGATCAGCCATATCCATTGGTCCGGTGATTAGGTGACGCGAAGCCTGAGTGCCAGCGCCGCGTCAACGTAGAAGTTTGTTCAGAAGAAGTACATGAGAGATCACTGGAAGAATTATCAGACCCGTTGGCATCTGCTCGAACCGCCGTTGCGACCTGCGCGGGACGTCGTAGATGCCATCGTTGCGGCGGTGGGCGAGCAATCGTCGAACGTTCTTCTGCTGGGGGTCACGCCCGAATTGGTCGAATCGTTTGAGCATCTGACGGCAGTCGACAAGAGCGCGGAAATGATTGGCGCGCTGTGGCACCCAGCTAAATCGACACAGGTCGTGCGACATGCCAACTGGCTGGACATGGACGATTCTTTCGGCAGGTATTCTGCCGTCGTTGGGGACTGCAGCATGAATGCCCTGCAGTCCGCCGGCGAGATAGATACGCTCGTGCGCGTGGTGAGTGCCCGACTCGTCGATGGTGGGACTTTCGCGTGCAGGGTGTTCGAACGCCCGGATGAACCGATCACGGACGATGACCTTCGGATCGGCATTGACGGCGCGACCCACGGCAACTTTCATGCGTTCAAATGGCAGATTGCGATGAGCCTGGCGGAGCAGTCTGGAACGCCTGTTCGAGTCACAGATATTCTGTCGAGGTTCAATCGGCTGTTTCCTGATCGCGAGAGTGTTGCCGAGAAAACCGGGTGGCCCATGGAAGTGATCAACACCATCGATGTTTATGAACAATCGGATATGTCACTTTGCTTTCCGAACCGCCAGGAATTTGAACAGCACTTTGCGCAGGGCTTTCGAGAGTTTGAGTGGTTGGCGTGTGGAACCTATGACCTTGCGGAACATTGTCCGATCGTGGTGGCGAAGTCCTGACGAGGTCACTCGTGAGCAGTAACGATCTCAAGGTTTCTAACAGCAGGTCTCATGCCTGGCCGGCCGTTCGGCTTGGATTGGCTGCTGAGATTTCCGCGTTGTTGGCAGAACTGAATGAGACGCAGTGGTTGAGCCAGGAGGCGATCGAAACCAGGCAGATGCATCAGTTTAGGGAGCTGCTGAAATTCGTCATCCAACACTCACCGTTCTATGCACAGCGGTTTGCGTCTTGCGGTGCCAGCGTGAGTGATTTTCGGACGATTGATTCGTTGCGAGGACTGCCTTTGCTTGCACGGCAGGAACTCCAGGCGGCGGGCGCCGAGTTCTTCTGCAAGGACATCCCCAGGGATCAGGGAAAGATCGGCGAGACTCAGACATCGGGTTCCACGGGGGAACCTGTACGGATTCGCAAGTCCGGGATTGCCCAGCTGTTCTGGCACGCTCATTCGTTCCGCAACCACGCCTGGCATCAGATTCCGTTCGATGTTCGCTACAGCATCATTCGACCGACGGTGGATGCCTATGCAGAACAGCCGAACTGGGGTGCACCCTTCGTGTTCCTGTATGAAACGGGACCTGCCCAGGTCATCCCTATAACGACCCCTCTGGCCGAACAGTTCGAACTGCTTCGCAAATTCCAGCCGGAAACGCTCCTGGTCTACCCGAGCAACCTCAGATACCTCGTTGACCGGTGGCGCGCTGAAGGTTCCTGTCCGCGGGGACTGACCCACATCAAATCGATTGGTGAGACCTTGCCGGACGATTTGAGACGGGCCGTAGCGGAGCTCGATGGCGGGATCTCCCTGATTGATGGTTATTCATCACAGGAATGCGGCGTGATCGCGATGCAATGTCCGGAGGGCGGCGGTTATCACGTAATGTCGGAATCGCTGATCGTGGAAATACTCGACCAGGACGGAGAGCCCTGTGCACCTGGCGAGATCGGCAGGATTGTCGTTACGGATCTCGTCAACCTCGCCTCACCGCTCATTCGCTACGACATTGGCGACTACGCACAACTCGGTGGATCGTGTTCTTGCGGTAGAGGGCTGGCAAGGCTGGATAAGATTCTCGGTCGGCGCCGCAACCTGATCGTGAAACCGAACGGCGATCGCCACTGGCCGCTGGTCGGGTTCCATGATTTCGACGACATAGCGCCGATCCGGCAGTACCAGATGATTCAGGAGACCGTTGAGCGGATCACCGTGCGTTTCGTTACGGATGAACCACTCACGGCCGATCAGAAGACAGCGTTTACCGGCCTTGTGCAGAAGGCGCTTGGCTATGAATTCGAGATGGAAATTCTCGATCAACGAGACAATCTGCCGCGCCAGCCGGCGGGAAAGTTCGAAGAGTTCATTTCGAAGGTCTCATGAGCTTTCTCCGGGAAGGAATCCTTGAGGGTGAGGCTAGCTTCGGCTGTGGATGTCTGAGAGTTGCTTGCGCGCGCATCGAACTCGCTTCAACATCGAGATCGTTTTTTTTGGGGTCAGGAGGTCGAGACTGTGGAAGAGTTGGAGGTCGCGGTGGACGCGCTGAGCCATCATGTGGCTAAGCTCGAAAACATCATTGACGTGATGTTGCAGGAGGCGGAGAACGGAACACTTGAGCGCGCGGCCGCGTCGATAAGGTCAGCGCTACTGAACGGTGACGGCGATTGATGCCGCTGTCTCCCGATACACAACTGGAGGAAATGCTCAAACTGCTCGTTGAGCGATTCGGCGCCGACCGAAGTCTGGGGGAAGTTTTCGCGACCTGTCATGCACTGCGCATGGCGAGAGAAGGTCGAGACTTTTCCGTGTCGGATATCGCCAGGGCCACCGGGTTGCCCAAGCAGAATCTGGCCCGTTGGCTGAAGTACCAGGTCAGCATTGGCCAGGCGAACACCCGGCCGTCGGAGGATGACGCGCGTCGGCAGAACATCTCCATTACCGACCCGGTCTGGGCGTTTCGACACCTCGAACGGGCCGCCGAGATTTTCGGCTGTGATCTGGACACGCCACGCCGACGCTAGACAGCGGCAATTTTCACGCGCAATCAGTTAGACGGTCGGCAACGGAGCTTCGTCCCCCGTCCGGTGTTGCCATGACCCGATGCGGGCCGCCAGGTCGCTGATGCGGTCTCGTTGTGCCGAATCGTCGAACAGGTTGGTCTGTTCGTACGGATCGGTCTCGAGGTTGAACAGCTCGCACCTATCGCCGGCGCAGAGGTTCAGCTTCCACCGGCCGGACACTATCGAGCGCCAGGACAGAGCGTTCATCCGGTCTATCTCCGGGGTTGCCATGGCCCGGTCCCGGTGCTGCAGGCTGGTTCCGTTCCACTCGATGAACACGTCGTTGTCCTCCAGAACGGCCTCACCCTTCAGCACTGGGAGGCGGCTCTCCCCCTGGAGGTGTCCGGGTATAGCCTGACCCAACAGGTCCAGCAGGGTGGGCACCAGATCGATATGTCCGATGTCGCCGCCGATCTCCGTCTGGCCTCCTTGCAGCCAGGGCGCGCTGACCAACAACGGCACTCTGGCCGACTCTTCGTAGAGAGACCGCTTTTCCAGCATGCCGTGGTCCCCCACCTGGTCTCCGTGGTCGCTGGTAAACACCACCGCGGTGTTCTCGGATATCCCGGTGCGCTCCAGGGCATCGGTGATTTTCCCGACCATTCGATCCACCAGGCTGATATTGGCGAAGTAATGGGCGCGCAACTGCTGCCAGCCCAGCTCTGTCGTCACGTCCTCGTTCACTGCTGCCCAGGTGGTCATGTAGAGGTCTTTACTGGGATCTCCCTGTCCGTTCAAGTACTGCAAGTAGTAGTCTGCTTTCAACCGGTTGAGCAGTGATACGCCCTGGGGCTTCTTCAAGAAAGTAGGCCCCAGGGGCAGATCTCCGGGGTCGTACATTTCCTGCAGAGGGCCGACGTAGGGTGGATGGGGTTCCTCGCAGCTTACGTAGAGTACGAAGGGCCGTTGCCGGTGTTTCTCGATGAAGGTGGCCGCTCGGTCCCCGAGGAACGAGGCCACCTGGAATTCCTCGGGCAATGTACTCCGTTTAATCGCCGAGAACCTTGCCATGCCTCCCGCCTCGATGTCGGGTTGAAAGCCATGTGCGATGAGATGCTGTGCGTAGTCGCTGGACCGAGGATCGTGACCGGCCGGGAGTTGGCGCGCTCCACCCGTCGTGCTCACCCAGCGGGTAAAACCGTGCTGGGGTACCAGACCGTTGCCCAGGTGCCACTTGCCCTGGTACCCGCAAAGGTAATCGGCCGACACCATTTCCGCAATGCAGGGGACCTCTGGGGGTAGGCGCATCCCGTTCAGAACCGGCCCGGCGGTGTGTGGGTACAGGCCGGTCATGATGGAACCTCGGGATGCCGTGCAGACGGCCTGGGTGACGTAGCAGTTGCGGAAGACGAAGCTTCGGGATGCCAGGGCGTTGAGGTTGGGCGTGTCTATCCAATCGTTGCCGTAGCAGGCCATGGTGTCGTGGCGCTGCTGATCACTGAAAATGAACACCAGATTGCGGTTTCCCGCCATTACGATACCTTTGCCGACTGGGAACGGATCATACGTTCGGCAGTGTGGGCGTGGAGCCATGCAATGACCAGACTGGATGAGGAACGCGAGGCGCAGAAACCGTGGCGTCTTAGGAAGCCGGCCGCAGCGAAGGTGATCGATATGATGCTGCGCCGCGAATTTCTGAAACCGGAGGCAGTGCGCGAGTTGGAAACACGCGAACTCGGGCGCATTCTGCGGTTCGCGAGAAGCGAAGTCCCTTACTACCGATCGCACGACGCCTGGGCGGAGTTTGCATTGGACGCACCGGCCGGCCGTGAGGTTCTAGGCGCGTTACCCATCATCAGTAAGCGCGACGTCCAGGAGAATGTCGAGCAACTGCGCGCCGAGCGCCTGCCTCGAGGTGAAAAGGCAGTGACCTGGACGAGTTCCTCCGGAACCACCGGGCGACCGACAAAGGTCCTTTTCAGCCAGCATGCGATCGCGATGTTCGGTCTTCTGGTTCAGCGGCCGTTGCGTTGGGCGCGAATCGAGCCTGATTGGACCCAGGCTGTGATACGCCTGGCGCGCGATCTGCCCCGGCAGACCGACGGTGCGCTGCTTGCCGACGGTGCGATCCACCGTGCGCCTGGCTGGATGTACCTCGGCAACTGGTTTCACACCGGACCGATGATCGGCTTCAACAGGAGCAATCCCGTTGAAGAACAGATTGACATGCTGCGCAAGGAGCGGCCGCAGTATCTGATCACTTTCCCGGGTACGCTCGAGACGTTGGTGTACGCCTGCCAGGGAAAACCAGTCGACAGCCTACGCGCCTTCAGGACAATCAGCGCCACCCTGACCCAGGGCATGCGTGATCGGGTGGAATCTGCAACCGGGCTGCAGGTGTACGAGGCCTACGGGCTGAATGAGATCGGCATTGTCGCGCATCGTTGCGATGCGGGCCGCTACCACGTCAACGCTGAACACTGCCTGGTGGAGATTGTGGACGCGGCGGGTAAACCCTGCGACGCAGGCGAAACCGGTCGGATTCTTGTCACCAGCCTGACGAACTATGCGATGCCGCTGATTCGTTACGATACCGGGGATTTAGCCGAGGCCGTCGAAGGGCCTTGCAGCTGTGGCCGGACGCTACCGTGTATCGGACGAATCGTGGGACGCTACCGAGCGATGCGCCATGCGCCCGAAGGCACTTCACGCCGCGTGAATCTGATCGCGGAAACGATCGATGGGCTGCCCCTGGAAGTTCTTGCGCGTTTGAGGGAATACCATCTGCACCAGTTCAAAGACGACAGCTTCGAGCTGCGCCTTGTGACCGTGGGCGAGCCTGAGGAACGTCTCGTCGGTGCTGTGCGGGTGGCCTGGGATGCAGAAAACGATGAATCGACGCCCTTGCGAATCGTTCCGGTGGATGAGATTGCCCTGGCGCCCGGGGGCAAGCAGCAGGAGTTCACGTCCGATTTCTTCCCGCCGGTTCACGAGGGGTCTGAACTCAGCGCCGGCGCAAGCTGACCACCGGACAGCAGTCACCAAATGAGCTGTCCGGTGATGCGACGGAGAGTGGTTCAAAGCCGAACTCTTCAGCCATGTGGATCAGCCCATTTGCGTCCGTGAGGTGGTAGACGGCGTTGCTGTTGCGATGCAACTGCAGGGTCGCGACGTGATCCGCCGACCAGCCCTGGCGACTGACCAGACGGTCCAACCCGCCGGCCATGTCCTCGATTGCGGCGACAACGTCGCGGGGACGTACGCCCGTCGCCTGATCTTTATGCAGAGCGCCCCAGAGCCGGAACTTCAGCGCATCCAGGCTTGCGATCAAACCGGCGTCGAGGTCCGCCGCGATGTCGGTGAGTGAACCGGTAAGACCGGGCGGTGCGAACAGCCGCACGACGAAGATGCCACCGGGCGCCAGCATCCGGCGGATTTCGCAGAGCAGCGTGCGCTGTCCATGTGGGTAGCTCAACGTCCCGAAACCGCCATCGCAGACAATGACGTCCTGGGACACATCTGCGATCGGCGCAGAAGTCCAAGATCCCAGCACAGCTGAGCCTTTCGGCCCTGGCCAGACGGCCTCGACCATCTCCCTCGAACTGTCCAGTGCGCGCACTGCTGCACCTTCGGGCCAGCCGAGCAGAAAGAGTTCCGGCGTCACCCCCAGGATCAGCGCCTGTGCGTTTCGGGCGCCCGGCGCGCAACGTGACACGCTGCGTTCGAAGAGGTCGATGTCCTCCGGCGATGGACGCAGTGGTGGTCCCACGAGATGCCAGGATCGTGCGATGTGGGGCCAGTGCGTCAGTTGTTTCGTCATCGATAGTCGCCAACGCGTTCGAATTCGCCCAGCGTGCGATCGAATCGTTCCCGGTAAGCGGCGAGCTGCGATTCGCTCAGGGTTGCCAACCCTTCACCCACTTCACCGCGTCGGATGAACCTGCCTGACTGCTTGACAAAGTAAGGGCTGTCGGAAACCCCTTCGAAGTGTGCGTTGCGTGGCCCCAGTTGGGATTCATGAGCTTGCATGGCTTCGAACCGGCATTGTTCACGCGTGCGCGCCATGGTTGTTTCGTTCACGTCGATCCCGCAGAAATCGGCCATATCACGCACGGTCTGATCGAAGTTGCGCTTCAGGTCTTCAAAGCGGAGGTAGTGGATTGGAAGTCCGTAGGCGTTCTCCAGCCAGGGACGGAGGTGATCGAACCAGTTGTACTCAGCGTCATGGAGAAAGTTGTCGAAATGTTGTTCGAAGGTTCCTTCGAAGCGCTTGAAGTTCCGACGATGGTGATAGAGCGACACGCAGACATCGCGTCCGTCTCGCAACACAAAGATAAAACGCCCGCGCCGGCCCTTGCGGAACCGACGATAGTCATCGTGAGATTTCAAAATGCGCGGCGAAGGTGTGACCGCCGGTTGTACCTGGCGCATCGCCGCATACCAGACCCAGGGTGAGACGTCGAACAGATGGTCGAAGTTCATATCACCCGCCGTGGTCAACTGGTAGAGGATTATCTGACCCCACGTTGTCCCTGATTTCGAGAAGGTCGAGACCAAGATGTCGGAATCGGCTTCACCAAACTCCGCCACGTAGCGTCGATAGCGATATTCGAACTCCAGGTCGTTTCTGGGATTACCCGGCAACGCCCGCGCCAGCAGGCGCGTGGCCGCGTGCAACAGCCGCTGCCGGGCGATGTTGCTCGCATTGCGGATTATCGTGTCGTCAGGTGGTGAGTTTGCCGGGTGTGATCCTTTGGCCTCCAATAGGTGTCCCTCAGAAAGAGTGTTGGTCCGATAATGATCAAGGTACCAAAATACCAGAGGTCAAGGACGATTCAAGATTCTAACGGCGCGAATCAGAACACGGTCCGTCTGCCGATAAATTGCGTCGTCAAAGACGTTCAGCGAATGATCATCCTCGGGATTGGCCAGCAGGTCTGAGCGCGCCTCGATGCGGAAACCGGCTTGCTCAATCTGGTTGACGATATGGGCAATCGAGATCGGCAGTGATTGGCGACAGTCTCTTGCCAATGCCATCACCCGGGCGGAGAGCTTCGTTTTCTTCGCCGATGAGCAGTCCGTGGTCTCGCCCAACTGCGTTCGCGAAATCAACTTCGCACTCGATGAAGACAAACCGATCTACGTGGTGCAACTCGACGATGTGACGTTCCCGGATGCGCTGCGCCTGTCGTTGAGTGACCGCCAGATTCTCATCCGCTCGAATTTCGACGAGCCCACCTTTCGGGATCGGCTCGCGGCGGCACTGCATCGCGAAGCAGATCTGGAGGAGCTGCCCGCGCACGCACGACGCAAGCGTGCGAAGGTTTGGCCGTGGTGGCTGACGGGCGTAGCGATAGTGGTAGGGGGCGTGCTCGCGTTTGCCTGGCTCACCACCAAGCCGGTACCATCGTTTTCCAATCCCGCTCAGGTCACCAGCGCCACGGGTGTGGAGGAGTATCCTGCGTGGTCGCCGTCCGGACAGATGATCGCCTATCAGTCGAACGAGGACGGCGACTGGGACATCTGGGTGAGGCAACCGGGCAGTAGTGAGGCGATCAATCGCACCACGTCCAACGACGGCCACGACATGTTCCCGAGCTGGTCTCCCGACGGGCGCTCGATCGCCTTCTGGTCCGACCGGGACGGCAGCGGCTACTACCTCATGCCGGCGCTGACGGGTGATTCGAAAAAGCTGGTCTCTCTTACGGTCGATGCACTCGGCAGCTTGCGTTACAAACCGATCGGCCCGCCGCGCTGGTCCCGCGACGGCAAGCGCCTCATGTATGTGGTCGGCACGATCACCTCCGGAGCGTACGGCGAAGTGTTGTCACTCGAGACGGGTGAAACGCAACGCTTTGAGATGCCCGGCCTGGTCGCCCAACGAAGAGCTCGTTACATGGGTGGCGGGTTGGCACCGCGAATACGAAACCTCTGCGATCAGCGTGCTGCGACTCGCGGATGGCGCCACCGGTTTGATTACGGATGACCGCCTGCAGCACCTGAATCCAACCTGGGTGGACGATGAGCGCATCGTCTACGTGGTGAATAGAGGATCGAGCCGGGATCTGTGGCTGCAGTCGCTCACGGCCGATCTTCTGCCGCGCGGTCCGCCCCTTCGCCTCACCACGGGTGTTGGCATGCGCCAGGCAAGCCTTTCTCCAGATCGTTCGAAGCTCGCGTATTCCAAGGGACGCCGAATCTCGAACGTGTGGCGCGTTCCGATCCTGGCAGACCGTCCCGCGACCTGGTCCGATGCACAGCAGGTGACGTTCGATCAAGCGTGGGTCGAGTTCATTGATATTTCCCTTGATGGAACCCAGCTCGTCGTCAGCAGCGACCGTTCGGGCAACAAGGACCTGTGGCTGTTGCCGGCGGACCCGCAGGTGCCAGAGCGGGTTCAGCTCACCGACACCCCGTATCCTGAGTGGGGTCCCACCTGGTCGCCGAACGGAACCGAGATTGTTTACTACGCATTCCGCGACGGTGCGCGCTCGTTGTATTCCGTGGCCGCTGAAGGAGGTCTGCCCGAACGCATCGACGTGGGCGCATTGAAGGAAACGTTCATTGCGTCATGGTCGCCGGACGGCGCTCGACTTGCGTTTCGTGGAACGGACGCCAACAACAACAACGACATCTACACGCTCGAGCCCCTCAGCGGCACGGTCGAACGTCTGACGACCGATCCCGGCGTGGATCTGTTTGCGGGCTGGGCACCGGACGGATCGATAACGTTCGTCTCGACCCGCGACGGCAACAGCCGAATCTGGCGCATATCCGTCGAGGGTGGTATTCCGGAACCCATCAGTGGTCCGGGGATGAGTTACTACGACTGGGCCCCGGATGGCCGATATCTGTACGCCATCGGGGTGCATGCTCGGGCCGATGATATCTAGGAGCTGGCGGTGACCGGCGAGGAACGACAGGTCACCGCCCTGGTCGGTAAGCGTCGCGGCCACATCGGCACCGAAGCGTTTGCCACTGACGGTCGCTATCTCTACTTCACGTGGGAGGACGACCTCGGCGACATCTGGGTCATGGATGTGACCTGGGCACGCGAGTTTTGACCACAAGGCAGGCTCATCGGAGCCTCGTCAAGGATTCAGACTCGGCAGCGCAATTCGGGTTGCGCGCGATCGGGTTTTCCGCCAACGGGCGCGCGCTGCCGCGAGTTCGCGATTTAGACCACTCAGATCCAGCGCGATGTCCGAATCCGAGTAAGCCGCAACACTCAGCTGAGCTACCGCGGCGATCAGTTCGTCGGTGCCGTAGACCGTGCTGAACCGGCGCGCGTCCATGCCAGTCCCGAGTCGTTCCAGCCAATGCAGCATGGCGTGATAGACGGCCCTTGGCGTGCTTTGCCGCCGCAAGGTTCGCCGCAAGGTTCGCCGCAAGGTCCCGCGTAGTTCGTTGAACGCGTACTTTTCCGACTGACGATGCACCCGTTTCGCGGCGTGGAAACGACTGGTCAGCGCTGCCAGGGTGGGCCGGGCCAGAGTCACAGCCGCAAGCACGGCCGCAAGCGATGCCAGGACAAACTGCCAGTTTGTGGCGGAACGCATCGAAGGCCCGTTCACGGCAGTGGGGCCGGCCACGGAGAACGACGCGGCGGGCACTGATGAGGTGTCGATCTTACCGGTCCCGGTATTCCACCAGTCCAGCCGGACGCCGGGCAGCGTGAACTCGCCGCCCGACTCGAACACCAGGGTCAGCTTTTCGCTGCGTCGCCCGGGCGGTCCCTCTTCGAGGATCGGCGTGTCTGCGTAGATTGACACGCCTTGGAGATCGAGGCTCGGCACCAGTCGTGGCAGGAATAGGGCTGGCGTGCCATCGAGCTTGGCCGTGTAGACAACGACGACCGCATCGCCGACCTGTAGTGACGCGATGTCGCCTGTTATTTCCTGGCTGAGCTTCAGTTCGCGCCCGGCGATGTATGGCTGCAGGTTCTCTGCGCCGGGTGGCACCGTTGCACGCAATACGATGTCAGGAATCGTGATCTCGGCACTCAACGGTTGCCCACCTGGATTGGCGTAGCGGATCTGCATCCTCTGCCCACCGATCCGATAGGTCGCGCCACGCAGCGGATAGACGCGGTATTCGCGCACGATGCCCGACCAGGACTCCCCGCCAACGCGCTCGCTTGTCGGGAACGAACTGTCCGGCGGCAGGCGGGTGATGGCGCTGGGGATCTCGAAGGTTGGAAATACCGGAGGACTCGCGAACCAGGTCGGCACGAGCACCGTCACACGCAGGTCGGCCGCTTCGCCCACGGATACGGATTCCGGCGACAACTCAACGCGCACGATGGGCTGCTGCTGTTCCGGTTCCTGGGCCAGCAATGTGCCGGGAAACGCAATATTGACCAGGGCAAGCGCGAGCAGCCGCCTCCTGACCGAGCTCACAATGGATCTCCTGACGCATCTTCTAACGCGCGGAGGCGGCGGCTCGCCTCGAGCAGGAATCGCGTGCGCAGAAAATCACGGGTCTGCGTGTCCACCAAGCGCATCCACTTCTCGGCGGACTCCGCGTCGATCGTGCTCTGCTGGGTGATCTCCATTTCGAGACCGCGTTTCCTGGTGTTGTCGAACACATAGTCGTCCGCGCCCAGCTCTGTTTCGTCGCCGGTATCGGATTGCTCACGGCTACCTTCGATGTATTCGAGCACGTAGCGCGCGAGTCGCAGGTTCTCTTGTGCCTTCGCCCAGCCCGGCGCCTCCACCACGGCCTGTTGGTAGGCGGTGATTGCTTTGCCGTAGGCGCGGCCCTTCATGAATGCGTTGGCGCGATTGAAAAAACCCTCGGCTGTCGGGATGCGCCCGAACGCGGCTGCGGATTGGTCGTACTGGCCGGACCGATACAGTGCAACGCCCTGCCAGGCCGGGTGGTCGAAATGATTCGCGGCTGCGGCAAATTCCAGCGCCTCGTACGCACGGCGACCCTGCTGGTCGGGCGTCAACCACAGGCCCGTGAAGTCGCCGCCTCGCCAGGCCAGCAATCCCAGGACCGTGCACGCGATGAGCGTCGCGAGCAGAAAGAACTTCAGGAACCCGGACGGCCACCGTGCTCTGGTTATCTGCTCCACGCGCGTCACCATCGCATGGTCCAGCCGCGCCGAAACCACAACAGCACCAGCAGCGCCGCGGGCCACAACAACCACCAGCCCTGGTCGCGCCAGCGCGCGTCGGGATCATCCGCCTGGCGCAGGTTCGATTCGATCAGCCGCAACAGTTGCCGGATATCGCCGTCACCCGCACTGGCGCGCACCACCGGAACGTTCGCCTCGCTGCTGATCCGGCGTAAAACGGAGGTGTCGATAGCCGTGTCCAGCCGACCGCCGCTGCCAGCGAGCACGGGTGCGCCATCAGGCATCAGCGCCACGCCGCCTTCATTCGTGCCAATAACCAGCGCGACCATCGAGGGCGCGTCCGGCTGGGACGCAAAGCCGACCAGCGTTGCGATGTCGCTGGCATCGAAACCATCGTTGACGAATAACAACGTACCGGTAGTCGACTGCTCCCCGAGCAGATGTTGTGCGAGCGGAAGCACGGTGCTGAGGTCCGCGCCCGGCGCGGGCATGATCCCCGGGTCGAGGCTCTCCAGAAACGGCTTCAGTACGCCAATATCCCTGCTCGGCGGCACCACTACGTGGGCGGTGCCGGCATAGGCGAGCAATGCGGTGCGCGATCCGGTGCGCGCTGCGATCAGGTCGAGCACCTTGAAACGCGCGCGGTCCAGTCGCGTCGGCTGTACATCGTTGCTGCGCATCGAGTCCGATACTTCGACGGCGATGACAAGCGGCGCGGTTTCCGCAAACCACGGGCTCGGCTGTTTGTTCCAGCTGGGGCCCGCGGCTGCCATGACGAGCGCCGTGAGTGCGACTGCCATACCATCGACGGGCCGGTAGGCCTTGGTTGTGTTGCGATTCACGGTTAATGCGTCGCGCAGGTGGGGCGCTAGCAAGGATGAGACCTGGACGGGGTTCGAGCCAATTTGCCGCACCAACCACCAGGTCAGGCCGACAACCGGCAGAGCCGCAAGCCATGCAGGGCGCAGCAGATGAAGCAGTTCGAGTTCCATCACACTCGAGCCCCCCGGCGGCGTGCTCCGATCAGCAGCCAGGCGTAACCGAGCAGCGCCAATATCGTTGCGACGCCGGCAGGCCAATGTACAAGGGACTCGCGCGGCCGCCACGACTGGGTCCGGACATCGGCCGCAGCCACGGAGTCGATGCGCCGGTACACCTCGTCCAGCGAGGATTCATCCTCAGCTTTGTAGAACTGGCCACCGGTGCGATCGGCAATGGCCTGCAGCACCTCGAAGTCCACACGGTCTTCGCCGGTGGCATCGGGGTTGCCGATGCCGATCGTGTGAATTTCCACACCGTTGAGTGTCGCGATCTCCGCGGCGTTGATCGGCGTCATCTTGCTGGCCGTGTCGTTGCCATCGGTGAGCAGGATCAATAACCGGTTCTCCACTTCGCTCGACTCGAAGGAACGAATCGACAGGCCAATCGAGTCGCCAAGCGCCGTCTTTGGACCGGCCATGCCGACTTCCATGAGGTCGACGAGTGCGCGCGCCGTTTGCAGATCGCGCGTAAACGGCAGTTGCAGATACGCTTTGCTGCCGAACACGATCAAGCCGATACGATCGCTCTGCCGTTGGTCGACAAAACGACCCACGACACGCTGTACGGCTTTGAAGCGACTCACTTTGTTGCCCTGGTCTCCCGGGAAGTCGCGATAGTCCATGGAGCCCGACAGGTCGATGGACAGCATGATGTCGCGTGCGGCCTCGGTACGAACAATCGGCTCGCCCACCCACTCGGGCTTTGCAAGCCCGGCCACCAGCAAGGTCCAGACCAGGATTGCAACGGACATCTGAGCGACACGCCGGCGTATCACCACCGCGCCGGCGCGCGCTTCGGATCCGGCCGCGCGCACGAGCGTTTCGAAAAAAGGCACGCGCAGCGCGCTGACCCGTTGCCGGTACGGGGGAAACAACCACCACACCAGCAGGGGCAACGGCAACCCAAGGAACGCCCACGGATAGACAAACTCAAGCACGGTGCAGCTGTATCCAGCGGCGTGCGGGCTGGCATAGGGCGGCGCCGTCAACATCGGGCTGGTAGGCGGCCATAGCGAGGTTGTGTGCTGCGGCAACGACCTGTGCGTCATCGTTGGCCGACTGGCACAGGAACTGTGCCCAGTCTGCTCCATAGAGATTTGCAACCTGGCGCCTTGGATAGGCAACCAGCGCCGTGCGTTTCAGCAACCCGGCAATCTGGGCTGCCGTCCCCGGACGGCGGCCAGCCTGGGATTCGATCATTGCAAGTCGTCTCAGCGCTTCGCGGCGGTAACGATTGCGATGTCGGTACGCGCCGATTTGCCAGGCACCGAACGCCGCCATGGCCAGCAACCACGCCAACAGAACCCACCATCCCGGCGTCTGTGGTATCCACGACACCGGTTCGGGCAACACGAGTTCGTGCATGCGGTCCAGCAATTGAGGCAGATTGAGCCCGTCGTATTGGCTCACCGGACCCTCCGCCGCGGTGCGGCTTGTCCCATCAGGCGACGGAGTTGGCCCAGGGTCTCTTCGCCGGCGCTCAGTGGCAGTACCGAGAGGTTGATCTCGCTCTGCCATTGGTAGATCGCATCGAGACGTGCCGAACCCTGCCGGCTGAGTGCGTCGCGTATCGTGGCTGATCCGAGATCGATCTCGGCTTGCATGTTGCCGTCCCCTACGATGGTGCGCTCGGCGCCCTCCACGCGCCGACCCATGGGGTCATGCACCAGAAACAGCAGGACGTCATTGTGGGCGGCGATGCCGCGCAGGCGACGCTGCGTGGTCGCGTCGATGCCGTCGAAATCGCTGAACACCAGCACGAGATGATCGTGGTGAGCGATGCGCGCAACGCTCCCCAGCACGCGATTCAGTGCGCCGGGTTCAAGCGTTACCTGCTTGTCCGCGTGCATCGCCAGGTTGGCCTGCGCTATTGCCTCCAGTAGCGCGTACGTGGTGCGCCGGCTGCGCTTGGGAACGAACTCGAACAGCTCGGAATCGTCGAACACGATGCCGCCGACGCGATCGCCCGCGTCGAGGATACGAAACGCCGCCATTGCGGCGGCTTCCGCAGCAGTCACCGATTTCAGGTTGAGTTTCGTGCCGAAAAACATCGACATGCGCTGGTCGACGACCAGCAGCGCGGGACGATCACGTTCTTCCGTGAATACGCGAACGTGAGGCGTTCCGGTGCGCGCGGTCGCCTTCCAGTCGATGGAACGAATGTCGTCGCCGGGAAGATACCTGCGCATCTCTTCGAAATTCAGACCCCGCCCGCGCAAACGCGAAGCGTGTCGGCCATTGAGCACGCTCGCGGCGGGCTGCCGAGGCAGGAAATTCAATCCCCGCGCGGCACCGTGCAGGCCCCGCAGGTGAGCCAGCGACACGTGAATGCGCGGGTCCAGATTCATCGCCATCTCAGGGCAGCACAATCAGGGCAGCGCGACTTGTTCGATCACGGCATCGATCACCTGATCGGGCGTGATCCCTTCTCCTTGTGCTTCGTACGACAGCATCAACCGGTGCCGCAGGACATCGTGGGCGATTGCGTGTACGTCCTCCGGGTCGACGAAGTCACGCTCGTTCAGCCACGCATGGGTGCGGCTGCACTTGTCCAGTGCAATTGATGCCCGCGGGCTGCCGCCGACATCGATCCAGCGATCGAGGTCCTTCGAGTATTTCTCAGGGGTTCGGGTCGCGTACACGAGGTCGGCCATGTAACGCTGTATCGCATCCGATACATGGACCCTGCCGATTTCCTTGCGGGCGTCGAACACGGCCTGCTGCGGCGTGCGCTCAACCTCCTGTTGGCCGGTGTCGTCGGGGCCGCCATGCCCAGCGGTTTCTTCGCTGCGCACGAGATCGATGATCAGCACCTCGTCTTCGACGGACGGATACTCGATGTTGACGTGCATGAGAAAGCGATCCATCTGCGCTTCGGGCAGCGGGTAGGTGCCTTCCTGCTCCACCGGGTTCTGGGTTGCCATGACCATGAACAATGCCGGCAGGGGATGCGTCGTACCTGCCACCGTGACCTGGCGTTCTTCCATGGCTTCCAGCATGGCCGCCTGCACCTTTGCGGGTGCGCGGTTGATTTCGTCCCCGAGCACGATGTTCGCGAAGATCGGCCCCGGCGCGAACCGGAATTCACCCTTGCCATCGACCTGGTGGTAGATCTCGGTGCCCGTGACGTCCGCTGGCAGCAGATCGGGCGTGAACTGGATGCGGCTGAAATCCGCCTCGAGGTTCGTCGCCAGCGCCTTGATGGCACGTGTTTTCGCGAGCCCGGGCAACCCCTCGACCAGCAGGTTACCGTTCGCGAGCAAGCCGATGATCAGCCGTTCGACCACGACCTGCTGGCCGATGATCGACTCGCCCATGCGTTTTTTCAGCTCCGCGATCTGCTGATACGCGCTCATGTTCTGCTACGGCACCGTTACGGAACGAAAGACCCGGGTTTCTGCCGCTGCGGGAACTCTTCGAAGGTGGCTTTGAATTGAGCGATCTTGACCATCGCCGGGGCCAACAGGAACAAATGCTCAAACCACCACTGGTAGTAGTTCTCACTCTCCTGCTCCATCCGCTCAAACGGATCCTGCCGCAGATTGAATAACTTCGGCGCCCGCAGCACCTTGTAGGGATTGATCCAGGTTTCCGCGCCGTGCGCGGTCTGCTCCCGGAACACCAGCTTGTAGTCACCGTCGCGAATGGCCACGATGTCTCCGGTGTCAGAGGCGTAGATGAATTCGTTACGTGGGCCGTCTTCTTCCTGGCCCGTGAAGTACGGCAGGAAGTTGTAGCCGTCGAGGTGCACCTTGTAGCGTTCGCCGCCGACGCTCGTGCCTTTTTTGAGCTTCTCCTTGATGTTGGCATCGCCGGCCGCAGCCACCAGCGTAGGCATCCAGTCCATCATCGCAATCACTTCGTTCGACACCTGGCCCGCTTCGATCTTAGCTGGCCAGCGCACCATCATCGGCACCCGATAACCGCCCTCCCAGTTGGAGTTTTTCTCGCCCCGGAACGGTGTGTAGCCGCCGTCGGGCCATGCCAGTAACTCCGCGCCGTTGTCCGTCGAGTACATGACGATCGTGTTGTCGGCGATGCCGAGCTCATCGAGTTTGGCGAGCAATTGACCCACATGGCCGTCATGTTCGGTCATGCCATCCGCGTACAGACCCTGGCCGGTTACTCCCTGCGATTCTGGCTTCAGCCGGGTCCAGACGTGCATACGCGTGGAGTTGAACCACACGAAAAAAGGCTTGTCCTGGCTGTTGGCCCGATCCATGAAATCAAGTGCCGCGGCGAGAAATTCCTCGTCGACGGTTTCCATGCGTTTCTTGGTCAGCGGTCCCGTGTCCTGAATCTCGCCATCGGCGGAGGATTTGATGACCCCACGCGGTCCGAAGCGTTTCCTGAATTCAGGGTCCTTGGGATAGTCCTCGTGCTCAGGCTCGTCTTCGGCGTTCAGGTGATAGAGGTTGCCGAAAAACTCGTCGAAGCCATGGTTGGTGGGCAGATGTTCATCACGGTCGCCCAGGTGGTTCTTGCCGAACTGACCGGTCATGTAGCCGTGCGGCTTCAGCAGCGTGGCGATGGTCGGATCTTCTTTTTGCAAGCCTTCCGACGCTCCAGGCATACCCACCTTGGTGAGTCCCGTCCGAATTGGATGCTGGCCGGTGATGAAGCTCGAGCGGCCCGCGGTACAACTCTGGTCGCCGTAGGAATCCGTGAAGATGATCCCCTCCCGGGCGATGCGATCGATGTTGGGTGTCTTGTACCCCATCATGCCCATGTTGTAGGCACTGATGTTGAACGAGCCGATGTCGTCGCCCCATATGATCAGAATGTTGGGTTGGTCCTGGGCGTAAGCAACACCGGTGCCCAGCAGGCTGGCGACGAACACAAGACGAAAGACACAAACAGAAACTGCCGAATGCATGGATTCCCTTCTCCCTTTCCTTCCAAGCCGCACCGACGCGATTGCTCGGAGCGAGTTTGCGAGTTTGCGAGTGTACTTGAATTGCGCGACAGGGCCAGGCGGGCGGCGCGGATTGAAGTGCGCTCCTGCGAGTCAGCGAATGCCTTGATGATCGATTCGTGCCTGGGTGTCGTCTGAACAGTTCTCAACGATGTCCTTGACGAAATCGCCATTGAAATTGTCGATGGTGTTGTAGTCGGTTTGATCGTCGATTTCGAAGAACACGGTGGGCTCTTCCGGTGGATAGATGTCCAGCCCCTTTTCCGTTGAAATCAGCGTCTCGCCGTGCATGAAATCCTTGAACCTCAAGTAGGCTTCTTCGTAGGAGTCGCCCTCTACAGTCAACTGGCATTCGGTTTTGAATCGGAACTTGATTGTTGGCATGGTGAGCCCTCGTCGATTGGCCTGACCCGAGACAATCATACGCCCCTGATCCGCGAAACGTGGCTGCTCGCGTGACCGCTCACGTGCGCTCGCGAGGACGCTCGCGTAGGCTTAGGGTTGCTATCTCCTTCGGTCTGGACTCGACACGTGAACTCGCTGTTCGAAGACGCGCTGGACATTCCCGCATGGCTGGAGGGGGATCGGGCGCTGGCTTTCCGTGAACGTGCTCACCGCGATCGAAAGCTGGGCTTGGCGATTCGAGGGTCACGTCCGCTGGTGCGTGTGCGCGCGTGGTGGCGTCAGGTCGATGCCGATGCGCGCCCCGAGTTAGGTGCACAGCTGAAACGCACCCGGGCATGGGTGTCGTTGGTGCTGTGTGCCGCGGGTGCGCTGTTCGGCTCCGGTCTTGCCCTGGCGGTGCTGCGTTACGATGGCCACTACCCCGTCAACGTCGTTGCAGCGCTGGCTTTGCTGGTCATCGCGCCGCTGTTGCTGATGATCGCCTCGTTGCTGTTGATGCCGGGCCGCGTGCCTGGCTTGCGGATGCTGCAGGATGCCGTTGCGACGGTGAACGTCGGCAATCTCGCTGCCTCGGTTTTCAATCGCTTCGCGACCCGCCCGGTAGGCGAACTGAACTTCGACTGGGGAGGCTCGCGAGGCGGACCGCTGGCGCGGCTGGCGAAGTGGCAGGTGATGTTCTTTTCACAGCTCGCGGGGTTGAGCTTCTCGCTCGCCGCCACGTTGACCGCGTTCGCGCTGGTCGTGTTCACCGACCTTGCGTTTGGCTGGAGCACGACTCTGGACGTCGCGGCCCTTCAGGCCCACCGGGTCGTCGAACTCGTAAGCTGGCCGTGGGGGCAGTGGGTGGGTGATGCCGTGCCGGGCGTTGCGTTAGTCGAGGAATCCCGCTTTTTTCGATTGGACAGTGGTGATCCCGTGGATGTGGCCGCCGGCCGTCTGACCGGTTGGTGGCCCTTTCTGCTGATGAGTCTGTTGACCTATGGAGTGCTGCCGAGGTGCATCCTGTTGGTCGTGGCGCGGGCGCGATTGAGCGCCGCGACGCGCGACGTGTTGTTGGAGGACGTCGGGGTGCGGGCGTTGCTCGATCGTATGGACAGCGCCGTGCTGGATAGCGAAGGCGAAGGCGAAGAACCGCCGGTTGAATCGTCGAGCCACGCCACCAGGGCGTCTGTTCGTTTTGCCGATACGGTGCGGGTGGTTGCGTGGGATCTGGCGGGAGAAGAGGAGCTCGTTGACGAGTGGCTCATCACGCATGTAGAGAAGCGGCATGGGTCACCGGTTTTCCTTGGCGGCGACAATGAGCTTGCAGCGGATGAGCTGGCGCTGACCGCGTTCAGCACCGACGATTCCACGATGGTGTTGGTGCTGGTGAAGGGCTGGGAGCCGCCGTTGTTGGATTGCATGGATGTGTTGCGATCGCTGCGCACCCGGGTAGGCAGTCAAGCGTCGCTGCTGGTCGTGCCGCTGGGGCTCGATGTCGGTGCGCCCCGAGCCGATGAACTCGATGCGTGGCGGCATGCGATTGCGAGACTTGCCGATCCCGGGGTGTACGTGGAGGCGTTGACCGAGGCCGCTGGGAAGCACGACGGGTGACTCCGCGGATTGCCATCGTCGGCCACCCGAACAAGGGCAAAAGCAGTGTCGTTGCTACCCTGGCCGAGGACGACAGCGTTGCAATTTCGCCGTTGCCAGGCACCACCACGCAGGCGCGTCGATTTCCGATGCGCGTGGATGACGAACTACTCTATGAGCTGTTCGATACGCCGGGTTTCCAGCGTCCGCGGGAAACGCTCGCATGGCTGACTGAGCACCATCCCGCGGCGCACGAACGCGCGCAAACGGTTGCGGCCTTCGTCGCGACACATCAGCAGGACGAACGTTTTCATGACGAGTGCGAGTTGCTCGGACCGGTGTTGGACGGCGCGGGTATTCTCTATGTGGTCGATGGTTCGAAGCCTTACGGGCATGAATATGAGGCCGAGATGCAGGTGTTGCAGTGGACGGGCCGCCCGCGGATGGCGTTGATCAATCTGATTGGCGACGGCGACTACGTCGACGCCTGGCGGCGTGCGTTGGACCAGTTCTTTTCGATCGTGCGGGTGTTCGATGCGACCCGTGCCGATTTCTCGAGGCGCATCGCGTTGCTGCGGGGGTTCGGTGAGCTGAGCGAAGCGTGGCGTCCGGCGATGGATCGCGCGGTCGAGGCACTGACCACAGAGCGCAAGCATCGCCAGCGCCAGAGCGCGGTTGAGATCACGGACCTGCTGATCGTGGTCGCGACGTCGCGCGTCTCCAAGGTACTTGCGCCCGAGGCGGATGTCGATGCGCCGCACACCGAGCTCACCGGGCGGCTTCACGATCGCGTTCGGCGCCGCGAAACGCAGGCGCGCAATGCAGTACAGACGATCTACCAGCATGCATCCGTCACTCGTGAAGAGCACGCCGCGAGCCTGCTCGGCGTTGATCTGTTTTCCGAGCAAGCCTGGCGGGTGTTCGGGCTGTCGCGAGGGCAATTAGCGACGACCGGTGCGCTGTCTGGCGCAATCGCCGGGGGCGGGGTCGATGTCGCATTGGGTGGCGCATCCATGTTGCTGGGCGCTGGAATCGGAGCGCTCCTGGGTGGTGTCGGCGCGTTCGTGGGCACCCCCAGCCTGGCGCGCAGCAAACTGGTGGGGTTGCCGATTGGTGGACGCGAGCTGATCGTGGGGCCGATCCGAGATCCGAACATCGGTTGGGTCATACTCACCCGCGCGTTGTTGCATCATCGATTGGTTGCCGAGCGTAATCACGCGCGGCGCGAAGCGTTGATCATTGAGGACGGCGCCGAGACTCGCCTCTCCGAACAGATCTCCGCGGCCGACCGCCGCGCAATCGATCGCCTGCTTGGGGTGATCGGGAAGCGCGGTGGTGCCGAGGTGTCCGAACGCGAAGCCCTGGAAGACTTGATCGAGTCGTTGCTGGGCGCGCGCAATGAACCGGGAAACGTGCATGAGTGAACCGACGACGATCCGTGACGACCAACCGCTGAAGCTGAGCGATGGTTATCGACGTTACGTGTTGGGCGTGCTGGTCCTCGTCTACGTGGTCAATTTCATCGACCGGCAGGTCTTCTCGATCCTGATCGAGCCGATCAAAGCGGACATCCACCTCTCTGATACCCAGCTCGGATTCCTCGGCGGCGTGGCCTTCGCTTTCTTCTACACTTTTGCCGGCATCCCCATTGCACGTTGGGCCGATCGTGGAAATCGCATCACCATCGTGACCCTCGCCCTGGTGATCTGGAGCGGCATGACCGCGCTCACGGGCCTTGCCCGGGGTTTCGCCACGCTGATGATGGCGCGCATCGGCGTTGGCATCGGCGAGGCGGGCTGCTCGCCACCGATCCACTCGCTGATATCGGACTACTTTCCGCCGGAGCGACGCGCCACGGCGCTGTCCATTTACGCGCTGGGCATTCCCATCGGTGCCGCCATCGGCACGTTGGCGGGCGGTTGGATCGGCCAGTATTATGGCTGGCGCGTGGCATTTCTGGTGGTGGGGCTGCCCGGGTTGTTGATCGCGCTACTGGTCAAACTCACCCTGCGCGAAATACCCCGGGGCCATTCCGAAGGGCTGAACGCGGCGGCCCAGCAAACAGAATCGGTTGGCGGCGTCATCCGCTTCATGTGGCGACTGAAGTCGTTCCGCCACCTGGCGCTGGCGGGATCGCTGCACGCCTTCGTCGGCTACGGGGTCGGATTGTTTCTGCCGTCCTTCTTCATGCGCATTCATGGCTTCGGGCTGGCCGAGACCGCGACGTATCTGTTTCTGATCGGCCTGACCGGCATGATCGGGACTTTCCTCGGCGGGTTCCTCGGCGATCGCCTGGGGGTCAGGGACAAGCGTTGGTACGCCTGGGTGCCCGGTATCGCGACGATCGCCGCGGTGCCTTTTGCTGCGGCTTTCTATCTCTGGGAAGACCCGATCGTGGCGCTCTTACTGGCGATACCCGGCGCCATTCTCGGGCCGATGTATTTGGGGCCCACCTTCGGCATGACCCAGACGCTGGTCAAACCGCACATGCGAGCAATGGCCTCGGCGATTCTGCTGTTTATCCTGAACCTGATCGGCTTGGGCCTCGGCCCGCTGTTCGCGGGTTTCTTGAGTGATCAGCTGCGACCACGCTTCGGCGTCGAGTCGATCCGCTACGCGCTGTTGATAGTCGCGATCGGCGGTAACGTCTGGGCCGCGCTGCACTACTACCTGGCGTCGCGGACCCTGCGGGAAGACCTGCACGCGAAAGACCGGTAGCGGGTCGAGAGCGGGGGCGGGCCCCCGCATGTCGCCACTCAGATGGAGCCTCAGATTGAAATGGTTCCCGAGCGCAACAGATCGGCAAACAGCTCGCGCTGATCTGCATCCAACGCCTCATACAGCGCCTGGATCGCGCGCTGGACCTCACGCTGCAACCGCTCCGCGCTGTCCAGTCGCGGCGCCAGTGCCGCCTTCAGCTCCTCCGGCAGCGGGGCTTCGCCCGTCATCAGATCGGCCACCGCGGCCACGGTTCGTTTCTCATCGAGTTCAGCCTGCTCCCGTTCGGTCTTCAGGCCGTTGAGTATCGCCGCGACCCTGCGCATCTGGGATTCGTCCAGGTCCAGGTGATAGCCCAGATAGCGCAGCGGTCGGCGCACGCCGAAACTGGCTCGACCACCCTGGCGGAAGCTGGCGCGACCGCCCTGGCGGCGGTGCTCACGGGTTTCGCAGTAGCTCGGGAAGCTAGCGGCCGCGTAGGCCAGTGCGGGCGCACAGGCCCAAGCGTAGCGGGAATATCTGAAGTAGGTCATCGCGTTTCCTCCAAGGAAGTTTGGGGATTACGTCGGGGCTTCAGCCTCCAACGGCTTTCGGCACCGGCATGGCCAGGTGCCCGTCGAGCATAGCGCAAATCTGGAAGGCGGTCTGCAGGCTCTTGAAGGCCTTTAGCTGGCCGACTATTTGGGGAACATGAACTGAAGCTGGAAGCGCAGGGACCACTTGGGTCCAAGGTCGTCGGGCTTCTCGATGTTGTAGAACGCCTGGACCTGAGCATTCACCGGCTGCTGCCCGATCCGAAACACGCGACCGAACCCGCCGCCGACGGGAATGGTCCATTCGTCGTCTGCCTCCCAATTGGCGGTGATGACCGGAGAACTGGTCAGGTACCAACCTCCGCCGAAGTTGTAGTTCACGAAGTACTGCCACGTGAAGAAGTTGATGTCGTCATCGCCGGTCAGGTCCCACACGTTCGAAAACAATGAACCGATCACCCATGGTCCGGGCATGGTCAGGACGACGAACGATGGCCCGGCCGCCCACTCGTCGGCCCCGAGCTGATCATCGGTGGATGTCGGCAGCTGAATCGCGGGGCCGGCACCCCAGATCCACGCGCCGCTGTTCTTCGGTGAGGCGAAGGCCGTAAACAGGATGTTGCCCAACCCGTTTTCCCGATCCTGGCCGGGGACGAACCCCGGCTGGGAAATGATGGGCACGATCGTCCGGGTGATCAGATTCCATTCCTCGCTCAGGGAAAACGGGATCACCGGCTGAATGTTCAGGACGTTCTGGGTCTTTTCACGCGGGCCGTAGTCGAAGTTCGTGTTGTTCTGGAACGGCACGCTGATCAGGCTGGCAATGGGGTTCTGGACGGCCCGAGCCAGGTCGGCCGTCTGATTCCCTCCATCGCCTTTGGCTGCCAGCGCGTTGCCGGCACATATCATCGTCGCCACAAGCGCCACGATCTGGCAGAGGTGCGCTGTTCTCGATGGCCAACAACTTGCCGAGCCTTTCATAACTCACTCCGGTCGTGTCGGTTGTACCGTGGTCAGTCCACGTCCCCTCACCGTAGGCGTTACGGGTCTCAACTGTCAAACAGAGCCCGGCGGGTTTCCGCAGGGCTGAAACTGCCTAACCGCCCGCGGTTCGTGCCTCCGACTCGAGCAGCGCCCCACAGGGATCGTCCGAACGACGGATGCGTCGAGACGCCGCCTGAAACAGCAGGGAAAGGCCTCCCGTGGCGAGCGCAGCACCGCCCGTGATCGCGGTGCCGGTTCGATTGATCGTCAGACGGGGATGGGCCAGGGTGCCACCGACCCGGATAAACGGGTTGATGAGATCACCGGCACCGATGCCCACGCCGCGTCGTGGGATTGTTTGAAAGTTGATGTCGATACGTTCCGTTTCGAGGTCCACGGAACCCCGAGCAAGCACGTTCAGCCGATCGGTTTGAATGGCGATCCCTGGATGCGTTTGGATGCGACCATCGCCAATGTCGAGCAGCACCACGCCACAAACGAGTTCGGCGTATTGCGCCCGTCGCGAGACGGGATTCAGCGCGCCCAGCAGGTCCATGAAGAAGTCACCGAACAAGGCCTGTGCCGCCGCGTTCGCTATCCGACCCTCGCTTGCGACGATCCGCAGTCGGCCATCGAGGTCGCGTGCCAGCGCTCGGCCACTCTCGCCCGTGCCGTGTGCTTTCAGTTCGACCGTCGCGGTCGGCAGCGTGGCCGGGTCCTGATCCGGAGCAGCGAGAAAGCCCAACGGGACATTCCGTGCGACCAGGTCCGCAGCGACCTGCACCTTGGAACCCGAACGCTCGAGTTTGAGCTCTCCCGAGAGATCGCCCAACTGCTGCTCGAATCGAAAGGGCGTGATCCACAGGCGGTCCGGCCCGACATCGAGGTCGAGCACGAGATTCTGTATCGGCACCGCGAAGGCTTGCAGCTCGTCGGCGCGTAGACTCAGGTGCCAGTGCAGATCGGGTAGCCACGCCAGGGAGAGCGGTGTGTCGGGAATCAGCCGTTCCTGTCGTGGCTTCGGCTTCGGCTGCGGCTCCGTATCGGCGGCGCTGAAGAATGGCTGCAGATCAATGAGCTTGGCATCGATCTTGACACCCACCTGCACGGACGTGGTGGGATCGTAGAAGCCGGTGGCCTGGAATGAGCTGCGTCCCAGCGTCACGTCGGCATCGTCGACCTCTACTCGAGCACCGGTCTGACGGATCTTGGCCGTGGCAGCGAACGGCAACGCCGGCAAGGTGTAACCGACCCAGGCGCCGAGTGTCGAGAGTTGCGACCCGCTGGCAACCAAGGAGAGGTCCGTCACCGGGTGCCCATCGGCCAATCGCAGCGAGCCGTCGAGTCGTATGGTCGCATCTTCAACGCGCAGCACCGTTTCACGGAGCACCAGTCGACCCTGAGCGTGGTCGAGGTGCCCATTCAGAGTGATCCCGAGGTCCCCCAGACGACCATGCGTCCCGTCGAGCCGAAGGACCTCAACATCGGCGTGTATGTCGAAGGGCGTTCCCGGGAGATCTGCGCGGGCAATGACTTGGCCCGTCATGGAGAACCCCAGCTTGGTGGTATCGACAGTCATCGAATCGAACTCAAAGCCGCCCGATAAGCGCTGCACAGACCCGCGCACCGTGTAAGGGCCAGTGGTGATGCCGGGTAGGCCATAGCTTTGGGTCAGTTCCGCGAGCTCCGTACCCGACAGGTCGATGTTCAGCCGCGTTCCCTCGAAGCTGGGATAGCCCTGCACATTGCCCTCTGCGTGTAGCTGGTGGTCTCCCACAAC